>PDWJ01003265.1_pt1 | contig 15713 bp, 10 predicted proteins | sample 1430881 | NCBI WGS metagenome assembly PDWJ01 (sample SAMN01162460, study PRJNA174530) | Oral metagenome, whole genome shotgun sequencing project. | biome: Marine environment; feature: Marine mammal; material: Swab sample of the gingival sulcus; isolation source: swab sample of gingival sulcus... | reverse complement strand
TCAGCCAACGTCATCGTCATCAGGTGTCTCGCTTCTCCGCCCCATGCAGAGGGAAGGAACTCAGAAGTGGTGTCTCACCTCAGCCTGACACACAGGGGCTGGCGGTCGAACAAGGTGAGGTTCAGCGTCAACTCCGGGCGGGAACTCCACCGCGACAGCGTTTGCGCATAGCAAGTCAGTAGGAGCGCCGAAGGAGTGAGCCCGACCGACGCTGCTCGCTCCCGCAGGAGCCGATAGCGTGCGCGGGGCACCCGGTGGGCGACGCGCGCAAAGCGGGGCCGCCCAAGTGCCGCAGGGGCCGAGGCCAGCGGCAGTAGAGGCGCTGGCGGCAATTCGGGACCCACACGATCCCAGTACGCCTTAGCGCGGGCCTTGTCACCCGGATCGACGGCGACTCCGGTGAGGTAGTCACGGAAGGTGAGACCCAACGGCGGCAGGTCGAGATCGGGATTATCGTACAGATGCGCGAGTTCAGACAGAAGTGTCTTCACACTGCGCCCATCGAACACGATCGGATCTACGACGATCCCGACCCTGACACGTGCAGAGGGTCCGTACTCGACGACCATGGCTGCATAGGGCGGCTCACTGGCCAGGTCGAACGACCGCCGCCGCAAGGGTTCCAGCAGCGTTCGTGCGGCTTCAAGAGTGGGTGCGGTCAATCGAGGAAGCTCGGCCACGGTCATCTGTTCGAACACTTGCTGGCATCCGTCCCGTACCTTGACTCGCAGCATGTCGTGGCGCTCTGCCAGGCGCCGCCACGCGTTCTCCCAGCGCTCATGATCGAGGCTGTCACCATCGAGCTCGAGATAGAAGTTCGCGCCAATTCCGCCCAGGACTAGCGTTTCGTCACGTCCAACAAGGTAGGCATGTTGCACGGGTGTCAACGCGAAGCGCTCGAAGCGTGTCTCAGGGTGGGCACGAAGTACCGCATTCTCAGAGCGCGGCCCTGCCTGCGTCGTGCGAAGAGTCGACGCGAACCCTCTCACCGTGCGGCCCCGCATCAGGCCGGATATGGTGCATTCAGCGATCGCTGCCCCTCCCGGCAGCGTGCGGGTGCGCAGCCGGGCCACCGAACGGGTCGCGGTGAGGCTGTCACCGCCGAGTCGGAAAAAGTCATCGTTTCGTGCCGACACAGTGATACCCAGCAGCTCGGACCACACCTGTGCGACTGCCTCCTCCACCGGCCCCTGCGGTGGTTCGCCGTCGACGTCCGTCGCAGGAGCGGTCGCCTGCAGGAGAGCGGACACCCGCTGACGGTCCACTTTGCCGTTGCTGTTCAATGGCAGGTTGGTCACGCTCACGATGAGTTCCGGAATCATCGCCTCAGGGAGATACCCCTTGGCCCGTTCGCGAATGGTCGCGTCAAGGTCCGGCGCATGGTCTTGAGGGTCTTCAACGGCGGCAAGCACACGGATCCGCGGACCCTTCTCAGCGTCGATGACCATCGCGACCGCACGCCGAACACCGGGATACTGCTCAACCGCGGATTCGACCTCCCCTAGGTCAATGCGATTGCCGGCGATCTTGACTTGGAAGTCTGTACGCCCGAGAATTTCCAATTCGCCGTCGCCTCGCCAGCGCACGAGGTCACCAGTTCGGTACCAGCGGTGCCCGTCCCGCTCAACGAACTTCTGCGCAGTCAGCTCTGCGTTGTCGCGGTAGCGGCCGTGGACACCCGCACCACCGATCCAGAGTTCGCCCGCGGCCCAGTCTGGGCGATCACGCTCCTGTCCATCGACGACCCGCACTTTCTGATTGCGCATCGGATGCCCATACGGAATCGACCGCCACAGGGGATCGATGTCGTCGACGTCGTAGAGCACCGACTGGATCGATGCTTCGGTCGCCCCTCCGAGTACGACGCATCGACAGCCAGGGGCCAAGCGCGCCAGTCGGCGAGGAAGATCCAACGCTACCCAGTCACCACCCAGCATCACCAGCCGCAAGTTAGCCGCAAGTCGGGCGGCGGGCGGGGACGACTCGGCGACCGTGAGCAGCATGTCGAGGAGCACGGGCACGGTGTTCCAGACGGTGATTGGTGTATCGATCATCAGCTGCGTCCACGCATCAGGGTCGGCGCGTTGGGCCTCACCTGGGATGACGACGGTACCGCCGACGCTGAGCAACCCGAAGATGTCAACGACAGACAGGTCGAATTTCAACGCGGACACGGCAAGCACAGCATCGGCGGGGCCGACTCCATAGCGGTCATTGAGATCCTCGATGGTGTTGCTTGCACCACGATGAGTGATCTCCACTCCCTTCGGAGTCCCTGTAGAACCGGAGGTGAACAGGACATAGGCTGCCCCATCGGGGTCAGAACGACGGGCTGCCGACAGTGGGGTGGCTTCCAGGGCATCAGCGATTCGTACGATGGCCGGGCGACCGGGCAGATCCTCTGGAAGATGGGCGTTGGTGTCGGTGAGGACGGCTTGCACCGGAGTGGCGCGGTATATCGCCGTCTGCCGGGCAGGCGGCTTATCGACGCCGACCGGTACATAGGCGCCGCCAGCGGCGAGCACACCGAGAACGGCGGCCACTTGCGCGGGACCCTTCGGCAGGTTCACTGCGACCAGGTCGCCGTCGCTGATTCCGGAGGCGTCCAAAGCACCGGCCACGCGCAGGGCCTGCTCACACAGACCGCCATAACTGAGGGAGGCCGGCCCCTCGGCGGTCTCCCACGCAAGCGCGGTCGCCTCAGGACAGTCTGCGGCCACCCGGAAGAAGGGCTCGTGCAGGATATCGGTCCGTTGCGGTGCGCCAGTATCATTGACAGCGGAATGCCGGGCTGCCTGCGCAGGAGGCCGTAGGTCGTCAATGGGGCGTTGCCACGCGGCGTCGTCTGCGACGAGTTTCGATAGCAAATCCCGGTACGCACCGAACATCGACTCGGCCACGCCGGGGGCGAAGAAGTCCTCGCGGACGTCCCAGTTCACCAGGTAGCCACCATCGAGTTCCGTGGCCTGCGCGTCGAGCCACACCTGCGGTCCCTGTGAAACGAGCCAGACCGGATCGCCGAAGACCTCCCGCACGTTCGGTGCGAACAGTTCTCCCAGGTTGAGCGCACTCGTGTAAACGACGGGCGCCAAGACTCGTTCTCCTCCGGCGAGGCGGGACAGATCGCGCAGCACTTCGAGGCCAGGATAGGCGCGATGATCAATCGCCGCTCGCAACTCCTGTTGCAACCGAACAGCTCTTTCGGCAAACGGCATTCGGTCCGTGACATCCGCGGACAACAGTACTGAGCTGCTGAAGTCTCCGACCAGCTGTGGCACCTGGGGGTGTAACTCTGCGCGGTCGAAGAGAGGCAGGTTGAGCAGGAAATGCGGATCGGTGGCCCACCCGCCAATGGCCTCGGCAAAGGCAGTCGCCAATGCCATTGCCGGCGTCACGCCGTGCTTTCGCGCGACGCGTTCAAGCCGTTCCCGCTCCGCCGGATTCAACCAGTGGTGCAGACGCTGTACGCGGGTCGACGTCTGCCCGGATTTCTGCCTCAGACGCGGCAGGTCAGGAGCACCAGGCAACGTGGGCAACCGTTCCTGCCACCAGTCGCGAGCTTCGGCATACTCCCGCGTGTGAGTCTCGGACTGTTCCGTCTGACGGCGGTCGGCAAGATACTGAGGGAAGCTGTACGTCAGACTCGGCAGCACGGAGTCCGGGTCGTGATAGTAAGTAGCGAGATCGGCCATGAGGACCCTGAAGCTGGCTGCATCAGCGGCGACCATGTCGAGATTAACGTGCAATCGCGTTCTGCTCTCACTTACCAGCGACACTGCGACATCGAATACTTGTCCGGAGGCGATATCGAGTTGTCGATGTGAGGCCTCGTGACGAACACGTTCCAACGCGGCGGCCTGCTCCGCGTCATCGAGGTCACGTAGATCATGAATGGTGAGGCCCGGCCACGCCGGCTGCGGGAGAATACGCTGCCGACCGTCGCCGCCGATCGCGACTCGGAGCATCCCGTGGCGCTCTAAGAGCAGCCGCACGGCTCTGTCGAGTCGACTCGTATCGATGCGGGGGCCATCGAACTCGTTATACAGATGTGTTGCCACACCTCCGAACTCCATGTCCGCGTCTCGTCCGGCCCAATACGCATGCTGCATGAGCGCCAGGTCGAACGGCTCGCCAGGACTCACCGGTGGTGCCGGGTGCACAGCCTCGGGCTCGGCGCTCGGGGCATCGAGCAGCTGCCGCCAGGCGCCGAGAGTCGGGCGCTCCGCGAGCTGTTCGAATGTGGCAGATATTCCAAGTCGGCGGGCCTGGTTAATGACGGACAGCATCCCGAGCGAGTCGAGGCCGAGCTTCAACGGCTCGGCGTCGTCGCTGAGGGCTGTGACATCACAGCCGAGCCGCGCGGAAATCAATTCGGCGATGATGTCCGACGGACGCGCGTCGGCCTCGGACGATGACCCTAATGGGGCAGCTCGATCAACGTTGGACAACATGGATCTCCTTGATGCGTATGGGTGCTCAGGGCAGGCTGGTTGTGGCGTAGAGCGGATATCGGTCAGCCAGTGCGTAGACGCGGCTCGCGAGGCCGGGACCGTTCTCCGCTCGGGTCAGAGCGTCGGCAAGGATCTCGGCGACCTCGGCGAAGGCGGAGTCGTCGAAACCGCGAGTCGCAAGGGCCGAGGTGGCCAGCCGAAGCCCAGAGGGTCGACGAGATGTGCGTGTCTCGTTCGGAACCGTATTGCGGTTGACTGTCACGCCGATACTCTCCAGATGCCGTTCTGCGTCTGCACCGTCCGTAAACTGGCCTTGTTCTATTGCTTCGGACAAATCAAGCAACACGAGATGACAGTCAGTGCCGCCGGTCACCACCTGGATCCCCAGTGACCTGATGTCGGGCTGGCAGAGCCGCTCGGCGATCATCTTCGCGCCTTGGAGTGTGCGCCATTGACGCTCGACAAATCCGGGTCGGCGAGCGAGGTGGAAGGTGGCGGCTTTGGCGGCGATGCTCTGATTGAGCGCTCCGCCTTGGTGCCCAGGGAAAACAGCCGCATCTATTCGGTCGGCCAGTGAGCCCCGGCAGAGGATCAGCCCACCACGCGCACCTCCGAGAGTCTTGTGGGTCGTGCTGGTGACGACATCGGCATACGACATTGGCGACGGATACACACCGGCTGCGATCAAGCCAGCAAGGTGTGCCATATCCGCGATGAGAAAGGCACCGACCTCGTCGGCGATGTGTCGGAATCCGGCCCAGTCAACCATCCTCGGATAGGCGGTCCATCCTGCAACGATGACTTGTGGTCGATGCTGGCGCGCGAGGCTGGCCACGGTCTCCAAATTCACCAGCCCGGTATCGGCATCCAGGTGATACCGGGTAGCATTATAGAAGGTCCCTGAAGCATTCATTGCCGTGCCATGCGAGAGGTGCCCGCCATGGGAAAGGGCCAAGCCCATCACCGTGTCACCAGGTTTCATCAGGGCGCCGAACGCAGCGGCGTTCGCCTGGGCTCCAGAGTGCGGCTGCACATTTGCGTGTTCGGCGGAGAATAGGTTCTGAGCCCGATGAATCGCGAGACGCTCAATCTCATCGATATGGACGCATCCGCCATAGTAACGACGGCCGGGATATCCCTCAGAATACTTGTTTGTCAGTATCGAACCCTGCGCCTGAAGCACGGAGATCGGTGCAAAGTTCTCCGACGCGATCATCTCCAACGTCTGCCGCTGACGCGACGTCTCCTTCGACACGAGGTCGTGCAGCTGGGGATCTGCGTCGATCAGCGACACGTCGAGATCGTTGGGTGCTGACGGCGGCGCTCTGCGACTCGACCGGAAGGACTCATCGGAGTCCGGCGGCCAAGCGTCAGTGCTGTCTGTCGCGGACAAGGCAATGACCTCCAATGGCTTGGCAAGCGCGGGCGACCGGAACTCCACCTTGGGCGGTGTCAGCGCCGGGAAGGACTGTCAACCCACTGCCCGCTGTGCAGTGCACAAATTACAGGTTGATGTCAGTGTAACCGATTTTTTAGGTAAGACTAACCTTAGGGGAGAATTCTCTATGGCTCGATCGGCTGTCTCATCGCGATGCGGGCTGAGACACCGTCGAGTGCACGTTCGACGGCGTAGTTGTAGAGTCGGTCGAGGTCAGAGGCACGCGCGAGCATGTCCGCGAACATTGCCGCCCCCGGATGTTGCCTGTCCTCGGACAAGGCGCCGAGGCTTGCGAGGATTGAGTCCTGAAGCTTGGGGTCGACATCTCGCTCGTCTTCGGAGGCGATCAGATGCACGGCCGTGTTCAAGAGCATGATGTGTGCGGCGGGCGCTTCGTGGCCCAAGCCAGCCGCAGCGAGCTTGCACACCCCGGTATCGATCATCAGAACGGCCGCAGGGACCGTCGTGGCGGCCATGCCGAGCCAGCGGGCGACACCGGGGTGCCCGATCAGTGTGTCGTGCAACGAGTTGAGGAGTTGCTGATACCACGGTCGCCACGAGAGTTCTGGCGACGGTAAGCCGACGGCGCGCATGACGGCATCGACGATGACGCGGTCGACCTCGTGGCGTGGACCGATACGGTGCACGATCGCTGTCGGCCAGCAGCCGACTTCTTTCGCGAGGTCCCGGGTGGACCACCCCGCTAGGCCCCGGGCGGCCGTCAGGTGGACCCCGGCCTCGATGATCTGCTCGGCAGTCAGGGGGACTTCGTCCGCGGCAGTACGCGGTCCGCGCTGGCGTTTGTTCTTCGTTGCCTGTGGCTTAGCCATGGCCCGCTCCCATTCGCCCAGTGTCGTGCCACCACGATACCCAGCGGTGTTGTCCGTTGAACAAACGTGACGAGTAAGGGTAAGCTCACTTACATAATTTGTGCATTGCCCAGAACCCGTGATCGGACGCCGTGCAGACCGTCGATGAGCGGCCACTTGAAAGGAGGGGCCATGGCCGATTGTGCGACCTCTACCCAGGCTGTGTTGCCCGACGCCGAACCTGAGTCGGCCCTTGACACGCTTGAGCCCGAGACGAGAGCGGCAGGTAGTGACAAGAGCCTCGGTCTGCTGCTCGCTCCGGTACGTGGGCGGCTGATCCTGGCAGGGGTGTTTCAAGCGCTCGGCGCGCTGACGTCGCTAGTGCCGTATGTCGCGATCTACCGGATCGTCGAGGAGCTGTTGCAGTCGGCAGCCGCGAACGGGAACGTGGTGTGGGCGTGGGCGATCATCGCCGTGGTCGGCGTGCTGGTGCGCACTGCCGCGACAGGGGTGGCATACACCATCAGCCACGGGGCGGATGGAACGGTGGGCCAGGCGCTTCGGGAGCGATTGACCGATCGGCTGTGGCGGGTGCCGCTGGGCTGGTTCGAAGAACGCTCCTCGGGTCAGGTGAAGCGCCGCCTACAAGATGACGTGCACGACGTGCATCATCTGGTGGCGCACGCGATCAATGACCTGGTGGGGGCGATGGTGGCCCCGCTCGCGGGATTCGTGCTGCTCTTCGTGGTCAACTGGCGATTGGGCCTGGTGTGCCTGGTGCCGGTACTGCTGTACTTCGTCGGACTGAGCGTGATGATGCGCGGGAACACCGAGAACGCGGCACGCTGGGACGAGGCATTGGGCCGGGTAAACTCCCGGATCGTGGAGTTCGTGCAGGGCATCGCGGTCGTGAAGACGTTCGGCCGGACGCGCAGCACGCAAGAGCGCTACCACGCGGTCGGCGACGAGCTGGCCGTGTTCTTCGAACGCTGGATGGGACCACTGCTGCGGGTGAACGCGTTGGCGAGTGCGGTACTGGCGCCGCCGACGGTAATCGCCCTGGTGCTCGCGACAGGGGCCTGGTTCGTTCAAGCAGGGTGGGCTGCTCCGGCCGAGGTGCTGCTGGCTTTGATGATCGGGGTCGGATTGGGTGCACCGGTGCTGAACATGGGGATCGGGGCGCAGGCAATGCGCACCGCCACCGCGGCAGCAGGGCGGCTGGGCGACCTGCTTCGCACCCCGGTACTGCCGCAGGCAGCGCATCCACGCACCCCGGAGGGCACCGTGGTGGAGTACGAGGGCGTGCGATTCTCCTACGACGGGCAGACCGACGTGCTCTCGAACATCGACCTGGTGCTGCGACCCGGCACAGTCACGGCACTGGTGGGCCCATCGGGCTCCGGCAAGTCCACACTAGCGCGGCTGCTGCCCCGGTTCTGGGACGTCACCGACGGTGCGATCCGGATCGGCGGAGTCGACCTGCGGCATGCGGCCCCCGAAGACATCTACCGGCGAGTCGCATTCGTGTTCCAGGACAACGTGCTGCTGCGCATGAGCGTGCGCGACAACTTGCGCCTAGCGGCTCCGGACGCCGACGACACGACCGTGGAGGCGGCAGCGCGAGCAGCACAGATCCACGATGTGATCATGTCCATGCCTCAGGGCTACGACACGCTCGTGCATGAGCAGGTGACGCCATCCGGTGGTGAGACCCAGCGGCTGTGCATCGCACGGGCGATGCTCGCCGACGCTCCCATCGTGGTGCTGGACGAAGCCACCGCCTTCGCAGATCCCGAATCAGAAGCAGCCGTCCAGGACGCCCTGTCAACGCTGATCGCAGGCCGTACGGTCCTCGTCATCGCGCACCGTCTGCGCACGATCACCAACGCGGATCAGATCGTGGTCCTCGACAGTGGCCGGATCGTCGAGACCGGCCGCCATGGCGAACTGCTGGACCATGGCGGGCTCTACGCCGCCCTGTGGAACGCCCAGAAAGGAGCGCCCTCATGATCCGCAAGTTGCTGCCGATCCTCGCATCGGGCGACCGGGCGAGGATGCGCGTCTTCCTCACCGTATGCGTCGCCTACGGGATTCTCCAGGGCGTCGCGCTGCTGCTGGCGATCCCCGCACTTCGCCACCTGCTCGCTGGTGAAGCTCCTGCGGGTTGGCCGTGGATCCTTTCGGTGATCGGTGCCGCTGTCGTCGCGGGCATCGCGTTCTCGATTCAGAGCGTGCTGGGATCCCGGATCGGGTTCGCCCTGATGCGCGGCCTGCACCGCAGCATCATCGACCACCTCGGCGTGCTGCCGGTGGGTTGGTTCTCCTCCGATCGCACTGGGAGGCTCTCGCAGTCCGTCTCCCAGGGCACGACCGCGGTGTGGACGGCAGCCTCGACCCTGATCCAGCCGCTGGTGACCGCCGTCGTCACGCCCATGACCATCGCGGTAGGGCTGCTGTTTATCGACTGGCTGGTGGCGCTGGCGATGCTTATCGCCGCCCCGCTCCTGTACCTGGTGTACCGGTGGGCGGCCGCGCTCGCGGAGCGCTCCGCCGATCAGATCGACCAGGCGGCGGTCGAGGCGGCCGGACGCGTCGTGGAGTTCACTCGCGCCCAGCCGGTGCTGAGGGCCTTCCGGGCCGATCAGGTCGGCAACGGCATGCTGGCGAGAGCGCACCGCGCCCAGCAGGAGGTCTCCCGCCGCTCGCTGCGTACCAGCCTGCCCGGCCTGATCGGCTTCGCGACCGCCGTGCAACTGGTGTTCGCCGTCGTCATCGTTATCGGCGTGTGGCAGTCCCTCATCGGCGCGGCGAGCGCGGCGACCGTCGCCGTGGTGCTGTTCGCCGCAGCCCGCTTCACCGGGCCGCTCATCGACGCTGCAGACCTCGGCTCCGCACTCCGGCTCGCGGGTCACGACCTGGACCGCATCGACGATGTCCTCGACGAACCCGCGCAGCCCGAGGGCACCAGTACCATCGAACAGGCCGGAGAAATCGCCTTCGACCACGTCGACTTCGCATGTCCCGGGGGCCGACAGGTGCTGCACGAGGTGACTTTCTCGGCGCACCCGGGAACCACGACCGCTCTGGTAGGGCCGTCAGGGATGGGCAAGAGCACGATCTTGCAGCTGGCCGCCAGATTCTTCGACCCCGACGCAGGCACCGTTCGCGTCGGCGGCGTCGATGCCAGGCAGCTACCAGTGCAGACCGTGATGGACCAGCTCTCGGTGGTCCAGCAGAACGTCTACCTGCTCGACGACACGATCGAGGCCAACATCCGCTTCGGCAACTCGGGGGCGACCGACGACGAACTGCGCGAGGCGATTAGTCTGTCCCGCGTCGACGAGATCACTGAGCGGATGCCCCAGGGCCTCGACACGCAAGTCGGCGAGGCAGGAGTCGCGCTCTCCGGCGGCGAGCGTCAGCGCGTCTCCATCGCACGCGCCTTCCTGAAGGACTCACCCATCGTGCTCCTCGACGAGATCACCGCATCGCTCGACCCGGAGAACGCGATCGCGGTCCACGCAGGGCTGGCCGCACTATCTGAAGGCCGAACCATGCTAATCGTCAGCCACGACCTGCCCACGATCGCCGGAGCCGACCAGATCCTCGTCCTCGACGATGGTGTGATCGTGGAGCGCGGCACCCACACCGACCTCATCGCCGCTACAGGTCTATACGCCGATTTCTGGGCCGAACGCGAACGCGCCCATGGCTGGTGCGTAACCCACCCCACCAACGCTTCATGAAACGACACGCCAAAACAGCGCGGTGTGCGCACACCCGCGACGCCGCCATCGTGACCGACCCGGACGTGCTGAAGGACCCCCAAGGATGACGACAAGCAACCCAAGCGCCTGCCGCGCAGATCAAGCTGGTGCTGACGGCGGTGTTCCTGGCCTACCTGGCGCAGATGACACTGAACCCGATCATTGCCCCGCTCTCACGCGAGGTTGGGCTGGCCGAATGGCAAGTAAGTAAGGCTGACCGTCAGCACGGCAGCGATCATGATGGTGCTCACGGGCATGTGGCGGCAGGACGTGACCGGCGTCTGCGTGTTCACGCTACTATATCTGGTGCAGTACGGAATCGTTAAATATGCGACGGGGCCGGTGCTCATGCTCGGTTTCATGGTGTTCTTCGCAGCACGTATCATGCCTGTAGCGATGCTGGTGCAAAGTCTTGCCGTGGCACCTCCGGGCGAACTCGTCGGGGCATTGTTGCAGCGACTCCGGGTGCCTCGTGCGCTCGTGTTTCCCTGCGCGGTTATATTTCGGTTCCTGCCGACCATAGGGGCGGAGTTCGCGTCGATCCGCGACAGGATGAAACTGCGGGGCCTGCCCGCGCTGTCGTGGCGGACTGCAGCGCACACGGTAATGGTCGTCGAATCGATCTACGTGCCCCTGCTGATGCGGAGCATGAAGGTCTCCGACAACCTGTCGGTCTCCACAGCCACCTGCGGGGCCGACAACCCCGGCCCCCGAACATCGCAGCGGCAGCTTCGCTTCCGACCGGTTGACGCGATCGCCGCGGCATGCGCGATCACGGCGCTCGGATGGGTGCTGGCCAACCAGCTCGTGACAGGTACGTCGATATGACCCGCCTCAAGGACGTCACCTTCTCGTACACGGCAGGGACCACGCAACTCCGCCACGTGTCCCTCGAAGTCGGACGTGGGGAGTTCTGGGAGTACGGTCAGCTCGTCGGCAGCGTGTTCCAAGATCCGAAGACCCAGTTCTTCGCACCGGTCGTGCGCGATGAACTGGCATTTGGATGTGAGAACTATGGCGTCCCACCCGAGGACATCCAGACACGCATCGATGACCTCTCACACCGGCTGAGCGTCAGTCATCTCCTCGACCGGGCACTCCTCACCCTCTCAAGCGGCGAAAAGCAGAAGGTCGCGGTCGCCGCCACAGCAGGCACGCGCACTCCCATCTACGTAATGGACGAACCCTCCGCCAACCTCGATCTCGACGCCACCCAAGAACTCGCAGGTGTGCTTACGACGCTGAAGGAGTCCGGCAGCACCATCGTGATCGCCGAACACCGCCTAACCTACCTCATCATGCACCTCGCCGACCGGATCGTCTGTTTGGACGACGGGGGGGACATCCGACACGAATACACCCCCGTACAACTGCAGAACCTGCCCCAGGCCACGCTCGATGAACTCGGCCTGCGCGACCCGGTCCTCCGCATCGAGGAACCGGGAGCACGGCATATGTCCCACATCACGATCGACGGCGCCCCTGCCGTCGAAGTCGCAATTCTCACTATCCGCAGGAAAGGATGCGACGCGTCACTGTTGACGAGCCTGACGTTCACCTTGCAACCGGGTGAAGTCGTCGCACTCGCCGGACCTAACGGCACCGGGAAGACCAGGCTTGCCCGTACCCTGTGCGGACTCGAGCACGTAGGCAGTGGCACGATCTGCCTGCGCGGCGCCCAGACGCGTCGAGCCGAACGATCCCTGAACACGTGGTTCGTAATGCAGGACGCCGACAGCAAGTTGTTCTCCGACAGTGTGCTCGGAGAAATGACGCACGGGACCAAGTCCACCCCCGACTCGATGGCCCAAGCGCAACACGTTCTCACCCAACTCGGGCTGTGGGAGTGCCGGAACCGACACCCAGGCTCGCTGTCCGGTGGGCAAGAGCAGCGCCTGAGCGTTGCTGTAGCACTCACGCAAGACCGACCGCTCATCATGCTCGATGAGCCGGCTTCGGGACTCGACGGAAGAAGTCTACGCCGCGTCGTCGACTGCCTCACCGAACAGGCCGAGCGCGGTAAAACGATCCCGGTGATCTTTCACGGCCCAGAATTCATCCGAAAAGCCTGCACCAGAATGCTCCTGGTCCGAGACCAAACCCTCACAGTAGACATCCCACTCGAACCGGATATCTTCGGACTCGCCCTGGACCACCTCACAGGGAAGACGGCCAGACATGACGCGTAGTTTCGCTCTGCTCGTCCACGGCGGCATGCACGGCGCTTGGTGCTGGGAGAAGGTGATCCCACACCTGCGGCATCGGACGATTGCCATCGACTTGCCCGGCCGACCCGGGGCCGGGAAGCAGCCACCGACACTAGACGGATTTGCCGAAGCCGTCGTCGACGCCATCAACGATGAACCAGGAGACGCTGTCATCGTTGCCCATTCACTGGCCGGGATAGTCGCATCCGCAGCCGCGGAACGGGCTCCGGGAAAGATCAGGAAGATTGTCTTCGTTGCTGCAGTAATTCCGCCATCGGGCTTGTGCTTCTGGGATATGCTGCCTGCGCCTCTGCGGTGGTTTGGCAAGTTCCTTCTGAGCGGAGACAAAACGACAATAATGCCACGATGGATGGCTCGAGCAGTGTTCTGCAATGACTTGTCACGAGAGGACCAAGACCGATTACTTGATCGCCTCGCTCCTGAACCAGTGCAGATACTCGGCACTAAATTGCACTACAAGATTCCAGAGAATGTCGGAGTCAGCTATGTTCTCACGACACGCGATCGAGCTATTAAACCGCGAACGCAACAAGAGTATGTGCATTCGCTCCCCGAACGGACGCGTCATTTAACCCTAGATAGTGGCCACAGCGCGTGGTACTCTCGTCCGACTGATCTTGCCAAAATCATCAATGCAGAGATCGAAGATTATGGTTCGTCCACCACATCCGGATTAACGCGAAACTGAAATAGCCCGATCGTGTGGGCCGTGGAGCTTGAAAACCACCGGGTGTGCGGACATATGCGGCAAAGCGAACAGCCGCTCAAGGGTCCGGTGTTCTGGATATAGGCGAGCATCGGCGATGGCGTGCGTCTGGGGTCCCACCATCAGCGTTCTTCGCCGCACACTGAGGGCGATCTGGACTCACATTCGAGGTCCACGAAGATAGGGTGCGATACTGCGCAGCTTTTCGCAGGTTTCTTCCCACTCACGTTCGGGCGTGGACTGGCCCATGACACCCGCACCGGCACGAAGCCAGCTTCGTCCGTCGCGCTTGAAGACAGTGCGAAGTGTCAGCGCGGCATCCAGCTGGCCATCCGTGTCAGCCAGGAGAACCGCTCCACCGTAAAGGCCACGTTCTTCGCCTTCAAGCTCTCGGATAACCCGCAGCGCGGCCCCTTTCGGAACCCCGGTAACGGTCACGGCCGGGAAGAGCGCTGCGAATGCCGACCAAGACGACATGTTCTCTTGCAGCTGCCCCGTGACGCGAGAGGCGATATGCTGCACCGATCCACGTTCTTCTACGTCCATGAACTCTGTAGCGGCCACCGAGCCTGGTATGCTCACCGATCGGGTCTCGTCGAGAGCGAGCCGGACGGAGATCGCATGTTCATGCACTTCCTTCGCGTCGCTGAGTAACTCTGAACGCAAGCGACTATCCGTTTCGCGATGGTGGTGCAGTGCGCGAGTACCAGCCAGCGGCTGTGTACGGATACGTCCAGTGGAGTCAACCTCCACGATGGTCTCGGGGCTAAATCCAGTTGCCTTCCACCCGCCCACGTCAAGAAGGAATGAACGCGCTGGCGTGTTCGCGCGGCGGCCCGAGAGATAAGTCTGCGGCAAGTCGACCTCGGGCTCAGTGGGAAGGGGAACAACCCTCGAGAGAACCACCTTTTCCAAGGCGCGGCTCTTAATCTCGCCGATTGCCTTGCTGACCATTTTCTGATAACTGGCAGAATAGGTTTCCTCGATCGAGATCGGAATGGCGTCGGACGTATTGGGTTTGGCGCGCAGCAGCTCGGTAATCCGAGCAATCATTCCCGGAATTGAGGTGCGGGTACGAGCTGCATTTCCGTCAAACTGCACTTCGACCTCAGGCAACATGAGATGGATGAGTGTATCCGATCCTGCACTGTGCCGATCCTCGTACAGTAAGAACGCCAACTCGAAAGTGGCCCAGCCGTAACACCGTGATGGTTTAGGCCCGCGAAGGGATGCTAATGCCGTTGCTACAGCTTCAACGGGATCGTCTACGGGGACACTCTGGTGCCATTGGTCGACTCGCAGGTGTAGCGTGTCGCTACTGACGCTCACCTCAGCGGCAGGTCCGGCGGCGAAATACCACGTTCCTGCCCTCTCATAGACGAGATACTGTTCCCCAACGCCTCCTTGTGCGAGCTTGATCGCAGCGCTTGCTGGATCGAAACGCAGGGCAGTGTCTGCCTCGTGGACGAGTTTCGGTGTTCGTGAAGCCCAGTCCTCAAGGGCTTCGACGAGTCCTCCGCCGAGGGTGTCGTCAAGTCGTCGATCATTTGCCAGTGGGTCTCTCATCAGGCTTGGACCCTCCCCTCGAGCATCCGCTCATCGAACAGTCTGGACAGTACCCGACCGTGCTACATGGGCATTTCTGTGCAGCGCACAAATATGGAATGAGTATAGCCTTACCTGCCTTGTCTATTCAATCGGCGACGGGTTCTGACGTCGGATTGGCTCCGGCCGCTTGTGGACAGGCCCGACAGTCCCGGACTTGAAGGAAGGTGTTGAAGCACAAGCTTCGAACCGACAGCTGCGCAACCGTGGTCGAGGGATCGATAGCCTCGGCCCTTCAGGGTTGAGTGGGTGACACGCGGCTGGGATGTACCAAGGTGCCTGTCCTGCAACGGAGTACTTGGTCTTGCGTCAGAACACGTGGTCGAGTGGGAAGGCACCTGGTAAGTGGTGCGACACGAGGTTGCATGTGCAAGTGGCTCGTTGGTAGGAGGTCGGCGGTGACGTTGGTGACGCAGCCCGGGTTTGTGTCCATGGGCCTGTGTCCCCGCTCTGACGTGCGTCGCTGGTAACAGGTGTCCCTATAGGGTTTGTCAAGCGGCTGGGGCTGGGGTGTGGGCGGGTTGCTGGTAGAGGGGGTGCCGATGCGGAGCATGGCATGAAGGACGTCGACGCGGCGTCGAGGCAGGCTGATCAGGGCGGCGTTGTGGGCTTCCCCCTTGTTCGTGGAGGGTTCGGTTATGCGGCGTGGTTGCGGGTTTCGTAGGTGATGGGTGGGGGTGTTGCCGATGCTGGTGTGGCGTCGGCGGTT
>PDWJ01003264.1_pt1 | contig 15722 bp, 8 predicted proteins | sample 1430881 | NCBI WGS metagenome assembly PDWJ01 (sample SAMN01162460, study PRJNA174530) | Oral metagenome, whole genome shotgun sequencing project. | biome: Marine environment; feature: Marine mammal; material: Swab sample of the gingival sulcus; isolation source: swab sample of gingival sulcus... | reverse complement strand
GTTTTAATTCTGACATGTCTTATTGGTTTATTTTGATAGTCTAAAATAACATTTTCACCTTTATTTTTCTTGACTATCTCCTTTATTTTATGGTCAATTATTTTATCCGGCTTACTCTTTATCTCTTCTATCGGTTTTCTTACTACAAAAATAAACTCTTCTTTTCCTGTTTTGTATTTCCAATCTCCGTTTTCTCTAATAGGCTTACCGTTGTCATCTCTCTGGACATCTCTTATCTTACCGATATAAGTATCCTTAAACAAGGCTCCTCTCACTGTGCTTCCTTTAGCTTTTTTAGGAATAGGTTTGCCCGAAGCATCTAATATAAATCGTCCTTGTTTATCTCTTACGTACTGTATCTTACCTCTATTCCTTATATTTTTGCTTGTTTGTTGCAACAATGTGTCTTTTTCATAATTATAAACAAGAGTTTGGTTTTCTATTTTATAGAGAAGAGACTGTATTTTTATATTCTGTTTTTGTAAAAGGTTTTTTCTTATCTTGCTTAAGATAAGTTTGTCTTTAGTCTCCAAGTAATAATAATACTCTTTTATAATATTTTCTCTATAACTGCTGTTTGTAGGAATTAATGTGAGTATTAGTGCGTCAATTGTATGATGCGTATGTTTGCTTCTGTCTTTTTCAGCTTCATTATTCTGGGTTCCAAGTATTTTACGAAATTCAGCCGTTACCGTTCCTTTTTGAACAAAAACTTTTTTGAAATATAGTTTTAAAAACTCTCTTGCATATTTACTTATGATTTGGGTATCTACCAATTGTCTCCGTACCCAGCTATCCTTGGTTTCTATTGCTTCAAATCGGCTTAATTTGTCATTCCAGTAATCAAGGTACATCTTGTAGTAGTGCTTCTCTTGTATTCTTTTGTTTTTTGTGTTTTCATCTTCTTTGCCTTTTGCTTTCTTTCTGCTATCATAGAGGTATTGGTACCTGTCTCTCAATTTTTTCCACTTTTCTAATCGAGGTATAATATCTGTCCCTTCCGGAGTGTCTTTTCCGTAATTGGGGCATTCAGAAGGGAGTTTGTCTTTTTTAATTTGTTCATTGTATCTTTTAAAAGCAATTGTTTTATTTGGCATCGTATTATCAGGAAGTTTACTCCTCGGTATTGTATGCTCTATATCCGTTTCTCCTGAAAAAAGTTGACCTATGGAAATCATTTTCCCGGTATACATACACTGGCATTTTTGTTCCATCCATAAATTATATCTTTCAATTCTATCTTTTTCAGATAAAATTTCTTTTTTCTTAATGATGTGTTTTTTTTCATCATCCGGCTCTGCAAAAATTTGTTCTGCCCACAGTTCAAAAACAGGAATTTTTTCCTCTATATCAAAGTTTTTGTTTTCAGTCTCTTTATATTCTTTCAAGAATGACCTTATCTTTTCTCTGTCTTTTTGACGGTCTTTTTGGTAACGCTCAATAGCGATTCGTTTATTGTTATCGTTAAGTTCGCGTGCCAACTCTATTATTACTTCTGTGTCTTGGTCAATATCGCCATTAATAATGAGTTCGTTTAATAACTTTCTGAGAACACCTATAGCCTTATTAAACATTGGGTTTTTTATGCTATTGATAATTGGTGTGGGTAAAATCTCTAGTTCCACACCTCCATTGTTTAAACGAGTAGGTAATCTTTTTTCTCCTGTTTTGTGATTTGTTTCAAGATTCTGATTATAGATATTCTTTCTGTTTGAATGGTGATATAAATTACCTTTAATCTCTATTTTATGACTATTTAAAGTAGCTTTAAAAGTGTCAGTCAAAGATTCAAGTTTTTTATATGCTCTTTTTTCATCTTTAAAATAACTTTGGTATTGGGTCTTTACTTCTGACCTTATGTCATCTTTGTTTTTTATTTCTTTCCAGGTTTCCGACCCAAAATAATTTTCACAAGCATTCAGTATATCTGCCTCATCACTACTTTTAATAGTATATGTATAGTCTTTGTATGCGAACTTGTCTTCGTCAGGCAACCCTTTGTGTATGTTTATTAATCTATTAACTATACTTACAATTTGTTTGTTGTGGTTATATATATCATTACTTTTAGAGAGAGCATCTAATATTAGTTCTTTATTATTTTCCCATTGAGTTCCTAATAATTCAGGAATTTTTGCCAAAACTACAGCATCACTGTAAATATAACCTTCTTTCAAAAATGGTATAATTTTACGCATAGCTTTAAGACTCAGGTTAGCGTATCCCTTAGGCATAGCATCTTGTATTTTGACCATAGGGTTAAATTCCTTTCCTTTTTTTACTTTATTTGCAATACCTAAGTTTTGTTGAGCAAATGTAGAGAGATACTCTTCATCGAAATCAAAGAGAAAATGCCATAAATCATAAATGGAATAATATTTTTCATTATTTCCTTTTTTTGATTCATTTTTTATATTGCTTTTGATTATTTTTCTTTCTATTTTATTTCCATCATATTTTTCTATTTTGCATATTTCGTTTCTTACCGGTTCTCCAAACAAATTAATGAGACCTTTACAGATAGGCATTCCCGAAACCAATGAGTCATATTTACCTTCTTTACTAATGTAGTTATATTTATGGGGTTTTTCTGTTTGCTTGTCTAATATTTCTTTTATTTTTTCAAATTTGATGTTCTTATCTTGTTTCAGTAAAAACTCAAATACAATTTTTCTATTTTCTTTTGATAAAGGCTGTTTTTCATTATCATCATCAAAATACATGATGGTATTAATAAAAGACCATGCTCTAAATATTTCAAATACAGGATGAGAAAGAGGACATCTTAACCTTGTCGGTTCTAACATACACATCCCGATATTTCCTTTTTGAACACGCAAGGGGCTTTGCCATATAATTGACTTCCAGAGACTAAAAACAAGCCTGTCTCTATATCTACCTTTTTCATCTTTGGATACATCATACCCTTGTTTTTTGCAAATCAGTTCTAGTTCTTCTGCATATTCGTTCCTGTAAGTATATTGATTTCTTGCTCTTTTACCTTTATCTAAGAAGTCATTTTTTAAAGCTTCTGCGAGAGTTCTGTGATTTTGTATAGATGTATCAAAACCTTCTTCTGTTCGTCTTTTTATCTGTTTTTTAGTCTCGTTATCTTTCTCCCCAATATCTTTATAACCTCTTCGTTGGATGATATGATATAGAACTCTTCCAAACTCGTGATTTGTAAGTTTATTATCTAAGGCTTTAACTCTTAATTCATAAGGGTTTTTGTATGTTTTCCCGTCATCATACGAGAAATCACATGACAACCACTTAATAAACTCAGGGTTGTCAGGAAATTTTCTAATTACCCCTTTCTGATATTTAGACCAAATATTTAATTCTTCAATACATAAAGGAACCATATTATTTTTGATGAGAATATCTAACAATTCCCATTTTCTGTATTTCCTTGCTCGTATCACATTGCGTTTTAAACGATACATCCTTCTATCCTTTGTTGGAGAAGAATAACCGCTGTCTCCTTTTATCATTCCGGCGGAGAATCTTATTACTCCGTGTTTAACAATTGAAAAACCATTAAAAATAACCCACCCAATAGAGGAGCTTCCTATGTCTAAACCTAATTTTTTCATATATTAACTTTGATTATATAAAATGTTTATTATACCTTTGCAGATGCAATACAATTCACAACAAGGCTAAAAGCCGTAGAATTAATTTCTTAGCGACTGCTTCCGGTGGTCGCTTTTTTTCGTAAAACAAACACTATTAACAGCTACAAATATACAAAAATTTTAAGCAATTCACAATAAGGATTATTCCGTTGTGAAAACATTTAAAGCGGCAGTGGCAATTTAGCCACTGTCGCTTTTTTACAATTTGGGCTTTTATCTTTTTCCAATTTCTTTGTTGCTCTTGATATTCCTTTGCAATTTAGAATGAATATAAATAATATTATATCATTTCATTATCAGGAGATTGATACTGCTTTCTAAGGGCTTTGCTCGGGTGTCTTTTTATTTTTTTGCAAAATAGGCAGTGTATTTATAAAAGTTCGTTATTTTTGTTTTATAGCTTAAAAAAGGATATATGCATCTTTTTAGGAGAATATTCAATTTTTATTATGAAGGTTTTACCAATATGACCGTAGGTAAAAAGTTGTGGTTGATTATTTTCATTAAGCTCTTTATTATGTTTGCCATATTAAAAGTCTTTTTCTTTAAATTTTCTTAAAACAAAATTTGATACGGATGCGGAGCGCAGCGAGTATGTGATTGACCGCTTAACTTCTGTTAAGTCAGAAACAGCTCCGGAAGAAAATAATTAATACCTTTATTTATAAAAAGGAAGTGGTGCAATAAAGAAAAAACAGTACTATGTATGTTGAGGATATTCAGGTAAGGGAGCTTACCTTTTTTCATATATTTAAACATTAATTGATAAATTTAAGGATTTTATGGAAGGAATTGATTTTGCATTGGTTGATTGGTCAAGAGCCCAATTTGCCTTAACAGCGATGTTTCATTGGCTGTTTGTACCGTTAACGCTTGGAATTACGTTTATGATTGCCATTATGGAGACAATTTACGTAAAAACAGGCAATTTAGAGTGGAAGAGAATTACGAAATTTTGGACAACCGTGTTCGGAATTAACTTTGCAATCGGTGTTGCAACGGGTATAATTCTCGAGTTTGAGTTTGGAACCAACTGGTCTAATTACTCTTGGTTTGTCGGTGATATCTTCGGAGCACCCTTAGCCATTGAGGGTATTATGGCCTTTTTTATGGAGTCGGTTTTTATTGCCGTTATGTTCTTCGGCTGGAACAAAGTCAGCAAAGGTTTTCACCTTTTATCGACTTGGCTGGTTGCTTTGGGGTCTAATCTTTCGGCGCTATGGATATTGGTTGCCAACGGTTGGATGCAATACCCCTCAGGTATGAAATTTAATCCCGATACGGCTCGAAATGAAATGGTTAACTTTTGGGATGTATTATTCTCGCCGGTTTCCATTAATAAGTTCATTCATACCATTACCTCCGGTTATGTGTTAGCCGCTATTTTCATTATCGGCGTTAGTGCTTGGTTCCTCATTAAAAAAAGAGAAGTCTTATTGGCAAAACGAAGTATGATTGTAGGAGGGGTATTCGGACTTTTATCGGGACTTTATTTATTGTTTACCGGGCATGAGTCGGCAATGGTGGTTGCAAAATATCAGCCGATGAAACTTGCCGCCATGGAAGGCTTGTACGAAGGTACTGAAAAAGCGCCTTTACTTGCATTTGGGATACCCAAAGATGCCGGGAAAGACGGAGATTTAAACAAGGTCGAAGTGGATATGGAAATACCCTTACCCGGCGTATTGTCGATTTTGGCTTTTAGTGATGTAAACGCTTTTGTCCCGGGTATTAAAGATTTGGTGAAAGGAAACCCCGAACAAGGTATCATATCTTATGAAGAAAAAATTAAAAGGGGAAAAACCTCCATTGATGCTTTGGCTGCATATAAAACGGCAAAGAAAGACGGAAATGAAGAAGTCGCTGCGGCTCAATTAAAAACATTTCAAGATAATTTTGAATATTTCGGATACGGATATTATTTCGGGAAAGACATCAACCTATTGGTTCCTTCGGTAAAAATTAGTTTTTACGCATTTCACATAATGGTAACTTTGGGAGGTTATTTCCTCTTGTTATTTGTTCTTGTGTTATTCTTTACCATGACGAATAAAATTGAACATAAAAAATGGATGTTGTGGGTGGCACTTTGGTCTATTCCATTAGCATATATTGCGTCAGAAGCCGGTTGGGTTGTGGCAGAAGTTGGTCGTCAGCCCTGGGTTATCCAAAACCTGTTACCAAGTATTGCGGCGGTTTCACAAATTGATGCCACAAACGTACAAATTACTTTCTTTTTATTCTTGGTAGTGTTTGTCGTTCTGGCCATAGCAGAAGTGAAAATTATGCTTACTCAAATTAAAAAAGGCCCCGGAAAGCCTGTATCAGTTACTAACGAAAAAAAGGAGGACTAAGCCATGTTTGAAAATTTTGAATTAATAACATTACAACAGTATTGGTGGATTATAGTTTCACTACTTGGAGCGATTTTAGTATTCTTGATGTTTGTTCAAGGAGGTCAAACATTGATTTACAGATTAGGAAAAACAGAAAAAGAACGCACGATAATTGTTAATGCGCTCGGAAGAAAATGGGAGTTGACATTTACGACTTTGGTAACTTTCGGAGGTGCATTTTTTGCATCATTCCCCTTGTTTTATTCAACCAGTTTCGGAGGCGCATATTGGGTGTGGCTGGCAATTTTATTTGCATTTATTGTGCAAGCCGTATCCTATGAATACCGAACAAAAGCCAATAATTTCTTAGGTAAAAAAACTTACGAAGGGTTTTTATTTTTCAACGGAGCTGCCGCAACTATATTAATCGGCGCGGCTGTGTCAACTTTTTTTACGGGGTCGCAGTTTTCTGTCAATAAAATGAATTTGTTGGATTTATCCGGAAATCAAATGCCTATTATATCGGCTTGGCAAACACCCACACACGGCTTGGAAGCTATTTGGACTGTTGAGCATTTGGCATTCTTGCAAAACCTTGCATTGGGACTTGCCGTATTTTTCCTTGCACGCGTTGCCGGCAACTTGTTTTTGATTAATTATGTTGACCACAATGATATTGTTGCTCGTGCGCGTAAATCGGTTTTGAAAAATGCCGTACCTTTCTTGGTGTTTTTCTTATTCTTTGTTATTCGATTGATGTTCATTGACGGTTTTGCCGTAAAAGAAACCGGCGAAGTATTTATGGAACCCTATAAATATTTACACAACTTATTGGCTATGCCGGTTGTTTTGGTCATGTTTCTTGTTGGCGTTGTATTGGTGCTTCTCGGTATTTATAAAGGAGCGTTTACGAGTTCGACAAAAGCCTTTTGGCTTCTTTCACCCGGAACAATACTGGCTGTACTTACTTTGTTCTTCTTAGCCGGTTTTAATAATACGGCTTATTATCCTTCAACATTTGATTTGCAAAGTTCACTTACGATACAAAACAGTTCGTCAAGCCATTATACATTAACGGCTATGAGCTATGTTTCTTTATTAGTGCCCTTTGTTATTGCTTATATTGCTTATGTTTGGAGGTCATTAACACGCCAAAAAGTGTCCGAAGAAGAATTGAGCGAGCACGAACATTTATATTAATATCAGATTATTTAATGAATAAAAAATATACAATATGGGAATTGAAATAGTAAAATTTTTAATGTGGCCTGTTTTTATTTTTGTAGCTTATGTGGCAATAAGATTTGCGTTGAAACTTTTTGATAAAAAAAGAGCCAACAACTGAGTTTTAGAACCCATTTTAGTTTATAAAAATTTATAAACATTACTTTTAAGAACATTTGTTGATATTGGAAGCCTTTGCTTTCAAACATCGGCAAATGTTCTTGTGTTATAGGCGGGTTAAAGCTAAAAAATTAAAATTATGAAAAAACATGTTTTTTATATATTATTGATTGCGTCAACTTCATTTTGCTGCAAGCGCGATAAGTTTTTTGACGAAAAAGTCGATTTCAGACAAGAAATGCGGAATTTTGTAAAAGAAATCAGTCAATATTCAAAACAGCATAAACCCGGTTTTGTTATTATTCCGCAAAATGGTATTGTGTTAGTCAGCAAAAACTTAGACAATGAAGCGATTGAGCCCGCAACCGACTACTTAAATGCTATTGACGGCAGCGGACAGGAAGATTTGTTTTACGGATATGATAAAGATGACGAAATAAGTCCTGCGGAACACAGTAATTTCATAAAAACATTTTTGAATGTTTCAAAAGATGCCGGCAATACTATTCTGGTAACGGATTATTGCTCCTCACATTCTAAGGTATTGAACTCTTATGCGCTTAATCAGCAAGCCGGTTATGTGTCTTTTGCTGCCAATCAAAGAGCTTTGAATGACATCCCGCCTTTTCCTTTGCCCATACCTCAAGAAAATGACCGGGAAATAAGCACCTTATCGGAGCTAAGCAATTTTTTATATCTTATAAACCCTGTTAATTTTTCCTCAAAATCGGACTTTATAGATGCAGTTGCCGCCACGAATTATGATTTGCTGATTATGGATTTGTTTCTTGAAGATGCTGCATTCACAAAGGAAGAAGTAATGCAATTGCGCAAGAAAGCGAATGGCGGTAAGCGTTTGGTTGTTTGCTATATGTCGATAGGGGAAGCAGAAGATTACCGATATTATTGGCAAAACTCTTGGAACAAGAAGAAAAACAAGCCAAAATGGTTGGGAGAGGAAAATCCGAATTGGAAAGGAAATTACACGATAAAATATTGGTATCCTGAATGGAAGAATATAATTTATGGCAGTGAGAATGCCTATTTGGACAAAATAATAAGTGCCGATTTTGACGGGGTTTATTTGGATATTATCGACGGTTTTTATCGTTTTGAAGAATGAGAGTTGTTCAAGAGTTCTGATGATGCGAAGTAGAAACGTAACTAAGCTTGTAAGTTGTTGTTTTGAGGTATTTTAAATTTTCTAAAAACCAATCTTCCTGCACCCTTTTCTCCAAGAGGAATTTTGCCGGTTCTTTGAGGTTAAGAATTACCTCCGGTAAGCATTTTATTAATAAGGTAATAAGGTTGATTTTCTTTTAGCTGCTTTTTTCTACTAAGGTTTGAACGGAAAATAAGGTTTTTGAGCTGTTCAAGGTGTTGGTTATTAGTTGATTGATAGAATTTCCCTACGTCCTTTTCTCAAAGAGGAATTTTGCCGGTTGCCAAAAGCTTTGAAATTGCAAATAACACACTCATAGCAAACAAGCATGCGCATTTTTCTTCCGACTTCGATCTTCAGGTTTCCAACTTAAAAAAGTCTCGAAATGCGGGCTGATAGTCATAATAGGAAGAGTATAAGTCCGATACAAGCAAAACCAAAAAGAAAGCTAAGAAAAATTTTAAATTATGATAAGCTCATTAATATTTTTGCTAAATTTGTCAATAATAAAAATTGTATTTGGCAGTTATATCTGCCTGAACTTTAAAAAGATAATAAGATATGTTTGAATACGGAATAAGTCATTTAACAGTAGAAAAATTGATTGCAATTGCAAGCGGCGAACTGAAAGCCGGATTAACTCAAGAGGCAATTGAAAAAGTTGAGGGATGCAGAAAGAAAGTTCAAATTATGGCCGATTCTGATAAAGCTGTTTACGGCATTAATACAGGATTTGGACCTTTATGCGATACCCAAATATCTCCGGCGGAAACAAGCAAGCTCCAAGAGAATTTATTGGTTACACATGCGGTTGGAGTTGGAGAACCTATCGATAAAGAGTTGTCCAAAATTATGATGATTTGTAAGGTGCATGCTTTATGTCAGGGTTTTTCGGGCATTCGTTTGGAGGTTATCGAAAGAATTTTGTATTTTATTGAAAATGATTTATTGCCGGTTGTTCCGGAGCAAGGCTCTGTGGGGGCTTCCGGAGATTTGGCTCCTTTGTCTCATTTGTTTTTACCGCTTTTAGGAGAAGGCGAATTTTGGGAAAACGGAAAGTGCGTTTCGGCAAAAACAGTTCTGAAAAAGCATAACTTACAAGCACTTGAGCTAAAAGCAAAAGAAGGTTTGGCTTTAATAAACGGTACGCAGTTTATATTGGCACACGCAGTAGCAGGTTTGGATAAAATGGCATATTTGTGTGATTTGGCAGATTTAGCCGGTGCCATGAGTCTTGAAGGCTATCAGGGAAATATATCTCCATTTAGAGAAGAATTGCACAATATCAGACCTTTTAAAGGCAATTTGACCGTTGCGGAGCGAATGCGTATGTTGTTAAAAAATTCTGAAAATATTACAAGTGATTTAAAATATGCTCGTGTTCAAGATCCCTATTCCATAAGATGTATACCCCAAGTGCACGGTGCTTCGAGAAATGCTTATTATCACCTAAAAGAAATGGCGGAAATTGAAATGAACTCGGTAACGGATAACCCCATTGTTTTAAGTGAGACTACGGCAATTTCCGGCGGTAATTTTCACGGGCAGCCTTTGGCAATGGTCTTGGATTATGCTGCTCTGGCAGCTTCCGAACTCGGGAATATTTCCGACAGAAGGTCTTATTTATTAATTGAAGGAAAATACGGATTACCCAGATTACTGACTGAAGCAGGAGGTTTAAATTCCGGTTTTATGATTCCGCAATATACAACGGCTGCTTTAGTGAGCGAAAACAAATCATTGTGTTTCCCGCCTTCAGCTGACAGTATTCCAACATCTTTGGGGCAAGAAGACCATGTATCAATGGGAAGTATTGCGGGCAGAAAATTTAACAGGATATTAAATAATCTCGAAAAAATACTTGCAATTGAATTGATGTATGCCGCACAAGCTCTGGAGTTCAGAAGACCGCTTAAGTTCTCTGAATATGTCGAGAAAAATTATGCAATCATTAGAAATAAAGTGCCGAAATTGGAAGAAGACCGGATTTTAAAAGATGACATAAACACAATCATTGATTTAGTTAAGTCGCGTTCTTTTATTGTGCATTAACCCGTATTTCGAAACTTTTTTGAATCTTGAAAGTCTGAAAACACCTTGTTTGCTACGAGTGTATTTTTTGCAATTTCAAGGTTTTGGCAATAGCAAAATTCCTCTTGTCCAAGAGGGATTTTGCTATTGCGCTTTTTGCTAAATTTTGTATCCTTTGCGCTTAAGAATTACCTCCGGCAAGCATTTTTTTATAAGGTAATAAGGTTAATCTTTTGGGTGTTTATTTCTACTAAGGTTTAAACCGACAATAAGGTCTTGTTTTAATTGTAAGTTATGAATTGTAAATTATAAATTGCTTCCTATCAATATTTTAATGTTTTATCCTTAATTTTTAATGCATAATTCACCATTACTTACGTGAGGGTCATGCCGTTCAAAAAAAGTTAGCGTTTTGGTTTTACTTTCTCAAAAGTCTCGAAATTCGGGTTAATCCTTGCAAAAAGTTGTGCAGAAAAAATATTATCAGGGCTTTTTATTATGATTTTTTGTGAAAAATCATAATAGTGAACGTCCTTATTGTGGCTTTTTGTAAAAAATCATAATAGCGAAACTTCTTATTGTGACTTTTTGCGAGAAATCATAATAGCAGAACTTCTTATTGTGACTTTTTGCAAAAAATCATAATAGTGAATGTTCTTATTGTGACTTTTTGTGAAAAATCATAATAAGAGCCTCCCTTAATGTGCCTTTTTTGTATATTTGCATATTATAATCAGCAAAATTATTCTTATGAAATCTTTCCGGTCGGGCACATACCAGGACAAAAAGTATTATAAAAACTTTCAACCGACATTGATTAACAGAAAGTGGCTTTTGGACGATATGGATATGCTGGGGCTTCTTAGTATTGCCGATAGGCAAATAGGTCGATTGGATATGTATTCGGAATATGTAAATATTGATTTATTTATTCAGATGCATATTGCCAAAGAAGCTACACAATCGTCTAAAATAGAGGGTACGCAAACCAATATGGAAGAGGCTTTTTTCAAGAAAGAGGAAGTATCACAAGAAAAAAGGACCGATTGGGAAGAAGTGCAAAACTATATTTTGGCAATGAATCATGCTGTAGAATTATTGCGAGACTTGCTTTTTTCAACGCGTCTTATAAAAGAAACACATCGGATATTGTTGCAAGGAATAAGAGGCAAATACAAATTACCCGGAGAATATCGTACCAGCCAAAATTGGATTGGCGGTTCTTCTATAAACGAAGCTAAATTTATTCCTCCGGCACATACGGCTATTCACGAACTGTTGTCGGATATAGAAAAATTTGCAAATGATGAGCGTAACCCCATGCCGGACTTACTGAAAATAGCCTTAATTCATTATCAATTTGAGACTATACATCCTTTTTTAGATGGAAACGGAAGAGTTGGCAGATTATTAATCACGCTTTATTTGGTAAACAAAGGCATATTAAAACGCCCCATTTTATATTTGTCGGATTTTTTTGAGCGACATCGAGAGCTCTATTATGACAATTTGATGCGTGTGCGCAGCCATAACGATATTTCCGGCTGGTTTAAATTTTTTCTGACAGGAGTAATAGAGACTGCGAAAAAAGGAGTTGGTACTTTTAATGCAATTATGCAGCTCTCAAAATCTGTTGACGAAAAAATAAACCAACTCGGAGCAAGAAGCAGAGATGCGCATAAAACCTTAGAGTTCTTATATTCTCAACCCATTATTGATGCTCAAAGGCTAAGCAAGGTAATTGGAAAAAATCCGCAGTCTGCATATAAATTAATTCGAATCTTAGAAGATTTGGAGATTATAACAGAAATAACAGGGGCACAACGTAATCGTATGTATTTATTTAAAGATTACTTAAATATTTTCAAAGATTAATTCAGCTTTTTTGGGCTAAAAAAAGAGGTCGTACCAAAAAGAACGACCTCTTTTAAAGCTAATTTAAAATTTATTATACTAAGCCTTGTGCCATCATTGCATCGGCAACTTTAATAAATCCGGCAATGTTTGCACCTTTTACATAATTTATGTAACCCTCTTCACGTCCGTATTTTATACAAGCATCGTGAATATCGCTCATAATTTGGCCTAATTTTACATCAACTTCTTCCGAAGTCCAGTTGTATCTCATTGAGTTTTGGCTCATTTCCAAACCGGAAACAGCTACACCACCGGCGTTTGCTGCTTTACCCGGAGCAAAAGAAACTTTATGTTTTTGCAATAACTCAATAGCGGCGGCTGTACAACCCATATTAGAGGTTTCTACTACGTAAGAACAACCGTTGTCAATAAGATTTTGGGCATCTTTGTCGTTTAATTCGTTTTGTGTTGCACATGGGAAAGCCATATCGATTTTTGCTTCCCAAGGTTTTTTACCAGCAAAGAATTTTGCATTGGGATATTTTTCTGCATAAGGCGCAACAACATCGTTGTTAGATGCACGTAATTCGAGCATATAGTCGAATTTTTCGGGAGTGCTAATTCCGTCCGGGTCATAAATATATCCGTCAGGTCCTGAAATTGTTACAACTTTTGCACCTAATTCAGAGGCTTTCATTGCAACACCCCAAGCTACATTTCCAAAACCGGAAACACCAACTGTTTTTCCTTTAAGCGTGTCGTTTTTCTCGGCTAACATTTTGTCTGAAAAATAAACAGACCCAAAACCGGTAGCTTCCGGACGAAGCAAGCTTCCGCCCCATTCTTGTCCTTTTCCTGTAAGAACGCCGGTAAACTCATTTCTCAATCGTTTGTATTGTCCGAACAAAAAGCCGATTTCTCTTCCGCCAACACCTATATCGCCGGCAGGAACGTCTGTGTTAGGTCCGATGTGTTTTGAAAGCTCAGACATAAAACTTTGGCAGAAACGCATAATTTCATTATCTGATTTTCCTTTGGGATTGAAGTCTGAACCACCTTTTCCGCCTCCCATGGGCAAGGTTGTCAAACTGTTTTTCAAGATTTGTTCAAAACCTAAGAATTTTAAGATACTTAAATTTACGCTCGGATGAAAACGCAAGCCTCCTTTATAAGGACCTATGGCACTGTTGAACTCAACTCGGTAGCCTTTGTTTATTCTAAACTCGCCTTTGTCATCTTGCCAAGGAACTCGGAACATAATAACCCTTTCCGGTTCAACCAATCGTTCCAAAATTTTTGCTTCTGCATATTTCGGATTTTCTTCAATAAAAGGGATAATTACTTCCGCAACCTCTTTTACTGCTTGGTGAAACTCCTTTTCACCGGGATTTTGAGCAATTACGCTCTCCATAAATTTATCTGTTGTTATCATTTCAATGAGTTTTTAATAATAAATATCGAACAAAATTAAACATTTTTATTCATTTCAAGCATGTATTTAAAAAAGAAAATAAAAAAATATATAAAAACATAAAACCCTTATAACCATAATATTATATTGGGGCAAGAATGCACAATAACAAATTTCATTAAAATTGTTCTTTTTTTTAGGGAAAAATATGCTGTTTTTGCTTGATATTTTTAATGCTGAACGTATTTATCCGCATTGTTAAGCAAGTAATTTTTTACTACCAAAATCAGTTTTTTCTTTTATAAATTCTGACATAAATGTTTAAATTCTTAAACTCTTTTAAGGGATAGTATTCATTTGTTATTTTAAAATAATCTTCGTTGCTGAGATTATATATATTTGAATAAAAAACATACTCGGTATCATAACTAAAATTCTTAAAACGCCTCTTATCTCCATTCAAATCAATATCGTCTATTGTGGCAATATTAGGAAAGAAAGAGGCTGTTTTATTGATATCAATTTTTTGTTTTTCCACATATTCAAGCGCTTTTTTTCTAAGTTTATAGTAGGGGAGGTGTGCCGGTGTAGCATCCCATCCTTGGGAAATTTTATCGGGATAAACCCAAAAGTTTCCGCTTAAAATAATGAATATCCACAGGAAAGTTAATGTTCTTTTTAGTTTTATGCTCGCACATACTGAAAACAGGATTTTTGCCGTAAAAATAGAAAACGTTAAATATATGGGCAAAAGGTATCTGTGTCCAATTAAATTTTGTGCCCAAATCATGTTTAGCGGCAAAATAAGAACGAAGCAAATAAAAATAAATGCAAGTGCTCTAATTTCTTTATCTTTAAATATTTTTTGTCGATATTTTATAAAAAGTATCAAAAAAACAAGCCAAATACCAATTCTGCCAAAATCAATAATTCGCCAAGCCAATATTCCCAGATTTACTATTGCACCTTTAAAATCAACGCTTTTAAATGAGTCTGCCCAAGGTGAATCTTTATGAAAACCAATCCAGCCTTTTTCTATATAATGATAGGTGCTAAAAGCAATAAATAATAATAGCGCGGGCAAGTATATCAAGGCTCGTTTGAATAAAGATACAAATAGATTTTTATAAGACGTTTTAAAATTAATATTATAAAAAACATCGATTGTCAAAAGGCATAAGGATACCATCATTCCTCGCATACTTGTAAGAAAAAGCAGAAATATGCTGATTGCCAGAATGTTTTTTTTATTGGAAATTATGCTGTTCCATGCCAAAAGGAAGAAAAATACCAAAGGAATATCCGGTGAAATTAGGGTAATTTGACTTAACAAAGTCGGGTCTAATAATAGTAAAAATACAACAAAAGCAGCATGTGCTTTTGCAAAATAATGTTTGGATAATTTTATCAGTTGCCAAATAATTCCAACAACAAAAGGAAGCATAGCTAAATGGCTTACAATTAGTGTCTTTCCAAAAGCCGACCACATCAAGGCAATATACAAGCCGAAAGCCGGAATATGTCCGCTGTCAATGGAAGCCGGTAATAATAAATCGGAAAAGTGGTTGTTGTAATAAAAATTGGCATGTCTTGAGCCTAATTGCACAGTATCCCAAAAAAAACAATTATCTATATTAAAAAAATATAAACCAAGCACTAAAAAAATGCTTATGCAATAAAATAAATTAGGTTTTATATTTTTTTGCAGCATCAAAGGATTATTTTAAGAAATAATAAGACTGCAAAGAAACAAATAATTTGTCAGTTATGTAATTGTTGCCGGCAAAAAACGCTGCAAAATTGGACAGACTTAACCCGCATTATTCACTAAGTAATCTATTACTGCCTGCATCTACTTCAAAATAAGACACTTTGTTTGATAAGCCTCATTCACCATATCAAAGGATATGCCTCAATCGCCTTATCACTTATTTTATTGTATA
>PDWJ01003263.1_pt1 | contig 15724 bp, 10 predicted proteins | sample 1430881 | NCBI WGS metagenome assembly PDWJ01 (sample SAMN01162460, study PRJNA174530) | Oral metagenome, whole genome shotgun sequencing project. | biome: Marine environment; feature: Marine mammal; material: Swab sample of the gingival sulcus; isolation source: swab sample of gingival sulcus... | reverse complement strand
TAATGAAATGTCATTATTGCGGTTCGGTAAAACCGGTGCCCAAAGCATGTAGATTGTGCGGTTCAATTTCTATAAAGTTTTTTGGAACTGGTACGCAAAGAGTTGAAGATGAACTTTCTTATCATTTCCCGGATGCAAAAATTGAACGCATTGATTCTGATACAATTTCAAAAAAAGGTAAATTAGGAATTATTCTAAATAATTTTAGAAAAGGTGAAATAGATATTTTAGTAGGAACTCAAATAGTTTCTAAGGGAATGGATTTTTCTAATGTAACACTTGTTGGTGTAATTTCTGCAGAGACTTCTTTATGGATGCCCGATTTTAGAGCTGATGAGAGAACCTTTCAATTGTTAACTCAAGTTGCCGGTAGATCGGGAAGAAGTAAGGAAGAAGGTGAAGTAATCATTCAAACTCAAAATCATAAAAATTTTGTATTACAGAAAATTTTGGAGAATAATTATAAAGACTTTTATGAAAGTGAAATAATGATTCGTCAACAGAACTTATATCCGCCGTTTTCTAGAATTGTACTTGTCGAAGTTAAGAATGAAGATAACCAAAAGGCAAAACAAGCTACTAATGATTTCTTTAGAAGGCTTATGAAATATGGTGATAAACTGCAAGTGTTTCCTCCTAATGAAGCTGTTATTTCAAAAATAAAAGGAATTTATAGATATCAAATATTAATTAAGACTTTGAAAAAATCAGATCCAAATGGAAGGATTCTTAGAAATGCAATTATGAATGCTTATACTGATTATAATCAAAAATCAAGATTTAGAGAGGTGAGAATTAATTTTGATGTAGATCCACAAAGTATTATGTAAAAAAAAAGTGCACCGTAATGATGCACTTTTTATGAATATTTTATATTCCAAACCATTTTAAGAATGGAAGTACTTCTGCTAATAAATGGAGCAATAGACTAAACCCAATCCACATTCCAAGAATTGCAACTACATATTTTGTAGTGTTTTCGGACTTAAACATTTTTGCATAAGCTATACCAACAACTGAATAGAACCAAATTGAAAAGGGATCGAGTTTGTGCAATAGCCAGCCTACAATTCCTTCTTGTGTATTTCCTAAGAAACTTGCTATACTTGTGTCCTTAAACAATTCTCCCATAAAAACAGCAGATAAAATTATAACAATAACTTGAATAGCTATTATATATTGTGGTAAACCATAGGCTAACATCGAAGCTTTATAATTTCCTGTTCCTCCTAAAACGAAACTAGCCAGTAAGTAAAATATTCCGGCAATAATGAAGAATATAATAAATGTAGTAATTACAATTCCAACAGCACCTATAATTATTTGTCCACTTCCTTCTTGATTCATCTGTTCGTCAATTTTATCAAGCTGTTCATCTGCTTGATCTCGTGTCAACTGTCCTTTATCAACCATTTCCTGAAAATTTTTTTCAATTTGTTCCATTTGTTTTTCCATAACACGGAGTTTTAATTCGGGATTGGTCATAATAGTATAATTTGAAATAATTGCAGTAATTATTACAAATAATAAGGGAAGAACCCAATCAATTGCTTTCACAGGTACTTTAGATAATGAAGAAAATAACTTTCCGGGCTCGGTTAGAACACCAACAATTTTATCTGTAATAACTAATTCTTCTTCTTCAATAATTTCTTCAACTTCTTCTTCATGTCTATTTAAATCATCCATTTGAAAAGTCCTTATTTTATTAGCTAGTGATTTCAATAAATTATTATATCTCAAAAAATAGTAATTTATAGAACAATTATTTACATAGTATAGAATTATTTTATAAATTACTCTACAATATGAAAAAACTGTAACTTAGTATTATTAAAATTGGAGTATACGTGAAAACAATAATAGAACCATTCCGCATTAAGTCTGTGGAACCGATTAGATTTACTACAAAAGTAGAAAGAACAAAAATTTTAAAAGAAGCAGGCTACAATCCATTTTTAATTGATGCTGAAGATGTGATTATTGATTTACTTACTGATAGTGGAACCTCTGCAATGAGTGCCTCGCAATGGGCTGGAGTTATGGAAGGTGATGAATCTTATGCCGGATCAAAAAGTTTTTTCAAGTTTGAATCGGCTGTAAAGAAAATTACTAATCATGAATTTATTATTCCCACACATCAAGGAAGAGCAGCAGAAAAAATACTATTTACAATTGTTGGTGGGAAAGGAAAATATATTCCAAACAACACTCATTTTGATACAACCAGAGCCAATGTTGAATTTTCGGGAGCAGAAGCAATTGACTTACTAAATGAAATAGGTAAAAAGCCGGAAGTTAAAGCAGATTTTAAAGGGAATATGGATGTTGAAAAACTTGAAGAATTTATTAAAAAAACCGGAACAGAAAATATTCCTCTTGTTATGATTACCGTAACAAATAATAGTGGAGGCGGTCAGCCTGTATCAATGCAAAATATAAAAGATGTTAGAGCAGTTTGTGATAAATATAATTTGCCTCTTTTCTTAGATGCTTGTCGGTTTGCAGAAAATGCCTACTTTATAAAAATGAGAGAAAAAGGTTACGAGAATAAAAGCATATTAGAAATTTGTCAAGAAATGTTTTCATATTCGGATGGTGCAACAATGAGTGCAAAAAAAGATGCGCTTGTAAATATTGGCGGATTTTTATCTATCAATAATCAAGAATTGGCTTTACAAAGTAGAAATTTGTTAATTGTTACAGAAGGGTTTCCAACATACGGTGGTTTATCAGGAAGAGATTTGGAAGCTGTAGCAAAAGGTTTGGAAGAAGTTGTTGATGAAAATTATCTTCAGTATAGAATTAAAAGTACAGAATATTTAGGAAATAAAATAACTGCCGAAGGTGTGCCGATAATAGAGCCACCTGGTGGACACGCAATTTATATAGATGCCAAAAGATTTTTACCTAATGTTCCTCCACAAGAATTCCCTGGGCAATCTATTGTTTGCGAGCTTTATCTTGAAGGTGGAATTCGTACTGTAGAAATTGGTAGTGTGATGTTTGGTAAATATGATGAAGAAGGGAATGTAGTTTCTCCTTCAATGGAATTAGTACGCTTAGCAATTCCAAGAAGAGTTTATACACAAAGTCATATTGATTACGTTGCGGAAGTTGTAATTGAAGTTTATAAAAATAGAGATAGATTAAAAGGTTATAAGATAATTGAAGAAGCACCAATGCTAAGACATTTTACAGCAAGGTTTGAACAATTATAAATATTTATTATCACTCCGGTTTTCTTCCTATCTAGTTAAAAAAGCCGGAGTGAAGAAATATGATATTCTAAAAAGTAAAAATTATAGTAAATAATAACGGACTAAGATTTTTTTAAAGTTCAAAAATCTTAAGGATTTGAAAGATAAATTATATGAAACCCAAAAAAGTATTTTCATTTACAGATAAAAATCAAATTTGGCGATTATTAATTAGTAATGAAGATCAGCTTATAATTGAAACAAGAAATGTAAAGGATAAGGAAGTTTTTTTCCATTGTTACGATTTAATAAATGGTAAAAAAGTTTTTACAAAACTTCAGCTTAATGAAAAATTTTGGATGGGAATAGAAGCCTTAAAAAATGGAATTATCTATTTTCATAATTTTGCTAAACCTAATATGCCCGAACACAAAGGAATTATTGCTTACAGCATTATTGAAAAGAAAATTATTTGGCAAAATAATGATTTAACTTTTCTTGCATTAATTGAAGATAAAATTTATGCAATAAAGAAAAAGTTTGAAGGGCAAGATGTTTTTATTCTTAATTCTCAAAACGGAAATATAGAAAAAGAACTGGGTAATGACCCAAAATTATTATCTCAGATTATAAATCAATCACAATTGGATGCAGATTTCTCAGATTATTTATATCCTGAACAAAATCAACTTTATACTAAAGAGATTAAAAATATTATTAATAAAGAAATTGGTGATAAAGGAAATATTGAAAATATAGAATCGTTATATATAAATAGTCTTTTATATTTTAACTATTATAAAAGACAGGAAAATAATTTACTTGATAATGTATTTGTAGTTTATAATCTTGAAAAGAGAAAAAAAGTTATTTACGAAGTCATTAACAAAAACTTAAATGCTTTTGCACCCGATTCATTTTTTGTTTATAAAAATTATTTGCTGGTATTGAAAAATAAAAACGAGATCGTTTCATATAAAATACACTAATTAAAAACTATTTTGAGAGAAGAATGGTTTTAACAATACGCGAAAAAAAACACCTTCTTGCTTTAGCACATTTTTCTATTGAATCGGGCTTCAAACCATATCCTCGTAAAGAATTACCAACTGAAAAAATTCCATTTTTAAGCTCAAAGTCTGGAGCCTTTGTAACAATAACAATTGATAATAAATTGCGGGGGTGTGTTGGCTATATTCAGTCTGATGATGAATTGAGCGAAACAGTTATGAATGCAGCATATCAGGCAGCATTTCAAGATCCTAGATTTGCACCATTAAGCGAAGAGGAATTTCCCAAAATAAAATTAGAGATTTCAATTCTTTCAGAACCATTTCCATTAAATAATTATGAAGAAATTGAAATAGGTAAACACGGTTTAATTTTAGAAGAAGGAATAAGAAAAGCATTACTATTACCTCAAGTTCCAATTGAACATAAAATGAATAGAGAGCAGTATTTATCGGCACTTTGTAATAAAGCAGGAATGTATAAAGAATATTGGAAGGAAAAACAACTTTCATTAAAGGCTTTTACTGCAAATGTTTTTTCTGAAACTGATGAGGATTTACAATGAAAGATATTAGAGAGCCAAGAGTAGCCGGAATGTTTTATCCTTTAGACCCGACTGAATTAGAATATAAAATAAAAGGATTTTTGAACGATGTGGAAATAGATACAACTTTTGAGAAAGTTGTGGGCTTGGTTTCTCCTCATGCCGGTTATGATTATTCGGGGAAAACAGCAGCATACGGATATAAAACAATTGAAAATAAAAAATATAAAAATGTAATTATTTTGTCTCCAAGCCATAGAGAATATTTTCGTGGTATTTCTATTTATTCAGGCGATGCCTACAAAACTCCATTGGGAACTATTCCAGTTAATAAAGAAATTAGAGAAAAGTTAGTTTCGGAAAGTGAAATTATTTTTGAGGGACTTGAAGGACACAAAGCGGAACATGCATTGGAAGTGCAGCTCCCGTTTCTACAAGTTATGCTTCAAGATTTTCAATTACTTCCAATTGTTATTGGCGATCAAAGTATAGAATTTATTTATGATTTAGTTGATTCACTTGTAAAAAATATTGATGACAATACTTTATTAGTTGCCAGTTCCGACCTTTCTCATTTTTATTCTAAAGCACATGCCAAAGTTTTAGATCAGGTGGTTATAAATCATATTAATGAATATAAATTTGATGAGCTGCAAGAAGATTTGGAAAAACAACGGTGTGAAGCATGTGGCGGTGGTGCAATAGTTGCAATTATGAGAGCACTCAATGAAAAAAATATCTCAAACTCAAAAGTTCTTGCTTATACCGATTCCGGTGAAATGACCGGAGATAATTCTGAAGTTGTGGGATATTTATCTGCAGTGATTTATAAGTAGATAGAGTTTGTTACTCCTTTTCTATTCTACCCATTTTTGTTATTTTTTATAGTATAAAATGATACTATAAAAGTGAGGAAATGAGAAACCACCGTATAAGATTGCTAAAAATATTTTAAAGAGAATTTCATACATTGTTGATAAAATAGGAATACTTGAATCAAATAATATTACAAAACCTTTACCTAACTTTCGAGAGCAAAATAGAATAAAAACTATTCATTTTTAACAGACGCATTTTGTTTCAACATACTAATATTTTCAATGAAACTATCAAAAAACATTATTGTTCAATTTTATAACACATTAAGAATTTACTTGTTGCTAATTCTTAGTTTAAGTTTATTCTATGCTTGTCAGCCAAATATAATAAATTTGCAGAAAATTGATTTGAGAGCACCATCAATAAAGAATCCTGTAAAAATTGTTGAAAAGGTTGATACTGCAAGATTAGATTTAAACTTTAACTTTTCTATGAATAACAATAATAAGTACCAAACAAATCTTAAAGGGCACACAAAAGTAAATGAAAAAAATATTTATGAATTAGAACCCGTTGTTGGAGAAGAACATTTTTTAGAGCATAAAAATGTTAACATTTATGATTTCAAAGGAAAAAATTTAACATGGAAAATTCCTTCTCTTATCGGGTCAATAAATTTGGATTTTAAATCTTCTAAATTATTTGTTGTTACTTTGGGAGCCGAATACTCGAAATATAGAACAAAAGAATTTTACGGTTTTAATCTTGGTTTGGCACTTTATCATAATCTTGAAAACTTAGGTTTACGTTTCGATGCATTCGTTAAAAATCAAGAAGTATTTTACAACCTTCAATATATCAAAGCTGAAAAATATGATAATAATGTTAGAAAAGTTTTTGTGATTAAGCAACGTAAAAAAGATAACAACTATAATATGGGCTATATGTTATCGATGAATACAAAATTTCCCGAGTGGTTTCTAAACATCTTTGCAAGCTATTCTTTTGGCTGGCGTACATTATATGATATTTCTCCGGCAAGAGTATTTGCTATTAAAGATATTGTTTCGGGAAAGTTTAAGTTAAGCAGTTATTATTCCTCTTTTTCTGTCGGACTTTATCAAAACGATTTATCTTTTGGGAAAGTAATATTGGGCTATAACATTACAAACTTCAACATAGGAGATAAGAATTTACTTTTGCCGGGGCTCATTTTTCAAGTTGATTTTAACTTGTTTAACAAATGATTTTATTACAATTAGCTTCTTATAAACTATTTCTTTAAAATTATTATATTTGGAGTTCGTAAAAAATAGTAGAGGTGTATCATCGCAAAAAGTAATAGAAATGAAATAATAGAAAAAATAGTATCACTTGCAAAACGAAAAGGTTTTGTTTTTCAATCAAGTGAAATTTATGGTGGATTAAACGGTTGTTGGGATTACGGTCCGCTTGGAGTTGAATTGCTTAACAATATTAAATCGGAGTGGTGGAAAGCAATGACCTATCGCGAAGATGTTGAAGGTTTAGATGCCGCAATTTTAATGCACCCAAAAGTTTGGGAAGCATCGGGGCACGTTGAAAACTTTACTGATCCTATGATTGATTGTAAACAGTGTAAATCTCGATTTAGATTAGATACACTTGGCGAAATGATTCCTGAAAAAAGAAAAAAGAAAGCTCTTGCTGCCTTAAAAGAAGCAATAGAGAATGATGCTGAAAAGAAAAATATTTTAAGTGAGGTAGAAAATAACTTTTCCGAATTAAATGAAGTTCTTGAAAATTTGTTAGAAAAATTAGGAACAGATTTACTTGCTCATCTTAACTGTCCTAACTGTGGAACTCCAAATTCATTTACTGAACCAAGAAGTTTTAACTTAATGTTTAAGACATTTCTTGGTCCTGTAGAAAAATTAGAAAATGCAATTTATTTAAGACCCGAAACTGCACAAGGAATTTTTGTTAATTATCTTAATGTGCAAGGTGCAAGTCGACAAAAACTTCCGTTTGGAATTGCACAAATTGGTAAAGCATTCCGTAACGAAATTAACACAAAAAATTTCCTATTTAGAACTCGTGAATTTGAGCAAATGGAAATGCAATATTTTGTTAAGCCTGAAGATGATAAAAAACATTATGATGAATGGAAAACTACAAGGCTTGAGTTTTATAAAAATTTGGGAATGGATGCTGAAAAATTAAGATATCACGATCATCCTTCTGATAAATTGGCACACTATGCAAAAGAAGCTGCGGATATTGAATATAAATTCCCATTTGGTTGGGGAGAAATGGAAGGAATTCATAACAGAACAGATTTTGATCTTTCTCAACATGAAAAATTCTCTGGTAAATCTCAAAAATATTTTGACGATGAGAAAAAAGAAAAATACATTCCTTATGTAATTGAAACTTCTGCGGGTGCTTCAAGATCATTTATGGCTTTTCTAATTGATGCATATAACGAAGAGGAAGTAAAAGGTGAAACAAGAGTTGTTCTAAAATTTCATCCGAGATTAGCACCAATTAAAGTTGCAATTCTTCCACTTGTAAACAAAGATGGAATGCCCGAAGTTGCAAAAGAAATTGAAGCTGATTTACGTCCGTTTATGAAAGTTTTTTACGATAGCAAAGGTGCAGTTGGTAGAAGATATAGAAGACAAGATGAAGCCGGAACACCATTTTGTGTAACTGTTGATACTCAAACACTTGAAGATAATACAGTTACTGTTCGTGATAGAGATTCTATGGAACAAATTCGTTTGGATAAGAAAGAATTATTAAGTTATTTTCTTGAAAAACTAAGATAAAACCAAACTATAATTTACAAGGCGAAAATCGGGAGATAGGATTTAAGAACCTCAAACACCTAGCTTTCTTTTCGCCTTTTTTTTGTCCTTTTTTAGCATAAACTTTCCGGTATGTGTAAAAAATAAAGCAGCTATCCTTGTTATTTCCTCAGCCTAAAAAGGCTAAGTTATTTTTAAATGGTTAAAACCTCAAAATACAGTAATTGTTTTTTTCTGCAGTAATCTTTTTTTATCAACTATTCACGTTTCTTCGTTTCTATATTTTCACGTTTTCACATTCTCAAATCTAATATCTCAAATCTTAACTCCAACCTAATTTTTACCTTTTTATTTAATTTTAAGTTTAATACCTTAATACATATTTATAATAATATGAGGTTGTTATGAAAAATCTACTAATAACAATTTTAACGTCTATTCTATTATTTTCTTCTTGTTCTAATTCTTCAACTAATCCGCCGGAAAAAAGAGAACTTACTATTCTAGAAAAAAAGGTTACATCATCTTCGAATGAATTTGGACTTAAAGTTTTCAAAGAAATTAATTCTGTAGAAAACAATAAAAATTTATTCATTTCTCCATTAAGTATTTCAATGGCTTTGGGAATGGTTTTGAACGGAGCAGATGGTTCAACTTACGATGCAATGCAATCTACTTTAGAGTTTAATGATTTATCTAGTCAAGAAATTAACGAATCTTATGAAAGTTTAATTGCACTTCTTACTCAAATTGACCCAAAAGTAATCTTTAATATTGGTAATTCCATTTGGTATAGAAAGTCGTTACAGTTTGAAGAAGATTTTATTAAGACAAATAAGAAATATTTTAATGCAGAGGTACAAGGATTAGATTTTGAAAATGCGAAATCTGTGAATATTATCAATAATTGGGTTGATAAAAATACAAATGGTAAAATTAAAAAGATTATAGAAAAGATTAAGCCAAATGATATAATGTATTTAATAAATGCAATTTACTTTAAAGGCATGTGGAAATATGAGTTTAAGAAAGAAGCTACAATGGATGATGTTTTTCATGTAAATGATAATAAAACAGTAGTTTGCAAAATGATGAATCAGAAAGAAAAATTTAATTATTTTGAAAATGAAAATTTGCAAGTGGTAGAAATGCCTTACGGAGACGGAAGTTTTAACATGAAAGTAATTTTACCAAAACAAGATAAAAATGTTAATGAATTTGTTTCTATGCTTTCTGTTGAAGAGTTGAAAAAGTTGTCTGAACAAATGACCGAATCTGAGGGTACAATTTTATTTCCTAAAATTAAAATGGAATATAAAATCCAACTTAATGATGTTTTAAAAGCATTAGGTATGGAATCCGCATTTTCTGATACTGCCAATTTTACAAGATTATTTAGTAAAGGTGATTGTGCTATTTCAGAAGTGTTACATAAAACTTTTGTTAAAATCGATGAAGAGGGAACTGAAGCTGCTGCTGTAACAAGTGTTGGTGTTGAAAATACATCTGTTGGTACTTCCGGATTTTATATGAAAGTGGATAGACCTTTTATTTTTATGATAACAGAAAATACATCCGGCAGTGTACTTTTTATTGGAAAAATTGTTTCGCCTAAAATATAGATGATTAAAAAAGCAATTAAAAATTAAAAAGGGAAAAGGGAAAATTTAAAAGGCAAAATTCAAAATTAAAAAGCAAAAGAAAGAAGAAATAAGTAAAAAAGAAAGTTATGAAGTTTATCCTTTCAAAAGGGGGAGTGATGAAGTTGTTTGGGTGTGCTTTTAAAAAAGATAGATATTGAGGGTTGGGACTGCATTTTTTAATTATACGAACCTTACTTTCTATTATATTCCTAACTACTATTTAATATTTTTTGTATTTCAAAGTTCCCAATCTGCGTTTGTTTTCAAATTTTGTCCTTTCTGCAACTTAGAAAAGCGGAGTTGTTTATACAACTTCCTTTTGAAATCTGTTGTAGGTATGTATTTGTGAGATTGTTTAAGTAAAAACCACTTTGCAATGACTGTGTTTTTTGAGAATTGTTATGAACTTCTTTTATAGTATTGCGTCTAATAAACAGAATGATTAAAAAAATAAGAAGTTTCTATAAGTTCTTAAATAAAAATAAAAAGGAGTTAATCAATGATGAAAAAAATAATTTTTATTTTATCAATACTAGGCTCGTTCTTTTTAGGAGCGGTTATTGGACAAGATGATTTAAGTAAAGCCCCTCTTATTCCCATGAAGGATTTCTTTAAAAATCCCGAGAAAAGAAGCTACCAGATTTCACCCAATGGAAAATATATTGCCTTCTTGGCACCATATAAAAATAGAATGAATGTTCATGTGCAGAAAATTGGTTTTAATGAAATCACACGTGTTACAAATGCAACAGAAAGAGATATTGCTGGATATTTTTGGAAAGGAAATGATAGATTAATTTATATCCAAGATTCAAAAGGTGATGAAAACTTTAGACTTTTTGGTGTTGATAAAACCGGTGAAAATTCAAAAGATTTAACTCCGTTCGAAAAAGTTAGAGTAGGGATTGTTGATGATTTAGAAGAAAATGAAAATGAAATGTTAATTTCAATCAACAAAAGAGACCCGAGATTTTTTGATGTTTTCAAAATTAATGTTAACACCGGAGAAATGAAACAAGTTGCAGAAAATCCGGGGAACATTACAAGCTGGCAAACAGACCATGCTGGTAAATTAAGAATTGCAATAACTACAGATGGTGTTAATACTTCAATCTTATATAGAGAAAAAGAAACAGATGAGTTCAAACCTGTTCTTACAACAAACTTTAAGGAAACTTTAACTCCTCTATTTTTTACTTTTGACAACAAAAATATTTATGCTTCTTCTAATCTTGGAAGAGACAAAGCAGCTATTGTAAAATATGATTTAGTTAATAATAAAGAACTCGAAGTAATTTATGAACATCCTGAAGTTGATGTTAGTAGACTATTTTATTCAAAAAAACGAAAAGTTCTTGAAGGTGTTGCCTTTACAACTTGGAAAACCGAATATGAATTATTCGATGAAAAAACTAAAGAAATCTTTGATGATTTAGAGTCAAAATTAGACGGCTACGAAATGGTAGTAACAAGTGAAAATAAAAATGAAGACAAACTTCTTGTTAGAACTTATAGTGACAAATCTCTCGGTTCTTATTATATGTACGATGTTAATTCTAAAAAATTAACAAAACTTGTAGAAGTTAGTCCATGGTTAAACGAAGAATTTATGGCAGAAATGAAACCTATTACTTATAAAAGTCGAGATGGTTTAACAATAAATGGTTATTTAACTCTGCCTGTTGGTGTTGAGCCCAAAAATTTACCTGTTGTAGTTCATCCTCATGGCGGACCTTGGGCAAGAGATAGTTGGGGATTTAGTCCTACAGTTCAATTTCTTGCAAACCGTGGTTACGCTGTTCTACAAATGAATTTTAGAGGTTCAACGGGTTACGGAAGAGAATTCTGGGAAAAAAGCTTTAAACAATGGGGACAAACAATGCAAGACGATATAACCGATGGAGTTAATTGGTTAATTAAGGAAGGCATTGCTGATCCAAAAAGAATCGGAATTTTTGGTGGTTCATACGGTGGTTATGCTACTCTTGCTGGTTTGGCATTTACACCGGACTTATACGCTTGTGGTGTTGATTATGTAGGTGTTGCAAACATGTTTACTTTTATGAATACAATTCCTCCTTATTGGGAACCACTTTTAGATATGTTCCACGAAATGGTTGGAGATCCTAAAAAGGATTCGGTTATGCTTCATAGTGTTTCTCCGGTAAAACATGCCGATAAAATAAAGGCTCCGTTACTTGTTGTACAAGGAGCACAAGACCCAAGAGTTAACATTGAAGAATCAAATCAGATGGTTGCAGCACTTAAAGCAAGAGGAATTGATGTACCTTATCTTGTAAAAGAAAATGAAGGACATGGATTTAGAAACGAAGAAAATAGATTTGAATTCAACAGAACAATGGAACAATTCTTAGCTAAACATCTTGGCGGTAGAATGGAAAAAGAATAAATTAAATTTAAGGGAGCAATTTTTTAATTGTTCCCTTTTTTTTTTTGATAGTGCTATAATCTATTCGATAGCAAAAATAATAAGAAGTAGTAAGGGGTTCATTCTAACTTTAAAAGATGTTAGGTGCATGTTTAAAAAAGCTGGCAACAAAGTTAGAAAAGAATCAAAAATTGGTATAAAAAACATTCCAGATGTATAATATCTTAAATGGAAGTAATTAAATTTCCTTTCCCATTTTATACTATATTTCAATCATAAAAATTAAATAATAAATAACTATAAGGAACAAAATGAAAAACAAAATAATCTTGTTTATTTTACTTTCTGTTGGTGTAGTATTTGCTCAAGTCAAAAAGATAGAATTTACAGAATATACTCTTGATAATGGTTTGGATGTAATTTTACATCAAGATAATTCTACTCCTATTGTTACTGTTTCAATTATGTATCATGTAGGTTCTAAAAACGAAGACTCGCAAAGAACAGGCTTTGCTCATTTTTTTGAACACTTAATGTTCGAAGGTTCAAAGAATATTGAAAGAGGGCAATTTGATGAGATTATGGAAGGTGCCGGTGGAGCTAATAATGCGACTACTTCGCACGATAGAACTTATTATTATGAAATTCTTCCTTCTAACCAACTAGAATTGGGTTTATGGATAGAGTCAGAACGATTGCTTCATGCTAAAATTGATTCTGTTGGTGTAGAAACACAAAGAAAAGTTGTAAAAGAAGAAAGACGACAAAGATATGATAACCAACCTTACGGCTCACTTATAGAAGAAACATTTAAGAGAGCTTTTACAAAACATCCTTACAAATGGATGCCAATTGGTTCAATTCAATATATTGATGAAGCTTCAATTGAAGAATTTAGAGATTTTTACAAAACTTTTTATGTGCCAGAAAATGCTACTTTAGTTATTGCCGGAGATATTGATGTTGATAAAACTAAAGATTTAATAGAAAAATATTTTTCTGATATTCCAAAAGGCGGACATGAAATTCCAAGACCTAATGTTGTTGAACCGCCATTAGCTGCAGAAGTAAGAGATACAGTTTATGATAATATTCAGCTTCCTCTTGTGCTTCATGCTTATAGAATTCCTGCAATGGGAACCGAAGATTATTATGCACTGGATTTATTAACTACTTTATTGGCACGCGGAGAAAGCTCAAGACTGCAAAAATCAGTTGTAGATGCTCAACAAAAAGCTGTTAATGTAGGTGCCGTTCCATTTTCACTAGAAGATGCAGGTTTGTTTATAGCTTACGGAATAAGTAATATAGGTGTTTCTGCTGATGAATTGGAAGCAACTATTCAATTAGAGCTTGATAAAGTTATTAAAGAAAAAGTAACAGAAAAAGAATTTCAAAAACTTAAAAATCAAATTGAAAATGATTTTGTAAGTGGTAACTCTACAGTAGCCGGTATTGCAAATAGTTTGCCTCGTTATCATGTTCTTTTGGGTGATACTGATCTTATAAACTCAGAAATAGAACGCTACAACAAAGTAACTATTGATGATATACAAAGAGTAGCAAAAAAATATTTAGTTGCTAACAACAGAGTTGTATTATACTATTTACCCAAATCGGAAGCAAAATAAAATTTAAATTGGAGAAAAAATGAAATTTATTAAAATAATTTTTCTACTTGCAATAGCATTTACTACAGTATTTGCGCAATTAGATAGAACAGTTCAACCTAAACCCGGACCTGCACCTGAAATTAAAATTGGTGATTACGAATCATTTGAAATGGAAAACGGATTAAAAGTTTTTGTAATTGAAAATGATAAATTACCTAAGGTTAATTTTGATCTTATTTTGGACAGAGACCCAATTTTAGAAGGAGAACATATTGGTTATATTGAATTAGCCGGAAATCTTCTTAGAAGAGGAACAAAAAACAGAACTAAAGAACAAATAGATGAGCAGGTAGATTTTATTGGTGCAAGATTAAGCACAAGAGGTTCAGGAATGTCCGGTTCATCGTTAAAAAAACATTTTCCAACATTGATGGAAATTTTTTCAGATGTTCTTCTTAATTCAGAATTTAAACAAGAAGAGTTAGATAAACTTAAACAACAAACAATTTCTGGAATAGCTTCTGGGAAAGATGATCCTAATTCTATTGCCGCAAATGTAAAAAAAGCTGTTGTTTATGGTCATAACCATCCTTATGGCGAGGTAATGACTGAAAAGTCAATTAAGTCAATTACTCTTGAAATGTGTCAAAAATATTATGAAGATAATTTCCGCCCGAATGTTGCTTACTTAGTTTTTGTTGGTGATATTACTGTTGATGAAGCTAAAGATTTAACTGAAAAATATCTTGCTAAATGGGAGAAGAAAGAAGTAGCTAAATTTGAATATAAAACTCCAAAAGCTCCATTAGTTAGAAAAGTTGCAATTTCAGATCGCCCGGCTTCTGTTCAGTCAGTTGTTACTGTTGCTTATCCTGTTAATCTTAAAAAAGGAAGTGAAGATGTAATACCGGCTTCTGTAATGAGTACTATTTTAGGCGGTTCATTTTCATCAAGACTAAATCAAAATTTACGTGAACAACATGCTTACACATACGGAGCAGGTGGAAGATTAAGCCCTGATGAATATGTTGGAAGCTTTACTGCTTCTGCAACTGTTAGAAATGAAGTTACAGATAGTTCTGTAGCAGAAATTTTTAATGAAATGACGAAACTTAGAACTGAGTTAGTTGGTGAAGCTGAATTAACAAGAATAAAGAATTATTTAACTGGAAGTTTTTCAAGGTCTTTAGAACAACCTTCTACAATTGCAAGATTTGCATTAAATATTGCAAGATATAATCTTCCAAAAGATTATTATAAAAATTATCTAAAAAATCTTAATTCAGTAACTGCCGAAGATATTAAAAAAGTTGCAAAAAAATATCTTAAACCAAAGAACTCTAATGTAATTATTGTTGGTAATGCAGAAGAAGTTGCTAACGGTTTAAAGAGATTTAGTACAAGCGGGAAAATGCAATATTATGATTACAAAGGTGATAAATATGATCCTAATGTAAAAAAAGTTGATGCAAGTATTACTCCGGAATCTGTTATAGAAAAATATATTGAAGCAACAGGCGGAAGAGAAAAATTAGAATCAATAAAAGATAAAACGATGATACTAAAAGGTGCAGCTCAAGGGATGAATATGACGCTAACAATTTCTCAAAAAGCTCCTAATAAACTTTATCAAAGTTTAGATTTTTCCGTTGGTAAGCAAGTAACCGTATTTGATGGTGAAAAAGGAAAAATTGAAGCAATGGGACAAGTGCAGAT
>PDWJ01005653.1_pt1 | contig 15734 bp, 13 predicted proteins | sample 1430881 | NCBI WGS metagenome assembly PDWJ01 (sample SAMN01162460, study PRJNA174530) | Oral metagenome, whole genome shotgun sequencing project. | biome: Marine environment; feature: Marine mammal; material: Swab sample of the gingival sulcus; isolation source: swab sample of gingival sulcus... | reverse complement strand
TCTTTTTGAAATCTTTTGGGAAGTCCGGCTACAACCAGATTATAGGAATCTAATATCCACTTTTTCATCAATTCATCAGTTATTTTTCCTTGAGGTTTTACACTGTTCCAATGTTTTTTGTTCATGTGGTAACCTGGCGTAACTTCGCTGTATTTTTCTCTTAACTCAATAGCTTTTTCGGGCTTGCATTTCAGGTTTACAAATTCGTAAGTTTCTATGTCTGTAAGACAAAACATTTTTTCTTTTACAGTAAAAACAAGTGTTTTGTTGTCAAAAGGCATTTTTTCTTCTGCACCTTTTAACGACAAACAATAATCACGTAATGCTTCAATATTCATAACTATTTTACTTTTTCTGCAAACCCAAGAATATATCCGTTGAGGTCTTTTACATAAAATTCTTTCATGCCATACCAGGCAGTTTTTAGATCAGTCATTTGCAGGTTTTTATCCTTTAAGGTGCTATAAAATTGGTTGATGTTTTCAACCTCCATATAAAACGAAACCGTAGCTCCCATATTTAGGCCTTTAGCAAAAATCACATCGTTTTTAAATGAATCTGAACGTTGAAACATTAATTCAATGGTGTCTTTTTGCATCATGGCATATACATATGCTTTATTATTGCTTATTATCTGTTCCACTCCGTCCTGGCTTTCAGGAACAGCCATTATCAAGGTAAATCCAAAGTTTTTTGTGTAGAAGTCAACGGTTTTTTTAATGTCTGCTACTTCAAAATTAGGCGATAATTTGTTGATTTTCATATTTTATAAGTATATAAATTATAAGACGAAATTATCATTTCTTTATGGTTGATAATTGTAAAAATCGGTCGTTTTTATTTTTGTACAATTCTTTGGGGGTTACGCCCGAATACTTTTTGACTTCTTTTATGAAGTGAGGTTGGTCAAAATATTCATTTTCAGGATATAATATACCTTTTGAGATGTGTTTATAAGAGGATTTAAAACGGACAATTTTTAAAAATTCTTTTAACGAAAAGCCAAACTGAGCATTAAAATAACGATTGATTTGCCGGCTGCTCCAAAAAACTTTTTTTGATAATTCCGGTATTGTTTTTATAGGGTGCTGATATACAAGGTTAAACAGTTTGAGTTTTCTGTTGTCAATCTCTTTTATATGTTTTATTGATTTTTCGATATGATTTGTGGTGTTATTCACAAATTTTTCAAATTCGTGGCTTTTGTAGTTGTTTATATTCCAAAATTCAAAGGGTAAATTTTGGCTGGTATCTAATATAGATTTTATTTCTCTTTGAAAAAGATATTCAGCGGCCAACAACTTAAAACGTATGGCAATGTAAGTTTTGTTTTTTGGAATATCAAAATGCTTTGGCGTTGTCCAAATACCTGTGAGTTGTACAAGGCTTAGCATGTCATTTTCAAATTCTGCAATTAAATCAAAGTAACCATCGGGCAAAATAGTATGATGAATAGCTTTATCTGTGGTTTTATAAAACCAAAAACATTGAATAAAGTTTTGTAAGAATCCTTTTGGTTTAATCTCTTTATATTTCATCACAGGGTTCTTTAAAATATCATTTTTGTTACCGAACTCATCCTTACTTTTTCGGTCATTAGTACAATAATGCAAAAGTTACTAAAAATAATATTACTAAAAACTATGTATTTCCTAAAATATGCAAGTAAAACCAAAGAAATATTTTTAAATACTTTCAAGATAATTGATTATTCTCACAAGTAACTTTTATCATACTATGATATTTGCCGGCTTGTTTTTCTGACCAAGTTTTTGCTGTATATCCCCAAATATCTGAGAGGCCTTCAATGGCTGTCTTAATGCCCATTTAGTCATTATTTCTTTTCGATTTAAGTTCTAAAAGATGATTGTCAAAGTCAAAATTTTCAACTCTTGGGCTATTTAATGCCTTCTTAATGCCTTTTATTAAGGTAACAACTTTGCTCTCTTCATCTTTCAAAAGGCGAAGTCCTGCTCTTACAACTTCACTCACATTCTTGTATCTTCCCTCCGAAACTTGACTTCTTACAAAATTGTCAAAATGATTTACTGATGATATTAAAAAATAATTTATAGGCCCTCATAAAAACCAAAAGATTTGTATATTTGTCATATGCTCAATAAATTAATGGCCATATTACTATCTTTTTTTATCCTGTTGCAATTGGTAGATTTTGGTTTTGAGCAGATGGTTAAAATAAAAACACTTATAGAACACGCTGCCTATCACAACGAGGTATATGGTGATTCTTTTATAGCGTTTTTAAAAGAGCATTATGCTGGTGAAACTTTGCATACGGCAGATAAGCATCACGAACACGAAAAATTGCCATTTAAAGGCTCTCATCAAAGTTGCCATCACACCAACACTACCTATGTTTTTACAACTTTTAATATACAGATTACCATTTCTTGCACTACTACATCCAATATTTTTCACTATCAGGAATCGGTTTCTGTTTTTGAACCTATGGATATCTTTCAGCCTCCAAAACACGCTTAAATCTCATTGATTTTTCTTCTTGTTTTTCCTGTAAACAGCTATTTAGTTGTTTTGGGTGTATTTTAATTAAATGTTTAAAAATCTTATAGCCTTTTATAGGTTATAACTTTCTAATAAGCGTATAAAATGTTAGATAAAATTATTGCTTTAAGTTTAAAGAACAAACTTATCGTGTTGCTATTGGTGGTTTTGCTGATAGGAGCGGGTATCTTTTCCTTAACAAAAATTTCTTTTGGAGCTCTACCGGATATTACCAATAACCAAGTGCAAGTAATTACTACTTCTCGTAATTTGGCTACACAAGACGTGGAACAATTTATTACTTACCCAATAGAGCTGGAAATGACCAATTTACCAGGGGTGGTTGAAATACGGTCGGTATCCAAATTCGGGCTTTCTGTGGTTACCATCGTTTTTGAAGATGAAATGGGTACTTATTTGCCCAGACAACTCATTGCCGAAAAAATAAAAACTGCTTCAGAGGCTATTCCGGAAGGTTTTGGCAGTCCTAATATGGGCCCTATATCTACGGGATTGGGTGAAATTTTCCAATATACCTTAGAAGTAGCACCCGAATATAAAAATCACTATACCGATGCTGATTTAAGAACTATTCAAGATTGGATTGTAAAAAGGCAACTCTCCGGTATAAGCGGTGTGGTAGAAATAAACACTTGGGGCGGATATTTAAAAGAATATGAAATCACAATACAACCACAGCGGTTAAACGCTATGGATATTACCATCTCTCAATTGTTTACCGCTTTGAAAAAAAATAACGGTAACGCCGGGGGCGGATATATAGAAAAATCTGACAAAGCTTATTTTATAAGGGGTGAAGGATTAATAGGCAGTTTAAAAGATATAGAAAACACAGTGGTAGCTAACAGAAACGGCAATCCTGTCTATATAAAAGATGTAGCAAAAGTTGGTTTTGGCTATGCCACCAGATTTGGGGCTATTACCGGTAATGGAGAAGGGGAGAAAGTGTTGGGCCAAATCATGATGCTGAAGGGAGCCAATTCTAACAAGGTTATTGAAGCGGTAAAAGAACGGGTGGCTAAAATACAAAAAAGCCTGCCGGAAGGCGTATATATCAATGGATTCTTAGAACGCAGCGAACTTATTAAAAGGGTTACTTATACCATTTCCGAAAATTTGATTTTGGGGTCATTAATTGTAATTTTTGTGGTGGTTTTGTTACTAGGCAACTGGCGTTCGGGTTTGGTGGTTGCATCCGTTATACCTTTAAGTTTATTATTTGCACTTACACTTATGAATTTCTTTGGCGTATCAGCCAATTTAATGAGTTTGGGAGCTATAGATTTTGGTATCATCATAGATGGCACGGTAATTATTGTGGAGTTTATTGCTTTTAAAATTACCGAAAACAGAAAGGAATTAAATCATCTAAGTAGAAAAGAACAACAAATTTCTATTGATAAAATTACTAAAAACGGAGCGTCTAAAATGATGAAAGCTGCTATTTTTGGACAACTTATTATCTTAATAGTATTTATCCCTATTTTTACTTTGAGCGGAATAGAAGGCAAGCTGTTTAAACCGATGGCACTTACCTTTAGTTTTGCACTTTTAGGTGCTATAATCATGTGCCTTACTTATGTGCCGGTAATATCATCAATGATTGTAAAACCAAGTCAGAAAGGACAATTAAACATTTCGGAAAAAATAATAAATACGCTTAATAAAAGGTACAAGCCGCTACTGGCCTGGGCTTTGATTCACAAAAAAACAGTATTAATAACAGCTACGATATTTTTTGGAATAAGTGTTTTAATTTTTTCTAAAATGGGTGGAGAATTTGTGCCCACATTAGATGAAGGTGATTTTGCAATTCAGCCGGTATTGCCATCCGGAACCTCATTGGGTAAAACAATAGAAATTACAACACAAATTGAGCAGATATTACTTGAAGAGTTCCCCGAAGTAGAACAGGTGATTAGCCGGATAGGAGCAGCAGAGGTGCCTACGGATCCTATGTCTATGGAAGACAGTGATTTGATTATAAAATTAAAACCAAAAGGTGAATGGGTTTCTGCCAATAGTAAAGATGGCTTGGCTGAGAAGATTAGAGAGACTCTGGCTGTTATTCCAAATATGGAAATAGAATTTACCCAACCTATAGAAATGCGTTTCAACGAGTTAATAACCGGTGCGAGGGCGGACATAGCGATAAAGATTTTTGGTGAAGATTTAGCTGTATTGTCTAAAACTGCCGAGAAAATTAAATCGCTCATAGCTGACGTTCCCGGAGCCGCTGATATAGTAGTGGAAAAAGTAACCGGATTGCCTCAAATGATGGTAAAATACAATAGGGCAAAAATAGCCCGATATGGCTTAAATATAGACGATGTAAATCAGGTTATTACTATGGGCTATGCTGGTAAAACTTTTGGGAGTGTATTTGAAAACGAAAAGCGTTTTGACCTCGTGATGCGGCTGGACAAAGATTACAGGATTTCTCTTGACAAATTAGAAAACCTGTACATAGACACGCCCAATGGAGCCAAAGTCCCGCTGAGTGAACTGGCAGAAATAACACTTACTAAAGGCCCGGCTCAGATTTCCAGAGACAATACCCGAAGGCGTATTACGGTAGGCATAAATGTAAGAAATAGCGATTTAGAGACCGTAGTGGAAAAAATAAATGCCATTATTGAAAAAAATGTAAAACTGCCACCGGGCTATGAAATTGATTACGGCGGACAATTTGAAAATATGCAACAAGCTTTGCGTAGGTTAAAAATTGCCGTACCTATATCGCTAATCTTAATTTTTGTCTTGTTATACTTTGCATTTCATTCCGTAAAAGAAGCTTTATTGGTCTATTCTGCTATTCCGTTAGCTGCTGTTGGAGGCGTATTGCTTTTGGCTCTAAGGGGTATGCCATTCAGTATCTCAGCAGGCATTGGGTTTATTGCTTTATTTGGTATTGCTGTACTTAACGGAATTGTGCTTATAGAACATTTTAAAGAATTAAAGAAAAATAAAAATATGACTTTAAGTGATAGAATTATTACCGGAGCTACAGATCGGTTACGGCCGGTGTTATTAACAGCCACAGCAGCGGCCTTAGGCTTTTTGCCCATGGCACTTTCTACCAATTCCGGTGCAGAAGTTCAGCGGCCACTGGCCACCGTAGTCATTGGCGGATTAATTACCGCTACCTTACTTACACTGTTAGTGTTGCCCGTGTTGTATCATTGGTTAGAGAAACGTGCATCTGTAAAGCGTAATCAAAAACTATTGGGTTTAATTTTCTTATTAGGTACCACGGCTATATCGGCACAAAATACATCCGTTTCGGTGGAAGAGGCTATGGCATTAGCTATAAAAAACAATGCTCATTTACGTACAGCATCACTACAAGTAGAGGAAAGTAAATCTTTAATTAATAGTGCTTTTGATGTGGAAAAAACAGCTCTTTATTACGAATATGACAAGAATAATCTGGGTACTGATGGTTTACCTGTTCACAAATACGGTGTGTCTCAGAATTTTGAATTTCCCACACTTTATATCACTAAAAAAAGACGTAATAAAATTGCTTTAAAAATGGAAGAAGAAGCCTATAAAACCGCCATACTAAAGCTAAAAAAGGAGGTTGCACAAGCCTATTACCAAGTGCTTTATGCCAAAAATAAACTTGAGGTTTATGCTTATTTAGAGCGTTTGTATCGCAATTTTTCTAATGCTTCCGAAAGACGTTTTGAACTGGGTGAAACCAATTATCTCGAGAAAATTACCGCACAAGCCAAAGCCAAACAGATAGCAAATTTATACAATAAAACGAAGCATGAAATAGCTGCTTACCGCGAAAATCTCTTAAAATTGGTTCAAGTGGATAGTATTGCCGTGGCGGATGCTCCGTTGTTAAAACTTCCTGTTGAATCTGTAAATATATTAAGTAGTAGCCAGTTGGCCTATTTAGAATTATCTCAATCTTATGCAGAACAGAGTTTTTTACTTGAAAAACAAAATCTATTGCCCGATTTAAATGCCGGCTATTTTATTGCTTATAACAGTGGAATAGACAAACGCCTAACCGGTTATGAATTGGGTATCAGGATACCGTTAATTTTTGGCGGTAAATTATCAAAAATAAAATCGGCAAAAATACATAAAGAAGTTTCAAGTACTGCATATAAAGATTTTAAAATACGGTTATCCCGATATTATCAAAGTTTATTAGCCAAATTAAAAGCAAATAACACCGAACTTTCCTTTTACCGGACCGAAGGAAAATCTCTCTCGGAAGAACTCTTAAAATCCGCTGAGAGCAGTTTTAAACACGGTGAAATAGATTATTTTCAATACATTCAAATCCTTGAAAATGCCAAACAGATTCAATTGGATTATCTAGAAAACTTAAATCAGTACAATCAAACAGTTATCAGTATTAATTATTTAACGCTTTAGAAAAAATAACCATGAAGACATATAAAATATTTTGCATATTTATAGTAATACTGTCCGGTTGTAAAAATCCGGCAGAAACCGCCGAAAATGTTGAAAAACATGATGACGATCACGAAATCACCATAAGTCTTTCGGAATTTAAGAAAAGCCACATGAAACTAGGTCAACTCTCTAAACAGCAATTTAATCAGAGTGTTAACGTGAACGGAAAAATAGACGTACCGCCGCAAAACAAAGCTCAGGTGAGTACTTTTATGGGTGGTTATGTAAGAAAAACACCATTGCTAACGGGGGATAAGGTAAAAAAAGGCCAGCTTTTGGTTACTCTGGAAAATACTGCCTATGTAGAATTGCAACAAGAGTATGCACAACTGGCAGAACAACTTCAATATTTAAAAAGCGAATACGAACGCCAGAAAACCTTATTTGCCGAAAAAATAAGCTCTAAGAAAAACTTTTTAAAGGCAGAAAGCACTTACAAAAGCACTTTGGCTGTAATAAACGGATTAGAAAAAAAGTTACAAATGTTGGGGGTAAACCCAATGAAGGTAAGAAATGGTTACACCACTGCTACCATAAATATTTATTCACCTATAAATGGTACCATAAGCAAAGTAAATGTGAGTAACGGTAAATATGTGGCTCCGGCCGATGTTATTATGGAAATAATTGATAACCAGCATATTCACTTAGAACTTACGGTTTACGAGAAAGATATTCTAAATATAAATAAAGGCCAGAAAATTAATTTTAAAATTCCCGAAGCATCTGATAGTACATACAAGGCAAAGGTATATTTAGTGGGCAATAAGATAGACGAAACCAACAGAAGTGTCCAAGTGCATGGCCATTTAGAAAATGAAAAAGAACATTTTTTGATAGGTATGTTTACCGAAGCTGAGATTATCACTCGAAGCGAGACTGCTGAGGCTTTACCTAATAAAGCTTTTGTAGAGATAGATGATAAATATTATATTCTCATCTTGAAAGAAAAAAATGATTCCCAATATATTTTTGAGCAGGCAGAGGTGGAAATAGAGCAAAAAAATAAAAATTACAAATTTATAAAAAATCCAAGACAATTCAATGATAAACAAATACTTATAAAAGGGGCTAACATATTAATATCACCTGAGTTGGAGAGTGGACATAGCCATTAATAAAAAAACTGTAAATAAATAAGCAACCATTTTAGATTATGTAATCTTATTTAAAAAATTAAAAACTCTGACTATAAAAATTAATAATTATGAAAAAAATATTTTCTTTGGCACTAATAAGCATGGCAATATGCAGTTTTGCCCAGCAACAACCTGATAAAGGGCCAAAAAGACACGAGCTTAAGGCCAATGTCTTTAATTTAATTATATTTAAGTCTCCGTCATTTTCCTATGAATACTTAATTGATCGTGAATCCTCTATTGGAGCATCGGTATTGTTTAATTTGGCCAAACAGGAGGAAGACGAAACTTATTTTCTTGAAGAGCCTTATTACAATGAAAAATTTGCTTTTACCACATTTTACCGCAGGTATTTTTCTCATAAATATGCCTGGGGATTTTTCTTGGAGGCTTTTGGCCAATACAATGTACAACGAGATAATGATGAGGTTTACGACCACTACCGCGAAAAGTATATTTATTCTGATGAAACTTCTGATAACATGGCGTTTGGTATTGTCGTTGGCGGAAAATTTGTGAGTAGAAATGGCTTTGCGTTTGAGTTTTTTGGCGGTGTAGGGCGAAATATTTACACATCTAACAGCGATATAGCTACAGAATTGGTGCCCAGATTTGGGGTATGTTTGGGGTATCGGCTTTAGTTTACAAAATTTTTGGCCACTTTTTACTTATTGTCTTTCTGTAAAAGAAAGAAATGCAATTACGAATTATTTATTAGGATTGTTTTTGGGTTACTCAATCACCATTTTGGCAATTTTTTGGTCACCGGCCAGCCAAGCCATATTTTTATTCACAAAACGAATGGTAAAATAACTTTTATCACTTAATTTTTTCCATGTTATTCCTCCATTATTGGAAAATGAGATGCCGGTAGTGCCCACAGCAAAAACTTCCTGTCCGCCAGTATCCGGTACGTACTGTACACAGCTTTTATAGCCTGGTTCCCGGCCATCCTGCACCAACTCCCACGTTTTTCCACCGTTTTTTGTAATGGCTTTGTTACCGGTATTCATCGTTTTGTTGTTCCAATCACCACCGATGATAATACCGTGTTTTTTATCGTAAAAATCAATACTGTAAATGCCGGTCATTTCCCCGCCGGAGATAATTGGCGTGTCAAAAACCTGCCAGTTTTTCCCTCGGTTTACGGAACGAAAAACACGTGATTTTTTACCGCCGGTTACCATCCAGACTCGGTCTTTATAAATGGCAATATTACTGTTACTGGCGGCAAAAGCGGCTTCGCCTTCCACGGTTTCCGGCAATTTAACACAGGGTATTTTTTTCCAAGTATTGCCGCCATCTTCTGTAAGAATAACAGATAAACAACCATCGGTGGGATCGCCCATGGCTATCCCGTGTTTTTCGTCAAAAAATGCCATGGCATCATAAAAAACTTTTTCGTGTTTTTCTTTATAAACCAATTCCAGTTCACCATCATTTAATTTGTACAGTAATGCCGGATTGCCTACACTGAGTATAAAAATATTGGTGCCATTAGAAGCAATTGCCCTAAAATGAGGCGTTATGGTATCGTAAAAAATTCGTTTGTCTTTTACGTTTTTCATATTGGGCAAAACCATACCCATATATCCGTCTGAAGTAGCATAAAACAAGGTAGAATCTTTTAATGGATAGATGGCTCTTATACTTGAATTAGGTACCGTTATTTCTTCAAACGAGAGTTGGATTGCCCTTTGATCCGGCTTTTTTTTGCATTGAATTATCAGGATAAAAGTAACCAACAGAAATATGAATTTTATTTTCACTTGTTTCATCTAAAAAATATGAGCTTTATAATACATTTTTTAAAAGAGTAAATTTACAAGTTTTGAAAGATTGGATGTAACAGACAAAATTTATTTAGCATTTACTATCACCTTTACTTTGAAAATTCTGGAGACTTTACCCAAAGTTAAAGACAAACTCTGATTTTAAAATAATAATTAATAAAATTTAAAAGCCATGAATAAAATAAAAAATCTAACAAAATATTGCATTTTTAAACTTTTTTAGTTTAAATTTGTTTTGATAATTTACCATTAATGATAAACTTTAACACACATCGTATTTTACTAAATTGCTATCAAGCGAGGTAAAATTGTTGTGTTTTTTAACAAAATTTAAAACCCGTTTGATAGCCTCAAACGGGTTTTTTGTTTATGAACAGTTAATACATATTCTATGTCAAAAATAAAACTGGCGGTACAGAAATCGGGGCGGTTAAATGAAAACTCTTTGACCTTGTTAAAAAAATGTGGAATTTCTATAAATAATGGCAAAGACCAATTACGTGCATTGGCAGAGCAATTTCCCATGGAGGTTTTATATTTACGCAACGGAGACATTCCGCAATATTTAAAAGACGGCGTGGTGGACGTGGCCATAATTGGCGAAAATACCTTGTTGGAAAAAGGATTTAACATTAAAGTAGTGGAACGTCTGGGTTTTAGTAAATGCAGGGTTTCTGTAGCTGTACCCAAAAACTACAAATACCAAAACAGCAAAGATCTAAATGGAAAAAAAGTTGCAACCAGCTATCCCAATACTGTAAAACAATTTCTTAAAAAAGAAAATATCTCCGCTGATTTACATATTATCAACGGTTCAGTAGAAATAGCACCAAACATTGGTCTGGCGGATGCCATTGTGGACATTGTTTCAAGTGGCAGTACATTGTTTAAAAACAATTTAAAAGAAGTTCAAACTATACTGAAAAGTGAAGCGGTACTTGCGGTTTCGCCAAAGATTTCGCAAGCAGCTCAAGTTATCCTACAACAATTGTTATTTAGAATAAAGGCAGTGTTAAAAGCCGGCAATAACCGCTATGTGTTGTTAAATGCTCCTAATGACAAAATTGAAAAAATTATAAAAATTTTACCTGGAATGAAAAGCCCTACGGTATTGCCACTGGCACAGGAGGGCTGGAGTTCCGTACATTCTGTTATTAACCAAGATGAGTTCTGGGAAGTTATTGAAGAATTAAAAAGTCATGGAGCTGAAGGAATTTTGGTTTGCCCCATTGAGAAAATGGTTTTGTAAACGTTTTTTAAAAGCAAAGAATAATTACATGGATAAACAATACGAAATAAAATTTATTGCCCGTAAGGATATTCTTACCATTATTCCTTATTTAAAAATGCTAGACAGTCATATAGACAAAGTAACTTTAAAAGAAAGGTTAAACGAGATGCTCAATTACGGTTATCAGTGTGCGGGCTTGTATTTCCAAGGCATGCTCATAGGCGTTTCCGGAGTTTGGACATTGTATAAATACTACATTGGTAAGCACCTTGAAGTAGATAATGTTATTATTCATCCGGATTATAGAAGTAGGGGATTGGGCAAAAAATTAATGGACTGGATTATGGACTACGGAAAATCCATAGGTTGTGTAGCTACAGAACTAAACAGCTATATTACCAATGACCGCGGTAATCAATTTTGGGAAGAATACGGTTGTGAAAAACTGGGTTATCACTTTAGAAAAACCTATTAGTAATGAGAATAATAGAAAACCCTGATAGAAAATTGCAGAAAGAGTTAATTGCACGCCCTATAATAGCTACAACCCATGTAAATAAAATAGTTAAAGAAGTGTTTGATGCCGTAAAAAAGGATGGCGATATAGCGGTAAAACGTTATACAGAACAGTTTGATAAAGTAAACATAGACAGATTTACGCTAACTGATGCAGACCGGGCTAATGCCAGTACATTGGTTTCCCAAGAAATAAAACAAGCCATTAAAGCCGCTAAGGCCAATATTGAAAAATTTCACCAAGCTCAAAAAACAGGTAGTATTAAGGTGGAAACTTCTACGGGTATTACCTGTTGGCAAGTGCCTAAACCAATAGAAAAAATAGGAATTTATATTCCCGGAGGTTCTGCACCGCTGTTTTCAACAGTGTTAATGTTAGCTATTCCCGCCGTTATAGCCGGTTGTAAGGAGGTTATTTTATGTTCACCGCCCAATAAATCCGGAGAAATCCATCCGGCTATTGTTTACGTAGCAAAATTATGTGGAGTAACTAAAATTTTTAAAGTAGGAGGTATTCAAGCTATTGCCGCTATGGCTTTTGGCACAGAACTTATCCCTAAGGTATATAAAATCTTTGGCCCGGGCAACCAATATGTTACCGCAGCCAAGCAATATGCTACGCAATTTAATGTGGCCATAGATATGCCTGCCGGTCCATCGGAACTTTTGGTAATTGCCGATAATACTGCCCGGGCAGATTTTGTTGCGGCAGACCTGTTGAGCCAAGCGGAACACGGTGCGGACAGCCAAGTAGTTTTGTTAACAACAAACAGGGTGTTTTTAAATAAAGTACAAGAATCTTTAAAGAAACAATTAAGCCGGTTAACGAGAAAAGAAATAGCAGAAAAAGCATTGGAAAATGCCCTGTTTATTGTAGTAAAAGACCATCAAACAGCTTGTGAAATAACCAACGAATATGCTCCCGAGCATTTAATCATTTGTACAGGGCAAAACCAATTTTATATTGAAAACATCATTAATGCCGGTTCGGTATTTTTGGGAAATTATACACCAGAAAGTGCCGGTGATTATGCCTCGGGTACTAATCATACCTTGCCTACCAATGGGTATGCAAAACAGTATAGCGGCGTTAATTTAGATAGTTTTGTAAAGAAAATTACCTATCAAAAAATAAGCAAAGAAGGGTTAAAAACAATTGGGAAAACCATAGAAACCATGGCACTAACCGAAGGCTTAGATGCTCATAAAAATGCCGTTAGTATTCGTTTAAAGCAACTGGAAAATGAGTGATTTTAAGATGAAAAATATTATCCGGAAAAACGTTGAAAACCTGCAACCTTATTCTTCCGCCAGAGATGAGTTTACGGATTTTAGTAAGGAAATGATTTTTATTGATGCCAATGAAAATCCTTATAATACCGGCCTTAACCGCTATCCGGACCCTCATCAGTCAGATTTAAAAAAGAGAATTAGCATATTAAACGATGTTCCGGTTTGTAAAATACTTTTGGGCAATGGTAGTGATGAGGTATTGGACTTATTATTCAGAGCTTTTTGTGAACCCGGAAAAAATAATATTATTACTCTACCGCCAACTTATGGTATGTACGGCGTTTTGGCAAATATTAACAATGTTGAAAATCGAAAGGTATTGTTAACTCCTGATTTTCAGATTAATGAAAGTAAAATTTTAGAAAATACAGATAACCACACAAAAATTATCTTTATCTGTTCGCCCAATAATCCTACCGGAAACATGATAAACCTTGAGAGCATAATACATTTACTACATAAATTTAAGGGTTTGGTAGTTATAGATGAAGCGTATATACATTTTACAGAACAAAAAAGTTGGATATCGGCCTTGGAAAAATATCCTAATCTTGTGATTGTTCAAACGCTGTCTAAAGGTTTTGGAATGGCAGGGATACGGCTTGGTATTTGCTTTGCATCAGAAAAAATTATTGCGGTATTAAAAAAAATAAAACCACCGTATAACGTAAATACGCTCACTCAAAAAACGGCATTGGAGAAGTTGAATAATATCAAAAAAATAAAAGATTTGATTAATTCAATTATAAGAGAAAGAAATTTTTTACTTAAAGTATTAGTAGAAGTAAATTTTATTCAAAAAGTTTATCCTACCGAAGCTAATTTTATCCTTGTTAAAGTGGACAATGCAGATAAAAGGTATAGAGAAATTTTAGCAGCCGGAATAGTGGTAAGGAATAGAAGTACGCAACCGCTTTGCGAGAATTGTTTGCGTTTAACCGTTGGCACAGAAGAAGAAAACGAACAATTGATAAAAGTTTTAAAAACATTGTAATATGGCAAAAAAAGTACTTTTTATAGACCGCGACGGTACCATTATCAAAGAACCGGCAGACGAACAAATAGACAGTTTTAACAAATTGGAATTTTATCCAAAAGCCTTGCAATTTCTACCTAAAATTGCCGGGGAATTGAACTTTGAACTGGTTATGATTACCAATCAGGATGGGTTGGGTACAGATAGTTTTCCGGAAGAAACTTTTTGGCCGGTACATAATTTTGTAGTACAGACGTTTAAAAATGAAGGTGTACATTTTTCAGAAATTTTTATTGATAAAACTTTTGCAAAAGACAATGCACCCACCAGAAAGCCCAATACAGGCTTGTTACAACAGTTCTTTAACAGTGATTATGATTTGGAAAATTCTTATGTAATAGGAGACCGGTTAACAGACATAGAACTGGCTAAAAACTTAAATGCAAAAGGGATTTTTATAAACAATCATACCAATTTAGGTGTTGATGAATTGACGGTAGAAAAGGAAAAATTGGCTCCTTTTATCAGTTTGGAAACTGATGATTGGCAACAAATCTATGAGCATTTAAAATTAGCTGATAGAATTGCCGTTGTGGAACGTAAAACCAATGAGACGGATATTTTTATTACTTTAAATACAGATGGTACGGGAAAGTGTAAAATAGATACCGGTATTGCTTTCTTTGACCACATGCTGGAGCAGTTAGCCCGGCATGGACAAATGGATGTGGAAATTATGGTAAAAGGCGATTTGGAAGTAGATGAACACCACACCATAGAGGATACAGCTATTGCTCTGGGTGAGGCTTTTTACAAAGCATTAGGCAACAAATTGGGGATAGAACGTTATGGATTTTGCCTGCCAATGGATGATTGTCTCGCTCAGGTTGCCATTGATTTTGGGGGTAGAAGCTGGCTTGTTTGGGAAGCCGACTTTAAACGGGAAATGATAGGAAAAATGCCTGCCGAAATGTTTATGCACTTCTTTAAATCTTTTGCTGATGGAGCCAAAGCCAATCTTAACATAAAAGCTGAAGGTACAAACGAACATCACAAAATAGAAGCCATATTTAAAGCCTTTGCAAAAGCCATTAAAGCAGCGGTAAAAAGAGATGTAGAGAAAATGATTTTACCTTCAACAAAAGGGGTTTTATAAACTATTAACCGAATTCAGGTTATTAGATGATAGTATAGTGTTTGAAGTTGCGAAATCCCAATTTTAAATTTAGATTATATGTTATTACCTACTTAACTCATTAACCAAATGAAACTATCCATAATAGACTACGGTGCAGGGAATATTCAAAGTATTCTTTTTGCTTTACAGCGATTGGGTTATGAAGCTGTACTAACAGATAATGCGGATGAAATTAGCTCTTCGGATAAGGTTATTTTTCCGGGTGTGGGGGAGGCGAGTAGTGCAATGAAAAAATTAAAAAATACCCGTTTAGATAAGCTCATTCCACAATTAAAACAGCCCGTTTTGGGAATATGTCTGGGTATGCAATTGATGTGTCAACACAGTGAAGAAGGCAATATTAATGGATTGGGAATTTTTGATTTAGATGTAAAAAAATTTAATTCAACCAAAGTAAAAACACCTCAAATTGGTTGGAATACCATCTATAATCTAAAAGGCAGTTTATTTAAAAATATTTCCGAAAACAGTTATATGTATTTGGTGCACAGCTATTTTGTGCCTTTTTGTAAGAATACTATTGCCGTTACGGACTATGAATTGGAGTACAGCTCGGCATTACAAAAAGACAATTTCTATGGCGTACAATTTCATCCTGAAAAAA
>PDWJ01003260.1_pt1 | contig 15734 bp, 13 predicted proteins | sample 1430881 | NCBI WGS metagenome assembly PDWJ01 (sample SAMN01162460, study PRJNA174530) | Oral metagenome, whole genome shotgun sequencing project. | biome: Marine environment; feature: Marine mammal; material: Swab sample of the gingival sulcus; isolation source: swab sample of gingival sulcus... | reverse complement strand
AAAACATGACCGATGCTCATCGCTACCGTGCCCTGAATGAGCAAGTACTGCGGGCCCGTGGAGGAAAACCACTGGCGTTAAACATCAACGGTCAGGAACATCTTCAGCTGACCCGGCAATCGCTGATGATTGAGTCGGCGGCAACCTCCTTTCAGATTCACCTTCAGGTTCCGGTCAATCACGCACATCATTTTTATAATGCCGCAATAATGCTGTCCGCGCCATTGCTGGCAATGGCAGGCAATTCTCCGTTTCTGCTTAACCACTCACTGTGGGAAGAAACCCGTATTCCCTTATTCGAGCAAGCGGTCAATGTCGGTATACAACAACGCCAGCGAGTCAGTTTTGGCTCCGGTTTTGTCAAAAATTCCATTACCGAATGCTTCCTGGAAAATCTGCAACAATACCCCGTTTTATTACCCATGTTATCGGAAGAGCCTGCAGAACGCTTTCCGCACCTGTGCTTACAAAACGGCACAATCTGGCGCTGGAACCGGCCATTAATCGGTTTTGATGCTCAGGGTATCCCGCATATCCGTATTGAACAGCGTGTGTTGCCCGCCGGACCGACAGTGAAGGATATGCTGGCCAACTCAGCCTTTTTTTACGGCCTGGTACAAGCGCTGACTGACCAGTTGATACAGGGTGAGATTAAGCTACCTGATTTTGCGGCAACCCGGGATAATTTTTATCATGCCGCCCGCTATGGTCTGAATACAACGCAACACTGGTTGGGTGATACCATTGAAGTGCGTTCACTGATTCTTGAAACATTACTGCCGATGGCTAAAACCGGGCTGCAAACGCTACAATTGACCACTGAAGATATCAATACCTTCCTGGGTATTATTGAAGCAAGAGTCCGCAACGGGCAAACAGGTGCACGTTGGCAACAGCAGCAGCTGGGGTATTTTCAGGGTGATATGCAGGCCATGCTCAGTACATACGATAAACACCAGCGCGATGGTCAGCCGGTACATACCTGGCCACTCTCCCGCTAACTGACAAACAATTCCGGAATCCCAACACGATGCTGAAGCTGATCGAATCAGATACCTTGCCGGATGGCTTTCTTGAGCTGTCTGACCCGACCCAATTATTCAGGCTGATGCCACAGCCCACATTGCTGCATCTACAGGGCAGGCGTCCTGATACGCTGTTTGTTACAGTGTTACTGCATGGTAATGAGGACACTTCGTTCTACGCGATTCAGGAGATTCTGCGCCGCTATCAGCATAAAACCCTGCCACGTTCATTATCTATCTTCTTTGGCAACGTTGAAGCAGCACGTTTCGGTCAGCGTCATCTGAACAACCAGCAGGACTTCAATCGGGTATGGCCGGGAACAGAGCTACCGGAATGTGAGGAAATCCAACTGATGCGTCAGGTAGTTGAAAAGGTTGCAAAGCGCAATTTGTTTGCCAGCATTGATGTACACAATAATACCGGTACCAATCCGTATTATGGTTGTGTCAACGTACTGGATCAGCGTTTTTTGTACCTGGCACAACTGTTTTCACGCACTGTGGTCTTCTTCGAAACACCACGCGGGGTGCAGTCGATGGCAATGGCCGAATACTGCCCCTCAGTGACCATTGAGTGTGGCAAAACCGGCATTGTGGTTAACAATGAAAAGGTCGTCGAATTTATTGATGCCGTATTGCACCTCGATCATTTTCCGGAGCACCCGCTGTTACCCCAAGATATTAATCTGATTCATACAGTGGCGCGGGTGACGGTGCCTGAAGATAAAAGTTTCAGTTTTAAAAATACGGATGTGGATATCCAGTTATTGCCTGAACTTGAACACTATAACTTTACCGAACTTCCACCACACACGCTGTTTGCCTGTAACCAGCCGGAGAATCGACTGCTGGCCTGGGATGATAACGGTGTGGAAGTAGGGCAGTTATATTTTGAACAGACCGGACAGCAGCTGTTATTATCCCGCAGCGTTATCCCGGCCATGCTGACCCTGGATGAGAACGTAATTCGTCAGGATTGTTTATGCTACCTGATGGAACGCCTGCCATTACCCGAACCGGACAAGATGGATAAGACTGATGGCCATTAAACGATTTACAGAATTTACTCCCAAGATTCACCCCAGTGCTTATGTTGATGCTATGGCCTACGTCAGTGGTCAAACGATACTGGCCGCAGATACTTCCGTCTGGCCAATGGCCGTATTACGCGGTGATGTGAATTCGATCACGGTTGGCAAACGCAGCAATATTCAGGATGGTGCCATTCTGCATGTCACCCATGATGGCCCGTTTACTCAACCGGGTGGAATACCGCTGGTTATCGGTGAGGATGTTACTGTTGGACATAAAGCCGTACTGCATGCCTGTCAGATTGGTGACCGTTGTCTGATCGGGATGAATGCCACAGTGCTGGATAATGTGGTGATTGAAAATGAAACGATGATTGCTGCCGGTGCTCTGGTACCACCGGGCAAACATCTGGAAAGCGGTTATCTGTGGACGGGCAGCCCGGTAAAGAAAAGCCGTCGGCTGACTGAAAAAGAACGGGCATGGTTCAGCTATTCCGCACAACATTACATTAAACTGGCACAATATACCAAAAATTCAGCCTGATATCTCACTCAGTCCACCACCAGAATGACATTGTGGCTGGTTTCCTGCTGCACCCAGAAACGGCGCTTACTGGTGTTATTGCGATAGCGGACAACCGCTTCGTATTGTCCTGGCGGGATACTGATACGATTTGCATGTTGGTAATACCTGCCGATGCGATGGCGCTGATGATGATCCAGACGAAAAATCTCCCACTCCATCGGCTGTAATAAAGGCTGGTTGTTACGCACTGCCATCAGACTGACCGTACCCAGTGGTAAAGTCAGTTTTTGCTTGGCCAATTTCCCCTTTCCAACCCTGACCTTCTTTTGTTGTACCAGAGTTGGCAGGAATGCTTTTATCCGGTATTCACCAGCTGGCACTATTTCATCAATCTTATAACGCTTGTCTGTCTTGTAGTGCAGTTTTCCCGGCCCGGTAACCGACCACTTAACCGGATAATCTGCGGCCAGCTGTAAACGTCCCAGATTGGCCTTGAAGTAGGGGCGTAACTGCTGGTTGTTCCTGATACGCATTCGTTTACTGGTTTTATATTTGCCAATTTGCAAATGTATAACATAGTTACCGGCGGGCAGATTCAGGTCATGCTGCTGGCCGGTTAATTGATGCTGTATCCTGTTATCACGATAAATCTGCCAGTGAATAGCAGAGTCCCGGATCATTAGGCTTTCCGGCAAACTCACCTGTAACTTTAAATTATATTTAACGGCAATTTTTCGGTGAGTTTTGTCACTGGTTACTGCCAGTGTGACTTTGGTAGGTAACTGGAATTTCTTCTTCTGCACCTGCTGACCGGCTGCATTGACGGAGAAAACATACAGACACAACAATACCGCAAGAACAGTGACTATGAGTTTCAGATAAAAATGATAATTGCCTGTTTTTTTTATTACTGAGGCCATGGCTTGTCTTCAGGGTATCTTGGGGTAAACCCAGTAAACCCTAAAATATGGCATCAGATAAAGGCTAAACCGACAGATCCTGTGGTTTTTACGCCGGACGGGACAATCGCCGGAAACAATGCTTTTCCGACTCAGTTGGGGTTAAGTATTAACAACAGGGAGCTATCAATCTGCCGTAGTCGTAAAAGGAAAAGCAGCCTGATAAGTTTTATTTTCAGTTTGTATTCTCAGTGTTGCCTGCCACTCCATAACACTGGAAGTACAAACCGGTAACTGCATTTTGCCAGTGAGTCTGACCTCCTGCCCTGCGTTATCAGTTGTCTCCACTGCCAATGGAATAATCTGAATTCCCATGTACATATTGATACCCTCAATGCTTACCTGAGCAGTACGGACATCTACCAGGCCCTGTACAGTTGCATTAATTTCAATATCCTTGAGTAAGGGTATCGGGCGCGGAGACAGGCCAAGACTGACACTGTAAGTATGATTACCCCGAGCCTCACAGAGCGGATGATCACTCAGATTACAATCACCCTGCAAGATCAGATTTTCAACGCTGCTATGATTAATCGAAAATAGTGCACTAAAAACAACTACACCGGCAACAAAGGCCAGCCCGACTGCCAGGATAAATTTAGGATTCATACCGCTTCAGCAATTAAACCACTGTGTCGCAACAGGGCATCAATTTCGGGTTCACGACCCCGGAAGGCAACGAATGACTCCATTGCTGAACGGGAACCGCCAACCTGTAAAATTTCATGAAGAAAACTCAGACCGGTTTGCGGATTAAATAAACCGTCTTCCTCAAAACGGGCATAGACATCCGCAGAAAGTACCTCAGCCCATTTATAACTGTAGTAACCTGCCGCATAACCACCGGCAAAAATATGCGAGAAACTGTTCGCCATACGGTTGAAATCCGGTTGTTTAATAACGGCAACTTCATTCCGCACCTGTTGCAGAAGGGCTGCCAGTCTGCCTTCATCTGCAGCAGATTCATCCATATGCAGCAGCATATCAAACAGGCTGAACTCCAGCTGACGCACCATCGCCATCGCACTCTGAAAATGTCGTGCAGCCTGCATCTTGTCGAACAACACCTGCGGCAATACTTCACTTGTCTGCCAATGTACCGCAATCATATCCAGTACCTCCCGTTCCCAGCACCAGTTCTCCATAAACTGGCTGGGCAGCTCAACCGCATCCCATTCCACACCACTGATGCCGGCAATATCCGGATAGTCGACCTGTGTCAGCATGTGGTGCAGGCCGTGGCCGAACTCGTGGAACAGGGTGACAACCTCGTCATGGGTAAACAGTGCTGGCTGCTCACCTACCGGCGGACTGCTGTTACAGGTCATGAAAGCAACCGGTATTTGTAACCCCTGCTTACGGCGGAAGCGGCCACAGAAATCACTCATCCAGGCACCACCACGCTTATGACGGCGGGCATACAAATCCAGATAAAATGCGGCACGTAACTGACCGTCCTGATCCAGAATCTGATAAAACTGCACATCCTGATGCCATAAATCAACCGGTTTATCCGCCGGAATAATCCGGATGTTATATAAACGGCTGACCAGTTTAAACAAGCCATTTACAACCCGATCAACCGGAAAATAGGGCTTGAGATCTTCATCACTGAACTGAAAGTATGCCTGCTTCATTTTTTCACTAATGTAGGAAATATCCCAGGCTGCTACCGGCTCGGTCATCGCCAGTTCCTGCTGTGCAAAGTGCAGCAGATCCTGATATTCCTGTTCAGCAAACGGCTTACTTTTTGAGGCCAGATCGCGTAAAAAACCGATCACCTTCTCGGTGCTTTCAGCCATCTTCGTTGCCAGTGAGACTTCGGCATAATGATGGTAACCGAGTAATTCAGCCATCTCCTGCCGCAGGCGCAAAATATCGCGCATGATCCTGGTATTGTCTTGTGCGGGATCCTTGCCCAGCTCAGAAGCACGGGTGGTGAAAGCGCGGAAGACTTCTGCCCGTAAGGCACGATTATCGGCATACTGCATAACAGCAATATAGCTGGGAAAGTCGAGCGTTATTACCCAACCAGGTAAATCTCGCTGTTGTGCCTGCTGTTTGGCCATCCCCAAAGCGGAGTCGGGTAAACCACGTAACTCCGTCACATCTGTAATATGCTTGTACCAGCTATTGGTGGCATCCAGCACATTATCGGAAAAATTTGCACTGAGTTTTGACAGTTGCTGCTGTATTTCACTGAAGTGTTTTTTTTCTGCTTCAGGTAAGCCAATACCACTCAGCTTAAATGACAACAAGGCATCATCCAGCACCTTGATCTGCTCACTGTTCAGCTGTAGCGATTCCGCCTGTGCACGCATCTGTTTAATCGCCAGATATAGCTGTTCATTTTGCCCCAATTCAGTGTCATAGGCACTTAGCTGGGGCAGACACGCGTTATAACAGCTGCGCAGAGCTTCGGTATTCATTACCGCATTAAGATGACTGACCGGCGACCACACGTGTTCCAGGCGGTTACTGCATTCGTTCAGCGGATACAGCAGGTTTTCCCAGTTTGGCTCAATATCCTGTGCCAGGCGCTGTTGCAGCCATTCACGGTTTTCTGCCAGCACAGTTTCTACGGCAGGAATAACATGTTCGGGTTTAATGTCGCTGAAGGCAGGTAAAGCCTGCTGGCTTAGTAATGGATTACTCATAACTTCTATTATCTCCGGCGTGTTTCACGTGAAACACACCGGCTGTTTATCGTTTTCTATTACAGAAACAGGCCATCAAATATCAAGGTTTTCTACAGACAGGGCATTAGACTCAATAAACTCACGCCGTGGTTCGACCTGATCTCCCATGAGGGTTGTAAAAATCTCATCAGCCCGTACAGCATCCTCAATTTTTACCTGCATTAACCGCCGTGCTTCCGGATCCATTGTGGTTTCCCACAGCTGATCCGGGTTCATTTCACCCAGACCCTTGTAGCGGCTGATATGCAAACCACGATTTGCTTCTTTCATCAACCAGTCTACCACTTCATCAAACTGCCGCGTTTCCAGCTTGCGTTCACCACGCTGAATATAGGCACCTTCGCTCAGCAGACCATCCAGCTCCTGATTAACCCGGATCAGTAACTGCATTTCCGGTGTAGTGAACAGATCCTGATCCAGTGTCAGTACATGATCCAGCCCATGCTGACGACGATTAACTTCAATCCGCCAGCTTTTATTATCCGTCTTGTCAAAATCTGCACTGTAGGTACGCTCACCATTCATACGCATATTCAGCTTATCAATCACAGCAGCAAGCCACTGGTAGTAACCTTCTGCCGTTGTTTCACCGTTACTCACCGGAATTGACTCAAATAACAACCCGGCCATCACCTCATGGTCATAACGACGGCCTAAACGATTAATAATTTGCCGTGCTGCATTGTACTGCTTAAGTAATGATTCCAGTGCCGGGCCACTCACCGAGGGAGATACTGCATCAAGGTGTAATTGCGCACCATCCAGGGCCAGTTGCATCAGATGGCTTTCCAGTTCCGCCTGGTCTTTAACGTACTGTTCCTGTTTGCCGCGTTTCACTTTATACAGCGGTGGCTGGGCAATGTAGATATGCCCGCGTTCAACCAGTTCATGCATCTGGCGATAGAAAAAGGTCAGCAGCAGGGTACGAATATGAGAGCCATCAACATCAGCATCGGTCATAATAATGATACGGTGATAGCGCAGTTTATCCGGGTTGTAGTCATCACGACCAATACCGCAGCCCAGTGCCGTAATTAATGTACCGACCTCCTGTGAAGCCAGCATTTTATCAAAACGGGCTTTCTCCACATTGAGAATCTTACCTTTCAGCGGCAGAATCGCCTGAGTACGACGGTCACGTCCCTGTTTGGCAGAGCCACCTGCAGAATCACCCTCGACCAGAAACAGTTCGGATAGTGCCGGGTCTTTCTCCTGACAATCCGCCAGCTTCCCCGGTAATCCGGCAATATCCAGTGCGCCTTTGCGCCGGGTCATTTCGCGGGCCTTGCGGGCCGCTTCCCGGGCACGAGCCGCTTCAATCATTTTTCCGGCAATAGCTTTGGCTTCGGTCGGGTTCTCCAGCAGAAAGTCGGACAAACTTTCTGACACTGCTGATTCAACCGCACCTTTTACTTCAGAAGACACCAGCTTGTCCTTGGTCTGTGAGGAGAACTTCGGGTCAGGTACTTTCACCGACAACACTGCTGTCAGGCCCTCACGAGCATCATCACCGGCCGGGGCAACTTTTTCTTTCCTGGCCAATCCTTCACGTTCAATGTACTGATTCAGGGTGCGAGTCAGTGCAGAGCGGAAACCGGATAAATGCGTGCCACCATCACGCTGCGGAATATTGTTTGTGAAACAGAAAATACTTTCCTGATACGAGTCATTCCACTGCAAACTGACCTCCACGCCAATGTCATCCTTCTCGCCGGAGAAATAAATGACATTCGGGTGAATCGGTGTTTTCTTACGATTGAGATGTTCAACAAAGGCCCTGATACCGCCTTCGTATTCAAAGACATCCTCACGACCTTCACTGCGACGATCAACCAGACGGATGCGTACCCCTGAATTCAGGAAAGACAGTTCGCGCAAACGCTTGGCCAGAATATCGTAATTGAACTCGGTGATGGCAAAAATTTCCTTGCTGGGCATAAAGCGCACTGAAGTACCGGTGCCTTCGGTTTCATCAATGACCTCCAGCTCGCTCTGTGGATCCCCCAGACTGTAAAGCTGGCGATGCACCTTGCCATCACGGCGAATAGTTAATTCCAGTTCTTCGGACAAGGCATTAACCACCGAGACCCCGACTCCGTGTAAACCACCGGACACCTTATAGGAATTATCATCAAATTTTCCACCGGCATGCAGCACGGTCATAATCACTTCAGCAGCAGGTTTGCCTTCTTCCGGGTGAATATCGACCGGAATACCGCGCCCGTCGTCAGTGACCCTGACAGCACCATCACTGAACAATTCCACCTTGATTTCCTTGCAGTAGCCTGCCAGTGCTTCATCAATCGAATTATCAACGACCTCAAACACCATGTGGTGCAAGCCGGTACCATCATCAGTATCACCGATATACATGCCGGGACGTTTACGTACTGCTTCCAGCCCTTTCAGAACTTTAATATTGGATGAGTCGTACTGTTGCTCAGTCATAAATTTTCCTAGGTCATTGGGTTTCGTCGTTTCAACAAACCTGACACTGTTTTACTTTCAGGCTGGGAAGTTGTTGCTTCCCGTTATTACATTACTGGGGTTTCACGGATTTGCCCTTGTTTCACGTGAAACACTTTACTCTGCTTGGTCAACGGGGCCAGATCGGGAGTACGAGTACCGGTAATTAATAATTGTTGTCGGGTTTGTCGCAATACCTGATAAAGCAGGGCCTGATTCTCTGTATCCAGCTCGGATGCCAGATCATCAATAGCTATAATACCGCGTTTTGTGGCTGTCGTGGTGATTGCCTGGCTCTGGGCCAGTAATAATGCGATACCAAATACTTTCAGCTGACCGCGTGAAGCAAACTGTGCTACCGGCAAACCATCCAGTGCAACCTGCAGATCGCCACGATGGCAACCGTATAAGGTCATACCCTGATCAATTTCCTGCTGTTGTCGGGCGGTAAAAAAGGTTTGCAGCTGTTGTGAGTCATTCATATCAACCTGAGCGGGAAAGCCGCTATACAGTTTGAGCGTTAGTTTACCGTACTCCTTGAACAGCGTCTGTACGATCTCTGTTTGTAAGCACTCATTAACTGCCGCTAGGGCATCCTGACGAAACTGGTGAATACGCGGCTGAAGATGGATCAGCTGCTCCGTCCAGTATGGCAGGGCATAACGTTGTCCGGGATCCCGTAAGCAACTATTGCGTTGTTTCAGAATACGCTGATGGTTTTTCCAGTGCTGATGAAAATCACTGCTACGGTAAAAAGCCACCCAGTCCAGCACTGCCCGGCGCTGGCCGGGTGATCCGGTTAGCACAGCTATTGTTTCGGGGTGAATTACTGTCAGTGGTAAATGACTACTGAGTTCAGCCTGTTGATGGATATCGGCATGATTAATGCGAATCCGTGTATTCTTCAGGGTTTTACTGATCCCCAACGGATATTCAGACTGTAATTCCTCATTATAAATGCTGCCGGTCACGGTCAGTAATTCGCAGCCTCGACGTATCACTTCGCGGATACGGGGTGTACGGAATGAGCGTCCACTGGACAAAATGGCCAAGGCTTCCAGCAGTGAGGATTTACCAGTGGCATTATCACCAATAATCAGATTGGTTGCCGGTGATAATTCAAGCTGCCATTTTTCAATCAAACGGCAGTTTTCAACGGTCAGCTGTTTTAACCACACCGCAGTTTATCCCGAATCGTCAAGCTGCAGCATAATCGTTACAAGCGGATCGGCATAACCACATTACAGAGACTATTATCGTTCGGATCGGTAATCAGGGCACTGCTTTCGGGTGAATTCAGTTGCAGGGTCATGGTATCGCTGCTGAGGTGGGCAACTGCATCCTGCACATAATTAATATTAAAGCCGATATTAAAGTCTTCGCCCTGATAATTGATATCCAGCTCGTCGGTGGCTTTTTCCTGCTCCGGATTATTGGATTGCACCTGCAGTACATTTTCCCTCAGACTCAGGCGCACACCGCGAAATTTTTCATTGGACAAAATGGCGACTCGCGACAGCATATTTTTAAAATCCTTACGATCCAGATCAATTTGAATCTGCCCCTGAGCCGGAACAGCAGCCTGATAATCCGGGTAACGACCATCGACTAGCTTGGTTGTAAAACGCAATTGATCAATCTGTACTCGCAGGTGGTTCTGGCTCAATTGTACCTGTATGGGCACCTGACTGTCGGCCCGTAACAGCCGTGACAGCTCCAGCACACCTTTACGGGGAATAATAATCTGTACCGGGTCAGTAATGCTGTTCAGGCTTTCAGCCTCGTTACGGTGTGTACACAGGGATAAACGATGCCCATCCGTGGCAACGGTACGGATATGTACAGGGGTTAGTTCCAGCAACATGCCATTCAGGTAATAACGTACATCCTGATTGGCCATGGCAAATGCCGTATTATTCAGTAATTCACGGAACTGATTTTCCGGCAGTTCGAAGTTAAACGTCTCGCCCATATCATCCAGCTCGGGAAATTCCGTTGCAGGCAGGGTAGCCAGTTCGAAGCGGCTGCGACCACAACGGACAATGGCACGATTATCGCTGATATCAATGGCTACCAGACTTTCAGGGGGCAGAGCCTTACAAATATCCGCAAGCTTGCGGGCCGGTAAGGTGATTTCACCGGCTTCTGCATCAATTAACGGTGCTGATGTGGCGATCTCCAGTTCCAGATCCGTACCGCGCCAGAAGACCTGGCCTTCGCTGATTCTGACCAGTACGTTTTCCAGTATTGGACTGGTATGTCTTTTTTCAATTGCACCCAACGTAGCGTTCAGTGAGTCCAGTAGTGTTTCTCGGGTCTGTGTTAATTTCATTTATATATATCTTTTCTAGTAACAATAATAAGTGAGGCAAATTTTTGTGGATAACTGCTCAAGCCGTTGTTTTCAGGGTACTAAATGATTTTATCCTGTTAAATTACCTGTGTTCTGCTTGCCTCAAAATTTGTGAATGGCCTGTGGATAAATAGTTATCGTCAGTTTATCCACAGCTTGTCTGCAATAATAGACTAATGTTTTACCGACCTTATCCCCACGGTCAATCAATTCGTTAGCGTGCGGGTCAGAATGCGGTAATCTTCTTCAATCCGGCTGTCTGACTCGCGTAATTCCTGTACCTTGCGACAGGCATGCAACACGGTGGTGTGATCCCGACCACCAAATTCAGCACCAATTTCCGGCAGGCTATGGTTGGTCAGCTCCTTGGACAGGGCCATTGCCACCTGTCTGGGGCGGGCCACAGAGCGGGTACGGCGTTTGGAATCCATTTCGTTAGTACGGATATTGTAGTATTGTGCCACTACCTTTTTAATGTTGCTGATGGAGACCATTTTGTCTTGGCTGGCCAGCTGGTCACGCAGCGCCTCATGGACAAAGTCCATGCTCAGGGTGGAGATGCACCGCAGGCGCATATTGGCAATCACCCGCTGCAAGGCTCCCTCCAGATCACGGATATTGGAACGGAAGCGTTTACCGATAAAGAAAGCAATATCCTGCGGCAGGTGCAGATTAGCGTCTTCAGCCTTCTTGCGCAGGATAGCAACCCGGGTTTCCAGATCCGGTGGTTCAACATGCACGGTCAGCCCCCAGTTAAAACGCGAACGCAGGCGGTCATCAATGCCTTCCACATCACGCGGGAAACGGTCACTGGCAAGAATAATCTGTTTCTGGCCTTCCAGCAGGGCATTAAAGGTATGGAAAAACTCTTCCATTGAGCGTTCCTTGCCGGCAAAGAACTGGATGTCATCAATCAGCAGGGCATCGGCGCTGCGGTAATGCTGTTTAAACTCCTCAATGCGTGAGTTACGCAGGGCAGTCACCATATCATTCACGAAACGTTCCGCATAAACATACAGGACATAGGCTTCCGGGTTATATTGCTGAATCCGGTTACCGATCGCGTGCATCAGGTGGGTTTTACCCAAGCCCACACCCCCGTAAATAAACAATGGGTTGTAAGAGCCACCGGGATCTTCACCGACTTTCAGCGAGGCGGCCCGTGCCAGCTGGTTGGATTTACCCTCAACAAAGTTATCAAAGGTCATGCGTGAGTTCAGCGCATTAACAAAATGGTCACTGAAGCCGGTATGATTCGCATGGTGCTGATGGGGTGGCAGTGCCGGTGGTGGCAATTTCACCCCTGAGCCTGTTGCAGTGGCCGTTGCGGGCTGAGGGGAGGCATGACGGTTTTCTGTCTTATTGACACGGGTACCGGGCAGTGGCTGAGCGACCGGACGGGAACCGATTTGCAGAATGACATCATATTCCTTAATGCCGGACAAATTACGGGCATGAAACAGGATACGCGGCAGATAAGTGGAATGAATCTGTTGCAGTACAATCGGATTCGGAGCCAGTAAACACATGGAATCCGCTTGTTCCAGAGCATGCAGGCTGCGCAACCAGGTATTGATTTCGCTGTGTGGCAGCTCATGTTCCAGTTGGTTCAGGCATTGTTGCCAGAGCATAAGGTAGCGTCCCGTAGTCAGTAATGAATAGGCAGGAAATCTTTCAGATGGAGCCATTCATTATAACGCCTGGGGCGAGTTATCCACAAGCAGAGATAGTCGGCACGAATCTTCCCCCGCGTGTAGGAACTCAAGCTATTTTGCTTGGTAGTAGTTCAGCAACGTGCCGGAAAACCCCGCTGCAACTTCCGCCGGTTTCCGCTATTCTGTGCAGCGAGGGGTAAAGTAATACTGACGTAAGGAGATGAACACTATGACGCGTGATGTCGTTATTTTAAGCGCAACCCGTTCTGCTGTCGGTGGATTCGGCGGCTCATTAAGCCACATGGAACCGGCAGAACTGGCCGGTCAGGTGATGAAAGCCGCTGTTGAGCAGTCATCAGCCGATCCGCAAACCATCAATTATGTCACTGTCGGTAATTGTATTCCGACCGAATCACGTTTTGCCTATGTCGCCCGTGTTGCTGCGATTCAGGCCGGTCTGCCGATGGAATCAGTGGCCATGGCGGTCAACCGTTTGTGCAGCTCCGGCTTGCAGGCCATTGTCAGCACGGCGCAATCCATCATGCTGAATGATTGTGATTACGGCATCGGCGGCGGTGTTGAAATCATGTCACGCGGGGTCTATATGTCACCGGCAATGCGTTCCGGGGCACGGATGGGTGACAGCGCCATGATTGACAGTATGGTGGCCACTCTGACCGATCCGTTCGGAGTCGGACACATGGGGATTACTGCCGAAAATCTGGCTGAAAAATGGGGGATCAGCCGCGAGGAACAGGATGCACTGGCTGTTGAATCACACCGTCGTGCTGCGCAGGCGATTGCAGAAGGCCGTTTCAAGTCACAAATTACCCCGGTGGTCATAAAAACCCGCAAGGGCGAAACAACCTTTGATACCGATGAACATGTGCGTCCGGATACCACGCTGGAAGGACTGGCAAAAATGCGTCCAGCCTTCAAAAAAGATGGCACCGTCACCGCCGGTAATGCCTCCGGTATTAATGATGGTGCGGCATTTATGGTGCTGGCCTCCGCAGAGGCTGCGGCACAGGCCGGACAAAAACCAATGGCCCGTATCGTATCCTATGCCGTGGCTGGGGTCTCGAATGAAATTATGGGCGAAGGCCCGATTCCGGCATCAAAACTGGCACTGAAAAAGGCCGGTATGACCATGGGTCAGATGGATGTGATCGAATCCAATGAAGCCTTTGCGGCCCAGGCGATTGCGGTGGCCCGTGGACTGGAGCTGGATATGGCAAAGACCAACCCGAACGGGGGGGCGATTGCATTGGGGCATCCGGTGGGTTGCTCCGGTGCTTTTATTGCCACCAAAGCACTGTACGAGCTGGAACGTATCGGTGGTAAATATGCGCTGGTAACCATGTGTATCGGTGGTGGACAAGGGATGGCTGTGGTGTTTGAGCGGCTATAGCAATACTGCGTAGATTTTAATCGCTAGTGCAACACCACGTAGTTATGCAGATAATTTCATTGTCTCGTAAACTTCATTAGGCGTTTTATATCTCAGTGTTTTTCTGGGTCGACTGTTCAGCTTGTCCTGAATTGCTTTTACCTGCGCGTGGACAGATACCATCTCGGGAGTGAGCTTGATGTGTTTAGGTTTGCAGGCCTGTCGCTGCAGAGTCAATCTGGGCTTGAATAGGGCAAATACCATGAACAATGTCTTCGTAAATCGGGTATCGTTCCAATGTGTTGTACTAGCGATTAAAATCCGCGACCGGAAACAGCAAAACGCAATACAGAAGCGTTTTGCAAAGCAGAGCACATTAGCTGGGGTGCAGTGGAAATAGGCGTATTGTCGACGTTATGGCAGACGGTACGCGCTTAGATATTGATGGTAATTACTTAGACGATAACGATTAATTAAATTGGTGAGACAGCCCAACTAGGTATATTGTAAGAACTACACTTCAAGTTTGCTTGATTTTTTGGGGTAAAGTTACCTCCACTCAAAACAGTTTGCTTTGAAACAGTTAGAATTTTATCTTTCTTCCCGTCTCTTTTTATTCTGATTTGAGTAAGACCATTATTGTTCTCTATGTTTGAATCCCAAGGAAAAAATAACAACATTTTGTGTTCACCATTGACAATATAAAGACAATTATTTTCTAAAGCTATTGTCCCAGATGCTCTAGCTGTAGGGTGTGCCAAAATTGCACCTTCCGGTGGTTTCGGAAGGCGCAGAAAATTAATAGAATCAAGCTGATTCTTGCTCATTGAGGAATTAGACTTTGAAGGATTGATATTGCTACAACCTAAGAGTAATACTATGTTTAACAATACAACTATTTTTAGGCAATAGTGCATACATTTATTCATGTCCCACACACTATTATTGAGTAAGAACATTAACTGCCATAGCGGTTACTGAAAAAAATAACAACACAGCAACTGAGATTAACTTTTTAAAAAAATTCATAACAACCCTCCTCTGGATTTAGTAAAATAACTTCTCCCTAAAAAAACACTAACACAAATTTTAATCACTTACAATACTTGTGTAATTATGCAGGCAGGGCCACCTCATATAAAATTAGCATAACTTATGAGGCAGCTATATTCTTTATAATCGAGTAATGTTAGTGAAATTTTTGATTGAAAATAAACCAGTAGCTAAAATATAATCTGATGACAGGTTGCTTCTAAAGGCAGAAGCAATCGATATTGCTTATGGAATTAACGTTAATTGATAAATTAAATTCATATTAGGCAGCCCTGATTATGCAGGTAATTTCATAGCCTCGTAAACTTCATTAGGCGTTTTAAACGTCCCTGAATCTGTTCAGGACTCCAGTCCTTTCTGATATTCCTGGCAATGACAGATTTTATCCGACCTGGCTGCCTGGCAATGACTCGGTGGGAAATACCATGAACAGTGCCTTCATAAATCGGGTATCGTTCGTCTTCGGTCAGTCGGGTATATGTCTTTGGCATCGTGTTCTCATATTGTATTTTAGTCAACCGTGAGCTTCGCCCACTGGCCGTTCTTTATTCAATGTGTTGTACTAGCGATTAAAATC
>PDWJ01003259.1_pt1 | contig 15734 bp, 7 predicted proteins | sample 1430881 | NCBI WGS metagenome assembly PDWJ01 (sample SAMN01162460, study PRJNA174530) | Oral metagenome, whole genome shotgun sequencing project. | biome: Marine environment; feature: Marine mammal; material: Swab sample of the gingival sulcus; isolation source: swab sample of gingival sulcus... | reverse complement strand
ATGAAGAAATTAGAGGAATTTGTTTATCAATTCCTTCTGTCAATTTACTTGTCAGGGATATCTCTTAGAAGAGCGTTATGATTTTCTGAGGAAACTCTAAATAAAAACCGGAGATAAAAGATGAAGAAAAACACCTCGCTTTTTCAACGCTTTATAGCACCGGAAAATTTTCATCTGGCATTTGAACGTTTACGCCGTAAAAACACTAAAGGCGGAGTGGATAACATTTCAGTTGCACGTTTCGCAGAAAATCTGGATGCCAACATTCATGATTTACGGCAATCCATTCTTGACGGCAGCTATATTCCCGCACCGGTAGAATCGGTCTATATCCCCAAATTCAACACAGCCGGTGAGTGGAGAGAATTGGGGCTACCAACTGTCCGCGATAAATTAGCCCAAACGGCGCTACTGCTTGCAGTGGAGCGGAAGGCGGAAGCAATGTTTCTCAATAACAGCTACGGTTATCGTCCCGGAAAGGGCGCTGTGCGGGCATTACGCAGGGTAGAGCATATCCTTCGTAATGAAAAGAAAACATGGGCCGCAAGCCATGATATCGATGACTTCTTTGGCACCCTAGACCATCAACGGTTACTCGAGCTTTGGGCTCAACTGGTCGACGATGATAGCCGCCTGATTGAACTGGCTGAGCTTTGGTGTAAAATGGGCGTAATCAAGCGTGATGGAAATTGGCAGGATGTTTTTTCCGGTGTACGGCAGGGACAGGTTATGGCACCGCTTTTTGCCAACCTTTATCTGCATGAGTTTGATCATTTTATTGCCACAAATAACTGGGGATATGTCCGTTATGCCGATGATTTCCTGTTACTTGCAGCAACAAAAGAAGAGGTGGCAGAAGCAGAATCAGGTGCCCGGAAATATCTTGAAAAAATAGGGCTGAGCTTGAATAATCAACAATCCTGCCTGTCCGCACTCGAACAGGGTTTTTCTTTTCTCGGCATCACATTTCAGGGAAACCAGCGGAACATTGCCGCAAAAAAAAGAAGAAAAATGCTTGCTCATATCCACTGGCTGCTCCATCCCAAGAAACATGAGGAGATTGCCGTACTTTGTGAACGTCTGACCGCAGCACTTGATGGTTGGCTGCGTTATTACAGCTTTGTGGAGCCTGCCGCCACTTTTACCCTTATCAATGAAAAAATTGAAACAGATCTTGCCACCCTGCTGTCTCAGTACACTAAAGATGATACAAAAAAAATATATTATCCATTGCTGCCGGTTGTGTTTCCTCAAAAAACCGCAGCACTGCAAAAATGTTCACTGGCAAAACTCCTGCGAAAAAGGAGAGGAAACACTGGTAACCATCGACTGTCCAAAGACAAAAAGACCACAGAGAAGATCCGCTACCAGAAAAGGAAATACCAAAAAAAGGAAATTCTTGGCAGCGAACTCTTTGTAAATACTCCTGGTACCTTTGTTGGTAAGCGGGGTGAGCGCATTATTGTCCGTCAGAAACAGAAAATAATTGCCGAGATTCCGGTTATTCGGCTGCAAAGAGTAGTTATTGCCGGCCGGGGAATTGCCCTTTCCTCGGATATCGTCACTCTATGTGCAGAGAAGAATATTCCGCTCTCATTCCTTGATAATCTGGGGAAGACCTGTGCCATGTCAGAGGCACCGCAGGGAGCCGCCGTTGAGACGGTGTTGCTGCAACTACAGCACCGTGAAAGCGAAAAAGGCAGACATCTTGCCTGTATGTTTGTCTGGGCGAAGCTGAAAAATCAGTTGGCGTTATTAAAATCCCGCATGAAATACAAGGGACATAAAGGCAGCACCTTTGGTCAAGCCTTTATAAATAGGCGCCCGTCGATGGAGCAGCTCATCAAACAGGTCAGACAGATGGATACGGCCAAAGCACAGAAAAAAGATTACCGCAAAACCCTGATGGGGCTTGAAGGACGCTTTGCCGCCTCGTACTGGCATTTACTGGGCTTACTGCTGCAAACATCCGGCATAGAATTTAATGGCCGTATCAAGCGGGGAGCCTCAGACATAACCAATGTTATGCTCAATTACGGATACGGAATTCTTTATAATCATGTCTTACAAGCCCTGCACAAAAACAGGCTTAACGCAGCGGCGGGATTTCTTCACGTATCGGCGGAAAACAAGGCATCATTAAGCTGTGACCTTATTGAAGAATTCCGAGCTTCGGTTGTGGATCGGGCAGTGCTCTCTCTTTTGCAGAGACGACAGAAGATGGTGGTAGATGATGAGGGTTTGTTACAGATTGAATCCCGCAAGAAGCTGGCCGCAGCTGTGCTGGAACGTCTTTCCCAGCATGTTACAGACAAGGGGAATATGTATAGTCTGCAGCATTTAATACACATTCAGGCGGAGACAATCTGCAAATACTTGCACGATAAGCTGGTATATCGACCATATCTGGCGCGGTGGTAATAAATTTTCTCCAGTTCGCATATTTTTTCCTCATTTTTATACATAAACGCCACTAATAAGATATGTGCTGCCTCGCAACCAGAGATACTTTTAAGATTTGCTTATTATGATGTAAAGGAGACGTGATGCTGCGAAAATTTTTCAATTCGAAGGTATTTGACACTATCCTTATCTTGTGCTGGTTGTTTTTAATAGTATGGTTCTCTATTATGGCCGGTCAATTAATTATTTCATCTTATAAAAAAATCAAACATGAGGATACAAAAGAAGAACAGCTATATATACAAAAAAACCAGTTCATAGAAGAAGAACCGCCGGTAAAACGACATACCTGCAGAGAACCATACTATATCCCAGAAGATTCTCTAAAATACCTTCCAATGTATTGGGAATTCACACTGGAAGAATTCCAATTATATAAACATATATATGAAGTATATTTTCTGCATCGGAAAATTAAAGATCTGGAAGTAAACAAAATGGGAATACTGCCCAAAGAGACATTAGATGTGATACATCGCTATGCTGAAAACAAAAAAGAAAACAGAGATATCGTTAAATATCTGAAAGATTTATTGCCAACACTATCCAAAGAGACATTAAAACTCATGCATGCTTTTTTAGAAGGATATGAAGAACGGAGATATGATTGTATCGGCGAATATGGCGCGAATTCCGACTACCGCGAGTTTAATTATTTATTGAACTTGATTGACGATTTGGCAGGGAGCAGGGTCTATGAAAAAATACATACCGGAGAATATGTTAGATTTATTCGTGGTGGGGGTGGATATTCGGTACTGGAATTTAAAGCCGATACCGGAGAATTATTGGAACTGACAATCAAAGCAGGAGAGACAATTACCACAGGAGAGGATTGTTGTAATTATGGTGAGAAGGTGAAAGTGTATCTACTCCCAAGTATTGATCCTGATTATACGGTTGGAAAAGAAGAAAAACTGGTTACAGAGCACGCTGCTACATCCGCAGAAAAAGACGGCCTGTAAACTTTTTTGCTGTTTTTAGAAAAGTTACAGACAAACTCACGGAAAAAACTTGCAGTAAACGTCTCACATAGTTTATTCTAACATATTAAGGGTAATGGAAAAAACCTGTTTGAGAGGAGATAATGCAATTTCAAGCCAGAATTAATTTGTATATATTTTCTCAGTAAAATGACAGGACAGACCGCAAAAGTCCCGCCCTATCGGTCATTCACCACCATAATACCCGTCTGTCTGTACCTGATTTTACTCTGATGATGTGTCCTTGTAAAAGGACAAGGCGTAAAGAAAGCTATCCTGATACTGAAAAGAACATATGTGCACAGAAGACTATAAAAAAGCCTGTAAGCTGGAGAAAGAGCTTGCCTTCTTTCTTCCCTCTGGCAGTTCTCAGAAAACCTCCAAGGAAAATAAAGAAGACGACCTGAAAACCAGGCGGAAAAAATTGGTTGAGGCCCTAGATAAACTGGTTCAGCGTCAGCCTGTTGATTGTGAGAGCTTTTCGGCATTGCTTACCCTGCAGAACCAGAACCTGCAAAATCTTGGTTACCTGGGTGGAGACGATCCGAAAAAATATAAGAAATTTGCAGAAGATCAAAACGAGCTGGCAGGTGCATATTGCTTTCATTGGCTGCAGCGTATTGCCCTTATGAAGAAGATAATTGACAAGGCGAGCAGGTCAGGTTTATCCCATGCCAGACGAAGACGAGGCCTTGCCACCGCCGTTGTCAATTTACAGGATCTACTCAAAGAACTGCAAAATCCTGTTTTTGATATGGGCGACATTTCCAATATAAACGAAAAAGCCCATCTTCAGCTTGCAAGGGCCTATTACCAGAGAGGGCGCATTGTCCGGCCACAGGGATTTTCGGTGCCGGGGAAAAAGAAGGTCCTGCTGTTACAGGCACTGGAGGAAATTGAACAGGCAGCATCAGAGAGTCACAATGTAAAGGCGCAAATATGTCTTGAGTGGCTGCGCTTTTATCCGGAACAGGATCTGCCATGTGACTGTGACCAGATATTGGAGAAATGTATCGAAACTTCTTCAGGATATTTGAAATATATAGCCTTACTGATATTAGCGGAAAAAGGAGATATTGGAAAATATAAGAACCAGTTGTCTCAGTTAATAGATCTTGTCGACGGGAATACGAAAAAACCTTGCTTCCCCTTGCTGCAGGCACGAGCAGCCTGCTTGTTGGCAGAACACTACAATGATTCAGATTTCTGGGAGAAATGTGCCAATTTCTTTCCCCTGATAATCGAAAAGTTAGAAAATGTTTCTTTCTTCCAGGAGGACTGGGAGCAAACAGTTGAACTGCTAAAAAGAAGCCGGGATAAGATAACGGATTGGAATAGATACTGTTTGGATCTTTGGAAATTGGTAAACCGTCTTGAAACCCTTTCGTCCAAAGGCCGCCATTTGCGCTGGTACTGGTCACGCCAGCGCGATGTTTACGATCTCGCCTTCTATGCCGCCGGAGACGATTTTCGCAAAAAGGCAGAAATTGCCGATTCGCTGAAAAACCGTCCGGCGTTTCACTTGAGTCAACTACAGCAGATGGCGGATGAAGGCGACAAAAATATCAAACAATGGATTGAAGACTATGAAACTATCAGTATGGAAAGGTATAGCACGAATACACAATCTCATCAAAATGCGAGGGACGATAAGAAAAAAACCAGGAAGAAAAACACCTGGCAGCCACTACCCGATGGATGGATAGCCGTCCACTTCTATCTTGCCAAATGGCCTGAAAAAAAAGGGTATGCCTTAATTGAAAAAAATGGATATGCCCTGATTGAGAAAAATGGATGGTGGGTGCAGAAAGAATTTAATTATGATACCCTGTGGGAATGCTATCTTACCTGGCAGGAAGATTATGCCAGATTAAAAGGCGAGGCCGCTCCTACCCTGGAAAGGCTGTGTAAGGGGATTGGCAAGGAAATGCACTGGCTTTTTGATAGCGAGCTATTTCCAAAAAATTACCCCGTTGTCTTTATCCCCCATGATTTCTTGTATCGTTTACCCTTGCATATCGCAATAAAGGAAGGGGAAAGTACTCTTGAGATTTTAGCCCTGAAAAATAAGATCAGTTACCTGCCCGCATGGTGGCTTTATAGGGGAGATACTTCCATATCACATCCAAGAGGCACTATTGGTTTAATAAATCTTGGCAAAAGTACCGAAGAGATTAAAAACGCAAAAAAAATGCAAGGAACATTTGGTACAAGACAATGCAAAATAGATGCTGAAGCAAAAGATTTACTAGAGAGAAAACCTCCATTCAGCGATATAGATATTGTTTTACAATGCCATGGGAAAGCTCACCCTGTCAATCCATTCAAGTCTCTACTGAAATTGGGAAACGTAGGGGTAACAGTAAAAGATATTCTTGAAGTAGAACAAAAGTATACAAAATGCAGGATTTTCCTTTGCGTTTGTGAAAGTGATCTTGTTCCTCCTTTAACACAGATAATTGATGAACATTTTTCGATTTCTTCAGGCTTTTTACAGCAAGGGGTTCAGGAAATTATTGGTACATTATGGAACGCGGATGCTGACTATGCCACAGAATTTGCCGGAAAATGGATAAGTTCTGAACACTTTTCTTCCTCTCAGACTCTTTATGCCTGGTATAAGGATAAACTAGGGCAATACCCCAGAAGGCGTCGGGCAAGAGTACTTTATGATATTGCTCCTTTTCGGATTATTGGAGCACATTAGCTGTAACAACAACCTGGAAATATTTTTATGCCTATAAACTATAAAGTATTGGAAATTAAAGAACAAGAAACAAGTGTCCGTTATCTTTCTCTTGAATGTCTTGATATTCGAGGAGATGATAAAAAAAGAAAAGGGGATGCAAAAAAACACAGCTGTAAAAACTGTCCTGTAAACATTGCCGATTGTTGTGAAGAGTGCTGTCAGGCCATTAAGAAATTGGCAACAACACTTGGTGTGAAAAAAGAGATAGATAGAATGGAGGAAAACGGTTGGAGAAGACTTGGTAAACAGGAAAGAATAATGCTTTTTGAGGTTATATTAAACAATGGCATTATAAAAAATGGCGAGTGTCGTTGTGAGGATAGAACGAAGTTTAAATCGTGGGTATTTGGAATTTTAAAAAATAAGACCCGTGAATTATTTGATCCTGCTAAATATGACCATGAAAACATGGCTCAGCCACCGTACATAAAAAAGGACGAAAGAGATGAAGAAGAAACATACGAAGAGGCTTTGTCTCGGGGAGATATTAGAACTGAGTTGTATCCCAATGTATATAAAGAGTCGAGTAAGGGAGAGATTAAAAAGGTGTTGATGAGATGTTTTAATGAAATCCGTAAAAAACATCCCAAATGTGCAGACATACTACAGCTATTTGCACAATGTGCCGTAATGGGTATGAAAAATGACGCAACATATGAATCAGAGAAAGGCAATTTGATAAAGAGTAAAGTTTATAGGGCATTACATGACTCGTATTTTTCACATCTAACAGAACAACAAATTAAATATCGGGTTGAACACTGCAGACATAAATATATTGCAATGCTGAGACGATGTATATCTGAACATGGATATGGAAATATTTGAGGAATGTGAAAATGATTGCTTTTGGAGATATTTTTGAAGTGAAAATAGGTAGTCCTACGGTTGTACGCAATATACGCAATTGTTTCATTTTTTCCCAGGACGGCAACACTTTCCAATTAGACATTCCAGACAATTGCGCTTATCAAGAAAATCAATTTTTTGTTGCAATTTGTAAAAGAAAATCTCAAGACACTTACGTATTGTCTCCTCTTTTTATTTATAAAAACAACACAACAGATAAAGCAACACCAATACCTTACCATGATCCCCAAATGCCTTATTTCCCAACTCCATCTGAAGACGTGCAAAAAGAAAGATGGAAAGACCTTATAAGATATGGAGAAGAGGTTAAGAAAATTCCTGCCAGAGATGATATTTACTCTGTACAGCCAAAAAAGGAAGACGATATCTGGAGAATGGGGATAAAGGTGAGAAAATTCCATCATGCCTTTGATGGAGATTCTAAAATGCTTCCCTGTAGTTATATTGATCATCAAAATCTCTATAAGTTAGGTGAAAATTACCTTTTCTATAAGGATAATATTGATGAAGTAACACTTCCTCTAAAGTACAATGCAAACCTACGCTTAAATAACGGAAAAGATGTTTCTACTTCCATCTATCTTGCCGGGTTTACCGGTGAAAGGAAACTCCACCATGGTACAATATGCCATTTTTATAAAGATGGAATGTTCGATCAAAAGATTAAAGAGGATATTAGCGAGGCAATACCAAAGATTACAGGACGTGGTTATGTAGACACTAAGCATTTTTGCCAGGAAAACAAACTGACTTGCCAATACGACTGCGATCTTGAGAAATTTAAAGAGGAACATAGGAGTATTAAACACTTTACAAATGCGTATCAAAAAATTTTCCTATCTATTTTTGAAAAGTTAACAATTCCAGGTAATGCTTCAAAAGCATTACTTATTGGAGAGGAACCACCACATATTGGGGAAGAACAATTATTGGAAGATGGTCAGGAATGCCGCATATCTGTCTGGGTTCCAGCAAAAGGTATTGTGGATAGCCTTGCTGAAACTAACCACCTGCTTTTTGCTGTATTTAAGGGAATTGTTTTGCAAGACGACGATCACGCTGACCGTTATAACATATGCGTTTCAATGTTAACTGCTTATCCAAAGACTGCAAATACGATAGGTGTTATACCGCAGCCCCAAAATGGCAAGCAAAGATATCAATTAGGAGAGTTTCATAATGTTTGCCGACAATAGTTGTAATGAATCTCTCTTTTCAAGAGAGCTTGATTTTCTGATTGCAATAGCTCAAGCAGAGTTCTTCGGCTGGGATTTACCGGGTGATGAAACCTCTCTTGATACTGGTAATGAGGATATTTGCCAGGATTTATCTGCGGGACTGGATAAACTGCAAAAAAATCTGGAAGGATCTCTACGTCTGTTAAATGGCGATGTAACGCTTTCTATCGATACCACCAACGAAGATGATATCCGTTGTGCCTTATCAACCCTGGATCGGGTCGTTTATCTTGTTGAATATGTCCTGCAGAGAGAGGAGAGTGACTTTCCCCAAGGGTTCTACGAACGTACAATGGAACTTGACAGGATTTTACAGACAAACATTCCTCCCTGTCATCGCTTTCTTCCCCTTAATAATTGGCGGCAGAAAATGCGCAATGGGCTATCTGAGGATATGCTGGCCGTCTTACCGTGGTATGATTTGTATACAGAGCTTGATGCAAATTTACTTTTTAATATTGCGTCTGAAGATTTTTCTATACCAGCAAATCAGGAAAATACAATTAAGGCTCTTGAACATGATATTAAACAGGATATTCCTCTTTGGGCTCATTTACAGGAAGACGTGTTTATATGGAACAATTTTATTGCTGCCTTACAGGAAAACAAGGCGTATCAACTGCTTTATCTACGTAATAATTCCTTTAGAGAGTTACAGCAGGCTGGACCCATGGATGAGGCTGCCGTAAAACTTGGTCTATGGGTAGAACAACATGTTATTTATAATGATAAGACGACTATAACCAGTGAAGGACAGCGAATAGAACTACTTTATCTGGCAGCCTTCTGTGGTCCTGAACTTGATGAAGATAGACGTCTAACTATATTTCAACACATAGAAAATAATTTTTCAGCTCTCAAAAAAAGTACAACTGGTAGTGTGGCACATTTCTTATACCAATGGAGTAAAAAAGAAATTTCTGATTCTGATCTTGCTTTATCAACATACAAGGAGTGGGGAGAACGTCTTAAAAATGCTGCAGCGGAAATCCTGCAGCAAAAAACTGAAATGGATGAATATCAAGATGGCGGATTTATAAAAGCTGTAGATTTTGTAGAAATTGAACCAATCACTGTAATACCAGAAGAATCTGTCAGTATTGAGCCAAGCCTAGAGAGTCTCCTGCTAGACATTTTAAAAGGACAAATTGCCTACAAATGGCAAGTAATGCCTCATACTATATTTGGAGATGACGATGCAGATTATGCTGATAATATAGAATTCCCTTATGACAAACATAAAGTACTACCAATGCCAGAAGAGTATTTATTGGAGGAAGAAGAATTAGACTCTTTGACAAAGCTTTATGAAGACTATCAGGTATTTTATGGTGGATTTTCTTTTGAAAATGAACAATGGCAGCGTATTTCTGTAAATAAATTACGTTCAATATTAAGCAAGCAAGAACTTGGTTTGGCAGAGGCCACAGACATATGGCTGGCAATTTCAACCCAAGAGGCTAATCTGAAAAGTTTCCTGGATTATTTGAACGATATTTTGTCAAAACCATCTACCTCTGGTTTTGATAAAATAGAGTGCCCTGCTAATATCTTTTGGGTTTTTTATAATGATGAAAACAAAAAAGATGAAAACTCTTAATATCCACATCCATTTTCTCGAGCCGTTTTTTCTGGCTCCCTGGTTTGAGAACAAGCAACGAAATAGAACCAATCCTTTCTGGCTGCGAACCCGTTCCTTTGCCACACTTCATAAGGATAAGAACGGTCATTATCGGCCGTATATCAGGGGAACATTACTACGCTCGGCGGTTATCAGAGAGGTTGAGCGCGAATTGGTCAGAACCGATGGGCAATGGCAGAAACAACCATGCTGTCCCGGTGAATTTTATACTGAACAGAAATCTAACAAGCAACAGTATCGGAAACGCCCTGCGCTGAAATGGGCCAGTCACGATGAGTATGCCAGTCCTTGCAAATCTAATAAAAAAACACGGGATAAGGCCTGCCCTTTGTGTCTGCTGCTAAATCGCTACAAAAAAGATAAAGACACACATGATGTCAGTTTTGGCAATCTCAATCTTGAAGGGGAACCCTTATGGGAAAACATTGAAGATTTTGCAAAACTGCGCACCCATAACCGGGTTGATAATGGTGCTACAGGGAAGGCTCAGGATTATTATCAGGTGTATGAGGTCTCAACTCTTGCCGATTTTTATGGAAAGATTACCATCGCGGAAGATTTACCAAAAAGCGAGGAAGTGCAACTCCTGCTAAAACAAGCATTGGGCAGTATAAAAACGCTTGCCGGAGCCATTTGTACCATTGAGGTGTCGTGCAATGGGACTGTGAACGAAGAATTCGGTCAAAATACCAACCAAACAGATAGTGTAAACTCTTCGCCAACAGCTGATAACTGTTCTTTTGAGACATTTGATTGTCTCAAAGAGATAAGCAGCAGCAAGTTGCGTTCTATTGCCAATGCAATTCTCGCTCTTCGCTCGCAGTCTCCAGAAAATATAAAACTTCCCAAAGGAAGAATACACAGCTCTGGCAGGAAGCTTCCACATCATATTTGGGATATCAAACTGACAGATGATACGACACTCCGAGCGTATCTTACAGAACAGTTCGACAGGCAGCAGGATCAAAAAGGACACCGCCTGTTTTGCGAACAATGCGCCGGCCATTTTTTTCTGCTCAGCAAAGGAGAACAGCCACCAATTGCAGGTACTGCCAGCGAGCAGCCTGACTATACCCAGGTTGTCAAAACGAATTCCTCGTCCGACAATGTCCGAAAAATTACAGGTGCCGGCAAGGAAGAATACGAATGGATAATCACCGGTACTCTTACAGCAAAAGCGCCATTTTTTATTCCTGACGAAACAAATGGTTCAGGACATATGGACAGGATAATGCTTCTTACTGAAGATTTGCATTATCGGCTTCCCCGAACAGCTCTTAGGGGAGTGCTTCGGCGGGACCTAAATGAGGTAAGTGAGGGACAGGGCTGCCGTGCCGAACTTGATCCAACCGCCCCCTGCACCTGCCCTGTCTGCCTTATCTGTAACAATCTGTTGATAATGGACACGAGAAGTGAGCAGGATGTTCCCCCCGATGTTCGCACTCGGACCAGAATTGCCCATCATCATGGCATTGTTCAGGATGGAGCATTATTTGAGACCGAATATGGCCTGGAAGGCACCACTTTTCCCTTTGTACTTATTTTCAGGGGAAAGGAAAAGTTTAATACCACGTTATGCACTGTGCTTCGCTGGTGGGAGCAGGAAAACCTCTTTTTGGGAGGAGATGCCGGAACCGGCAAAGGCATTTTTTCGCTTGATGATCTTAGCTTTTATCGCTGGAATCTGAGTAAAGAAGAGGATCGGGCAGACTATGCTGAACATTGCGGCTATCGCAATAAACTACAGGAACTTGACAGCTGTGCAGAGAGCAACCCCGATGCATTTAAAAAGATAGAGGACGGGATTTTTCCTTACACTCTTCCAGCACCACCCTGGCAGAGGGTTGACTGGTCTCTTTGTTTTGACTCTCCGGTGCTGACTGCCGATCCAACTGCTGCCCTTGTAGAGGAAGACAGCCCCGATACGATTTATTTCCAAAAAAGACAGCTTGCCAAGAACGGAGAAGCAAAAAATATAGCTGCCCTGCGTGGTGAGGGATTACGGGGATTACTGCGTACCGCAGTCGCCCGCAATACCGGAGAGGATTTGCTTACCATTGATCATGAGGATTGCAGTTGTGATCTTTGTCAATCCTTTGGCAATGAGCATCAGGCCGGCAAGATTCGTTTTGGTGATATGGCGCTTGTTTCCGAAAAGATGGAAAAACGTATAGATCATGTATCCATCGACCGCTTTGATGGCTCTGTGGTAGAAAAATTTGATGATAAACCGCTCGTTGGTTCACCAAAATTTACAGGTTCATTCTGGCTGCATCGTGATTTTCAACATACAGAACTTTTACAGCAGGCGCTTGAGGATATGAAGAATGGGGTATATCCGGTAGGCGGCAAGACAGGTATCGGGTATGGCCATATTTCAGCTATCGAGATTGATAAAAAGTTTTTAAGCAGTGACCAAAGGAAAATAGTAGAAAAGTTTGAACTTGAAACAAAGACACCCTCCTGTGCCGAGATGCAATTGGACAATACGGCTTATTATAACCCATACTATTTTATTCCGGTGGTTAAAAAAACTAGTCCAGAACGCACCAAAGAACCTGTCAGCAGAGCTGTTTTTGATAAAGACCGGTATACCGGGAAAATAGAATGTTCATTAACGGTAAAAAGCCCGCTTCTATTACCAGATGTGAAAGATGAAAACCCGGCGAAAATAAGTGCAGAAGGTGGTCATACAACAGAAGATTATAAATATCCTGCATTCAGACTGAACGAAACTGTAATGATTCCCGCCGCCGGTATACGAGCGGCCATCAGCCAGACCTATGAGATTTTAACCAACTCCTGTTTTCGTATAATGGATCAAAAACGGACCTTATCATGGCGGATGGATGCGGACAAACCTGAATATAAACCTGGACGGGTTATCGAAGAAAACGGTGAAATAAAAATTCAACCAATGGGTGATATTGCACTCCGCCTGCCTCTTTATGAACTGGAAGGACCACCGGAATACAACTCAGTGCTAAGAAAGCTGAACGCGTTAAAGAACAAAGCGTTACAGGAAAATATGGATTGCTGGAATAGCCCTTGGAATGAGAAAACATTAGAGTCAGAAAAGGAATTGTTCCAGAGGCTACTGAGTAGAGATTTAAATGAAGAAGAAAAAAAAGCATTATTAGCAGGAGGATTAAAAAAATTAGAGGAGATAACAAGGTGTCAGTTAAAAAAAATGAAGAAATTAGAAGCAGATGCGTTAAATGAGAACATGAAACGTTGGAATAGCCCTTGGAGTCTGAAGACATTAATATCAAAAAAGAAAAAATACAAGAGGATCTTAGGCAATATTTCGAAAGACCAAGAGAAAGCATTAAAAAAAGGAGGATTAAGATGCTTAGGGCTCCCTAATGTTATAAATGCTTTTGAAAATGACGAAAGAAAAATTCTTGAAAAAGTAAAAAAAGCTGATAAGAAAATAGCAGAGATTGCTCAAGCAAATAGGGAATATTTACAAAGTATTAAGACATCTGATAGCTTTGACAAGATAATAAAAGGTGAAGAAGAAGTCTATTTTTGCGTTGAAACTGTTAATGCAGACAACGAAATTTTTCAAGTTGCTAAATTGACAGATGATGAAAATCAAAAAAAAGGTTTTTTGAAAATAACCGGTCCCAATAATGCAAATATTAAAAAGACAACTGCAGGTAATAGTGGGAATTATAACGAAAAATGGAATAATTTCGATGATATTTCTTTCCGTTTGACTTGGAAAGACGCAGCCCTTCAACCAAATACACAAAAAACAAGATATTTCCCGCGGCCAGGATTTACATGCGTAGTTGACAAAAAAAAATGTACTATAACTAAACGCTGTGAAAGAGTTTTTATATCTCCAGAAAGTGAAGATGACTGTTCAAACTATCTTGAAGTTACTTATAAAGTACGGGAAAGATATAAAGCTATCCTAACAGATTATGTACAAAACGCTAAAAATATCCCAAAAGGTTTTCAAACAAGACTATACGGAAAGACAGAGTTGCAGGAAGGTGACTTAGTCTATTTTCTTGCAGATGGTGATTCGGTAACTGATATTTCTCCGGTATGTATTTCGCGTAGTGCCGATGACCGTTCTTTAGGAGACCGTGTTCCCAGTGGCTATCAATCATGTTCTCACATTTATCTTGGGGATGATCTAAATAATTTATCCGCATCTCCTTTTTATCGTGAAGGATATCCGATATATGGGCTTTGCCCCGCATGTCATCTCTTTGGAGCGCAAATGCACAAGGGACGACTTTCTTTTAGTTTCGCCATTCCTGAAACAACAGAGATTACAACAAAAAAAATCATCCTCCCCTCACAGGAGCGCCCCCGTCCAAGCTGGGTATTACCCAAGGAAGTAAAGGGCAACAATAGAAAAGTTCCCGGACGGAAAGTATATCTCCGTCATGATGGATGGAAAAAACTTTGGAAAGAAATAAAAGAAGAAAACAAGCATAAAGGAAAGAATAACGGACAGTCAGAGAATAAGGTAATCATTGAAGGTATTGAACAAGGCACGAAATTTACCTTTAAGGTTCATTTTGAAAATCTGGATGAAAAAGAACTGGGAATGCTCTTGTACTGTATCGAACTTGAAGGAAAGATGAGACATAGCCTTGGCAGGGGAAAAGCGTTTGGTTTTGGACAAATAAAGACAAAAATAGACACCCTGTCATTCCGTCATAGGGCAGATAAGTGGTCCTCATTGGAAACACGTAATAAAGATATTTCCCGGACAAAAATAGTACAAAAAGCTCTCAGCAAATATAACAAAACAACGCTATTGTATTTGCAGGCCCTTATGACCAGCAGAGAGGATATTTCTGTTGTTTATCCTGAACTGGAAGGCACCAACGGACTACCTGGCTATATTGAACTGAAAAAAAATAAGGGATATAACCCGTATAGATATCTAACTATTACAAAGGAAAATCAAAAGCCTAATATATTCCCATGGAATCCGGTTCCTCTTCAGACAGGTACTGTAAAATTTTTTAATGATACAAAGGGCTATGGATTTATTAAAAGAAAAGGGAAAGAAGATATCCATGTACAGAGATGTAACATTGTAGGAGGAAAGAGTTTAGAGGAAGGAAAACGAGTTCAATTTGATATTGGCGAGAATCATGAAGGTTCTACAGCAATCAATGTAAAAGTTATTTCTTAAGCTGATATCCTTATCTCCATTCTGGCCATCAGACCGCCCTCTGAAAGTCTTTTTTTGAAGGACGGAGGCTTCATTACCTGGGGTGAAGATCCGGCAGAATATTCAATCTGCCTTACTGGAGATATCTCCTTCTTTTTCTCGTAACAATGTTTTTTTCAACGTTATCATATATCAGTCAATATACTGTTATTCCTGAAAACTTTTTTCCAAACACATCTGTGTGAAGTAAAATATATTTCTTGAAAATTTATCACCTAATGGTAAATTAACGCATTATGTATGCGCGAAATATCACGGATGAGATACTTGAAGCATTAGCAGATTCCCCCGCGCTGTTTTTACGGGGGGCACGGCAAGTCGGTAAAAGTACTTTAGCAAAAAGCCTTCCTGCTCGCGGATTTTCGGCAAAATACGTTACGCTGGACAATGCCACATCGCTGGCCCTGGCAGGAGCAGATCCGACCGGTTTTATCGCGGGACAACCGAGGCCATTGGTCATTGACGAGGTTCAACGGGTGCCCGGGCTGCTTCTTGCCATTAAAGAAGCTGTGGATACAGAGAGAAGACCGGGACAGTTCCTGCTTACCGGTTCTGCCAATCTTCTTACCCTGCCGTTGGTAAG
>PDWJ01005205.1_pt1 | contig 15736 bp, 18 predicted proteins | sample 1430881 | NCBI WGS metagenome assembly PDWJ01 (sample SAMN01162460, study PRJNA174530) | Oral metagenome, whole genome shotgun sequencing project. | biome: Marine environment; feature: Marine mammal; material: Swab sample of the gingival sulcus; isolation source: swab sample of gingival sulcus... | reverse complement strand
TGCCGATGAAAAGGTAAAAACCTTTCCAAAGGCGGGTGAGATTTTACGGGCAATTTTGCCTCCGTTAGCCTTAATTATTGCCGTATTAGGGACAATTCTTGGCGGAATAGCAACCCCGACAGAGGCAGCTTCTGTCGGAGCGATAGGGGCGGTATTGTTGGCCGGCTGGCGGCAATCTCGCTATCCGCTCATCGTACTGGCCGGCATCGTGGCACTGGTATTGTTAATTATTTTATCAGGACTTTTTCCGGTGCGTTTTCAACGTAGTGATATTACGCTGTCTTTGCAGCTGCTGGGAAGCTTGTATATATTATTGGCTTTGATTGGTGGCGTTGCCATCGGGCTATCCCTATATGCGCTATTTCGCCGCTCGATACTGACCTCTGCGCTGACCTCAACAATGACCGTAACGACAATGATTTTTGCCACTATCCTGACCGCCAGTATTTTTTCTTTGGTGTTTATCGGCTTGGGTGGTGAAGCACATATCCATGAAATACTGAAATCAATGCCCGGTGGGGCAACAGGAGCATTGTTTTTTAGTATGCTGCTGATTTTTATTCTGGGTTTTTTCCTGGATTTTGTCGAAATTACCGTTATTTTATTGCCGTTAATTATGCCGGCACTAATTATGATGGGGCATGATCCGATATGGTTGGCTATTTTAATTGCAATAAACTTGCAAACCTCCTTTTTAACACCGCCGTTCGGTTTTTCCTTATTTTATTTACGTGGTGCCGCCCCAAAAGAAATTACCACCGGACAAATTTATCGCGGTGTTGCACCCTTTATCGTACTACAGGTTCTGGGCATGGGACTGATTTGGGGGTTGCCGATATTGGCCACCTGGTTGCCGGGTTGGTTGTTTTAGGCAATTTACCAAAATAATCAATTTGCTTGCCCGGCACTTGCGCTGGAAAGTAGCCGGGCTTAAGGTACTTACTTGTACAACTTTGCGTATCTGACGAGGACAGGTTGTTGTGCAGATCCGGTATTAGATGTTTTGGCTACTCGCACTACCCAGTATAACGCAATCAGTATAAAGGCGATATTAATCGTTAACCAAATCTTTTAAAATAATCGTATCGTTACGTTCCGGGCTGGTGGAAATAATATCAATGGATACACCCAGCAAGCTTGCAATACGTTTTAGATAAGCTTTGGCATTTTCCGGTAACTGCTCATAGTCGCGAACGGACTGCGTGACTGCCTGCCAACCGACTAAACACTCATAAACCGGCTGGCATTGCTTAAATAATTGCGGATCGGCCGGGGCCATTTCCACACGTTCACCGTTTAGGTCATAAGCCACACAAATTTTAATTTCTGCCAAACTATCCAGAACATCCAGCTTCGTTATACACAACGAATCAACCGAACTGTTAATAATGGCACGGCGCATCACCGGCGCATCAAACCAGCCGCAGCGGCGCGGACGTCCCGTACTGGCCCCCACTTCGTGGCCGACACGAGCGATTGTCTCACCAATATCATCAAATAACTCGGTAGGAAACGGCCCGCCGCCAACCCGGGTGGTATAAGCTTTGGCAATACCCAAGACATGATCAATAGCTTTAGGGCCCAAACCTGTCCCGGCAGCAGCATTGCTTGCAGTGGTATTGGATGAGGTGACATACGGATAGGTACCATGGTCAATATCAAGCATTGCCCCCTGGGCACCTTCAAACAAGATATTGCCGCCATCTGCCTGAACCTGAGCCAGTGCCGTTGTAACATCACAAACCATTGCCTGAATGCGCTGATAAATGCGGACGATTTCCTCATAAACCGCCTGACTGTCAACGGCAGGGGCAGCAAAATAATGCTGTAAAAGGAAATTGTGATAACCGACTAGCCGCTCAACCTTTTCTTTTAAAATGTCTTTATCACGGCAGTCAAATAACTTAATCGCCCGGCGTGCCACTTTATCTTCATAAGCCGGCCCGATGCCGCGTCCGGTGGTACCGATAGCTTGTTTACCCCGTTTAGCTTCACGGGCATTATCCAAAGCAATATGCGACGGTAAAATCAATACACAGGATGCTGAGATTTTCAGTTTCTCGGCAATATTGACGCTGTCTAGTTCATTGATTTCTTTTTCCAATGCCGCTAATGATAACACCACACCATTACCGATATAACAAATCGTATCATCATGTAAAATGCCTGACGGAATTAAGTGTAATACGGTTTTTTTACCATCTAAAACCAGGGTATGGCCGGCATTATGGCCGCCCTGAAAACGCGCAACCGCACTACAGTGCGGCGTCAGTAAATCAACAATTTTTCCCTTTCCTTCATCACCCCACTGGGTGCCGATAACAACGATATTATTTGCCATAATAGTTTTCTCTGATAAGATTTAAAAAGATTCGTTTATTGCGATAACCGTATAACCGTCGGCGGTTGGCTCAATACGATGCGTACAGCTGGTTAACGGTTCGAGATTGTCTTCAAACACGTTAATTACCGTATCACCCTGTGCGCGTAATTCAGCAACCAATCGGCTGATATCATCACCGGCAGCAAACGGACAGGCAATCACCCGGCCGCTTTGCTGAACATTACCCAATAAAGGCAGCAATAAATTAAGATGACAGCTAAACCCTGTCGAAGGCCGTAAAACAGCCTGTTCACCGAAATGATTACCAAAGCTGTCATAACGGCCGCCGCGGGCAATCGCCTGCCAAATACCGTCAGTGTAAGCGGAAAAAATCAAACCGTTATGATAACCGTAGCCGCGCACATCGGATAAATCTACATGAAAAACAACCTCGGGATGTTGCTGCTGCAGTAACGTCATTGTCTGAGACAAACGCTTAACTTCCGTTAGCACGTCGGCATAGTCAGCCAATAACATATCAGCCGCAGGCAAAATCGCGGCATCACCGTATAAGGTGGTCAAGGCAGGCAAAATGTGTTTTTGAGATTCTGGCACCGCATTACGCTGCGCCAAAGTATTGAGCTTTTCCCGGTCCTTTTTCGCCAGGGCATCAAAAAATTGCGGATACTGTGATTCGGCAATCCCCAGCGCCGATAATAAGGTTACAACCAGATCAACACTACCCAGCTCAATAATAAAACCGGGTAACTTAACAGCTTTTAAAAAGGCAATTAACAGATTAACGATTTCAATATCGGCTTGACCGCTGGCACTGCCCAATAACTCTGCCCCGACAACAGTGGGATTACGCGCACTGTCATAGCCGCTGGCGTAGCTGTACACAACTTCACCGGCATAAGCATAACGCGCCACTTTATCCGTTTTCAGATAATGGGCATCAATGCGGGCGATTTGCGGCGTAATATCAGCCCGCAGACCCAATTGCCGCCCTGATTTTTGATCTTTGAATTGTAAGGTTTGTGCCGCCAAATCACCGATAGGGCTGCCGCTGATAAACGTATCCACGTATTCCAGCATCGGGGGACGCAGCGGCTGATAGCCCCAGCGGGCGAAAGTGCTTAGGGCGATTTGTTCCAGATTATTGAGTTTTTCGGCATCATGCGGTAACGCTTCCACTACACCTTCGGGTAACATCCAAGGTCTAAAATGGCTGTCCATTATTTTTTATCCGCATCCTGAAAGTAACGGAAAAATTCCGAATCCGGTGAAGTAATAAACGTATCGCCTTTATCACCAAAAGCATGGCGATAAGCATCTAAACTTTTCTGGAAACGGTAAAAATCTTCGTCTTTGCTAAAGGCTTCGGCATAAATGCGAGTGGCTTCAGCATCACCCTGGCCCCGAGTCATTTCCGCATCACGATTGGCATTGGCGATAATAATCTGTACTTGTCTGTCGGTATCGGCAATAATGGCTTTTTCCTGTTCTTTACCGTGCGCCCGCAGGCTGTCGGATACACGCTTGCGTTCAGCTTGCATGCGGCGAAAGACATTGTCTTTAATCTCATCGGAAAACTCCACCCGTTTAACCCGCACATCAACCACTTCCATACCTTGTTTATCTACCTCGGCGGAAAGACTTTTGGTAATCATATCCATAATTTCCGACCGGTCTTCCGAAACTACCTCGTGCACCGTACGCTTGGCAAACTCGCCGCGCAAATCATCGGTAACAATCTGGGCAATAATATTTTCCGCTGCCGAACGATTACCCCGCGTAGACACCCAATACTTCTGCGTATCGGCAATGCGCCACTCAACAAAATAATCAACGATTAATTCTTTTTTCTCTTTGGTCAAAACATTTTCAGGCTCGGCATCCAGCGTTTGTAAACGGGCATCAAAAATCACCTTGCTTTCCAGCAATGGCCATTTGAAATGTAAGCCCGGCTGAATATCATTGCCGACAATACGGCTGACACGGGTTTTAATGGCAACCTGCCCTTCTTTAACAATAAAAAAGCATTGGGCAAGAAAAAATAATGCCACGGCGATAATGATTAATAATAAATTTAATTTTCCTTTCATCGCGTCAACCTCTTTGTCTCTTTTGCTTTGGGTATGCTGAGTGTATCTTCATGCAATCCATCCGTACTCGGTGCTTTTATCGTTTCTTTGACCGGCGGAGCGGGAAGCACTGCCGGCTGATAACCGCCCTGCCCCATCGGTAAATACATCATCGGTGTATTATCACCGGTTGCCACCACCACGTTATTAACATTTTCATAAACCGTTTGCAAGGTTTCCAAATACATACGGTCGCGGGTGACTTTGGGGGCTAACTGATAGGTCGCCAGAATATCGTTAAAGCGGCCGGCTTCACCGGTTGCCTTGGCAATAATGGAAGCTTTATAACCCGCTGCCTGTTCGGTAATTTCTTTCGCCTGACCACGCGCCAGCGGAATGGTTTTATTACGATAAGCTTCTGCCTGCAATTTATAGCGGTCGCGATCTTCACGCGCTTTGACGGCATCATCAAAGGCAGCCTGCACCTCTTTAGGCGCTTTGGCATTGCGCAGCTTCACCCGCAAAATATCGAAACCCACTTCAAAACCTTTTAACGTATCAATTAAATTTTTTTGTACTTTAGCCGGCCATTCACCACGCCCGTCGGTTAACACATAATCGACATTAGAACCGCCCACCACTTCGCGAATAGAAGAAATCAAGGCTTCTTTTAAGACTTGTTCAGGATTATTAACATTGAACAGATAAGCCTCGGCATTACGGATTTTATACTGTACCGATAAGCTGATTTCAACAATATTTTCATCCGAAGTCAGCATTTGCCCTTCCGTATTGCCATTGCTGCTGCCCACCGATAAGGTTTTTACATTTTCAACATCTACCTTATTAACCGAGCCGATAGGAAACGGTTTGCGTAAATTAAAACCGGCCTGGGTGGCTGTTTCAGAATATTCACCGAATGTCAGCTCAACCCCGTGCGAGCCTTCCGGCAAAATATAAACACCGGTGGAAATCCACGCCAATATGGCCACGGTGATAATTGGCACAATGGCTTTTTTCGGCATCGCAGGTAAGCCGCCACCCTTACCACTGTTGGTATTATTCGAGCGATTGCGATGATTATCGCCGCCGCTGCCGAAAAGACTGTCTTTAAGTTTACTCAGTAACGAGGATAGCTCACTACCTTCTGTATTGCGAGGATTATTTCCCCACGGGTCATTGTCTTGGGTCATTTAAACCTCTTTAAAATTAACATTTTCATAGTTTCCAACCTAAATTTATATATTAGCACACCAATTTATTTAAATTTAACTTAGGTTAATGTCTTCTACTTTAGCAGAACCAGATAAGATTTCCCAGTCATCAGCATATTGTTGCTGCAACTTCAGGTAATGCGATTCGGAGAGTTTAATCGTCATAATGCTGCTACCATCATCACCAAAAGATTCACTGACAACTGCGTCTTCTGCAAACAGGACTGCTCTCAATTTGGCGTTTTGAGGTGGAATTTTCAAGGTTAGGCTCACTTGTTTTCCATAAAAGTAATGCAAAACTGCCTCAGATAACAAATCAATACCGTCACCGTTTAAGGAAGAAACAAAAACTGCTTGTACTTGCTCATTATTTTTTATCACTTGCGGTGATTGCCCGGTTAAATCAATTTTATTATAAACGCGTATGGTTGACACTTTATCTGCACCAATCTCTTTTAAAATATCGAGTACGTTGCGCTCGCGTTCAAGGTGTTCCGAATCGGCACTGTCAATAACATGCAGCAAGAGATCGGCTTCGATCGTTTCTTGCAGCGTAGATTTAAAAGCAGCCACTAACTCATGTGGCAAATTACTGACAAATCCTACTGTATCGGTCATTAACACGGCATCATATCCGTCATGTTTTAGCTTTCTTAGCGTGGTATCCAGTGTGGCAAACAGCTGGTCTTCGGCATAGACATGGGCATCGGTGAGCTTATTGAATAACGTCGATTTACCGGCATTGGTATAACCGACCACGGCGACCACTGGAAAACCTTTACGTTTGCGCCCCGCGCGAACCAATTCACGCTGTGCTGTCACTTTTTCCAGACGTTTGCTGATTTGCTTAATGCGTGCACCCAATAAACGCCGGTCGGTTTCTAACTGGGTTTCCCCGGGGCCACGCAAACCAATACCCCCTTTTTGGCGTTCCAAGTGTGTCCAGCCGCGAATCAGGCGTGTGGATAAATGGCGTAATTGTGCTAACTCGACTTGCAGTTTACCTTCATGCGAACGTGCCCGCCCGGCAAAAATATCAAGGATTAACCCCGTACGGTCCAGCACACGACAGTTAAATAACGCTTCCAGATTACGCTCCTGCGAGGGTGAAAGGGCTGCATTAAACATCACCAGCTCAATGCCCAAGGCATCAATTTGACCGCGAATTTCTGCTGCCTTACCTTTACCAATCAAGTATTTTGGCTCAGCTGCTTTACGAATGATATGCTGTGAACCAAGCACATTAGCACCGGCTGAACAGGCTAGTTCTTTAAACTCTTGCCGGTCGGATTCACTTAATAAAAAATCCAGTGAAACCTGTACCAACAGGGTAGCCTCACCGGACTGTGGTCGTTCAAACAAGAAAGAACCTCATAGCATACATGTTCTTATAAAGGTTTGTATAAAGGATATTGCTCAATGATTAATTCTCAGACAGTTCTTCAGAAGGTCCCTGACTGTGTTTTGTTTGTGTTTCACGACTTATTTTTATCGGCGCAGACGGCACAATGGTTGAAATAGCGTGTTTATAAATCATTTGGCTGTGCGTGTTTCTCAGCAACACAACAAATTGATCAAATGATTCAATTTGTCCCTGCAGTTTAATACCATTCATCAAAAAAATAGAAACCGGTGTGCGTTCCTTACGAAGCGTATTAAGGTAGGGGTCTTGTAGCGATTGTGATGGCATAATATTCACCTTTTATCATTGTTGTAGTTATAAGGTAATCAAACGAGTCTGAGAATAATATTCTATCACTTACTCAGCCATATTTGATTACATCATTTATCAGAAAAAATATTATCGCTGAACTTTTGTCTTTTGTCACGTGCTAATAACCCGGACAGGCTGTTTTAAAAAATTATAGCGCGCATTCCGTAACACGGATAATATTAATTTAGTCGCCATGCTTTGCTTTTTTAAAAGACTCGGGTATAATTCACCGCCCTATTCAATTTATTTGACTTTATTTGGAGTGATTTTTATGCCGGCAATCAAAGTGAGAGACAACGAACCATTTGATGTTGCATTACGCCGTTTTAAGCGTGCTTGTGAAAGAGCAGGTGTTTTAGCTGATGTGCGTGAACGTGAATTTTTTGAAAAACCTACACAGGAAAGAAAACGTAAAAAAGCTGCAGCAGTCAAGCGTAACTCACGCCGTTTGCGTAATGAGAAACGCCGTTTTGAGCGTTTATATTAAATCATAAACCAAGTAAATCAAATATATAAATCAAGCATATAAGCCTTGGTTAGCATTTCTTTATGTCACTATTATCAAATATTCAGGCAGCCATTAAGGTTGCCATGAAAGAAAAGGATAAAGCCCGCCTGACTGTCTTACGCAGCTATACTGCCGCCATAAAACAGCGCGAAATTGATGAGCAAATCACGCTGGATGATACCGGACAATTAGCGGTGTTGGATAAGTTGATTAAACAGCGCAAAGATTCTGAAAGTCAGTTTCGTGATGCCAATCGTGCAGACTTGGCTGATAAAGAAGCCTATGAAATTGCGGTTTTATCTGAATTTTTGCCGCAACCGCTCAGTGATGATGAAATCATGGCCATCATTGAAGATGCCATTACTGAATCGGGTGCTGAGAACATATCGGCAATGGGCCGTGTTATGAACCTGATTAAACCCAGGGTTCAAGGCAGAGCAGATATGGCAACTATCAGCCAACTGGTCAAAGCAAAATTATAGCCAGCGCCGAACACGATGACAATAGTCCGAAAACCGAGGAAAATGCCGTCGCAAAGACTGTTCCTCAGGGATTATTTGAAATTGCGTTATAAAAGCGATAAAAACAATCACCCAGCAAACACCCCATAACGTTCCCCAATAACCACACAAGCCAAGCAAACCGATAGCTAATGATAAATACATGGGGTTACGGGTGTAGGCATAGATACCATGTTCGATTAACACCGTTGTTTGTTTGGGATTATACGGATTAATCGTGGTATTCGCCGCTTTCATCATTAATAAAGCCCACGCAGCAATAATTCCTCCGCCTATCATTGCCAATAACAAGAGGCCCCTGTGCAACAGCGGCGGCAGTGAGAAAACCGGTGCTGCCCTGGCGGTCATGAAAATAGCCGCAGCGATAATAAAAGCCGCCAACACCGGCGGGATTTTTAACTGTAATTTTTCCATCATAAATTATCTAATTGTATCTGCATAATATATTATCATTTTTTAGCAAGCTTTAAAACCAGCCTCTGCCTCTGTAATACGTATCCTTGATGTGAATAATCACTAAAAAGCACAAACAGCGGATTTGCCATAAAACGACATTCCGCTGCATCCCGTATAATGGTTAATTAACGGTTAAACCGTAACCAGCTTTTGAGTTCAGACCTCCCTTATGCGTCAAAATCATCGCTTATTTTATTTTTCTTGCCACCGTTTGGGGAGCATCTTTTATGTTTATGCGGGTCGGTGTGCCCGAATTTAGCACTTATGCTTTTGCCGGCTTACGCGTGCAAATCGCCGGTTTGTTTTTACTGCCGTTATCGCTTCAACCCAGATGAAAAAAATCTTATCAAATATGCTGTTGGGAACGATAGTGATTTTACTGGGAATGGTTTTACTGGGAATGGTTTTACTGGAAACGGCATTGACAATTTTTCGCGAAAAACATTAAGTAACCTTTCAGTATTTTATAATAGAAAATAATCAAGTATAATGATTGACTTTATACATTGGAAATTAAGGAAACGCAAAATGACAACCAGACGAATTTTAGGCAAAAGTTTAACACTGATTGTAAGTGTATTTTTTATACAAACAGCCTACGCTCACAGTGTGCAAGGCGGCGGACTAATCAATGGCTTAATGCATCCTGTTTTTGGCCCTGACCATTTGTTGGCAATGGTTGCAGTAGGTATTTTAAGCGTTCAAATCGGCGGCAAAGCCATTTGGACGGTACCGTCAGCTTTTCTGATTTTTATGTTGCTCGGCGGTATTTTGGGCATCAAGGAAATCCCCTTCCCCGCTGTAGAAACGGGTATTGCCGCATCGGTACTGATACTGGGGGCGACAATTGCTTTGGCAAAAACAGTGCCGACCTTATTAGCCATGGTATTCGTTGGATTATTCGGTGCGTTTCACGGTTATGCTCACGGTATGGAAATGCCCACGGTGGCAGAACCGGCCTTATATGCAAGCGGTTTTATTATATCCACAGCCTGCTTACATATCGCCGGGGTGTTGATTGGTTTACTCTCGCATCGTATACCGTATGGCAATATTATTTTACGCATTCTCGGCGCCTGTATTGCCGTAATAGGCGTTTATATTCTTTGGGGATAATCGTTTTCAGGCAGATATTGATAATGCCCCGTTTTACTAACCAGAATACTTAGGAAATTGAACATGACACAACATGTTGCACTTGTTTTTCCCGGCCAGGGCTCACAATCCGTAGGCATGGTCGGTGAGCTGTATAATAAATTTTCAATTGTTAAAGACACCTATGCCGAGGCCTCCGATGCTCTCGGTTTTGATATATGGGCAATGACGGCAAACGGGCCTGCCGAGGACTTAAATCAGACCGTCAATACGCAGCCTGCCATGCTGGTGGCCGGCGTGGCATGTTATCGAGCTTTACAACAACAGATTGACTTTACTCCCGATTATTTTGCCGGACATAGTTTGGGCGAATACACGGCATTGGTGGCTTCAGAACAATTGCCATTTACTGATGCGCTATTGCTTGCCAGAAAACGCGCCGAAGCCATGCAGTCAGCCGTGCCTGCCGGCACGGGTGCAATGGCGGCAATTTTAGGTTTGGACAATGCTACGATTAACCGGGTTTGTGCCGAAGTTTCCGCTGATAATGCCAACGTCTGGGCAGCCAACGATAACGCCCCCGGACAAATTGTTATCGCCGGACATAAAGCGGCGGTTGAAGCCGCTTGCCAGGCTTTAAAAACGGCCGGAGCAAAACGCGCCTTGCCGCTGCCTGTTTCGGTGCCGTCCCGTCGGAGATTGTTACGGCACTGACAGAGCAATTAATTAAACCGGTACGCTGGGTGGAAACAATACAGTATTTTGCCGAGCATGGCGTGCAAACGGTTATCGAAGTCGGCCCGGGTAAAGTCTTGGCAGGTCTGAATAGACGCATTAACAGAAACATGCAGGCAAAACCGTTATTTGATGCGGCCAGTCTGGATGACGTTGTGCAATTTTTACAACCTTAATCTTTTATACCCTTACTTGACAGCTGATTACGCTGCTCAGGTACAGGGATTATTAACGAGGAAAAAACATGAGCAATATGACAGATAAAATTGTACTGATTACCGGAGCAAGCCGTGGTATTGGTGCCGCTATTTTACAAGTAATGGCACAGACAGGGGCAACGCTTGTCGGCACGGCAACCTCACAAAACGGAGCGGATAATATTACTGCCGCTATTAAAGCCGCCGGTGCAAAAGGCCAAGGCATGGTGTTAGATGTTGCCGATAGCGCATCGGTTACGGCGTGCCTAAAACAAATCGCCGATGAAATCGGTGGTATCAGCGTACTGATTAACAATGCAGGCATTACCCGCGATAATTTATTGATGCGTATGAAAGACGAAGAGTGGGACGATGTCATTAATACCAACTTAACCTCGGTTTACCGTTTGTCAAAAGCGGTACTGCGCCCGATGATGAAACAAAAATTCGGCCGGATTATCACTATCACCTCGGTCGTCGGTGTATCGGGCAACCCGGGACAAACCAATTACAGTGCCGCTAAAGCAGGCATTATCGGTTTTAGCAAATCACTGGCCCGCGAAGTTGCCTCACGTGGTATTACCGTTAATACGGTTGCTCCCGGATTTATCCGTACGGACATGACTGATGCCTTGCCTGAGGAGCAAAAAAAAGCACTTTCACAAAATATCCCTGCAGCTAAACTGGGTGAAGTCGAAGATATCGCCTATGCCGTGAAATTTTTAGCCTCACCCGAAGCCGGTTATATTACGGGTGAGACATTACATGTTAATGGCGGAATGTATATGAGTTAATTTGAGTTAATTGCCAGCATCGTATCAGTGCTGAAGTCAATGCTAAAAGCAGAGAATATGTAAAGAACATAAAGACAGCAAAAAAACCGGCTTTTAGCCGGCCTCAGCAAATTATCCTGTAATTGCTAGTGACAGATAGCAAAAATAATGGCAAAATAGCTCAAGTTTTTCTACAATAAGACGGATTAACATTTTTTATTTATACGAATTGAGGAAAAAAACACATGAGTAATATTGAAGAACGCGTCAAAAAAGTTATCGCGGAGCGTTTAAGCGTTGATGAGAGTGAAATTAAAAATGAATCACACTTTATCGATGATTTAGGTGCAGATTCATTGGATTTGGTTGAGTTGGTTATGGACTTGGAAACTGAGTTTGATATCACAATTGAAGATGATCAAGCCGAAAAAATCACTTCCGTTCAGTCTGCTATCGACCAAATCGAAGGAAGCATCGGTTAATTTATAACAATTAAACCGATCTATTTGATTAAACTACTAAAAGCAGGCTAGTTTATGCTAGCCTGCTTTTATTGTTATACCGGTTATACCCATTACAAAAACAAGCGAAAAATAATAGTTACGGCAATTCGGCAACGCTCAAACACAAGCGCCTGGTAAATCCGGCAATTTTATAGCACTAAGTCCTCGATAAGTATTGGATAAATCCTGGATAAATCTTGGACAGATGAGTTTGACGAAAACAGGCTGTTTTGCAGATTTGCTATTAGCTAAATAGTTTTAAAGGTGAATGCATGAAAAAACGTGTTGTCATTACAGGCTTAGGGGCGGTAACACCGCTTGCCAACAACGTTAGAGAAACATGGCAGGGCCTATTGGCCGGAACAAGCGGTATTGCGCCGATTAGCGCTTATGATGCCAGTGAATTGCCCGTGCGTTTTTGTGGAGAAATAAAGAATTTCACAGTCGAAGGCGTTATTAGTGCTAAAGAAGCCCGTAAAATTGATCCGTTTATTCAATATGCCTTGGTTGCCGCTGATGAAGCGGTACGTGATTCGGGCATTAGCATTGATGACAGCAACAGTGAACGTACCGGCGTGATTATTGGTGCCGGCATCGGTGGATTGCTGGGCATTACCGAGGGTTATAAAACCTTTTTAGAAAAAGGTGCCCGCCGTGTTACCCCGTTTTATGTGCCGCGCAGTATTATTAATATGGCAGCGGGGCACGTTTCTATGCATTTCGGTATCAAAGGGCCCAGCCTTGCCACTGTCACTGCCTGCACCTCGGGTACACACAGTATCGGACAAGCTGCCCGTATGATTCAATACGGTGATGCCGATATTATGGTTGCAGGTGGTACCGAGATGTCTTCGTGTAATATGGGAATTGCCGGTTTTGCCGCTGCTAAGGCCTTATCTACCAATAACGATAATCCCGCAGGTGCAAGCCGTCCGTGGGACAAAGACCGTGACGGTTTTGTCCTTGCTGATGCCGCCGGCGTGGTCGTTTTAGAAGAATTAGAAATCGCCAAGGCCCGCGGAGCAAACATTTATGCCGAAATTATCGGTTTTGGTATGAGCAGTGATGCTTATCATATTACCATGCCTCCCGAGGATGGAGACGGTGCCTACCGCGCTATGCGCAATACCATCGCCGATGCCGGCATTAGCGCTGAGCAAGTGGATTATATCAATGCGCACGGCACTTCGACACCTTTGGGCGACAGGGCGGAATTTATCGCTGTCACACGCTTATTAAACGGTCAAACCGATACTGTTAAAATGAGTTCGACCAAGTCAATGACCGGGCATGCCTTAGGGGCCGCCGGTGCCATTGAAGCCATTTTTACTGCCCTGGCCGTTAAAAACGATATTGCCCCGCCAACGATTAATTTAGATAACCCCGAGCCTGACTTTGTCGGCATTGATTTAATTGCCAATACAGCCAAGGAATTTGCCATTCATTATGCCTTGTCTAATTCATTCGGTTTTGGCGGTACCAACGGTTCGCTATTGTTAAAAAAATATAACGATTAATATTATTTACCATGACTGGGCAGCGTTTAGCCTGTATTGAATGTCTGGAAAAATATAAACCGTCTTTGTATTAACACTAAAAATAACCCTATTAAATAACCTTATTTGAAAACTTTGCAAAAGCAGCTGAAAAAACTTGTTGCTAAATAAATACTACTGTTATAATAAAAAACAGGTATATACCTAGCCTTGTCGGGGTGTCTTGTTAAGCATTAATAAGACTGAGAAATACCCGCGAACCTGAAGCAGTTAGTACTGACGTAGGAAACAAGATAATGCAAACTTCTCCTTTCCCGTGTCGTAATAAGTGTTGCTCTGATGAGCTATACCTATGACGGCAATATTACAGCTTAATCAACTGAGCCTGGCCTATGGCAAACAGCCGGTGATTACCAAACTCAGCCTGTCGGTTGATGCGGGCGATTGGCTGGCCGTTTTAGGGCGTTCCGGCTGCGGTAAAAGCACCCTGCTAAAAGCCATTGCCAAACTTAACCATGGAGCAATACAACACGGACAAATTCATTGCCACGCCAAAACCGCCTATATGGCACAGCAAGATGCCTTGTTGCCGTGGCTTAGCGTGGTGCAAAATGTCCAGCTCGCCAGCCGTTTACAGCATAATGCCAATAGCAAAACACTGGCACAAGCGCATAAATTATTACATAACGTAGGATTGGGCGAACACGCCCATAAACCACCTTATGAACTATCCGGCGGTCAGCGTCAACGCGTGGCGTTAGCACGAACCCTGATGCAGGATGCCGAGATTATCTTGATGGATGAGCCGTTTTCCGCCGTCGACGCCATTACCCGGTTAGATTTACAGCAACTGGCTGCTGAATTGCTCGTTGATAAAAGTGTGATTTTAATTACTCACGACCCACAAGAAGCAATTCGCCTGGCTGATAGTATTTATATCATGCAAAACGGTGGTTTAAGTCAGCCGTATAAGCCTGAAAAGCCGCGTCCGCGATTTATTGCCGAGCAGTCGCAATTACTGTTGCAGCAGCAGTTGTTGGAGGTATTGTCACAATGAAACAGCTAATAAAAATCATTGTTATCGCCATTGTGCTAATCACCCTATGGCAAGTCGTTATCAGTATTTTTGCCATACCCCGTTATATTCTCGCTGCGCCTGCCGATGTTGCGAAAACACTGATTGAACGATGGGATGTGCTGTTAAAACATGCCAAAGTCACACTGTTGGAAATTCTACTGGGACTGTTTTTTGGCTTTTCCTTAGGTGTGTTATCCGCCATCACATTGGCGATGTCGCGGACAATGTCGAGTTTTTTAATGCCGCTTCTGGTACTATCACAAGCCATTCCCGTCTTTGCCATTGCACCGTTGTTAGTATTGTGGCTGGGGTATGGTATGGCATCCAAAGTGGTGATGGCGGTATTGATTATTTATTTTCCCGTCACAGCGGCTTGTTATGACGGTTTACGTAATACACCGCTGCAATGGCTGCAACTGGCTCAGTCCATGCGGGCAAGTAAAACCACTTTGCTATTTAAAATCCGTTTACCGGCGGCGTTGCCGTCTTTGGCTTCGGGACTGCGTATTGCCGTGACTTTTGCGCCGATTGGGGCGATTGTCGGCGAATGGGTCGGTTCCGCCGAAGGGCTGGGCTATTTAATGTTGCAAGCCAATGCCCGTATGCAGGTCGACACCACCTTTGCTGCCTTATTGGTACTGATTATCATGTCGTTAACGCTGTTTTTCAGCGTCGATGCGCTATTAAAAAAATATATTCCTTGGCAATCAAAACTATAGCAAGCTTAATTTACTTAACCTGAGGTAACATAATGAAAAAACTTTTACTTATCACAACCCTGCTCGCCGGTGCGCAGCTGTCACTGGCAGCTGAAAAAGTCAGCATTATGCTGGACTGGTTTGTCAATCCCGATCACGCGGCGTTGATTGTAGCAGAACAAAAAGGCTATTTTAAAAAACACGGCCTGGATGTCGAGATTATCGAGCCGGCAGACCCGTCCCTGCCGCCAAAATTGGTGGCGGCCGGCAAAGTCGATATGGCGGTTAATTATCAACCGCAGCATCATATGCAAGTTAGCGAAGGTCTGCCGTTGATG
>PDWJ01003257.1_pt1 | contig 15736 bp, 11 predicted proteins | sample 1430881 | NCBI WGS metagenome assembly PDWJ01 (sample SAMN01162460, study PRJNA174530) | Oral metagenome, whole genome shotgun sequencing project. | biome: Marine environment; feature: Marine mammal; material: Swab sample of the gingival sulcus; isolation source: swab sample of gingival sulcus... | reverse complement strand
TATGGTTGCCGCACCAAAAAACTGCGGATAATCTTTCACTTCTTTAAACCCGTTTTTTTTCAAAATATTGTTAAACGCTTCTCCATAAGGAAATTTTTGGGCTGATTTTGACAAATAGCGGTAGGCTTTAGGATCTTTTGAAAACACACGCCCGAAGAAAGGCAATATCGTATGGGAATGTAACAAATAAAACTCTCTGATGACAGGATATTTAGGCACCGATGTTTCCAAAATCAGGAAAACACCACCGGGTTTTAACACTCTGAGAATCTCACTTAAACCTTTATCCAAATGCTCAAAATTACGTACACCGAAGGCAACAGTGACGACATCAAAATAATCTGTTTCGAAAGGCAAGGCTTCAGAATCTGCCATTTGCATACTGATGCGGTCAGTAAGGCTCAGTTTTTCTATTTTCTGACGTCCTACTTTGAGCATGCCTTCAGAAATATCTGCACCTATGATTTCTTTGGCATTGGTTTTTTGAGCCATAAGAATAGCTAAATCTCCTGTACCACTGGCAATATCCAACACTTTATCAGGATTGGTATGAGCCGCCATTGCAATCAACCGCTTCCGCCAGGACTTGTCAACCCCAAAAGTAATGGCTCTGTTCAATCCGTCATACTCTCCTGAAATGGTATCAAACATCTCCGAGATCTGTTCTTTTTTGGTCTTATCGGTATTGTAAGGCGTTAGTTGTTCGGACATAAATAAAAAATTTGGGACAAAAGTACACGATTTTTAAAATATAGGGCAATACTTAGTAGGCAGTGGGTAGTTCTCAGTAAGCAATGGACGGTAAACAAAGAACGGTGTATTGTAAGTGAACGAAAACATGTATTTTAAAATAACAGCTAACAACCTAATAGCTAAAAGGTCAAAGGCTAAAAACTAAAGGCTAAGAGCCAAAAGCCAACCCCAAACCCTTATTCCAACATCCAAAAATTACTTACTTTTGCCACAATTTTAAAATCCGGTTTTGAGCGTTAGTAAAATTACGCAGGCGTATGATAAATCAGCTTTAACCCTAAGCCTGCAAGGGCAATTAGAGCAATCTGAATCACAAATGTCCATCCCGCATTTGGAAGGATCTGCTTTGTCTTTTTTTGTCGCCTCAGTGTTTAAAAAAGCGACCCAACATTTTTTATTGGTCTTTAAAGATAAAGAGGAAGCAGCGTATTACCTCAATGATTTAGAGCAGTTGATTCCCAAAGACACACTACTGTTTTTTCCCGGCTCTTACCGGCGCCCGTATCAGATAGAAGAGACCGACAACATCAATATTTTATTGCGTACAGAGGTTCTCAACCGTCTGAATTCCCGTCGTAAACCGGCAATCATTATCACCTATGCCGATGCTCTATTTGAACAAGTGGTCACCAAGTCTGAGTTGGAAAATAACACTCTGAAATTGGCCATAGGCGACAAGTTATCTTTGGACTTTGTGGTCGAAACCTTGTTTGAATACCGTTTTCAAAAAGAAAATTTTGTCTCAGAACCCGGAGAATTTGCGGTAAGAGGTGGTATTATTGATGTGTTTTCCTTTAGTCATGAAGAACCTTACCGTATAGAGTTTTTTGGCGATGAAGTGGAAAGCATCCGTACATTTGACATCGAGACTCAATTATCGACAGACAAGGTCAAACGCATGCAATTATTGCCCAATGTGTCTGATAAAAAATTACAAGATAAACGACAACCTTTTTTACAGTATATAGGCAAAAAAACAGTGGTTTGGCTTAAAGATGAAGCACTCATCTATAACAAAATTGACCATCTGTTTGACAAAGCCCAGGAAACTTTTTCGTTGCTCAATTCACCCTTAAAACAAAAGGAACCCAAGGATTTGTTTGTCAACACCCCAATGCTCAAAGCAGATTTAGAATTGCGTCAGGTGGTGCATTTGACAAAAGGTACAACACCTGCTAATCGGCAGGTTCTACCACAACCGGCATTTAATAAAAACTTTGAGTTACTCATCCAAAACCTCAAAGAAAACACCCATAACGGCATCAGTAATTACTTGTTTTGTGATAACAACAAGCAAGCGCAACGTTTTCACGATATTTTTGAGGAAATTGACGATGACATCAGTTATCAAACTCTGGTTTTCCCTCTTTACCGTGGCTTTATCGATAAAACTTTGGGACTGGCTTGCTACACCGATCATCAGATTTTTGGTCGTTACCACAAGTTCCGATTAAAAAGTGGCTATAAAAAGAAACAAGCCATCAGTTTAAAAGAGCTGACCAATCTTCAAATTGGCGATTATGTGACGCACATTGACCATGGAATCGGGAAGTTTGGCGGTTTACAAAAAATAGACGTGGAAGGTAAACCTCAGGAAGCCATCAAACTCATTTACGGCGACCGGGATATTCTCTATATCAGTATTCATTCGCTACATAAAATCACCAAGTACAATGGCAAAGACGGGTCTGTGCCTAAATTGTACAAATTAGGCTCCAATGCCTGGCAAAAACTCAAACAAAAGACCAAAACAAAGGTTAAGAAAATAGCTTTTGACCTCATACAACTCTACGCGAAACGCAAGATGCAAAAAGGGTTTCAATACGCTCCGGATACGTATATGCAAAACGAGTTGGAGGCTAGTTTCATCTACGAAGACACGCCCGATCAACTGAAAGCCACGCAAGATGTCAAGAGCGATATGGAGAGCGAACAAACGATGGACCGGTTGGTCTGTGGCGATGTGGGTTTTGGAAAAACCGAAGTAGCCATACGTGCGGCTTTCAAAGCTGTGGATAACGGTAAGCAGGTCGCTGTTCTCGTACCTACGACCATTCTGGCTTTTCAGCATTTCAGAAGTTTCAGCGAACGCCTGTCCGATTTTCCGGTACGTATAGACTACCTCAACCGTTTCAGAACCGCCAAAGACAAGCGTTTGATTTTAGAAGAATTAGCCAATGGTAGTATAGATATTATTATTGGCACACACTTATTGGTAGGTGATAAAATCAAATTTAAAAACCTCGGGTTGCTCATCGTAGATGAAGAACAAAAATTCGGCGTATCCATCAAAGACAAACTCAAAACCATGCGTGCCAATATCGACACCCTGACCCTGACAGCAACCCCCATCCCGAGAACCTTACAGTTTTCATTGATGGCTGCTCGTGACTTGTCATTGATCAATACAGCACCGCCCAACCGTTACCCCATAGAAACCCATGTGATACGCCTCAACGAAGAAGCCATCCGGGATGCCTTGCACTATGAAATATCACGAGGCGGACAAGTGTTTTTTATCCATAACCGTATAGAGAATATCAGAGAAGTCGCCGGCATGTTACAACGCTTGTTACCCGATGCCAAAATAGGGATTGGCCACGGTCGGATGGAAGGAAAAAAATTGGAACAACTCATGTTGTCATTCATCAAAAATGAGTTTGACATACTGGTCTCTACCACCATTGTAGAAAGTGGTTTGGATGTACCTAATGCCAATACTATTCTGATCAACAATGCCCATAACTTTGGCCTGTCAGATTTACATCAAATGCGCGGACGGGTAGGACGCTCCAATAAAAAAGCTTTTTGTTATCTGATTACGCCACCGCTGGAGACTATCAGCCAAGATGCCCGTAAACGGGTACAGGCACTTCAATTGTTTTCTGATCTGGGCAGCGGGTTTAATATTTCAATGAAAGATTTAGAAATACGCGGTGCAGGTAATCTGTTGGGCGCTGAACAAAGCGGATTTATCAATGATATGGGATTTGAAACCTATCAAAAAATTCTCAATGAAGCCATTCAGGAGCTTAAAGAGAATGAGTTTAAAGCGCTGTATAACGCTGAAGAAACACCTAAAATAGCCGCCAAAGACCTGCAACTGGAAACCGATTTAGAATTACAAATCCCTGACGATTACATCAATATCATCACCGAAAGACTCAACTTATATACCACCTTAAGTAAAATAGACAACGAAGCGGATTTGAACGACTTTAAAACCCGGTTGATAGACCGTTTCGGACCACTACCCCATGAGGTAGAAGATCTGTTGACCAGTATCAAGGTCAGATGGACGGCAAGACAGCTCGGCATCGAAAAACTAGTCCTCAAACGCGGCATTATGATTGGCTATTTTATCGCTGACGCTGAACATCCGTTTTATAAATCAGAGCGGTTTACAAGTATTTTATGTCATGTACAGGCTCATGCCAAACGGTTTAAAATGAACGAAAAACAAACCAAAACCGGTTTAAAATTATTGATACGCGTAGAGCATGTTAAGACGATAGATCAAGCGTTGGAGGTTTTAAATACGTTTGAAGTATCTGCCTAGAAAAATATTTTATACAGTATTGCCTGATAATCATTTGCACTACCGGAGTGACAGATGAGCCCTTTGCATTATATCCATCAGAATCGGATAAATTTACTTTTTAATCTTACGCATCCAATAAAACCCTAACCCTATAAAGATGACACTTCCAATGAGCCAAAGTATTGTATAAACCGGCTTGGGGTTTTGCAGATTTAATTCTTGTTGAGAATTGGTTAAATGAATAAAACCTGCCCAGTAATAAGGTGATTTTTTATGGTTTTCAATATCAGGATTTTTAAGATAATCCATTTGAGCGAGCCGGAGACTTTTGTTTATCGGGTTCTTTTGGGCTAGAAATTGATAAAATGAGGACATTAATGTACCAGTAGATTGATCGTTTACACGCCATTGGCTTACGACAAGATGCTGTACACCTGCATAAGAAAATCCTCTTGCCAAACTCATGGCACCTTCGCCTTTATACAACTGTCCCAATCCCGTTTCGCAAGCACTCAACACCAACAGTTGGGAGGAAAACTCCAATCCGTAAATTTCGGGAAGGTAAAGGGTTTTATCCCAAAACTCTATAGAAGGTGGCATATGTTCATTGTTTGCTTTAGCATGAGTGGCTATATGAATAAGTTGGCTGTTTTTATGTTTTAAAAAAAAATTCTTCTGCGCTTTATCCCGGTAATAATTCTTGACATGGAAGTGTTGTTTCAAACCTTTGGCTTCTGCTTTACTGTAAGGAAGTGGTTGTAAGTCTCTATGATTGTCCGGAAACTCAGGAAAAAAACCGGAAATAATTGCCTCATAAGGTTTGAAGTGTGTTTTTTGAGCATATATTCTTAACGCATATGCATAAGAAAGGTTAAAATCTTTAATCAAAAAAGGCATTTTTTCAAAGTAAACCTGTGTTGTCTTTTCGGTAAGCAATGCATCAAAAGGTAAAAAATTTAAGATCCCATCCGGTATAATGACTATAGATTTAGTGGTTGAATTTTCCAACTCGGGTTTAAGCAATTGCTCGTATAAATCAAAAGCAGTAGATTGAAAATCCCGTATTTGCGAACTAATATTATGCCCGTAATTCTCACTGAAATAACGCAAAAAGTCAACTGCTTTTTGTTGATACACATTGTTATCAATCTGTCTTATGTTAAACGTCTTATCCTTAGTAAAAGTCAATACATATGTCGTTTGTTCTCCGGTAAAAAATTGTATTATGGTATGACGTGGGTTTAAATTTGACAAGGTCGTATCCCACGAATCTCTGTCAAACACGTCATTTCTGTTGGGGTATTTATGTAGAATCTCTGACCTGAGAACTTGTAACCGATTGCTTAATTTGTCTCTTTCGACTTGCCATTTTTCAGCGTTCTGAAAATCAATTTGAATATTCCTGTCTATGATAGCTCTTTGTTTTAGGATATTATGCTCTTGTAGCAAAAGGCTATCTGTTTCATATTGAGAATTGAACAATTTTTTTGCTAATTCATTTCTGAGTACAGACGCTTTAGTCAATTCCACAAATTCCCATGCCTTTTTAATGTAATCCGGATTATTGGTGCTTTTGTAGAGGTTGTAAGCCAGTTGGATACCGGCTTCACTACGTTTTTTATTCCCGGCTAGACTTTGCAGTTGAGATTCCTGCGAGTTATAACTTGTGGACAAAAGTCTTTCCACGTCAAAAGCCTTCTCATAGTAAAAGAAAACCTTTTCATAATGCCCTAAGTCTTTATGAATAACAGCCAAATGATCAAAAATTTCAATAAAAGTATTTTCAGGATAAAGTCTTTGGTCTAATTTGTTTTTAGTCAATTCTGCCAGCTCTGCGTGGGGTAATAGATTTTGTAAACTTTTGCGGTAGTACGCTATAGCTTTGGTATAATCTTTTTGGCGTTTATAAAAGGAGGCTATCAGATTTAGATTTTTGGATATTTCCCGGTCATGCGGAGGGAGATGTTTTTGAGAAATAAGAAGTGCTTTGTTGAAATGAACCAGTGCTTTTTCGGGTTTGTTATCTGCCACATAGCAAATCCCTAGATTATTATGTGTTTTCATACGCACTGTTTCATCTGCATTGTCTAGATGATCTAATAAATTCAGAGCTTTATTGAGTTGGGTGACAGCTTTAGAAATTTCCTTTTTTTTATAATAGTTTTTACCCAACTCACTTAAGAACCGGGGCTGTTGGGCTACGGAAATTGAGCCCGTTTGCAGAGCTTTGTTGAGCATTGCTATGGCCTCATCATATTTACCTAGTGTATGGTAAACGATTGAGAGGTTGCCCATAACTGCTGCTTTTTCTGCTGGTTTACTGTTACTGTCAATGGATTGGATACTCCTCAGCATAATTTCTTCAGCGCGCTTGAAGTCCCCCAGCCTGGTGTAGTTGTTACCCAAGGGTTTTAAACAATAATCCAAGAGGTTATAACCGGATATCCGATTGGTATCATGATAATACAATGCTTTTTCATAAACCAGCACAGATTGATAAATATTGCCTTGTTGTTTTAAAAAATAAGCCTCATTTACAAATAAATGTAAACGGGCTATATGTTCTTCATTGTTCTGTGGTTGTCGCCACACCATATCGTCAACATCCCTGATGAGGTAGAGATTTGAGTAATCAGCAGCGCTCAAAAACTCATCTAAAAAAGCATAATAGAATTCTTCCAGATTATCTTGCTCCTGTAAAGTTTTCAGCTTTTGATCAAATGAAATTTCGTCACTTGCCTTTACCGTGAATGTAGTCACAAAAAAGCAAAGATTTAAAAGGCTGACAGCTATTAAAAATCTGGACTTTAAAATTTCCATATAGCATATAGTTGAATGATTTCCTGTTCTCTTTTCAGAGGGTGGAGATAACGTATTCCCACACTGGGACCAATACGTGAAGCTCCTGCTGTAAGATCTATAAAAGGCATGATATCATCCAGCTGTGATTTTAAATCTGTCGTACTTGAAGATTCACTGTACAAATCTCCTAGTTCATATTCAGGTTCGGTGATGTCGGGAATGTATTCATAAAACCTTTTTTCCAAGTTTTCATATGACTTCCCACACAGTAGCCAATTTATTTGTACACCGGCTCCGACGGCAAAAATACTATTGAAATTATACCGTACAGAGGCCGGTACTATATTGATATTAGTCTGATTGATTTCGGTAGAATAGTCTCTGCGTTCCCATACTTCAAATCCCAAATTACGACCGACAAACAACATGTGTTTATCTGTGTTTTGATTTTGAATTTCGGTATATAATTCGGCTTGATAATACCATTTATATGACTTGTATGGTGCGTATGTAACGCCTGCAAAATAACTCTTTCCTTCTTTATTTTCTTCTACACCGTCAACCTTAATAACTTCTCCTGCAGCATTTTCAATTAAAGTGTTATAAGTCTCGCTTTTAGGAATCCAAAAATTATAACCTGCCCTTACACCGGGTGAGATTCCCACACTAAACCTGGAGGTTGCAGTATTAGTAATGATGGGTTCGTTTTTATCAAAGATGATAGCCGTCTTGCTCTTTGAGCGAACTTTGTTAAACTTCTTACCAAATTTCATTGAATACTTTACAAAACCTTTGGTTGAGTCACGCTCTTTCACTTCTTTTTGATTAGAACCCGGTAGATAGATATTCTTAAACTGAAAGGAAATCATGTCCTTAAAATACAATGTGTCAATACAACTATAGGTGACTTCCTCACCATCCGGACATATTGGAACTTTCGGATAAGTATCGTGGATTTTTAAGGTGGATTTATCCAACATTTCCGGCACATCTACATTTAATTTTATAAGACGGGCTGGTCCTTCTCCATTATTCTGGAAACGCACTTTATATCTCAATCTTTTAAAACGCACCAAACGGTAATTTAATTTACTGTCTGACAATCCCATTTTATTAGGATCATGAGAAGTCACAATTTCCATTTCATGGGTTCTCACTTGATGAAGATCCTGCCCTCTTTCCGGCACCCAAATGCTTTTTACAGTAATAATTGCAGAAGTATCTTTGAGCATTTCCGGAGTAGCTGTAAGTGTCACAAACATATTACGTTTTTCTCCCGGATTCATATGATCATAAGCCATAACTTTATGATCCCTGTAGTAATCATCTGCATCTTGTAAGGATGCCGGAAGATTGCTTTTATAAATTGTATCATTCTCCGGTAACCAATGTTCAGGCAACCCTGTTGTAAGGATTAATTTTTGAGGATCTAATGCTTCTTTACCTGCTATGATATGTTCCATATTATCCTCATACTCCCCATAGTGTGTTCTCAAGTCTGTAAGCTCAAAATTATCAGCTTTGTATTTTTTTTCATTATAAAATAAATACAATTTACCCGAAGTGGGATACTCCAACTCATTACTATAACTAACCACCAGTTGAATGTCTTCTCCTGGAACCGGCTCCCTATTAGTTAGTAATCTAAAGCCATGATATGTGTCTACAAGCTGACTGTTTTCATCCTTAAAGTCATCATATCCGGTTTCCGAAACACTGATTTTACCGGGACGACTTCCCGGAGGATCTCCATCATCATAATTATTGGTAGTCGAAAGCCTTACGGTATAGTCTCCTTTATTTCGATAAGTGTGTTCAGGTGCTTCTTCCATACTGTAATGACCATCTCCGAACTCCCAATAATAAGAATAATAGGCCTTGGGCGCACCGGCTATTTGCCGGAGAGGTGGTGTTTCAGCTTCAAATACAGCTTTATTCTTATCTTTCTTAAAAGTGATAAGTGCAGTTCTTGCTGAATCTGTCGGTTGGATTTGCTGCGCTGATATTGTTGAAACAACAGCCGTAACTAAAGTCAAAATAACTGTGTAAATTTCTTTTCTCATAAGGTTAGTAGTTTAGACAAATGTAACAAAAATCACAAAACATGTAAAAAAACCGCAGTGGAAAACTGCGGTCTTAGGGTAAGTAATTAATTTATGGTAATGAATTGATTAAGGTTTCCAACGCCGCTTGAGTTGTTGGTTGCGGATAAGCCATGACCTCTGTATGATCCATCACTACAGTAGTCCCTTGAATAGTATAGTATAACTGTCCGCCTATTTCAGTGACTAATATAATATGAACAGCTTGTCCTACCGGAATACGTCCGTAATGTTCTGTAAACAATTCTGCTGACGAATCATAAACGTCCATTCTGGCTAAAGCTGTAGGTTCTCCATCATAGCTGAGATAAACTTCACAATTGTCACCATCAAATCCATCAGGCACATCTATAAAGATATTTGTCAGAGTCCCATTATAATTATACCATCTGTCTAAATTTGTCCAACCAAAACTACTAATATCAAACACACTATAGATGACATAACCATCTGGTCCTTCTCCGTCACGTCCTTCTGCTTTATCATTTTCACCGTCTTCATTTTCATCGGCTTCTTCCCACAGGTCAGTAGCCTGAAGTTCATCACCAGCACGGAATACCTTCATACCCGAATCCCACTCGGAGGGATCACTTCCTTTACTTTGAATTTCTACAGGTAATAGAATTTCAAGTTGGTTACCACCTTGTGTAGCATTGAGGTAAAACTCTCCTGCGGACTTTAAAATCTCGTGATCACCATTGGGTTTGATACCGGTAGTGGGCATATTATTCACAAGCATTGAAGCTTTATCATAGATTTCTACCAGTTCTATCTCAACGTTTCCGCTTACCGGCACCCCATTCAAACCTATAGAATTAGCAGGAAAAGTCACTACTGTTCCTTGTGATCCGGTTACCTGAGTTCCCCCATCAATATTAACATTGAAACTTTGCAGGTCTTCATTTCGGTTATTTTTGAAAAAATCGGCTAATGCCTGACCGTTAGGTTGTGGAACTTCGTTGTCTTCTTTTTTACATGATGTTATAAATAGTGAAAAAGAAATGGCTAAAAGTAAAAACACATTGGTTTTCTTTCTTAAACTGTTTTGATTGCTAATTGTTTTCATAATTAAATAATTTAAATAGTTAATAATTTCAAAATCTGTTTTACAACCTTATATCAACAGTCCGTTAAAAATGTTACCCTATTTTGAAAAAAAATTTATTATCTTAGTCCGAAGCTTTTTAAAAGATGATAAAAAACGAACATCCTGATCAGAAATACATTAAGGCTCTACTGGAGAACAACAGTCTTGTTTTGCAGGAACTTTATAAGAAATTTTCAGGAAAGGTCATACATTATATTAAACAAAACAGTGGTGACAAATCACAAGCACAGGATGTCATTCAGGAAACCCTGGTAACTATTTATCATCAGGCAAGGGATAAAGGTTTGGTTCTTACAGCTCCTTTTGATGCTTATTTCTTTTTGTTATGCAAAAGAAAATGGCTTAATATTTTGAAAAAAAAAGGGCGAAACCAGGTAACAAATCTTGACCAAAATGTATCTATAGTTGACGAAACCAATGAAAAGGTAATTGAAACGGAACACTATGAAAGTAGGTACAGATTATTCCGGCAACAACTTGATAAATTGAATAATTCTTGTAAAGAGTTATTAGAGAAAACGTTTGTGATTAAATCTATGGAAGAAGTTGCCAAAGTATTGGGTATAAGCTATGCTTACGCCCGAAAGAAAAAATCTGAATGTATGGGAAAATTGATAGCGTTGATTCAACAGTCACCGGAATTTAAATCCCTAAAATAGCAACATGATGAAACCTAACGAAAAATTTAACCTTATAGAACGGTATTATGCTAACGAGCTTACTGATGAAGAAATGACAGCTTTCAAAAGCGCCATGGAAAATCCGGATTTTGCCGCAGAAGTAAAATTATATGGTGAATTAAACCAGTCTTTGGAAATTCATTTTAACAGAAAGGAAGAAGAACAACATCTTAGACATACGTTAAAGACAATAGTAGACAACGACAATGCAACTAAAGGCCGGATTATAAAACTAATGTCAAAAACATGGCTTGTTGCAGCTGGTATTGCATTATTGGTTGGTTTCTTTTGGTATCAATCATTGACGCCAAGATACAACCAATATGCTGATCACAAAACCATGGCTGTGACTGTAAGAGGTGATGCAGATGCGTTGTTAATCCAAGCACAGGGCTTATTCAACTCAGGAGAATATAAAAAATCTGCTCCGTTATTACAGCAATTAACTCAAGTCTATCCTGACAATTACGAATTACAAATCTTTTACGGGATATCTTTGATGGAATCTGGAGACATGGAAAAAAGCAAAAGTATTTTCACCCCAATAACCAAGAATGCAATCTATAAAGACTGGGCTTACTGGGAATTAGCATTATTAGCATTAAAGGAAAAGGATTTCAAAACCTGTGTAAAGTATCTGAACCATATAGATTCACAATCAGAGTTCTTCAGCAAAGCCCAAAAACTCAAAAAAAAGCTTCGTTAGGTAACTTTAATGGCTTTGACTTTTTATTGCCCCGGGACTTTTGCCGTAACACTCATAATTTAAACCCAACAGTATGCCTACTTTTCAGGATTTCCAGGAATTAGATCTCAGAACAGGAACGATTATTGAGGCTGATTTTTTTGACAAAGCCCTTAAACCTGCTTATATCCTCCGTATTGATTTTGGCGTTTTAGGGATCAAAACCTCTTCTGCCCAACTCACCAAACGTTACCGGCCGGAGGAGCTTATCCAAAAACAAATCATCGCAGTGGTCAACTTTCCTCCCAAACAAATTGCCAATGTCATGAGCGAATGCCTGGTGCTGGGCGTTGTCGGGGGTGAGGGTGATGTCATACTCTTAACCACAGACCAACCTTCGGCAGACGGTTTAAAAATAGGATAACACTCGACACATCTAAAATATTAAAGTAACCTATTTGCAACTTACAATATCACAACTTACTGTTTTATTATTTGTTAAAAATCTTATATTTGTTGTAGAATTAAGGATGTATTGAAGTGCGAACCAACCCAAAGATTAAATATTTAACTAAAATGCACGATGTGCTTATAAAAAGAAAAAACTATGATCAAAGCCAAATTAGTGATTGACAAAGAATATGAATTAGACGTCATCCGTTTTTCTATGGGACTTTTTAGAAAGGCAGACGAAACAGGCAAACCTACACAAAATGCAGTATTAAATTCGTTGTCGGTGGTTGTGGAAGCAAACCCCAAAGTAGATTTTATGTATTGGATGTTATCACCGGTATTAAGAAAACAAGTAGAATTACACGTTTACCCGAGAACTATAGACAAAAGATTAAGAATTTTCTATTTTTCTGATGTTAATTTGGTAGGATTTGACAGCTTTTTTTCTTCAACGGGGGAACAACCTTTGATTGATGAGTTAAGATTTACAGCTGCCGGATTAAATACAAACTATTCAACCGTAGAATATTCTGCCTCTTGGCGACAGACTTTCCTTAACCAAAATATTACGCCGGCAACTATTCCAGAACCTGAAGAACCTAGAATAATAAGGCAATACATTACCGATGAAAACGAAGTGGAATTGCATTCCTATAAACAAGGAGACAATATACTCTATATCATAGAAAGTGAGGGGTTTATAGGTAAGACAATCAAAGTATCCATACCCGATAAGACGGTGGATTTCCTTTACCTTGACAAACGTTTAAAAAACGATACCATAGAAGCCTACACCATACATAGTGATATAGAAAAAATACCACTACAAGTAATACCCGAAGATTACAAAGATTAAAAGCCAAACAATTATGGGAAAAAATACATTTAACATCATTTATGAAGGCAAAGTAGTGGGCAGTACAAGTATCAACGTACAATTACCACCCAGAAGTGTTGATGAAAACGCCAAAAAAACCAATTTTGTTCATGTCAATGAAGAAGGCACAGAACTTAAACAAATTAAACACGAATTTATAAGTGTAGGTGAATCCATTGCCCAAGTAAAATACAATACCTGTGCTAAAGTTACAGAATATGGCAGTATCAAAGTTGTACAGTTTAAAAGTGAGGTGAGTTCCAGAGGCGAAGAAGTTTGGTATTACAAAAACAGTACAGCCACATTTGAGGGAACCCTTGCCGATGCCAAAACGGCATTTCCGGATGTGAATTTTGAAGAACTAAACCCGCCAAACACACAGTATACAAACGACCCGGAACTCGGGTGGATACCCGTATCACCCAACGCTCAACCCGTACAATGGACGACCCAAAACGAATACGATGCCGAAAAAGAAGGAGGTCCTACGACATGGGATAAATATTTAAACGCTACACAAACAGCTTTGGACGTCATAGGTTTAATACCGGGTATTGGTGAATTTGCCGATTTAGCTAACGGTGTTATCTCTTTGGCTCGTGGTAATTACAAAGAAGCAGGCTTGAGTTTTGCGGCCATGATACCGGGTGCAGGTATGTTTGCAGGTATTGGTAAATTAGCCGCAAAAGCCTCAAAAAAAGCAAACAAGATAGAAGGTGTTTATGATTTTATGGTCAAAAACGGAGATGACATCAAAGCCTATGTTGGGCAATCTAATGATGTATTAAATCGTATAAAACGTCATTTTAGTAAAAGCGGTAAATTTAATCACGGAACATTTGTAGGTCCCGAAACTATATATAAAATGCCGGGTTCTACAAAAAAACAAAGGGAAATTTATGAGCAATGGGTTATTTATCGAAAATATCGCGGAGATATAGCAACTTTGGATAAAAGAAGAAAAAAAATTTTTACAAAATTATTAAACAAAGTGAATCCGACAGGAGGAAGGTATCCCTTTGGAAAAGATGGACTTCCAAGCGAAGAGTACATGGAAAAATTAGATGAAGTATTAAAACGTTGGAATCATTTACCTAAAGACTTTAATTAATTATGAAAATAGATAGATTTGGAGTTTATAATCCTATGTTAGAATTAGAAGATGGGCAAACTGCTGAAGAAATACGACACCTGATAGAGGATAACAATTTGAATGGTCTTAGCATTATATCAAATCGTATTACACCATTATCCATTAAAACATTAGATGTGTTGTATGAAACAACGTTTTTAAAAAATATGTCTTGGTGGGTTTTTGACAACATTAAGCATTATGACTTTGATTTTCTATATAATTATACTCAATTAGAAAGACTACATATCCAAAATGCACCTTTGGGAAAAATAGACTTAGGTTTATTGCCAAAAACTTTGATAGAGTTAAGGACACATTGGAATGACAATATTAAGTTCTCAAGAGACAATATAAGCATAGAATCAGCTGATATTTCATCTTTTAAAGAAAACGATTGCTCTATACTTAAAAAGTTTAAAGTCTTAGATGATTTGTCTTTAGATTGCGATAAAAAATGTAAAAGTCTTAAAGGTTTGGAAGCTATAGAATCTTTAAAAAGATTAGGAATTGGAGCTCCTTTAAAAAGTTTTCAAACGTTAGCTGAACTTACACAACTTACTAATTTAGTTTTCACCAGATTTAGAGTTAAAAGTTTAGACGAGCTTTCTAATCTGAATAATCTACAAAGTTTATCCTTTAGTTCACGAACAATAACAGACATTACAGCTATTTCAGAATTACAAAATCTTACGGCTGTAAGCTTAATCGGATGTTGGAAGTTAGAGGACTTTTCTGCTATTGGCAAACTTAAAAACTTGAGATTTTTGGAAATTGAAGATTGTAAAAGGTTAAGATCAATTAATTTCGTGAAGAACTTACCAAAATTAGAACAGTTAACTTTGTATGGTACAACAGTAGTAAACGATTTTAATCTCAAACCGGCAGAAAATATCGAAAGAGTATATATACAGAACAACTTGAAACAATATAATGTAGATTTAGAATATAAGTCTATCATCGGAAAAAAATATAGCATACAACATTATATTGATTGAAATCATACTGTAATTTGTTGTGATTTATTATTTTAAAAAAATATGGCGGACAAATAAATTCTAATAAAAATCCTATGGCAAGGTTATTAAACAAAGTAAATCCTGTTGGGGGTAGATTTGATTTAAAAACACCAGAGGGGTTAAAAGAATTCTATAAAGAGGCAGAAAAGATAGCAGATAAGTATAAATTGCCAAAAGAATTTATAAAAGAATTTTAAATAATGGCAGAAACTATAACAATAAAAGAAAATGGAGATTTCCAAAAAGCGAAAAAATATTTTGACAGTAATAATTGTCACATAAGTCTGTCAACTGAAATATGTGATTATTCATTCTTTAATTCATTTGTTGAGTATTTTGGAAATATTGAAAGTCTTTCATTATCCTCTTATGGTGATGGTGTTTCTTACGATTTTCTATATGAAATGACTAACTTGAAACATTTATATTTACATACTTTATATCCCATAAATTTTGGATATTTATCTCAACTGAAAAACTTATCACTTTGGTGGAACAAAAAAATGATTTCAAACTTTGATAAACTTCAAAACTTGGAGCATTTATCCATTACAGAGTTTGATGAAAAAGACCTCACTAAATTG
>PDWJ01005847.1_pt1 | contig 15738 bp, 12 predicted proteins | sample 1430881 | NCBI WGS metagenome assembly PDWJ01 (sample SAMN01162460, study PRJNA174530) | Oral metagenome, whole genome shotgun sequencing project. | biome: Marine environment; feature: Marine mammal; material: Swab sample of the gingival sulcus; isolation source: swab sample of gingival sulcus... | reverse complement strand
ATAGTGCTAAATGGATTACAGGTGGTATTTTTTCTGTTGATGGCGGATTAACAACGAACTAAAATGAAAAGAAAGATACCGAATAAATTAAAATCTTGTGTTTTAACTTGGTTAGGACTTTATCCAAGGCTTATATTTGTTTCATTTCCATAAAGTATTTTACCCCCTTTAATGTTCTTCTCCTTGTTGCGTTTCTAAAAGTTCTAAAATAGCACCCGTGTGAGTCTCTTTTAATTCCCTTGGACTTTTGACTTCAAATATCTTTTCTTTTTCAGAAATGCTATTTAACATATACTCTGCTCCAAACTTTTCTATATTACTTATTTTAATATACTGTTTACCTTCTTTATTTTCTAATATATATGTTCCATTATACCCATAAGATCGTTTGTCGCATATAACAAAATTCACTTTTTCATTATCAACAAATTCTAAAACTTTAGAACCCATAAGAGCAGGTTTTGTGAATTTTTTACTAACCAAATATTCTTTTGTAATAGGTTTTGGTACTTTTTCTTTGCACGAAACAACTCCTATTGCAACCCCTATCACAATTAGTATAATAATAGTTTTATTCATATTTGCATCTGTTTATATTTTAGGTGTTAGTTCTCGATATGGTTCTCGTGCCTCAAACCTACTCGAACTGACATAAACGTTTGCTGTCACATCGAATGAATCTGCGAAGAATGAGCAGATTTGTATCGAGATGCTGTCTTCCAACCTCGTTTTTTATATCATTACCCATCGCTTATCGTCTATCAGTCAGACTAAGTTCTGTTTATTGCAAATTCCTTCTAACTAAAATTGAATTTTACTTTTTCCTGTTATCTTTCAATATTTATTGGCTACAATTCAAAGTCTTTATCTTCTATGGTTAGGTCAATGCCTCCAACCAGGTATGATGTGATTTCGGTTTCCTGAGGAAGTACTTCGACGCTATCGTTACGCAACCAACTTTCCATCCAGGTAAGCGGGTCGGTTTTTTCACCAAATATGGGTTTATAACCAATGGCCGTTAGCCGTCTGTCGGTTAGGTATTTCATATATTTTACCAATAGTTTTGTGTTAAGTCCTATTATAGACCCTTTTTCGAAAAGATATTCAGCCCACTGCATTTCCTGTTCGGCAGCGTCTTTGTATAGGGTATAGACTTCATTGTCAAGCTCTTTGGCAATTTCTGTAAAGCCTTCTTCGGGTTTCCTGCGCAGGTCGCGAATTAGTTTTTGGGTTAAAGCAAGATGTTCATTTTCGTCACGAGCAATAAATTTGATGATTTTTGCATTGCCTTCCATTTTTTTATTTTCAGCAAAGGCGAAGGAGCAGGCAAATGAAACATAAAAGCGCACACCTTCCAGTATATTGACGGAAACGAGGGCAAGGTAAAGGCGTTTTTTTAACTCATCAAGCGATATTTCTGTTTCACCTTTCATGCCAAGTTGCTGGGCTTGGTATTGAATCATATACCTGTAAAATTCATTGTACTTTTCAGTTACCGAACCAGCTCTTTCTATAATCATTTTGTTTTCCATAATATCGTTAAAAACTGCTTCAGGATCAGGGTACACATTTTTTATGATATAGGAATAACTTATTGAATGGATGGTTTCAAAAAAGTCCCAGATAATAATGGCTTCTTCCACTTCGGGTAGCGTGGCTACTTGTCCGAAGGTAAGAAAAGGCGAGCGCCCTTGTACGCTATCAAGCAGAATTTGATATTTTAAGTTTTCAGTGAAAATAAACTTTTCCTGCTCTGTCAATGAATTGAAATCGTTCTTGTCTTTTATTAGCGATACTTCTTCCGGCCTCCAGAAAAAACTAAGCATTCGTTGCGACAGTTTTTCGTAGAATGGGTATTTTTGAATATCATAACGTTGAACATTCTTCCCTTCGCCAAAGAAAATATTTTCGTTAAGAAAATTAATTTTGTTTTCGTGATAAAGACTGGGTTGTTGTATTTTTTCTTTCATAATATTTTAATATTTAAATTGCACATGCCCCGCTTTCGCAGGAGTTTTCTTCAGTATTTTCCATATTAAACGCATCAGGCATATCGGTATCATCATTTGCCTGTGCCATTTTTTGCGAAATTTCGCCCGAATTATCGTTGCTGTTAAGGTAGTAGAGGGTTTTTATTCCATATTTATGGGCTATCAAATCATGTTTTATCAACTCTTTAACAGGTACCTTATTATCCTCGTACCTTTTAGGATCGTAATACATGTTGGTGCTTATACTTTGATCGATAAACTTTTGAATAACAGCAATTAGTTTTAAATATTCTCCGTTATCGATATCCCAAGCCAGGGTGTAGTTTTCGCTATAGGTTCCGAAACCAGGGACTAATTGTTTTAAAGGCCCGTATTTGCTCATTTTTGAAATCAGGGTTTTTCGTACGGGGTCGATACCCGAGGTAGAATTTGACACCATTGAACTTGAAGCTGCCGGTGGAATAGCACTCAGGGCAGAATGCCTTAACCCGTATTTTCTTACATCCGTGCGGAGGCTTTCCCAATCGCAATACAAAGTATTTGATGCCAACTCATCAACCGTTTTTTCATAAGTATCGACAGGGAAAATATTATCAGCATACTTTGTCTGATGGAAATATTCACATGCTCCTTTTTCACGGGCCAGGTTGCATGATGCTTTAATTAACCCATACTGGAAACGCTCCATGTATTTGTGGATTATGTCTCTGGCTTCCTGAGAGTTATAGGGTAGTCCGTTTTTTGCCAGGAAATTAAAAACATCAGACACTCCTATTCCGAGGCTTCTTCTGTTTATTGTAGATCTTTCAGCTGCTGCAACAGGATAATTTTGATAATCGATAAGCTCGTCGAGGAATCGAACCAATAATTCGGTTAATAAATCTAATTCTTCTATCGAATTCATTTTACCCAGGTTAATGTTGCTAAGAATACACATGGCAATTTCACCATTTGCTTTGTTCACATCTTCAATAGGAGATGTGGGAAGTGTGATTTCCTGGCAGAGATTGCTCATGTAAATATTTTCTTTAAACGAACTATGCTTATTTACATGATCGGCATTTAAAATATAAATCCTACCCGTTTCAAAACGTTCTTTCAAAATATCAACATATAAATTTCGGGCATTGATTTTCTTTTTCCTTATTTGCCCATTGGCTTCCATTTCGAGGTATTTCTTTTCAAAAGCCTCTACATCTGCACTGTAAAAGAGATGATACAATTCCTGAACTTCTTCTGTCGAAAAAAGTGTAATATCCTGATTCTTAGAGGCTCTTTCGCGAAAAATTTTATTTACAGCAATCGAATAATCCATCCGTCTTACGCGGTTTTCATCGTTCCCTTTGTTGTTTTTTAAACGGATGAAGGTTTCGATCTCCCAATGAAAGAAAGGAACCGTAGAGGTTGAACTTCCTCCTCTGATAGAATTCTGCGTAAACCCTTTTGTACTTGATTCGTACATTTTTAGTATGGGGGTTAGCCCTGTATGAATTACTTCTCCGTTACGAATTTTTGCATCAATACCTCGTATCCTGCCAAAGTTTAATCCTATTCCTGCACGTTTAGCTGTGTAAAATCCGACTGCAGAGTTAGAATGGATAATAGATTCGATGGAATCGCCAACATCAATCAGGCAGCAGGAGCTAAATTGGCGTAAGGATGTTCTAACACCGGACATAATCGGAGTTGGCAAGCTGATTTTGAAAGTTGAAAGCGCATTGTATAAATCCAGCACATGTTTTTTTCGTTTCTCTTTTGCGTAGTTCATAAACATGTACATGCCAATTAGCATGAAAGCTTCCTGTGGTGTTTCATAAGGTTCGCCGATAATTCTGTCTTGTAAAAGATATTTATCAATCATTTGGCTTAACCCGGTGTATGTAAACAAAAAATCACGGTTATAATCGATATGTTTACTAAAAAAAACAATTTCCTGATTTGTATATTTCTCAAGCAAAATTTTATCGTAAATATTGTTGTTAATATTGTTGCGTAGAAGATATTCAAACGGTATCGGATCGGCTTGCTTATAAACGGTTTTTCGCAAATCCATTAGCAATAGTCTTGCTGCAACATATTGGTAATTAGGTGCTTCGGTGGAAATCAGGTCGGCTGCCGAACGAATCATCACTTTTTGAATCTCAGAAGTGGTAATGCCGTCATAAAACTGTAAACGCGAATTGATTTCTATATCTGATACGGAGACATTATCGTATCCGTTACATGCCCATTCTACGGCTTCGTGAATCATTGACAAGTCTATTTCTGCCAGGGACCCATCCCTTTTTACTACATGTATTTGTTCCATTATTTTACTGGTTCCTCCCTTTTATTTATTTATACATAAATGATATTCTGAGTTGAAACAACTTCTGAATAAGCTGTTTGTAAGTTTATCTTTTCAATATTAAACCGTTTTTTGTCCTTAAACTTCTGCTGCTTACCATTATACCACTGATTTACAGGGTCCTTATAACCTGCAATGCAGCTATATGCTTTACAATCTGATTTGTATTTAAAGCGTTCACCAGCTTCTGGTGGCGGCCAAATGCTGAATGTTGAAGAGATGGTAATATATGGTAGATGAAAAGAATACTCGGAAGTAATCGATAATGATATATGTTGATTTAAGCCTTGAAAAGAGTAAACAGAAATTGCCTTTTCCCTGTTTGAATAACCAATGGTATGCACAGCCTTAAAAATGGCATGTTCAATTTTCTCAACCTGAAAACCTGCAATAACACCATTGCGCTCTGCAATTTTTTTTAAAAAAAGTTTACCATTCATTATAATATAAATTTTAAAGCTAATAAATGGTAACCAGCGGGATAAGAATAGAATAATTACAAAAGTAATTTACCTCTCGCCTTTCACCCGAAAGCTACGATATTTTTTTTCGGCAGGTCTTCTGACTTGTTCCGGTTTTATCGCCTTCCCAACCAGTAAATGGCCAGTGGCAGAAATGATAAAACCTTATTTTGGAACTTACAGCTACGGGGATAGTTCCTGATTTTCACAGGATTCTCTTTTAATCAATAAGAACCGAATACGATTACAAATAAAAAAAAGAATAATTAAAGCACGGTAAATTATATAGAAGTGTTTATGAACAAGTTTTTAAACAATCGTGAAAACCCTTTTATTTAGTAGGCCTGCAAGATTATACTTTGGGGCAACCTTTGGTTTTTGGCGATGATTTTTTGGGGGGGTGCCAATGTTGTATTATGTTTTTACCGGTTTCTGGTGTAGGTTTATTGCTACCGTACTTTGTGTTTAAAGTCGATAAACTATTCGCTGATAATAAAAATCTGATAAAATAGAATCAAATTACACCTGTTCGTAACTAAAAATATTGAATTTATTTATTGTTGTTCTTTCCTCTATTTTTTATTAAAAAAATCGGAATGCCTTTCTTCTACTTGCTCCATACGTTTTTCAAAGTGTTTGAAAACCTCTTCGAAGGCTTTTGCCTCTTCTTCGGTAAGTGTTTCCTGTATTGAGATATGCTTTTCGGTACATTGGGCCCATCTTCCCATAATCTCTAACGATTTTAAACCCACTTCCGAAGCTATTTTGGTGAGCTTTATCTTATCCATCATACCTAAATCTTCCTCTTCTACGCCTTTGTATTCGCCTGCTTCTTCCACAACTTTATCAATGAGCAATGCGTACTCATCTGCTAATCGGGCAGTTTCATTGATATAAGAGACAATCTCAGGTTTGTCTTTTAGTGATTCGGGGATCTCTACTTTCAGTTTGCCAAATTTTTTATCGGCATCGGTCTGTTTTTTTTCTTTATTGCTACTGCAAGATGCGAGTGCAAGAACACCCATGATTAATGTTATCGATAAAACACGTTTCATTTGTTTATTTTTGGCTATGGGTTTGCTTTCGCCCCAGCCTTTGCTGCTTAGGCGGTCTTTGCTTATGCCCATTTCTATGAGTTTTTCCATAACTACTTTGGCTCTGCCTTCTGATAAGGTTTGGTTAGCAGCATCGTCACCATCAGCATCGGTATGACCTTCTACACTGAATTTTAAGTCGGGCTTTTTATTCATCAGCTGATAAATTTTGTTGATAGGACCCATACTTTCGGGTTTCAGTGTCGTTTTATTCACATCAAAACGGATACCATTGGCAATGATTTTACCGTCTTGCATCACTCGGTCGTAGTATTTCACACCGCCTTTGGCAATGCGTATATTTTTGATAAAATATTTTTGTGTATTATCATTGTGTCCAACTCCTCTGGCAATGGTCAAACCTGTCGGATTAAACTCAAAATGAGGTATATTAATCAATCGTGTATCATCTAAATAGACTTTTAATTTTCCTTTGGTATAAGCCAAAGACAAGTGTCTCCATTTTCCTGTATCGTCATCCCAACCGGAAGTTCCCGGATAAGCACTCTCTGCTGTTACATCGGAACGAGACATTATTTTATTTTGCCCTAGTGTAAAATAATGAGATATATGTTTTTGATTTTTCCTGTCAAACAGATAAAACACCATTCCACGAGCATTTGCGTTGTGTTTTTCCGGAATATAATAATCAAATTCTACGGTAAATACATCGGGTAAGTAGTCCTCTTTTCGATTCTTTATATAAGGAATTATTTCCGATTCGTCTCCTTCTTTAAGATAGATTACCATCTCGCCATCAACTTCTGCAATTTCGGCATTTCCTTCTACCAAATCCCAACGGCTGGGAAATTCGCCGTTCTCTTCCATGGGCGAAGGGCCGTCTTCAAAAATTACTTCATCGCCGGATACAAAATCAAACTTACTCCACACTACTTTGGGTGTGTGTTTTTTCTTTGTTTCTTTTGTAACTCCTTGATTGTCGTCGGTATTTAATGAGTTTTCACCATCCGAATTATCGTTTCCCGATACATTAGTGTTTTTGTCAGACTGGTGTTTGTTATTCTTTTTTTTCTTTTTGCCGTCTATCGTGTCTTCGGCTTCGTCAAATGCTTTGTCTATACCTCTGTTTATGCGGCGTTCGGTACGTTCTTCAGCTTCGCGTTCTACTTTTTGCCGGGCTTTTTTTGCCAATCTTTCTAAAATTTGTGCCTGTGTGTTTACTGCAAAAGCAAGACAAAAAGCAGATATCAGAAATATCTTCATCGTTCTCATATACAAGTATTTAGATGTTGAGATTTTTATTATGTTTTCTACAAAGGTAGAAAAAGTTTGTAAATCACATATGCAAATAAACGAACAAAATTATGGGTTTTAAATATGTATGTTGTTGTAAATGATTTAAAAAATAAGTGAGTAGCCTAATATTATATGCTGAAATAATACTCAACATAGACCGAATTTTTTCTCAAGGCATACCCCCATTGAGAAAAAAGAAATATCTTTGATAAGGTTTATTTTAATCCTGCGTCTATAAATGGGGAGTTTGCATTGGGCTTTACACAAATAATAGCGATAGGTTATAGTTTGTATTTCCCTTAGCCAGTTCTTGTCTTAGGCTACATAGTGGTGTAGGTGGTAAGCACAAAATAATTGTTTGATAATTACAGTTGCGGAATTTTACTGCCGGTCACATAGCGACAGTAACATATTGAAACAATACAGGCCAAACGAGATGAAAAGCAACTACCAGATATAAAAAAAGAATATGAGGAAGATATTAATAACAATTGTTGCCGTTTTAACATTAAGCAGCACGAGCCATGCTCAGACCAATTATTATGTAAGCCCACAAGGAAGTGATTATAGCCATTCAGGACGATCGCTTAATGATGCTTGGCGAACAATACAAAGGGCAGCCAATATGTTACAAGCCGGAGATACCGTTTTTATTACCTCCGGCATATACAATGAACATGTGATTCCTAAAAATTCGGGTAATGCAAACCATTATATTACTTATACGGTTTATCCGGGTGATACAGCTATTATTGACGGCACAACCTCGGGGCAATATTTGAATTATTCTGACCGTGGCATATTTGATATAAAAAGTAAAAAATATATCAATGTTATAGGCTTAACATTACGTAATTCAAATAAAGGTGGTGGCATTATGTGCCGCTATGGTTCGTCGCATATCAATATAGAAAACAATCATATATACGATTGTGGAGCCACAGGCATTGGTGCCGGATATTCTCGTGAATCACATCCTTTGGCTACCAATATAGTTGCCAGGGGAAATTTATTGGAACGTTGCTCTTTAAATGGCAGAGAATCGCTATCTTTTCGTAGTGTTGTTGGGTTTGAAATATCAAATAATATCGTGCGCGATACGCCACGAGAAGGGATTGATGCAAAGAGTGGCTGTTCTGACGGCATCATCAGCAACAATTATGTTTTTAATGCAAGGGCAGTAGGTATTTATATTGATGCCGGATATCCGGACCCTTTATATACTTCGTCTCACAATATTCATGTGTATGGCAATGTTTGTGACAGTTGTGTTTCGCCTATTGCTATTGCTTCTGAAGAACGCTGTCCTGGCGAAGATATCTGGATTTATAATAATATTATTACCAATGCTCCCTATGGAAATGGCATTGTTGTAGCCAATTTTGTGAAATCCGGCCCTTTGAAGGATATTTACATCATTAATAATACCATATATAACAGCAACCATAGAGGTATTTATATTAACAATTTCAATGTGCGTAATATTTATATTCGAAACAACATATGCAGCCAAAATCAGCTAGCTCAGATAGCGCTAAAACCACCATCAGGGAACAATGAACCCATAGATAGTGTATATATTGAGAATAATTTGATTTATGGCACTAATATTAACCATGGAATCTTTCCTGTTTTTGGTAATCCGGGTTTTGTGAATGCCAGTGCGGGAGACTTTCATTTGTTAGCCACTTCACCTGCCATTGACAAGGGTACTGCTGTAGATGCTCCCAGTGTTGATTTTGATAGTGTGATGAGGCCAAGAGGTGGCCAATATGACATAGGTGCTTATGAATATCCCACCGTAATGTCAAGTATTGATTTGAATGAAGAAGACAATGTGTTTTGCTATCCAAATCCGGCAAAAGGTAGGTTTTTCGTGGAAGGAGATCATATTCTAAGCATTCAGTTAATAAACAATAGAGGACAATTTATACAACAAATAGAAGTTAACGATAGAATTACAACAGTAAACCTGGGTAACACAAGTAAAGGGATGCATATTGTTAGAGTCGTTACCACCAAAGGCACGAGCCTTAAAAAAATAATAGTGCAATAAGAAACCCCAGGAAACAGATTATAATATTCAGGCCTGCAAATGGCCTGCAAGCTCTGATGAGAAATATAGAACTGACTCGTTAACAAGCCTGAATAGCTGTTAAATAAATATGCTATATTACTCTACCAAAAGTGTTTTGGTAGAAAAACAATGCAAGTATTTAAATGTTAGACTTTTAACTCTGCTATTATTATACGCTAATCGTTATCAGAAATAATAACCAACAAAAGGCGGAGGTTTTTGTAACAGCAACTAAAATTAATAAAACGAAAAAGACAGTATAAAGGATGAAAAAGATAGTATTTTTATTTGTAGTAATGTTTTTGGGCATTTCGTTATTTGCACAAAACACAAAGAATGCCGATAGTTTAAAAGTTGAATTATCGGCAACCAAGACTGAAATAGAAAAGTTGCAAGCTAAAGTCAATAGTATTCGGGACGAAATTAATGATTTGCCGGGGTGGAAACTGGGTGCTTCGGGTACAATTGGTGTAAACTTGGCGCATTTTAATAATTGGTATTCCAATCAAAAGCCTAATTTGTCGGAAGGACACATTAATATTATCCAAACCGGGTATGCCAAAATAATGAAAAAGAAATATTTTTGGATAAATCATGCCACCCTGCATTTGTTTTGGGAAAGGTCGTATAACAAAAATAAAGACGCTGAGGACAAAGGTTTTGTAGCCAAAATAGATATGTTCAAATTAAGCTCGGTGTTTGGGTATAGAGTGTTTGAAAGATTTGCATTGGCTGCTGTAACAGATTATCGTGGCTCGTTTATTAAAGACGTTGATGCACCCAGTTTTTGGGATTTTGGCCTTGGTGTATCATGGAAACCAATAAGTAATTTTTATCTTGTTGCAACTCCCTTAAGTTATGAATTTATACTTAGTAGCAAGGAGGGAGAGAACGACTATCATTCATCGGGTGGAGCAAAATTTTTAGCCGATTACACGCGCACAGCTGGTAAATTTAACATCAAAAGCAATCTGATTACTTTTATAAGCTATAAAAATATGAATTACTCCAATTGGGTTTGGACTAATTCTCTTTCTTACACTTTGTGGAAAAAAATCGGGATTGGATTAAATTTGGGTTTAGGCCAAAATAAGCAAGAGGTATTTAATAGTTTATTGAATAATTATCCTACATTGAAAAATACAGATAATCAATTGCAACATTTTTGGGTATTGGGGATAAGTTATGCAATATAAATAAAGATCTATTCAAAGTTTGTTTTGATGGATTTTAACGTATAACCACAAAATAAGGCAAAAGGTAGACTTTTTGTGGAAGGAGATTCTATTTTAAGCATTCAGTTAATAAACAATAGAGGACAATTTATAGAACAAATAGAAGTTAACGATAGAATTACAACAGTAAACCTGGGTAACCCAATCCTCCTCAGTCAATGGAATGATTTGTTCAAATAGACGTTGCATTTTAGTATTTTGTTTATGATGTCTGATAGCAGAATTATATGTTGATATTTTATGCCTCTCACCAATAGGCTTTACCATAGATTATGATTCCTGAAAATGTTTTGAAACTATTTCCTCAATTGCATCTACCCAAACGTCAGAATCATTTAAACTTTTTACTAAAATTAATTTTTCTCCGCCATTTTTAATAAACACTTCGTTGTAAAGATACTCCAACTCTACTATCGTTTCCAGGCAGTCTGCAACAAAAGAGGGAGCTACAATCAGTAACTTTTTTACACCGTTATTAGCTAAATCCGCAATTACTTTATCTGTAAAAGGAGACAACCATTTTTTTGAAAATCTCGACTGAAAAGCAATTGAACACATGCTTGCATCTAAATTTAAAGCATTTATGAGCATTTCATTGGTTTGGTAGCAAGCTGCTTTATAGCATATAGCTCTGTCTGTTTGAGCATTTTGTTCACACTTACAAGTTTGTCCTGTAATTTCATTATGCATTTTTTTGATATGCCGATTGGGTAATCCGTGATAGGAAAAAAGAATGTGGTCAAAATCAAAGGGTTTATATTGTTCTATATTTTTTGCAAAAGCCCTTATAAATGCTTTATGATTATAGAATTGATTAATAAATTGTATTGAAGGGATTATTTCCCAGTATTTAACAGCATTTAATATTTTTTCAACTATTGACCCCGTAGTTGATGATGCGTATTGAGGGAATAGAGGTAAGAATGTTATTTGTTCGAAGTTTTTATTTTTCAGCTTATTCAATAAATCATGAAGAGAAGGTTTGCCAAACCTCATTGCTTGGTAAACCTCATATTTGCCATTTAGCTTTACGGATAGTTTGTCTGTTAATTTGTTCAAATTATAAAGTAACGGTGAGCCTTTTTCTGTCCACAACTGCTTATATAATTTTGTAGATTTACCTACTCTAAAAGGAATTATAATTCCGTTAACCAATATTTTTCTAAATAAATAAGGAATATCTAATACACGTTTATCATTTAAAAATTCTGACAAATATTGTGCTACCTGTATTTTTTTGGGCTTGTCTGGCGTGCCAATATTTATAATTACTAATGCTTTTTTTGTGTAAATATTTTTATTCATTGGTTTTATTAACTTTTAGGTATATAAGATTTCCTAAATACTGTTCTGTTATAAAAGCGGCTACAAACAATATAAAAACCTGAGTTCAATTAATATTTTCGGCTGGGGTATTTTGAAAAAAGGCAGGTCCTTTGTGATCTAATCCATTGATAAACAATAGTCTATAAAAACAAATCTGCCATATTTTTCAACGATCAAGTTACTGAATTTTTCTGTCTTGCAGACGAGTTCTGCAGGAAATTATGATAAAGTTGTCGGAAAATCTTTTGGGTAACCCGTTAAAGTGTCCCCTTTCCATGTCAAAGGCTGAAGTGATTACCATAATGATGCTCTTCCACCTTAGCGGTTATTGCTGCTTCAAGCACTTCTACCCTGACCAGAGCAAACCGCACATGAAAGATGATTTCTCCAAGACTGTGTCCTGCAACAGGTTCACAGAGCTCACGGGAAAGTCCATCATGGGCTGGTTTCACGGCTTCAAACTGCACCTACTGAGAAAACGCTCCCTCACAGAGACCGTTAACGACGAGCCTAAGAACATATTTCAAGTGGAGTACTCAAGGTACAGGAGCATTATCAATCTTGTGGTAACCTGGCCTCGGGCCTATTGGCCTATTATTCCCTCCCCCAAAAACCATCACTAAGGGGCATAGAAACCACAGAACAATTTTGCCTTTTTTAATCGAACTCAGGTTTTTACGATTAGAAATTCAGAAAATGAATTAAATTTAAGTGAAAGAAAATTACCAGACAAAGTTTAGATTACACTTCCGAGACCTTTTAGTCGCTTGCCGTTTTATTATTTCCACGTACAAATATTTCCTCAATAAACAAAAGATTTACACCTTTTTACCAGTTGATCAGATAGCTCCAAATGAGTATTTGGGTTCGTGGGAGGATTGTCCCAGTCTACGTCCTCAGGATGAATTATTTTCATTTCTTTCCCAAATATTTTATTAACCTCTTTTTTAGACTTCTTTGTTAGAATATTAACATGGTCTAAGATACCATTGAAACGCGAAATATCTCTATCGTAATCTTCTACACCATCCAATAAAAATAAAACGGGAGTTTCTAAAGCTAGGCAAGGGATAGCACAATGTATCCTGGAAGTAACTACTAATTTTGCCCTCGCATACTTCCTAATAATATCTTCTGCATATTTAAATTTATCTTCACTTTTAATTGATACTGGTATGTTTTGATGAATACGAATCGTTTTTTTGATAATGTTATTGGGGAAATAGTCATGCTCAAGTTTTTCTTTTTTAGAAATTGACGGATAATTTTTTATATTTTTTAATTCTGCTTTTACCCTCTTAATTAAACCGTAATGAGATCTTTTGTATTTTATTGGCAAATATCGGTAAAAAACATCATTGAAAATTATCGATTCATCCCTAATCAAAGATTTATATTTTATTCCTAGGGTAGATGTTAAACAAAAACTATAGTAAGATTTAATTCCGTAACTACTAAGCATTTCTTGTGTTCTATAATCTCTGCATCCTATAGGCTCATGCTTTTTGAAATATTTAATATTTTCTTTTACTCTCAACATTTCATAAGCTTTGGGATTTAGATGAAAAGAAGTAAACAAAGGTTGAATATTTCTATGAGGAGGCCAATTCGTTGGTAGATGCATGAACCAACCGTTCATTATGACTTTTGCTGGCTCGCACTTTTCGTTAATTTTTTCTCTATCTAAAAAATAATCTACCCGAGGCAGGTATTGCCTCGCTGCTAGACTTTGTATCTGATCTCCAAAATTTACATATCCATTTGTAGAATAATTATAATCTAATAAAGCATATTTCATTTAAAAATTTTATAGTGATTTATATGTATTTGGTTCAAAAAGAACTAAATGTGCGGAAATGAAACATAATTATACTTGGCAGAATAGTTACCCTCCCAAAACTCAATACAACTTTTTCGCAAACAATCATTCGTCAATACCTTTTCAACTGCAACACTTACTTTTTCTACACTTACATTTTCTCCAACTAAAACCCCAACTTTATCATTAACAATTTCAGAATTACCTCCCACATCAGTGGCAACAATAGGAATTCCGTAAGAAATAGCTTCCATAATGGAGACAGGAACTCCTTCACTAGTACTTAAATTTAAAAAAATATGAGGACGTTTTTCAGAATAAAATTTTTGAATTTCATCATTAGTTACCCTTCCCATAAAATGAATGCGAATATTGCTACTCAGGTTACTATATTTTCGTTTTAATTTTTTTAGCAGTTTGCCATCACCAAAATGATAATGTTCAATATCAAAATTCTTATTTTTATTAGCATATTCAATCATAGAATCGATGATCAAACCTACTCTTTTCAAAGGAATACAATTAGAACAACTCACAGACCTGATAAAACCATTATTCAATTTTCCTATAGGATAAATTCGTTCTGTTCCAAGTCTTGATACTTTTACTTTAGATTTTTCAACTCCATAGTGATTCACTAAATAATCTGCTCCTTTTTCAGAGACGCTGTATATAATATCAAGTTTTTCAGAAATTTTATTTCTAAATGGCAAAGCGTAATGACGCTCAAACACATCACTTCCGTGTATTCTGGATATTTTTATGTTAGAAGGCTCATCAAATAGAGTAACACCTAGACACGAATGCTTCATCCAATAACAATAAAGTATACTATTCTTAATTTTTTTAGATTTTAATCTGTTTTTTATACAATTACCTTCCAGACAATACCCAAAAAAAGTTATGATAGATTTGAGTATATTCTTATTTCCAAATCTTTTTATTGAAACAAAAAGTTCGGGGAGTTGATGTATGAAGAAAAAATTCATTATTGCACTTTTGAAGTAATCTAATAAGGAAATATCACTGTTTAAAGTGCTTATTTTAACGTTTTTTGGAATTATTCTTCCCTCACCATTTGCTTTCCTGGGAATTATAGTAATACTACCAAATCTTTTAGCAAGAAATTTCAATTCTGTTTCAAAGAATTCTTCTCCTTTCCCATAAGGATAACTTTGAGTGAATATATACAGATGTTTATCAGTTAATCGTTTCAAAAAGTAATTTTTTTATTATTAAGAAAAGGCTTTGCCGTCCATAGGCCACAGCGCCTACAGTAAAATTTCTATACAGAAAATCAGGCTAAGCAAAGGTAATTAAAATGAATATAATTTACCCGTAGTGCATTATCTAAATGAAATTAAATTTGAGGTTATTTATGTTTCGATTAAAAAGAAATTTATTCAAATATTGAATCGTTGTAAGGGTTGTTATTTTAGCTAATATTCTGGTTTTAAAACTTTGAAAAAATTTGGCATAATTATTTCTGATTTTGACTTGGCTACAAAGCTGAGAGAACAATGTTTTGATCTTTTTTCTCAATACTCCTAAAAATCTTTCGTAATTTGCATTCAGGTTGTTCAAAGTAAATGTTTTGTGGTAAAACAATGCTCTGAATATCAGTGATATGAGCAACTTATTGCTTCGTTAATTCATAATGCACAACGGGTTACTTTTGCAAATTCTAAAAGAACCGAGTTAAAAATTAATTAACAAATGCACAAAGTAAAATTGAGACTATCAAGGTTGATTGCAATTTTAACTCAATTACAGTCTAAACGAATGATAACAGCACGGGAAATTGCTGAAAAACATAAGGTAAGTATTAGGACTATTTATCGTGATATTCGAACACTTGAACAAGCGGGAGTTCCGATAGTAACAGAAGAGGGGAAAGGCTATTTTTTAATGGAAGGCTATCGTATTCCTCCTGTTATGTTTACCGAAACAGAAGCCAATGCCTTAATAACTGCCGAAAAACTGATATTAAAAAATAAAGACCAATCTTTTGCATCGGAATATCAAAATGCAGTTGCCAAAATTAAATCTGTTTTACGTTATTCTCAAAAGGAAAAGGTAGAGCTTTTAACTGAAAGAATCCATTTTAGAAATAACATTGAAAATCTCAAAA
>PDWJ01003497.1_pt1 | contig 15739 bp, 11 predicted proteins | sample 1430881 | NCBI WGS metagenome assembly PDWJ01 (sample SAMN01162460, study PRJNA174530) | Oral metagenome, whole genome shotgun sequencing project. | biome: Marine environment; feature: Marine mammal; material: Swab sample of the gingival sulcus; isolation source: swab sample of gingival sulcus... | reverse complement strand
GCCATCCATGTCGCCACCTATGTTGCCACCCACGTCACCGAAAACGTAATTATTATCTTATGGATAAACGCCTGCGACTTATTTTGGCATCGGCTTCACCCCGCCGCTATGAGTTATTGCAGCAATTGGGCTTGCGCTTTGAGATACAAACGGCCGCCATTGATGAAACTCACTTGCCCGGTGAACGTATCGATGATTACACGAAACGCTTGGCGATAGAAAAAGCACAAAACGTTTTTAGCCAACTTAAGCATTCACCCGGCGATAAACAACTGCTGGTCATAGGGGCGGATACCTGTGGTGAAATCGACGGTCAATTATTAAATAAACCCCGGGATTTAGCTGATGCCAAGCGGCTGTTAGGGCTGATGGGTGGGCGAAAACATAACATTTATTCAGCATTTGCCTTAACCGACGGCAAGCGTCTACACGCCGAAGTGGTCTGTTCGACGGTAACGATGCGGCCTGTCAGTGAGGCTGAAATAATTGCCTATTGGCGTACCGGTGAGCCCTGTGACAAGGCGGGTGCCTACGCTATTCAAGGGCGCGGGGCACAGTTTGTCAGCCACCTTTCAGGCAGTTATTCGGCAGTGATGGGGTTGCCTTTGTATGAGTTGTCACAAGCATTGGCAGCTTGGCAGAGGCTGCTATATTAATGCTTGCAAATAGTATAAAATACGCCTATGAATTACCCTAAACAAACTGAAATCCTTGTCAATGGCGGGCTGCACGAAATTCGTGTGGCTTTGCTGGAAAATAGCATTTTACAAGAAGTTTATATCGAACGGCAATCTAATTTGGGTATTGTCGGTAATATTTATAAAGGCAAAGTGGAGCGTGTTTTACCGGGTATGGATGCGGCTTTTGTTAATATCGGCTTGGAAAAAAATGCTTTTCTGCATGTTAAAAATATTGCCGAAAGCCACCCTAAACGCATCATGGCTGAGAATAACCACCATAACAACTTAGAAGGTGAAGAATACAAAGCAAGAATAGCCGATTATGTCCGTCAGGGTGATAGTATTTTGGTGCAGGTCATAAAAGATCCGATAGGCAATAAGGGGGCGCGGCTGTCAACCGAAATTTCCATTCCGTCACGCTATGTGGTTTATTTACCAAAAGCCAATGATATTGGTGTTTCAGCCCGTATTGATAACGAACAGACCCGCCAGTTTTTACGACAATGTATTGACAAGTTTACCGAAAATTTACCCGGCGGTTATATTGTCCGTACTGCCATTGAGGGCACTGATGCCTGGGCCTTGCGTTCCGATATTCAATATTTACATAAAATTTGGGCGCAAATTCAAAAACGGGCTGCCGAGAAGAGCACCGGTACCTTGATTTATCAGGGACTGCCATTGCATTTACGCAGTTTACGCGATTTGGTCGATGAAAGTGTGACTGCCATTCGCGTGGATTCATTGGCAATGGCAGGAGAAATGCAAACGTTTATCAGTGATTTCTTCCCCGAAAATGTCGGGTTAGTAGAGTATTACGATGCCGATAGACCGATTTTTGATTTATACAGTGTCGAAGACGAAATTGAAAAGGCTTTAAAACGCAAAGTATTGTTAAAATCGGGCGGCTACCTGATTATTGACCAGACTGAGGCAATGACCACTATTGATGTTAATACCGGTAAATTTGTCGGAGCGGCCAATCAAGCGGAAACGATTTTTAAAACCAATCTGGAAGCATCAAAAATCATTGCACGACAATTGCGGCTGCGTAATTTAGGCGGCATTATTATTATTGACTTTATCGATATGATTGATGATTATCACCGCACGGCGGTGATGAATTCATTGATTGAAGCTATGGATAATACATATAGTCGCTATGCCATTGAATCGTTATCAGCAATTGGTTTGGTACAGATGACGCGTAAGCGTACGCGTGAGAGTTTACAACGTATTTTATGTGAAACCTGTCCTGCTTGCGAAGGACGCGGCTTTGTTAAGACGATTGAAACGGTCGCACTGGAAGTTATCCGTGAAGTGATGCGTGAGGCAGCGCAATTTAAACCGCAGCGCATAATGATTATTTGCTCGCATGAAATTAATGACTATTTGAGTGACGATGAGCCCGATATTCTTGCTGATTTGGAAGAAACACTGGCTATTCCGGTAACACTGAAAACCGATCATTATTATAGTCGTGAGCATTATGATATTGCCCTGTATTAATAGTGTTAGCTGAGTATGTTAAAACGCCGTGCTTTGATTGTGAAAATATTACGTAGCGGTTTACTGTTGCTGTTGCTTATGCTGCTTGCTCTGGGCGTGCTTTCGGTAAATCCTCACTGGTTGTCACCGGTTATTGAACAAAGTTTGGCAACCCAGGGGATAAGGCTGAAAATAGCGCAAATATCGGCAAATTGGCAAGGCACCCGTTATCGTTTGCATGCCGATGTAGCAGGGCAAGCAAAGGCAGCGGGGATTGGTATTGATAAAGCGGATATAGCCATCGAATTGGATTGGCAGGCGTGGATATCGGGCAAGGCCTTCCTGTCAACGGCTATGCTGGATAACAGCCAAATCAGTATAGACAGTCAGCAACTCAAGCATTATCTGCAACAACAAAAATCAAGCGAGCCACTGCTTAGTAAAGCAAAAATACAGCATTACCTGCCGTTGCATTGGCAGATTAGCAAGACTACCATTACACTGAACGGACAGGCAATCGACTTGACGGCTTCGGGAGAGCAGCTAACCAATGTTACTGTCAATTTACTTGATGCCCATAAAGGACAATTACAGCTTACTTATTCAGACAATAGCGGTTTGCTGGTTGGTAAAAGTCAACACCTTGATTTAAAGCCTTTTAGTCAATACGAAGCAACGTTGGCCAATTTGGTGATGACGATTGATACCCGTAACTGGTGGCAAAGTCATGTTGAGACGCTGTTGATTTACCAAGGCCTAACGACAAAGCTGCGTTTATATGGCGAGGATGAAACGCTTTATTTACAAGCTGATGCCGAGGAGGAAAACATTCGTTTATCCGCCGTTCCAACAGCCGATTACCAAGGTGCTGTTATTCGTTTTAATGAACTCGATTTATCTGCTTTTGCCGTACTGAAACCGTTATTACCCGCCGGCGTAGATTGGCCGGTAATCGGCGGGTATGCTGACGGTGAAATCACCATACAGCGTCAACAGGCCTTGAATATGAGCGGGGATATGAGTGGGAGTATGAGTGCAAGTGTAAGTAAGGCGGCAATTTCGTTGGCTGATGTCAGTGCAAAGCAAGGCAAACGCGCAGTTAATCATTTATCGGGAAAGATTGATTATAGCAATAATATTGTTAATTATGATATGCAGTTAGCTGATAGCAAGATAGCCTTGCCTGAAGTTTTTCCTTACGGCATTGCACCGTTAAGCGGTAAACTGGCCGGCAGTGTCAACATAGCGGCACAGTCGCTGAGGTTGACTGACATACGCTTATCCAATCAAGATATCCGGCAATTACAGGCAAGCGCTACAATTGATATAAAACGGCAACAACTGGATCTGTCTGCAACCCTGGATGACATTAATTTACGCCAACGCCGGCATTATTTACTGCCTCAGATACCGCAACAATTACGCACCTGGTTACAAAGTGCGTTAATAGCGGGTAAAAAAAACCACACTACAGTAACCTTACGCGGCCCTTTTCAAGGACTTTTTAGTCACAAGGATGCGGTGGTACAAGTAAATAGCCGTGTTAGCGACATACTGTTTCACTATTTGCCCAATAACCCCGATATTCGCGTCGAGCAGGGGCAGGTTATTATCGACGGCCGGCAGTTACAGGTCGATATCAGCAAAGCCACGCTCAGCGGCTTACCACTGCATGCTACGGCAAATGTCGATGATTTACTTAAAGCGGTAGTCGATGTCAATGCCCATATCCCGCCGCAGCCTGCCAAAAAAATAGTTAATATTGCTCGTCACAGTATTGCTGCCGATGCCATTAAAACCGTTGAAAAACTAATCAAACCAGATGGTCAGGTAAAAATAGATTTGGCACTGGATCTACCTATTGATGATAAAAAAGCACCAACTACTTTTAAGGTGTTGATTCGTGGTAAAAAAGCTAGTGCCGCTTTGGTCGGCTCTCCCGATATAGGCATCACAAATGCGCAATTATACGTCCTGGTTAATGAACAGGGCCTGCAAAAAGTCACTGCCGAGGGTTATGATACGGCAAAAAAATCCCCTGTTAAATTGGCTATTTCCCGCAGTAAGACCGGCGATTATATTATCAAGCTTAATAACAAAGGCAATGCCCTGGCATTGTTGCAGGCAAGTCAACTGTTAAGCAAGAAACAGGCAAACTTATGTAAACGCTACCGTTTGCTGACAGGCAGTTCGGACTATCAAAGTGAAGTACGCTTAGATAAACAGGGTGTTTTGCAAAAAGTGACGGTAAACAGTGATTTACAGGGGACGGCAATCAATGCTTTTGCTTTATTGGTTAAGGATAAAAAAACCGTGCAGCCTGTTAAGGTAGTTTTTGATGCTGTAAAACCACAGTTGCGAGTGGATATGCCCAAGCGTTTGGGATTGCATATGTTATTAACTAAGAATTATGCCTTACAGGGGCTTACGGTCAGTAATCAGCAAAGCAATTTGCAAGCTAAGCGCGGGGAAATAAGCTTACTTTGGCATGGTAAGCGTTTTGACTTGGCTACCTTTAATCGCTTTCGCCAGGAATTAATGCCGTTACTTGCCGGCACCCAAAGAACGGCAAAAAACACGGCAAAAAATAGGGCAAAAGTCGCGTTACAATATGCGCTGGATATTCGTTTACCTGCCGTAATATTAAAAAAAGGCGATGAAGTGCCTATTAAATTAGCCGGTACGTTGACGAATTTACAGGTGTCCAGCCCGCTCTTATCCGGTAGCATTCACTATCGCCCTAATCAACTGGATGCTGAACTGAGTCGTGTGGAATTCAGTAGTCTTTTTGATTTGGTAAAGAAAAATACAGTTAACCCCGAAGGCCGTGAAGTCACTACCGTGGATTTTGCCAAAGCCTTGCCGAAAATGAATATCACGGCTAAACAGGTTATCTGGAAGGGCAATAATATTGGCCAGGCCACTATTCATACCAGCATGCGTAATGGGCGTTACAGCATTGATCAGCTGTTATTAAGCGGAGAGCACTATTTTGCCGAGGTATCAGGCTATGAAGCGGCAGAACCCCAAGGCATAACTACCCATACACAAATTATATTGCGGGGAGAAAAAATCAAGGATATTATTGCCCGCTTTAAATTAAATCCGGTATTGGACGGTAAATTTATCGATATAGTGTTTAATTTATCGTGGCCGGGCAAAGCGCATACGCTGAATTTACGGCAAAGTTATGGCAAAGCAACATTAAAAGCTCAGAATGTTAAAATGGTGACAATCAGTAGTCATGCCGGCAGTGTGCTGGGATTAATGGATATTGTCGGTATTTTAAAACGAATCAGTATGGATTTTAGCAATTTATCCAGCTCTAAAGTTTCTTTTGATGTCGTTGAAGGACACTGGAATATCGGGGGTGGGCGTGCAATAACGCGCGATGCTACGGCTAAAGGTTCGTTAATTAATTTACAAGTCGTTGGTGCCGTTGATTTATACCGCCGAACCTTTGATGATGTTGATATTACCGTTATCCCAAAAGCCAGCAATGTGATTCCGCTGGTCGGCGCCGTCGCCGGCGGTGTGGCCGGTGCAGCGGCAGGTTTTGTGATTCAACAAGTCGTTGGTGATGACCTTAACCGGGTGGCGGGGTTACCCTACGTTGTCAGCGGTACATGGTTGGAGCCCAAGGTAACTTTTGCCGGTGGAGAACATGATAAATCTAAAAAGCCGAAAAGTACGCTGGATTTCTTGCATCGGCAAGGCCAACGCTAAACCAGGCCCACGCTCAACAAGAACCACGCTAAAAAATGCAAACAATTAACTTTCCGCCAACCCCGTGCCAGACAGCTGTTTTTTTAAACGGTGAACGACGACACCCCCTAGACTGGCAATACGCTGCTTACCGTTCATTGCTGATTGCCGACGGGGCATGGAATTATCTACATAACGCCGATATACTGCAAACGGCTAACCGGGTAAGAGTGATAGGTGATGGCGATTCGATTGCGTATGCGCCTGATTGTTTTGAACGGATAGGCGATCAGGATAGTACGGATTTTGCAAAAATTGTACGTTTATTAATCGCTGAAAAAGTCACGCAAGCCGACGTCTTTTGGGGCAGCGGTGGAGAGATGGATCATTTTTTGGGCAATCTGTCCGTTGCGGCTAAATACGGGCAGTATATTGATTTACGCTTTTATGACGATAAACAGTGTTATTTTTATAGTACCGAAGATTGCCTGATTAGCGGGGCACAAGGGCAGGGGATTAGCCTGTATCCGTTCTCTGAAGCTTTGGTCAGCAGCCGAGGCTTGCGCTATGAAATGCATAGTTTTTTCATGCGGCAACATGATAAACAAAGTCTCAGAAACACTATTGTTAAACAAGAACTGCAACTAAGCTTGCAGGGCAATGTGTTTATGTTTATTACATTGCCAAATACTATTTGCCGCGCGGTTTAAAACTCAGCACATTAGCATTAATACAAAAGCGTCGCTGGCCATTAGGGCCGTCATCAAACACGTGTCCTAAATGAATGCCTGATTTTTTGGCACGCACTTCGATACGCTGCAGCCCAAAACGGTTATCGAGCTTTTCGACGGTCGAGCCGGCAATGGCCCTGGTAAATGATAACCAGCCGGAGCCGGAATTAAAACGGTCTTTACTGTCAAATAACGGCTCACCGCTTAAGGTATCAATAAAAACGCCGTCCCCGGTGTCTTTGAATAAGTCATAACGTTTACAAAAACGACTTTCCGTACCGTCTGCAAAAGCGATTTCATAAGCTTTGGAATCCTTACCCAATTGAAATACCCCCAATGCTTGATAGAATTCCTCGGGTGTCATATAACCTTGTTGAGCAAAGACTTCCTTGCCATCTTGTATAAAGAAAATCGTCGGCGTTGCCCAGGTCGGTGTGGTCAGCTGCAAACCGTTAAGTTGCTCGGCTTGGCGGTAATGCAGCGGGATTTCGCCCTGATAACCATTGCTGACATTTTGCTTAAATTGCTCACAATACGGGCAAAACGGAGCCTCCAGAATGACAATATGTTTACCTGACAACAGCGGCGTATTATCGACTTTGGGGAGCTTGTCGTTTTGTTCAAAAGTGACACCGGTGGCGTGATTTGGACAGTAACCGTTAGGATTTTTTTGCAGATAATCCTGATGATATTCCTCAGCCGGATAAAATGTTGTTAACGGTTTGATTGCCGTAGTAATTTTACCGTAACCTGCCGCAGTTAAGCGTTGCTGATACTGCTTGGCCAGCATTTCGGCAATGTGCCGCTGGGCCGCATTACGGTATAAAATAGTGGAACGGTACTGGGTGCCGACATCATTGCCCTGACGATTTAACTGGGTCGGGTCGTGCCCTTCAAAATAGTTTTTAATAATATGATGCAATGAGACCTTGTTAGGGTCATAGACGACTTTGACCACCTCGGCAAAATTGTCGGGGTTATGCTTGTTTTTCGCCTGGGTAATGGCTCGATAAGTCGGTTCGATATGCTTACCATCAGCATAACCGGATATAGCGTCAATTACTCCCGGAATGGCTTGATAACGTTTTTCTGCTCCCCAAAAACACCCTGACCCCAAAACAATACTGTCCGTTTTCGGAAGTGAGGTCTCAGCCTGCGCCAACGTTAAAAGTGTCATAGCAAATCCTGTTAAAAATAATTTAATCATATTGTCCTCAATGGATGATTTATTAATTATTAAAGTACTTATGTTATCCATTATACGAACATTATGGCAAAAAGTTTCAAAGATAAAAAATGCTTTATGCGGCCCTTTGATGTAAAAAAATATAACAAAAGATAAGTATACCGCAAAAAAGTCTAGAAATGGCCGTTATACGTCAAATATACGTTTAAAATTAATTAAAATTAATTCTGTTAATTAAATGAAAATGTTATAATTCCATACTTTTGTATCAACAGGTGGCGTCATGATAGTGACCGAACAACGTATTTACTGGTTATTGATAGGAGTTGTCTGTATTTATTTATTCAACTTACTATCACCTATTTTAGGGCCTTTTTTATTCTCAATATTATTGGCTTATTTAGGCGATCCAATCACTGATAGGCTGGAAAAACGAATGTCGCGGACGTGGGCTGTCGTCACGGTGTTTGTAACGATTATTATTTTACTGGTACTAACGGTGATGGTTTTTATTCCGTTGGTCAGTGATCAGTTAAGTAAGTTATTAAACAAAATTCCCATGCTGCTGGCTTTTCTTCATGATACAGTGCTGCCTTTTTTGCAGAGTGATTTGCAATTTCAGCCCGGGGCGGAAAAAAGTGAATTGCTTAATATGGTTAAAAATAACTTGGCCGATTTGCCCAGTTTGGCTAATCGTTTAATTACCTGGCTTGGTGGTTCCGGCGGATTTATTGTTGCGCTACTGGGAAATATCTTTTTAGTGCCTGTGGTGACTTTTTATTTATTGCGTGATTGGGATGTTTTACTGGCTAAATTACATGCTTTATTACCGCGTCATATCAAGCCTAAAATCACTCAGCTGGCCAAAGAGTCCGATAGTATGTTAGCAGCATTTTTACGCGGACAATTTGCCGTAATGAATGCTTTGGGACTTATTTATGCTATCGGTTTATCAATAGTGGGCCTGGATTCTGCCATTCTGATTGGTTTTATTGCCGGCTGGCTGTCATTTGTGCCTTATTTAGGACTGGTCGTTGGTTTCGGGGTGGCGACGGTATTGGCCTATTTCCAGTTTCATGATGTGATGCATCCTTTCGGGGTGATTATTACCTTTACGATAGGGCAGGCGTTAGAGGGTAGTGTGCTGACCCCGCGTTTTGTCGGCGAACGTATTGGGTTACATCCCGTTGCCGTGATTTTTGCCGTTTTAGCCGGTGCCCAATTAGCCGGTTTTGCCGGTGTATTATTGGCATTACCGGTTGCCGCTGTACTAAATGTCTTGATTTCTCATGCCCAGGTAGCATATCAACGCAGCAAACTATATAATAATCTGACTACGGATAATACCGCAAATAACCAAGACGATAATGAGGACTCTATATGAAATCAAATACTATCCCGCTTATTCTGAGTCTGGCAATGCTGGCCATACTTGGCGGATGTGCGTCACAAAAGAATATCGCTCTGGAAAAATACAACCGCGGTATGTATGCCGTTAATAAAACGGTAGATCGTTATACCTTAAAACCCATTGCCAAAGGCTATCGAGCCATCACTCCGGACCCTGTTGAACGCAGTGTCAGTCATTTTTTTGATAATATTGGTGAACTCGGCACGATGACCAATAGTTTGTTGCAGGGTAAATTTCATAACCTGGCTGCTTCCAGTGCACGTTTTGTCTGGAACAGCACCTTAGGTTTGGCAGGCTTGTTTGATGTGGCAACGGCAATGGATATTAAAGCCAATGATGAAGATTTCGGGCAGACATTACGCTATTGGGGTGTGCCGTCCGGTCCCTATATTGTCTTGCCGTTGCTGGGCCCCAGTACGGTAACGGATAGCGTCGGCCTGGTAGGCGATGCTTATATCTCACCCTTGTTTCATGTTAATAATAACAGCATAAAAGCGGCTAATAAAGCATTGGTTGCTGTCGCTGCCGTCGATAGACGTGCGCAATTATTAGAGAAAGAAAAATTGTTACAAAATGCAACAACCGATGAATATGGTTTTGTTAAAAGTGCTTATTTGCAACGCCGGCAGGCATTAGTCAATGATGGTAAGCAAGATACCAGTCTGGATGAAGATTTTGATGCACTGTTTGAGGAGTAGCTTGCGTGCCTTATGATGATTTTCTTCGTTTTGCTCATGCATTGGCTGATGCCGCCCGACAGATTACATTGCGTTATTTTCGGCAGCGACTGATTGTTGATGATAAGCCGGATAACAGCCCTGTTACGGTGGCAGATAAAGAAACCGAGCAAGCCTTACGCCATCTGATTAGTAAGCGTTACCCTGAGCACGGCATTATCGGTGAGGAGCAAGCAGCTAAAATGACTGCCAGTGATTATGAATGGGTCATAGACCCGATTGACGGTACCCGTAGTTTTATCAGCGGTTATCCTTTGTTTGGTACGCTGATTTGTTTGCTTTACAAGGGAGAACCGATAGTCAGTATGATTGATATGCCGGCTCAGGATGAGCGTTTTTTTGCGACAAAAACGATGCCGACATACTATCGTAAAGGGGGAAAAACGCAGATAATAAACGCCAATCAACAGCATGAGGTAGCCGAGGCAATACTGTTTTCTACCGATTACGAGATGTTTAGCGCAGCGGAAAATAGCCAGGCGATGGCATTGCGTCAGGCAGTAAAAATGGTGCGCTATAATGGGGATTGTTATCTGTATGGTATGTTGGCAGCAGGTTGGATTGACCTTGTACTGGAAGCGGATTTAAAAGTTTATGATTATTTGCCCCTCACTCTGATTGTTGAACAAGCAGGTGGTAAAATGACCGATTGGCAGGGCAGAAGACTACATAAAAATAGCAGCGGGCAAGTACTTGCTGCTACAAATGCAACGTTGCACACAGCAGCATTGGCATATTTACAATTAACATAATCGGGTTATTTTATGGTTTTTGGTTTCGGAAAAAAGAAAAAAGAAAAAGTAACACCACAGGCGACTGAAGAACAGACAGCGTCTGTCGAACAGGTTGATAATTCTGATGCAATATCTCAGCAAGCCTCGGTATCAACAGAAGACGTTGCCGCCGAATCCACGGCGGTTAAAAAAAGCGGTTATTTCTCCCGGCTGAAAGCAGGATTAGCCAAAACCGGTGCCGGATTTGGTCATGTGTTTCTGGGTAAAAAAGCTATTGATGACGAATTAATAGAGGATTTGGAAACCACCTTATTAATGGCGGATGTTGGTATTGAGGCGACACAAGAAATTCTTGATGATATCACAAACGCGATTTCACGCCAGTCTTTGCATGACCAGACAGCAGTTGTTAATCAGCTAAAAAAAAGCATGCGGAGAATATTGTCAGTTAGCGATAAGCCGCTTGTCTTTAGCGATAAAAAGCCATTTGTTTTATTAATGGTGGGCATTAACGGTGCCGGTAAAACCACCACTATCGGCAAAATCAGTCAAAAGCTGAAAAGTGATGGTAAATCGGTTATGCTGGCAGCGGGTGATACCTTTAGGGCGGCTGCTGTTGAGCAATTAAAAACCTGGGGTGAACGTGCCGGGGTACCTGTTATTGCCCAGGAAAGCGGCGCGGATTCAGCTTCGGTAATTTATGATGCCTACGCATCGGCAAAAGCCAAAGGCTTTGATGTATTGATCGCCGATACGGCAGGCCGTCTGCATACACAGTCTCATTTAATGAGTGAAATTGAGAAAATTGTCCGCGTATTGAGAAAACATGACCCCGCAACCCCGCATGAAATTATGTTGGTTATTGATGCCGGTAATGGGCAAAATGCCCTGAATCAAGCCAAAGAATTTCATAAATCACTGGGATTAACCGGAATTACGGTGACCAAACTGGATGGTACGGCAAAGGGCGGGATTATTTTCCCGATAGCTAAACAATTAGGACTGCCGGTACGTTTTATCGGTGTTGGTGAAACAGCAGAAGACTTACGCGAATTTAATGCCGATGATTTTGTTGATGCTTTATTAAGCAGTCTGGATAATCAATCAAACTTGCAATAAATCAGGAGAATCATAATGGCATCACATGAACGTATTCGCAGAGTCAGCGAACAAATCCGCCGGGAACTGGTGACAATTTTACCCGAAGCGGTTTTTCACAGCAAAATTAATTTTGTTTCCGTCACCGGCATGGATTTATCGCGTGATTTTAAATACGCTACGATTTATGTCACCATTATTGGCAATGACGAGGTGCGCCATGAACTGCTTGATTTACTTAACGCCAGAAAAGGTGAAATTCGTCATTTACTGTCTAAACGTCTGATGACACGAACTGTTCCTGCAATGACCTTTGTCTATGATACCTCGGTGGAATACGGGGCAAAAATGGAAAAAATGCTCCACGATATTGTCGAAGAAGATGAACGCCGCCATGGCGGCCATGGTAACAATAGTGGCCATGGTAGCAAGGGCAGCAAGGGGGACAAACCGACTAACGAAACTGCTGCCAGGGGAAAATAGTATCTATCAACAATGGCAAAAATTCCTTTTCGTGCCGTCAATGGTGTGCTGTTGTTGGATAAAAGCCGTGATATCAGCAGTAATAAAGCCCTGCAGGATGCACGTTTTATTTATCGAGCCAAAAAAGCCGGGCATACCGGCACACTAGACCCTTTTGCGACGGGATTATTACCTGTGTGCTTTGGTGAAGCCAATAAATACGCCCGTTGGTTGTTCGATGCCGATAAAACCTATCAATTTACCGCGGTTTTAGGGCGGCAATCCAGTACCGGTGATACTGAGGGTGATATTACGGTTATTGACGAACACCCCGAAATAACGGTTGCACAATTACAATCTGCCGAGCAGGCTTTTATAGGTGAAATCAAGCAAATTCCACCAAAATATTCGGCCATAAAAATTAACGGGCAACGAGCCTATGATTTGGCTCGTGCAGGTAAAACCGTTGAAATTCCTATACGGCAAGTGACCATTCATTCGTTATCTTTATCGGTGAGTGGCAATATGCTAACAGGCACCACCCGGGTGTCTAAAGGCACATATATTCGTACCCTGGTTGAAGACATTGCTGCCTGCCTTGGTACAGTGGCGTATTGTCAAGAGCTGCGCCGCCTGCAAATTGCCGATTTATATAGTGATGACGAGGCTAATCCGCGCCCTATGCACACGCTTGCAGACCTGCGTGCAATCAGTGATGAAAAAGAACGCGATAAATTATTATTGCCCATTGATTTGCTTTGCCGCCAGTTTCCCAAACAAACAATTGTATCTGCCCACTGGGACAAGCTGATTCTCGGACGGCAAAGTCATATTGACAGTCAACAAAACGGTATTGTCAGGCTGTATTTAAACGGTAAATTTCATGGCTTGGGTGAAATCAATAAAGGCCGCTTAAAAGCCTTTCGCTTGTTAAATACAGGCTTTTGACGAGATTGACTTGCTTGTCTTAATCAGGTGATTTTATAAGTTTATGTGCCACTAATCCTATAAGGCCAGCTTTTTCAATTAGATTAATTTAATTTATACTATTAAATCAGGCTTCAAGCAATTGGGTGCACATAAAAATCTGTCCAATTGCTTGAAGTTGGCTTGAAGTTGACTGGCCTTCAGTTAACTTATTAATCAACTTTAGGTGCCGCCGATTTAATGGCGTCGCTGGCTTGGTCGGTAAACTGTGAAAAATTATCAACGAACATTTTGGCTAATTTAGCAGCTTGCGCATCATAGGCTTCAGGGTTAGCCCAGGCATTACGCGGTTGTAAAATTTCTGCCGGTACATTGGAACATTCGGTAATCACCTCAAAACCAAAACGCTCATCTTTCACACTGGGAGCAGTGGCAAGTTCCCCGCTGTTGATAGCATCAACAATAGCACGCGAGTATTTTAATTTAATACGCTGGCCTTCACCATAGCCGCCACCGGCCCAGCCGGTATTCACCAACCAGACATTAACATGATATTTTTGCATTTTCTCGGCTAATAGCTCGGCATATTTTGATGGATGCCAAACCATAAAAGGTGCACCGAAACAGGCTGAAAAAGTAGCTTCCGGTTCGGTTACACCGACTTCGGTACCGGCAACTTTTGCCGTATAACCGGAGATAAAGTGAAACATGGCTTGTTCAGGATTGAGCTTGGCTACCGGTGGTAAAACCCCAAAAGCGTCACAGGTTAAGAAAATAACATCCGAAGGCTGACCGGCTTTACAAGGAATTCTAGCATTATCAATAAAATCAATTGGGTAACTACCGCGTGTATTTTGCGTAATACGTGTGTTGGTATAGTCAACATTGTGGTCAGCATCATAGATAACATTTTCTAAAACTGAACCAAAGCGAATGGCATTGAAAATATCAGGCTCTTTTTCTTCACTTAAGTCAATGACTTTAGCATAACAGCCACCCTCAATATTGGAAATGCCGTTATCGCTCCATACATGCTCATCATCACCGATTAAATCACGATGCGGATCAGCTGATAAAGTGGTTTTACCGGTGCCTGATAGACCGAATAACACTGCTGAACGATCGCGTCCATGTTCTGCCGTTGCTGAACAGTGCATTGATAATTCACCTTTTAACGGGATAAGGTAATTCATAATGGTGAACACACCTTTTTTCATTTCACCGGCATATTCTGTACCTAAAATAACCACCTCACCATTTTCAAATGATAGTGAAACAGAGGTTATTGACTCTACGCCTTCGACATTAACGTCGGCTTTTTTCTCACCGGCATTATAAATGATGTAATCCGGTTCGCCGAAACGCTCAAGCTCTTCCGGAGTAGGGCGGATTAACATGTTTAGCATAAATAAGGCATGATAGGCACGACTGGTAATGACACGAACCTTAATACGATCTTGGGCATCCCAACCGGCAAAGCCGTCAATACAATAAAGGCGTTGGCAACCATTTAAATAGCGCAAGGCAATTTTGCGGTTGGCAATATGTGATTCCAGCGGGAAAGGAATATTGATATCACCCCACCATTCTGGCGGGAAAGGAATATTGATATCACCCCACCAAATATTATCTTTTGATTCGGGGTGTTCTACGATACGCTTGTCTTTGGGGGAGCGTCCTGTTTTTTCACCGGATAGGGCAATCAAAGCACCGCTGGATGAAATAGCAGACCCTTTTTCATGAGTAAGTGCTTCCTGATATAAGCGTGCGGGGCTTGGATTGCGTAGTATCTGTGAATTATTAATGCCGTATTGTGATAGATTAATTAACATGGTTTTATTATCTCTCGCGGGTTGGTTAAAGAAATTCTTAGCTTAAATTAACATATATTCGACTATTTTTCCTCTATTTTTCTTAAAAAAATCGCAATATGTCGTATAAAAATATAGGGTAATAATTATTAATTAACGTAATATTGTTGGTTTTATGTTGTCTTGGCTCGCACCACTCAATCGGTATTGTACGCCCGGCGATATTACAACCGACCACACGTCCGCCTTTGCGGCTAAAGCGCATACGTCCTTTGGCGCGATTACCATTTATCACAGTGGTTTTATTGCCTGTGGTAACTTTGGCAATGCGGCTGCTTTTGTGACGATTTTTTGTTGGTGTTGGTTTTTTAATAACAATATCTTTGCTGGGTCTTTTGACCGTTGCCTTATTTGTTATTTTGCTTTTACTGTTTTTGCGGTTGGTTTTTTTTGCTACGGTTTTTTTTGTTTTTTTCGCTGTGACAACGCGTTTGGCAGCCAATTTTTTGCTTTTTACCGTATTAAAACTATTGCTCACGGACAGCATTAACTCGGCATCAAAGCCATTGCCGGCTAAACTATTGGTTTTACGATAGCTGCTAATGGCACGTAGGGTTCGTTTGCCCATTTTTCCGTCGGCTTTGCCGGTTTTATATCCTATATAGGCCAGTTTGCGCTGGATATTTTTAAGGAAATATCTTTGCATCTTGACATAGGTTTTCTCATTAATATTTCCGTTAACGGGCAATTTGTATTTTTTCTGAAATTT
>PDWJ01003256.1_pt1 | contig 15739 bp, 13 predicted proteins | sample 1430881 | NCBI WGS metagenome assembly PDWJ01 (sample SAMN01162460, study PRJNA174530) | Oral metagenome, whole genome shotgun sequencing project. | biome: Marine environment; feature: Marine mammal; material: Swab sample of the gingival sulcus; isolation source: swab sample of gingival sulcus... | reverse complement strand
TTAAGGGCTTTTCGTATAAGTGCGACCGAAAAGAGCAAGAATCCTGGTTGAGCACTGAGCATCACGGGATAAAAAACAACAATCAGGTCGAAACTGATTCTGGGAAACCTGCAACTCAAAAAAAAAACGACCGCATCGGTCATAAAATAGCTACATCACCCTTCTCGTATGGTACTTTTCAACACCCTTAAGCAGGATACGACAGAACAGCGTTGACAGGGTGCTAGACTATAATGGGCCCCAAAATTCGAACCGGTTGCCAAGCAACAAAACCGCATGATAAATTCGGTTAAAGATATTTTTGGAGTGAGGGTCTATGAGAAAACATTATAGTGGAAAATTCAAGGCCAGAGTCGTTCTTGATGTGTAACTACTCACAGGGAACGTATCACCCTGGTTTAACTTAATTTTAATCCTGTAACTGCTTTCAGGTTGTCCAGATTCGGGCAAGCACGATTGGCAGCTATAGCCCCTCTATGCGGCGGGTCGTGATCGTTTAAAGAGGGATGAGCTGTGAGGAGTTACATGCAGCTAAAAAAAACATAAAACCAGTCTTGACATGGGGTCCACTTCAAAGCCACTGCGGCAAGGGATGGGCATCACTTCCCTTGAAAGACATCCATATACAAATCATCAACTCAGGAGATGACCTATGACACGAGAAGAAATAATGAAAATTATTGAGAAAAAGAAGGTCAACTTTTTCCGCCTGCAATTTGTTGACATTTTTGGCTTCATGAAAAATGTCGCCATCCCGAAAAGCCAGATTGAAAAGGCACTGGATGGTCAGATAATGTTTGACGGCTCTTCCATTGACGGCTTTGTACGTATCAATGAATCTGATATGTATCTGAAGCCGGATTATAACACCTTCACCGTTCTTCCCTGGCGTAAATACGGTGACACCAACGCTGCCCGTATCATCTGTGACGTTTATAAGTCAGATGGTGAAACTCCATTCGAAGGGTGCCCGAGGGTAAACTTGAAACGGATTCTGGCAAAGGCAAAGGCCATGGATTTTACCATGAATGTTGGTACCGAGAGCGAGTTTTTCCTGTTTGAAAAAGACGGGAAAGGACGTTCAACCACTATCACTGATGATGTTGCCAGCTATTTTGATACTGATCCGGCAGATATTGGCATTGACTGCCGTCGTAAGATCATTGTCACCCTGGAGGAAATGGGGTTTGAAATTGAACAGTCTCATCATGAAGTCGCCGAGGGACAACATGAAATTAATTTCAAGTTTGCCGATGCTCTTGCTGCTGCCGACAATACTGTAACGTATAAATGGGTTGTTCGTTCCATTGCAGCTGAATTTGGGCTGCATGCCACGTTCATGCCCAAACCGATTTTCGGTATCAACGGTTCCGGCATGCATACTAACCAGTCCCTGTTCAATCTGGATGGCACCAATGCCTTTTTTGATGAAAGTGGTCCATTGCAGTTGAGTGAAATCGCCTACAAATATATCGCCGGTATTGCAAAAAACGCCAATGGTTTTGTTGCGGTAACCAATCCTCTGGTAAATTCTTACAAGCGTCTGGTCGCCGGATACGAAGCACCTGTGTATATTACCTGGTCCGCATCCAACCGTTCCGCCCTTATCCGCATCCCTGCTTCCCGCGGTCTGGGTACCAGGACTGAGGTTCGCTGCCCGGATCCATCCTGTAATCCCTATCTGGCCTTTGCCATGATGCTTGCCTCCGGCCTTGACGGTATAAAAAACGATCTCAAAGTGCCTGAGTCAGTCGATCTGGATATTTATGAAATGACTCCTGCAGAAAGAGAAGCAGTCGGAATTAAAAGCCTGCCCGCAAATCTCCACGAAGCTATTGAGGCATTAAAGGCAAATCCATTAGCAAAAGAAGCGCTGGGTGAACATATTTTTGAAAAATATGTAGAAGGAAAGGAAGCAGAATGGGATGCATACCGCACCGCAGTTACTGACTGGGAAATCGATAATTATATTGATAAATATTGATCGTTGTCGTCTCCTCTTAAAAAAGTGCTTTTCCCCGATTGCAGGCAGCTGCCAGATTTTTTGGCGCAGTCATGTCTTGTTGAACAGCAGGGCAAGATTCAGTCGGCCACGGATATGAGGCTTGGCATAGACTGCGCTTAAATGGGCCTTAACCGTTCTTTCTGTGATACTGAGTCGTTCAGATATCCTCAGGATTGGAAAGCCCTTCACTGACCAGTGCGGCAATCTGGTACTCGCGATTGGACAGGTTCTGCAATGCTGACTTCGTTTTGCTTTTTTCCCTGACGGATTTATTGCCGGTTCTCGATTGCAGGCCGGTAATGATTGCCTTAACCGCTTCGACCAGCCTTTGTTTGTTTATATAGCTGTTTGCGCAGCCAACGCTGCCGACCAGAAGATAGCGTATCCCTTCCTTTTCGTTTGGACGATCCGAAAGGACTAATATACGGATACCAGGCTGTTGCTGCACAATATCTGCAACTGTCTGAGTATCAGCCAACACACTGTGAAGCAGCATTATGTCAAAGGGAGTTACCCGAAAAAGAATGTTGAGATCCTGGATAGAGATTGCCTGAAAGGTGGCAGGTGCAGGCTGGAGGGCCCCAGACCATCTTTTCAGGAGCGGGGTAACAGTGCTGCCAATGAGTGCTTTCATGTTTAACGCTCCCTTAATGCGGTTTGCTGGGCACGGAGAAGTGGTTTCAGCAGGTAACTGAGAATTGTTTTCCTGCCTGTCAGTATATCTACTGAAACCACCATCCCCGGAATAATGGGTAATTCGAGCCTGATATAGGCCTCATTGAGTTTTTCCCGGGCAGAGTTATAATAGTTCAGTTTTTCTTCTTCAATGGCCTGTTGTGCCTCGGCAATGGTGGATTTGATTTTAGGGATAAGCTGGCCCGGTTGAACGATGTCGCCCACATTTACCAGAATCTTTGAGAGAATTCCCTCTTCCAGGTTTTGGACAATCTGAATCTGCCTTGAAAAAATGACCTGGCCGTGGTACCGGCGCATCTGGAACAATGTCATCGCTACAGCTGGACCTGTTTTGTAGAATTTTGCATAGATACCATTGGTGACACGTCCATTGGTAACGTCTGTTGCGCTGCTTTCTCCTGATGCTGGATGATCACCGAATGGATCCAGCTCTTTTTTAATTGATTCTTATCGGCCACGGATTATAATAAAATTCGTGTAACTACTCACAGGCCACCCCTCTTTGAACGATCACGACCCGCCGCATAGAGGGGCTATAGCCGCCAATCGTGCTTGTCCAAATATGGGCAACCTGAGAGCAGTTACACGTTTGAGGCAGGTAAAACCAGAGAGTTACACACCCAGTGAGTAGTCACAAATTCGTAACTGTTTCCAGGTCATCCGTCCACCCATCTTCGAGTGTTCACGACTGTCCGCATAGAGCAACGATAGCTGCCAGTCCCGTATATCCCAGATCTGGTCTGCCAGAAAGCAGTTACAGGCTTGAAGCAAGTGAACCCAGGGCGATACATCCCTGCGAGTAGCTACATGTGAAAGAAGACATGAAACAAGGAGAAAAAAAGCCCTACTGGGAGCTGCGTGAGCTGGTGACCATCGGCATCTTCGCCGCCATTGCGAAGGTTTCAGCCATTCTGGTCACTGTGGTGGGCGGAGGGATGAACCCCCTGACCCTGATTCTGAAAAATCTGGTGTATACCACCTTGATGGTAGTAATGCTGTACAAGGTCCGAAAATTCGGTTCACTCCTGCTTTTTCTTTTTATCGGCACTCTGGTTTCCATGCTGCTCATGGGTGGAGGTTTCTTTCTGATCCCGCCCATGGTCATTGCATCACTCGCTGCCGAAGGGGTAATCGTACTGCTTGGAGGCTACCGGAAAAGCATTAACCTGATGATCGGGGTCGGTACCTATGACCTGTTATTTAAAATCAGTTCAGTAGGAATTTCATGGCTCTACCTCCGTGAACAGCCGGGAATGATTGTGATGACCGCCATGGTGGTAGGGATCGGTTACCTCGGTGCTTTTATCGGGCTTTTCACTGGAGCCCGTTTTGTCAAGGAGCTGCGCCATGCATCCATTATACGGGACTGAGCGTTCCCCGGGAAGCAGCCTGATTCACCGCTGTGACGTACGGACCAAAATGACAATCAGCCTGCTGGCATCAGTTGCTGTGATTTTTTTTGACAGTTGGCAAGCACTTACCTTTCTGACCGCAATAAGCACCATCTATGTGATGAACATCGGCAGGATCCGGCTGGTCCTGCTCTGCTATACCGCCTTGATGCTCATGTGGGGTGTTTCGGTATTTTTTTTGTATCTGCTCAGCCACCTTCATGACCTGTTCCGGCTTTCGGGGACTGAACGGCTCCTGCCCCCTTTCCTCAGGACCATGGTCATGCTCAATGTTGTGCTGGCACTGGCACTGTCATCAAATATCCAGGCGCTGCTGGCGGCACTGAAAGGGCTGCGCCTGCCGTTCTGTCTCTATATTCCTGCAGCAGTGGTGATTCGCTTCATCCCCTCTTTTATCCAGGATGTGCGGCAGGTTCACGAGACCATGAAGACAAGGGGATACAGCCTCAATCTGTTCTTTGTGCTGAGGCACTTGCGACTTACTACCAGATTACTCATAGCTCCTATGCTGTTCCGGGCCCTGAAAAGTGCAGATGAACTTTCCGTGGCGGCGGAGTTGAAGGGGATGAACCCACAGGTGAAGATCAGGCCGTATCATGCAACGAAACTTTCCCGACTTGACGGGATGATCTTTTCGCTGGCCGCAGCCTCAATGGCGGTAGCCGCTGCAATACAGGTAACCTGGCCCAATACAGGTGGTGGAGGCATGATGTAATGCTCGTGTTGCGTAATGTATCCTATAGCTATCCCCTCCAGGAAGAACCCGCTGTCCAGGAACTGTCTCTGGAAGTCTCTCCTGGCGAGGTCTGCCTTGTCACCGGTGCCAGCGGTTGCGGCAAATCTACCCTTATCCGCCTGATCAACGGACTCTGCCCCCACTTCTTCTCTGGAATGTTTACAGGGGAGGTGAGCCTTTCAGATTACTCGGTCAGCAGGGGAACCCTGCGGGAGACCTCAGCTCGCGTGGGGACGGTTTTTCAGGATCCAGAAACACAGTTTTTCGCCCTGCATGTGGAGGATGAGATCGCCTTTGCCCATGAGTGGCAGGCCAAATCACCTGATGCTATCCGCCGGATCGTTGAACAGACAGCCGGGAAACTGGGCATATCAAAACTGCTTGGTGCCTCAATCCATGAACTCTCAGAGGGGCAGAAACAGAAAGTAGCCCTTGCCTCGGTGCTCTCCGGTTCACCGGAAGTCGTGGTGCTGGATGAACCTTCAGCCAATCTCGACCCGGACTCGACTCAAGAACTGGCCCGTCTCATCAATGATCTTAAAGCAAGAGGGGTAACTGTACTGATAGTGGATCACCGGCTTTACTGGTTGCAAGACGTGGCGGACCGGGTGATTATCATGGAGGAAGGAAGGATCGCTGCTTCCGGCGGCATCAAGCTGCTCAATGCCCCTGAAACCCTCCACCGCTACGGCCTGCGCAGCGCCAATGTTACTGATCTCCGCACGCACCTGCCCGGCTGCCCGGACACCGGCCCCATTGAAATCCGCGATCTTTCATTTACCTACCGAAACGGTCCCCGGCTGTTTAATAAGGACTCACTCGCCCTGCCCGCAGGGGTCACGGGAATAATCGGAGGAAACGGCTGCGGCAAGACCACCCTGGCCCGGCTGCTCACCGGCCTTAACAGGTGGCAGAGCGGCGTTGTCTTCTTTGGGAAACAACCTGTTAAACCAGCAGAACTGCTCAAACGTTCATCAATTATCCTGCAGAATACGGATCACCAGCTCCATATGCGCACGGTGACGGAGGAGCTGGCAATGTCAGCCGGTGCGTACCGTTCCGGTGGTTTGGAAAAAGCCCGGCTGATCGAGATACTGGCAGGCTTTAACCTTGATCATCTGGCTGATCGTCATCCCCAATCGCTTTCCGGTGGAGAAAAACAGCGGCTTGTCATCGCCTGCGGCATGGCAAAAAAACCCGATATCCTCATTCTTGATGAACCGACCAGCGGTCTGGATGGACATAACATGAAAAATATCGCGACGATGATCAACAAGGCTGCAGATACAGGTACAATCGTCATAGTCATCACCCATGACCTGGAACTGCTTGAGTTATGCTGCCGGTTCGCCCTGCGGTTGCCGCTCGGATCCACAGATCAGAATAGCGGTAATACTATATAAAACCTTCAGAGAGGTTGTATTATGAAATCACTTATCGTTTATTCCAGTCTTACCGGCAACACCCGCTCGGTTGCGGAGGCAATATCTGAAATATGTCCTGAACCTTTTTCCATACTGCCGGTTGAGGATGCCCCTGCCGGAGGCGGAGATTACGATTTTGTCGTTCTCGGTTACTGGGTCGACAAAGGGATGCCTGACAAAAAAAGCCGGGACTACCTGACAGGACTCAATAACAAGAAAATCGGACTGTTCGGCACGCTCGGGGCCTATCCTGATTCGGATCATGCCAAGGATTGCATGACCAAGGCTGAGAAACTGGCAGGAAGTAACTCCGTTGCCGGTCATTTCATCTGTCAGGGCCGGGTGGACCCCAAACTGCTTGAGCGAATGGCAAAAATGAAGAATAACCCCCACCCCATGACCGAGGAGCGCAAGAAACGGCTCGAGGAAGCCAAAAAACATCCAAATGAAGAAGACTTTGCTGCCGCCAGAACAATGTTTGGAGCCATCTTTTCACGAGTTGCGGCTGAAATTTCGGAGCACTAGTGTCCTGTCAAGGCTGAAATGTCAGGATATTGCACCGGATTTTTCTTGTTCTTATGCAGCCTTGTCCTGCGTTGCATAATAGTGCTGTGTGACACAGGGCAAGGCTGCATAAGAGCTGTAAAAGACAAGCAGGATGCGACAGAGCAGCGTTGACAGGACACTAGCCCGGATTTCTCATCAGCTCAGGTGGTGCCAGGTTCGGTAGTTTCTGGTAACTCATTATACCTGGATATATGTGCTGCCAGACTTCTGCGTTCTTCTCTGCTTCTGACGTGTAACTGGTCACGGGTGCAACAAAATTGTGCAAGTACTCTTTTTCGCTATACGTCACTACTCACTGGGTGTGTAGTGACGATTGGTTTTTTAGGTCAGGGCGGGAATTTGTGCTCTTTTGCCCCCTTCAACAAACCGATATTTTCGGATAAACAGAGTTACCCTCAAATCCCCTTGAGCGGGCATTGCTCACAATCAGGCTTGCTTTTTTTGCAGAAAAATTTCCCGACGCAAACCATAAGGGCATGAAATTCATTGAAAAGAGCTGTATCATGTTCAAGATTATCCATAAATACGGCCTGCAGCTCCTCATAGCCGGCTTCATCGCTGATATACTGATGGCGTGAAAGAACGCGAAAGGTGTAGGCATCAACCACAAAAACCGGCTGTTTTGCCGCATACAGTATAATTGAATCTGCGGTTTCCGGACCAATCCCCTTCACCTCAAGTAATCTCCGACGCAGCTTTTCCTGAGGCTGACAGAGAAAATCTTCCTCTGTCCCCTGGCCGTATTCTTTTATACAACGGCAGAGATTATGAATACGTCCGGCCTTGATATTGTAATATCCAGAAGGCCTGATATATTCGGCCAGCAAAGCCACGGGCAGACTCATGACAGTATCCAGATCGAGCATACCAGCATCTTTGAGTGTGGTGATGGCCTTCTCCACATTCTTCCAGCTGGTGTTCTGGGTCAGAATTGCGCCGATCATAACCTCAAAAGGGGTTTCTGCCGGCCACCAGTGCTGTGGCCCAAAATGTGCCTTTAAGCAATCATACATTCGCATCAAGGTATCAGTCACGTTTCCCCTCTAGCAAAAATATGCGGGGAATTGTGATCGCGCAGTGATGAAGTGCCAGTGATCAGTTCCCCCCGGTTTGGTACTGTCACACACCAGACAACCGCCAGTATCTGACGAGTATATACCAGGATGGTCAAAATGCCCAGGATAATGCTGGTACGGGTGCCCTGCAGATACCCTGTTATGGGATCGCTCCATAGCGAAAATGCCCGGGAGCAGCTACGGCTGTACCGGAGACGAATTTTCTGGCAGCAGTTATTATTGACTTTACCGCCCATACAGCTTACTTAGTACCTTACTCTTCATTTCCTGTCATAAAAAACAAGAAATTATTTGAGGTGTAAGGCCTCTTGGGTTGCGGGTTTTCCGCATTAGTACTCAATTATATATGCAAAGGTAATTCCTCACTGGGTGTGTAACTCTCTGATTGTACCTGCCTCAAACGTGTAACTCCTCTCAGGCTGCCCATAATTGGACAAGCACGATTGGCAGCTATAGCCCCTCTATGCGCCGGGTCGTGATCGGCCAAAGAGGGGCGAGCTGTGAGTGGTTACTATGCAAAGAATATCCCTAAAGAATAACAAGTGCTTGCAGCAGAAAAAAAGAATGGTTGAAGTAACCGAGTCTGCAATAAAAAAATCTGAAATCATATGTGGAGCAGAACAATATTGACCCTGCCATACGTAGATTGTTTTTTCGGGCACACCATCGGGATCAGGAGAAAGAATTGCTAGAAGTTACTGAAACAGCGGCAGAAAGTCTGAAGAACTATGTCAGGGAATATGAAATGGACTCCCCCATCCGCATTACCATCATGCAGCAGGGAGGCTGTTCAGGCATGTCTCTTGGCATGGTCTTTGATTCAGCCACGGAAAAAGATCGCTCTTTTTCTGTGGCCGGCCTTCAATTTATTGTGGAAGAGGACCTGTTTTCCACCTGCGGGGCGATTAAAGTGGATTTTATCGACAGCAGCAGACGTAAAGGGTTTGCCATAACTTCAGCTATTCCGCTTGACAATGGTAGCTGTGGTTCCTGTACAGGTGAATGCGGCAGGGAAAGCAGCTGAGAACTATCCTTATGTAACCAATCACTGGGTCTGTACCTTACGTGTTACGCTCTGCTTCTGACGTGTAACTGGTCATGGGTGCAACAGATTTGGACAAGCACCATTTCCCGCAGGTAAGGTAAAAGGAGAAGGCTGGTTCTTTTTGCGAGTAGTGTTATTATGTTAAAATAACACTACTGTCCTGTCAACGCTGCTCTGTCGTATCCTGCTTGTCTTTTTCAGCCCTTATGCAGCCTTGCCCTGGGTCACACAGCACTACTATGCAACGCAGGACAAGGCTGCATAAGGACAAGAAAAATCCGGCGCAATATCCTGACATTTCAGCCTTGACAGGACACTACGCGATGTGATGTATTGGCAGGCAATGCCAGGGAATTGCGGGTGATCTGGGACAACAACAAAAAATGTGACTGCCGTGATGCTGAAATGCTGGCTGGAATTGCCCGTTTTGATACCGACCTGCCCTGAACTAATTCAGATCAGGTAACTCCTCACATATCACCCCTCTCTGCACGATCACGACCCGCCGCATAGAGGGGCTATAGCTGCCAATCGTGCTTGTCCAGATAGGGGCAGCCTGAGCGCAGTTACACGTTTGAGGTAGGTAAAACCAGAGCGTTACACACCCAGTGAGTAGTTACCAGATCAGGTACACTCTTACCTGTTTATTGCCCGTATCTGCTTTCAGCTTGCCCCCTTCCGCCGGGAGAGACTCAACCCTGCCTTATGTGGGCCCGGACAAGCTCAAGCTCACCATAACTATAGTCATCTCCCAGTATTTCTTTGGCTTTTTTTAGAAAATCAGTCCCTGTCTCAGCAAAAACACCCTCAATAACCTCTCTTTTTTCATTGCTGATCAACTGGTCTATGGAGATCACCCCCGCGCCTATCCAGTGAGCCAGGTGCCTTTCAATGGTCTGTGCTTTCATCTCCCGCTTTGCGGCGATTTCCATGATACTCATTCCCTGCTGAAAATATTCCAGAGATATTTCTTTTGTGTTTTTTGTCTTTTCCATTTTTTGTCTGGAGAGCCTTGCTTCATCCAGTATTGGCAGCTGCACCTTGCTGATACCATGCTTCCCGCGATATTCTGTCACCATGGCCACAAGTTCTTCACCGTAGCGCTCAGCGGTAACAGCACCAATTCCTTTTATTGTCTTCAGCTCCCTGACTGTTGCTGGAAGGCGAACCACAACCTGCACAAGGGTCTTTTGATGAAGTATTGTATACAGTGGCACCCCCAACTCTTTAGCTTTGTTACTTCGCCACGTTCTGATTTGCTGAAACAGTTCAGGGTGCTCTATATCTGATTCAGTATACACACGTTCCCCTTTTTTCGTTTTTCGCTTTGTACCTGCGTTATGCTCGATCTCAGCCTGGGAGATCGCCCGAAGATAGCGATCAGGGGTAAAGCCTTCCTTGCAGCTGGCAATTGCAGCAGCCTTTATTTTTCCTTCCAGTACGACAAAATCATGCTGACGGTTAATCTGTTTTCCGATCTCCTTGTTATCTGTTTCCACCTGAAATTTTTCCATGGGAGCAACAAAAAGGCTTTCCAGTTTTTCCTCAAAGTATGTAACAGCTCTGACAAGTCGCTCCAGAATAACCGGGTCTTCACCGGGAAGATATTTTTCCCTGAACAAACCGCTTAATTGTCGGCCAAAATTCTGCCCAACAAGACAAATCTCCCGGCGGATATTTGTCTGCAGGAGCTCAAGCTCTCCGGTGCCAAAGAGCTGAACCTGATGCTGATACCTCCTGAGCTGTCCTGTCAGATAAGTTAGCTTTCGGTCCAGCTCCTGAAAGTTAAAACACTCCAGCAGCAGACGCTGCTGATAGCGATATTTTTCTTCAGTCAGCAGGTTGCTGTACTTTTCCTGACTCTCACGTAATACTTTGTTGAAATGAGCTATATCCGGATCAGACTTGATGCTCTGTTCTTTTAAAGGTGAACTGAGCACTATGCCCTCCAGTGTCCGGCAACGGCTCAAGGCCACATATACCTGTCCGTGAGAAAAGGCCGCCTGCGCATCAATAATAACCTTGTCAAATGTCAGGCCCTGACTTTTATGAATGGTGACAGCCCAGGCCAGGCGCAGAGGGTACTGGGAAAAAGAGCCGATCACCTTCTCGGAAATATCCCCGCTCTGAGGATCAAGCGAGTACTTGATATTCTCCCACTTTACCGGCTCCACAACAACAGGGGTTGTCTCCCCTGGACACATTACCTCGATCACCCGGTCTTTTATCCGGCAAATCCGCCCTGTTTTGCCGTTATAATATTTTTTTTCCTGAGAAGAATCATTACGAAGAAACATAACCTGACACCCTTTTTTTAACGTCAGTGTCTGCGCCGCCGGATACAAATGTTCAGGAAACTCTCCCTCAATTACGGCTGAAAAGGAAGTTGCCTTGACTGGCAGAGAGGCAAGGTGTGACTGGTTTATCTGGTCAGCCTGTCGGTTATGAGTGCAGAGCGTGATATAGTCAGAGTATTGAGCTGTGTCCAGATCTGCCTGAACGCGTTGATTTAATGCTGAGATCGCTGCTTCAGCACCCTTGTTTTCTCTAACCGCGTTCAGCAGCTGAATAAACCGGGTATCTTCCTGGCGGTATATCTTGTCCAGCTCTATGCCAATCAGCTCTGTTTTTTCAAGCACCTTGCTGCTGAAATAATATGGATTCGCATAATACTGCTCCAGAATCAGCTGGTCCTTATCAGTAACCACTGGAGCAAGCTGTTGAAGATCTCCGACCATAAGGACCTGTACGCCGCCAAAAGGAGCACTGTTTCGCCGGTAACGTCGCAAGACGAGATCCACAGCATCCAGCATATCAGCCCGAACCATGCTGATTTCATCAATGATAAGCAGGTCAAGGCTGGTTATGATATTTCTTTTCACCTTGCTCATGCGGTGAAAACCAGAGCGGGAAAAATCACTGCCAGGGATATAAGGGCTAAAAGGCAGCTGAAAAAATGAATGCAGGGTGACCCCGCCTGCATTCATTGCGGCAATACCTGTGGGTGCTGTCACAATCATCCGCTTGCCGCATGATTTTCTGATATATTTTAAAAAGGTTGTCTTGCCTGTGCCTGCCTTGCCGGTCAGAAATACATGACGATCCGTTGAACGGATATATTCTTCAGCGAGCCTGAATGCCTTACTTTTTTCCATTATTCCCTGACATTTTCTGGTTGTTATACCTGAGGCGGATAGTGATATTTACCTGCCCGATTCCACCAAATTACTTGTGCCAAAATCTTGACACCCCCTGTTTTGTCCTTATTATTTTACCCAGGTAACTGCCCACCGGGTAGATGCCCTGTGAGTAGTTACTAACCAGCATGGCTTGATCAGGTTTGCCAGCCACAAACGAATCATGAAAGCTCGTTATTTCGGTAAGGGATGGGTATTACTTCCACTGAAAGACTTTCATATACATTGATAACACCGTCTTATGCAATAGACGCTTATAAGGAGATAATATCATGCAGCTGGATAAATTTACCCTGAAATCACAGGAAGCGATTCAAAGTGCCCATCAGCTTGCTTATGAAAACGGCAATCAGGAAATTCAGCCAGAGCATCTGGTCAAGGCAATATTAGAACAACCAGAAGGTGTGGTGGTCCCTGTCCTCCAAAAAATGGGGATTACCCCTGCCACTGTATTAGCTGAAACCAATCAGCTTATAGCTGCCCTGCCCAAGGTGTCTGGAGGTGGAGCAGGTCAGCCCTACGCCTCAGGAAACCTGCGAGCAATACTTGAAAGCTCCTTTAAGACTGCAAAAAAGATGCAGGACGAGTATGTTTCCCAGGAGCATCTTTTTCTCACCATTGTAGAGAATACCTCTCTTAAGACAAGTTCCATGTTCAAACGGCTGGGCCTGACCAGTAAAGGGTTTCTCCAGGCGCTGACAAGTGTACGTGGCAACCAGCGGGTTACTGACCCCTACCCTGAAGAGAAATATCAGGCTCTGGAAAAATACGCCCGCAATCTTACTGATGTGGCCAGGCAGGAAAAACTTGACCCGGTTATTGGCCGGGACGAAGAAATACGCCGGATTATTCAGGTGTTGTCGAGGCGAACCAAAAATAACCCCATTCTAATCGGGGAGCCGGGCGTTGGCAAGACAGCTATTGTCGAGGGCCTTGCTCAGCGTATTGTAAACGGTGATATACCGGCAACGCTTGAAGGCAAGCAGGTTATAGCTCTTGATCTTGGCGCACTCGTAGCTGGCGCAAAATACCGGGGGGAATTTGAAGACCGCCTTAAGGCAGTCCTCAAGGAGGTTGAGAAACGGTCTGGCGAAATCATCCTGTTCATTGACGAGATTCATACTCTTGTAGGTGCAGGCGCAGCAGAAGGCTCAATGGACGCCTCCAACATGCTTAAACCTGCACTTGCCCGAGGTGAACTGCATTGCGTCGGCGCCACCACCCTGGATGAATACCGTAAATATATCGAAAAAGACGCCGCCCTGGAGCGCCGTTTTCAACCAGTATTGGTTCAGGAGCCAAGCGAGGAGGACACCATCGCTATTTTACGGGGCATCAAGGAAAAATATGAGGTGCATCATGGTGTGCGTATCCAGGATGCGGCAACTGTAGCTGCAGTGATGCTCTCCAGCCGCTATATTACCGACCGCTTTTTGCCGGACAAGGCCATAGATTTGATTGATGAGGCGGCATCCAGACTGCGCATTGAGATTGACTCCATGCCCACAGAAATAGACCAACTGGAACGTAAACGCATCAAGCTCGAGATAGAACAGGAAGCATTAAAAAAAGAAAAAGACAAGGCCTCAAAAGAGCAGCTGGAAAAACTGAAGGAAACCCTGGCCAATCTTGACGACGAGCTCAACGCCATGAAAGGCCAGTGGACGCTTGAGCGAGATATCATCCAGTCCATTCGTGACATCAAGTCTTCCATAGATGAGGCTCGCATGGAAGAACAGCGGGCTGAGCGCAGTGGCAACTTGAGCAGGGTTGCGGAAATACGGTATGGCAGGATCGTGCAGCTGGAAAAGGAGCTGGAAGAAGCCAACGCCAGAATGGCAGACATACAGGAAAACCAGCAAATGCTTAAAGAAGAGGTCTCTGAAGAGGATGTCGCCTCTGTGATAGCCAAGTGGACAGGTATTCCGGTGGATAAACTGCTTGAAGGAGAAAAGGAAAAACTGGTTCAGGCTGAAGATATGCTCGGCCGACGGGTCATAGGTCAGAAAGATGCAATCAGGTCAGTTGCCAATGCTGTACGTCGGGCAAGAGCGGGACTGCAAGACCCGAACAGACCTCTTGGCTCCTTTATCTTTCTTGGTCCCACTGGAGTGGGTAAGACTGAACTTGCCCGTTCACTGGCTGAATTTCTCTTTGATTCAGAAGCAGCCATGATTCGCATTGACATGTCTGAATACATGGAAAAACACTCTGTAGCACGGCTCATCGGTGCCCCTCCTGGATATGTGGGATATGATGAAGGCGGCATGCTGACCGAAGCGGTGCGGCGGCGGCCGTACTCGGTCATCCTCTTGGATGAGATCGAGAAAGCGCACCCGGATGTCTTCAATGTGCTCCTGCAGGCCCTGGATGATGGTCGCATGACTGATGGCAAGGGGCGGACAGTTGATTTTAAGAATACCATCCTTATTATGACCTCCAATCTTGGCAGCCATATTATCATGGAACTGGGGCAAACAGACCCGGAAGAAATACAGCGCCAGGTCAATGAACTGATGCGGCGTCAATTTAAACCGGAGTTCTTAAACCGGATTGACGAGATCATTACTTTTCATGGCCTGTCACGTAACGATCTGGCCGCCATTGTCTCCATCCAGATTGAACGGATGAAAGAACGCCTTGCCAGACAAAAATACCAGCTTGAGCTCACAGACGATGCCATCAGTTTTCTGGTTCAGGCAGGGTATGAACCGGCCTTTGGCGCCAGGCCTTTGAAGCGCGCTATCCAACGCTATATAGAGGATCCCCTGGCCCTGGAGATACTGGAAGGAAATTTTGTTTCGGGAGATTCGATCAAGATAGATACGAACGACAAAAATCAGCTTGTTTTTCAAAAAAACGAGAAGTAACATTTCTAATGCGGAAAACCTGCAACCCAAGGGGCCTTACACCTCAAATAATTTCTTGTTTTTTATGACAGGAATTGAGGAGTAAATCACTAACCAGCATCGCCGACCTTATTACAGAGCAAGTATAATGACATCAGAAATAGACGAACTGACAATTGCCTATGAAGAGGACGGGACCGTCCTCGTGAAAGAGGTGAACAAAGAGGTACTCTCTAAAGGAGCCTGGACAACCATACTTTACCGTTATCAGGAACTGAACAGGACTACCGGTGAATATGGTCCAGACAAATTTTCAATACGCAGATATCAAAAACGCAACGGACAGTACCTCCCAAAATCAAAATTTAACATTTCAAGTCCGGCCCAGGCGAAGAAGATCATAGACACTCTTTCTCGCTGGACATCCGGGTCTTGAAATTTTGTTGGGGTAAAGAGCAACTTTTTAATTGACAGTGGCAGGCAACTCATGTAGGTTGTCGCCTCGTCGCTCAGGAATAAATGCCAATGGCAAAAAAGACTCTACATAAAAAAAATCATTGACAATGAATTAAAACAAGAGTAACTTGAGCGGATGCCGCTCGGAAAATTATTGTTATTTTATTTTTCGAGTGCTTGACTTTGATCTTTGACAACTGAACAGTAAACGAGCGGGCCAAGGCATAGGATTATCCTGTTATTTTTTTATTAGGTTGCGGGATAATTTAATGCAGA
>PDWJ01003255.1_pt1 | contig 15741 bp, 13 predicted proteins | sample 1430881 | NCBI WGS metagenome assembly PDWJ01 (sample SAMN01162460, study PRJNA174530) | Oral metagenome, whole genome shotgun sequencing project. | biome: Marine environment; feature: Marine mammal; material: Swab sample of the gingival sulcus; isolation source: swab sample of gingival sulcus... | reverse complement strand
TGTTTCGCTTATCTGCCAATGATTTGTCTTACAAAAAACAATTGATTTACGTTCCCAAACATTCAGCCAATGCGGCTTTATCCATCAATTATAAAAAGGTAGGTCTTCATACTATCTATCATTACACCGGAAAACGATTTTTGAATAGTGACAATACGGCTTATATGCCAAAATTTTATACCTTTGACATGACATTCGATTATGGAATGCAATATAAGGATTATCAAATATTATTAGCCTTAAAAGTAAATAATATATTGGATTATCCTTATCAAATTATTGCGTGGTATCCAATGCCTGGACGTAGTGTTTCATTTTCGATTACATTAAAAATATAATGTATTGATAATCAATTTTAAATAATTATTAACCGTAAAGCAATTTAATGAGAGTCGAATTGTTCGCAAAAAATAGAGACCTCAGAGGTTTTGAAAACCTCTGAGGTCTGATTTGGGAAAAATATTCCAATTGCTAAATTGACTCTCCCTTTTGCGATTAAAAATTAGTATCTAAAGAAATGAAAAAATTAATTACTTTATTCATCATCGTTTTTGTTTTTACACAATGTAGCAAAGAACCTTTTGGAGTAGTAGAACCCCATGAAGAATATTTATTTTCTCAACATGGATTTTTTATTGTGAATGAAGGGAATTTTAATTTTGGAAATGGTTCTTTATCATTCTATTCCTTTGATTCCACAAAATTATATGATGCTGTTTTTAACGGTACAAACGGTCGGGTATTGGGCGATGTGCCTCAATATATGACTTCAATAGATACAATTGGCATGGTTACGGTCAATAACTCAAATAAGATAGAGTTCTTCTCTACCAATACCCTGAAATCCATCGGAACCATACATGGACTAACCTCGCCAAGAGAAATTGCTGTCGTAAATACAGAAAAAGCTTATGTAAGTGACCTTTATAATGACTCTCTATCGGTTATTAATCCACAAACCCAAGAGCTGATTAAAAAAATTCCTTTGGGCAGAACATCTGAAAGTTTGGTTATTCATAATCAGAAATTATTTGCTGCCAATTGGTCTAAATATGCCACTCCTGAAATCATGAATAATAAAATTATGGTTGTGGATATATCACAAGACAAGGTTGTTGATTCCATTCAAGTCACCATTGAACCCAATAGCATGGTATTGGACAGTAAAGGTTTTCTTTGGGTATTATGCAGTGGTGGATATAATCATGAAGAGCATCCGGCATTATTCAAAATCAATACCCATACCCATGAAATAGAAAAGAGGCTTGAGTTTCCAAATATCAATGCTTCTCCGTCAAACCTTGTGATTGATTCGGAAGATAATTTGTATTTTATTAATCAGGATATTTACAAAATGAGTACATTAGACTCGGCTATTCCTCAAACTGCTTTTATTCCATCTAATCAAACCTATTATGAATTAGAAGTTATTGATGATAAGATTGTTATTGCTGATGCATTGGATTATCAGCAAAAAGGGATGATTTTTATTTATAATAAAACCGGAGAACTGCAAACCAGTTTTAGAGCCGGGATTATTCCTGGATACTTTTATACATTGCCGTAATGATTAATATATTTATAGATTGAGTTTTACCGTATGTTTTTCCCTTTTTAATTCTTAATTATTAATTGTATTAACTCTTCTATTGTTTTGCAGTGTATTGATTGATTATTCTGCTTAATTACCCATTGGTTATCTGTTGTTATATTAATAATTATTTGTGCATTATCCTTGTTTATCGTTTCAGTAAAACCCTCTCTTTCTATGGCTCTGCGAGTCCATTCTTTGATGATATTATCACCCTCAATATAGATATTTCCTTTGCTTTTTCTTTGCATTTTAAAAGTGCCTGTGGGAATGTCAAAGTAAAATGTATCATTACTGAATACTTCTGAAAATGAACCACTAAGTACCAAATCTTCAGGTACACCATTTGTTATCACGCCGTCTTTATTCATCAACCAAATACCATCACACCATTGCAAGGCTAAATCTAATTCGTGAGTAGATAACAGAATGGCTTTGTTAGTCTGCTTGGCTAAATCTCTTAACATACGCATTAAATTCACACGATTAGGCAAGTCTAAATGTGCTGTTGGTTCATCAAGCATCATTAAAGGTGTATCTTGTGCCAATGCCCTGGCTAACATTACCCTTTGCTTTTCGCCATCACTCAATTCAGAATATGCCCTTTGGACAAAATCTTCCAAATCACATTGCTGCAAGGCTTTCTGAACCATCTCTTTATCTTGACTTGATAAAACACCCATGCTTCCGGTATGCGGATACCTGCCCATGCCTACAATATCTTCAACAATGAGATAAGCTGATGTAACTCGGTCTGTCAGCACCAAACTTAACAGGCGAGCCTTTTCCTTGCTTTTTAGCTTCTGAATATGAATTTTATCAATTGTTATATCGCCTTCCAAGGCTGGTTGTAAACCAGCAATCGTACGCAAAAGCGTTGATTTTCCACAGCCATTGGGACCCAATAAAGCAATAAATGAACCACTTTGAATACTCAAATTCAATTTTTTAGATATTACCTTTCGACTTTTTGCAGAAAGATATCCGGTACTTAAATTTGTTATGTTTAATATTTTGTTCATTTGGGTGTTGGGTGTTAGGTGTTGGGTGTTAGGTTTTTGGATATTTTAGTTCATTTTTAATTCTTAATTCTTAATTTTTTTGCCAACGCACCACTTTGACTCCGCGGATATTGAGCGAAGTCGAAATGCAGTGACCGGCTGACAGACTTCGGTCTTCGGTCTTCTGACTTCCGTCAAAAAATACTCTTTCTTTTTCTATTTTTCATAATAATAAATATAACTATGGGTGCCCCCATTACAGATGTTACTGAATTTATAGGTAATGTGGTTCCACTGCCAGGTAATTGGGAAATAATATCACAACAAAGCATAATAAACATACCCAATAAAATGGTTGCCGGTATCAGCACATTATGATTGGCTGTGCGAAACAACAAACGTGCTATATGTGGCACTGCAATGCCTATAAACGCAATGGGACCTACAAAAGCCGTTAAGGTTCCCGTTATAATACCTGTTAAAGCCACCAAACTGATTCTGGTAATGTTTACATTAACTCCTACACTTCGTGCATAATTCTCACCCAACAAAAGGGCATTCATACTTTTGGGTAATAACAGTGAAGCTAATATTCCCAACCCTACTATGGGCATCATAAAATGGAGTTGTGTCCATGTAGTGCCTGATAAACTACCAAATGTCCATACCAAAAAGCTCTGTAATGCCTCTGGATCACTAAAATATTGCAATACAGAAACCAATGACCCCGTTATAAATCCAAGCATTACACCAATAATTAATAGCGAAATAATATCACGCATCCATGTAGCAATAACCGATATGATAATAAGTACAGCAAAAGCTCCTACAATAGAAGATATTATCAATCCCCAATAGTTGTGATATAAAGCATTAGGAATTAAACTTGGAAGAATGTAAGGCAGTAATACAAAACTGGCTACGCCCAAACTTGCCCCTTGACCAATACCCAATATGGATGTATCAGCCAATGGATTACGAAATAGGGTTTGCATTTGTAAGCCTGTAATAGAAATACCAGCCCCTACAAATATTGTAGTTATAGCTTTGGGTAAACGAAATTCTGTGAGGATATAATTCCACGATTTTTCCGCAGATTGCCCCTGCAAAGCATCCCAAATAGCATCAAAAGGAATAGCAACACTACCTAGCATCAAATCTAATACAAAGGCTATTACTGTTCCAATAAATATGATAATGAAAAGGGTTATAATTCGTTTCATGAAGTTTTTATTTGGCTATTAGCTGTTAGCTTTTGGTATTTTCTAAAACCTAAAACCCAACACCTAATACCTTATTTTAAATGCTTCCAATATACTGTTTCGTAATCAGGAAATAATTCAGGGTGTAAAATCTTTACCACATCTTTTAACAATAAATCAGGGCGATTTATACCACTTTCCCAGTAATCATTTCCTCCTGTTTGTTTTTCTCTTTTATTATTGGCATAAACCTTATGATTTTGTGTAGCTTCAAAATCAATATAGCGTTCGTTTAAACTTAAAAAATCTTTTAACGTATGTACTTTACTTTGTGGACTTAACCAATATTCACAATTATGAAAAAGATTATAAACTTCTTCAAAGCTTTTGGGAATACTAGCATTGCCATCACCAGCACCTGTAAATACTGCATTGGCATCTCGAATGGTTTGAGCTACATAAGTATCATTTTGAGGCAAATACCAAGTGCCTTTATAGTCAGACCCATACATCACCGTAGGTTTTTGCTTGGCTTTTGCTGCCGCAGCTTTTACGGCATAATAATTTTGTTCTACTGTAGTAAAAATACTATCCGCCATTCGTTCTTTACCAAAAAACAAGGCGATAAATTTAAGCCATTCAGCTCTACCCAACAATGTTTTCTCTTTCCAGGCATTATTATACAATACATTGATACCCAACTTAGTTAAATTACCATCTACATCAGTTTTATCCATGAAATTTTGTGTAAGTAATTCAGGCATAATATCCACAATTTGCTCAATATTAAAATTCATGCCCCTACCGATTTCTTTAATCTCTCCTTGTTTAATTTTAGCTTCAAGCTGCTTATCCCAAACATATTCTGGCGAACTACAACCAATAAGTTTATCACGAATATCCAATAATTCCACACACCCCAAATCTGTTGTAGATAAACAGGCGATACTTTTGGCGGGTACTTCTATTACTTGACCTTTAACTTTGATACTATCAGGTAAAACTGTACCGGATAAAATGGTAATATACTTTGCCATCGTTTCCCCTGTCAAAGGATGAGCAACATGAATTTCTTTATAATTTTTATGATGAATAATTTGAAATCCTTTTGCATATTTTAAAGTAGTGGGGAAAATAAAATTTAAACTATCCTGTCGGCTAAATGATGTAAGTGATGTTGATTTTTGTTCTTGATTGCAACTGGAAAAACTCGCTGCAAAAAACAGACTTACAAAAAAAACGAAAATATATCTTTTTGTCATAATTTTAATATAAATTTTTATACACTAACAGAATTAAAAAAAGGAAAAAACACAATATGCCTTTTATCCTGCTTTAACTCCCGAAAGCAATGATTAATATTGAGTATTTTATTTAAATACTGTTTAGGCAGATATCCTGACTTATCCCACTTTTATTGCCTTCCCATCAGATATAAAACAGTGGCTTGTAAAATAAAAGCTTTTTTACTGAGACTTACAGTAGCGGGTACTGTTACGGATTCTCACCGTATTCCCTCTTATATATATCATAACTATGGGTACCCCTTATGATATTTATCACCTAAATATGAGGTCAAAGTTATAAATAAAATTTAATTTATTATGGAAGATACTTACTTTTATCATGTTTCTGATTAATATTCTTCAATAAATTTTTTAGTTCATTTATATCCCCTTTAACCCTCATAGATTCAGTTCTAAATAATAGTAACCAATTTGTGGTTTCTGGTGGTTTTATCCATATTAAAACAGGTATCCAATCTTTTGACTTCACTACAACAGCATCAAATTCATTAAATGTATCGTAAACAACCTCAAAACCTGATTTAAGACTTAACTCTGTTATTTTTTCCCATTGTTTTTTCCAAAAATTATCATTTTTCCAATCTATATCGTTTAAACGATTAATTAATAAAACATTTATCTCACTTTTTTTACCAAATTGAAACTCATATTTGTCATCACAGCGAAATAATTTCCAAGGCTTTGGCACATTTTTAATAATAAAATCAGGCAAAATTAATTCATTTAACTTTTCTCTTTTTTTAATTGTGATTGTTTTAATATCTTCCGTATCGAAAAACTTATCTTCTTTATAATCATTTATATTCTCTCCAACTTTTATAATTTCTCCTGTTTCATGTTCCCAAATATATATTTCATCCTAATTTTTTATACTCACTTTCTTTTAAAATAAGGTAATCTCCACTTTGATTGGTTCCTATTGCAAAAGTATTTTCAGGAAATTTATTCCAATTTTTTGATTTTAAATTATTTGTTTCTAATACAATGTGATTACAAGTTCTATTAATTCTTTTTTTATCAGATTTATCAAAAAAAGGAAACAAGAACCACCATTCATCTTTCGCAAAAAATTCACCTCCATTTTCAGCTAACATTTTTTCTTTAAAAACTTTTGGAAATTCAAAACCTGTTTCTTTTTCAGTTTCAATAATATATTTTAATTCAATTGGAAAAGCCATAATATTTTTAACTTTTTGAGTTTTATTTTTTAATTCTACCTACAACTGAATATTGATTGTCTTAACTCTATAAGTATAGTCAATTCATTCAAAAAGTAGCTTGAAATCAGGTATTATTACCTTTTTTTTAGGTGGTGTTAGTTCCTTAAAAACTTCACGATATTTTTTTCTGAAATTTGATAAATTATAATAGTTGTTCTTCTCAAACTCTTTATAATAAAGTGATTCTTTATCACTAATAACTGTATAATGATAAATATTATTTTCTATTTCATTTTGTTTAATATAATAAATTAAATGGGCAAGAAGTTTACTTCTTTCTGAAAATGTTAAATTATGTATTATATACTTAGAATCTATTAGAAAAGAAGTATACTTAACTAATGATTTATGATACATTCCTTTTTTTAAATTTATCAGGTCTAAATTTTGTGTGTTTATAATTAAATTATTCTTGTTTTTTGACCAAATAAATATGCCAAACTTATTTAAATTTTCAGATGTAAATTATATAGTAAATCTTGTTCTGTTATCACCTTTTGTGCTCCACAAGAAATATGTAAAAAGAAAAAAATGAAAAAAAATATTTGTTTACTTATTGTAAAATAATTTAACTTCTTGTTGCATTGCTTGAGGTTGAAATTTGTTAAAATATAATCTTGATACATCATAATTCATAAAGTTCTAAACCAACTGAACTAACAACCCTTATCTAAATTAAAGCCTTACAAAGGTAACGTTTTTTCTATAATTAAATCGGTAGCTCCCTGATTCTCCTTTACATATTGAGCGGATTTTTTGGCTAAGGCTAATCTTTCTGCATCACTTTCTATCAAACGCTCTATAATTTTCTCAAAATCCTGTGTATTTTGAATGGAAAAAGCGGATTGAAGTGCAATTAATTCTCTTGCTTCACGAAATTTCAGGTAATTTGTACCAAATATAATCGGCATTCCAAAGGTAGCAGCCTCCAAAATATTATGAATACCCTTTCCAAATCCACCACCAATATAAGCAATATCTGCATATTTATACAAATGTGAAAGAATCCCTATATTATTAATAATCAGAAAATTATATTTTTTTAAATCTGCATTTTCAGTAGCTTTGGAATACGTAATAACATCTGTTGGAATGGCTTTAAGTAAGGATGTAATGCGAGGCTGATCTATTTCGTGTGGTGCAATGATAACTTTGATATCTTTTTCTTTAGTTAATCGAATCAATGTATTTAAGATTACATCTTCGTCGGCTTTCCACGAACTCCCTACTAATATTAACGGTTTTGAATCTTTAAAATCTTCAATGATTGAAAAGCGTTTATTTTGTTCAACAATAGCAGAAACTCTATCAAAACGTGTATCACCTGAAACTAAAGCCGGTGCATTAAAATATTGTTTAACCAATTGTGCCGAAGCGTTATCTTGCACAAAATAAAGCTGAATATTCTTTAGTATATTCCTAAAAAACTGCCCATACCATTTAAAGAAATATTGATTTCTTCTAAAAATTCCGGAAATTAAATAAACAGGCACATTTTTTTGCTGAGCATAACTTATATAGTTATACCAAAATTCATATTTGATAAAGTAAATCTGTTTGGGTTGCAGATGAAGAAAAAATTGCTGTACGTTTGCCGGTTTATCATCCGGTAAATAGAGAATTAAATCAGCATTTGGATAATCTTTTCTGATTTCATATCCTGAAGGAGAAAAGAAAGTAATGACAATTTTCTGGTTAGGATATAGCGATTTTACTTTTTCTATTACAGGTCGGCCTTGCTCAAATTCTCCCAAAGAGGCACAATGAAACCAAATGGAGTCTGAAAGATTGGTATTTTCAATAACTTCTAAGGCATTTTTTACACCTTTTACCCGTTGTTTTGCTTTCTTATGATTAAAAAATGCTGCCAAACGTACCAAAAAAGCATAAATATGTACAAAGCTATTGTAAAAATATTTCATCCTTATATTTTTAATTGTTAGGATTGGCTTCTAAAATTATAGTTTTTAACTTCTTGATTAAAAAGAAAATGACTTTCGACCTGTTTGTTTTCCCAAAGGAATAATCCAACCGAATTTGAGACCGTTTAAGATATCAAATCGATTTGATTTTGGTGGTTGCATTTCATCAAAATTCCATGGGCGCATAGCCTTGGTTAATCCTTGATGAAATTCAAATCCGGCATAAAAATTTGCAATATTATTGTTTTCATAATACTGGTAACCCACAAATTCAGTGATTACCAATCCTCCGGCAAGGCGATCGTAACCTTTGGCATAATCTCCGGAAATTTGTGGCGCATCAGTATCGTCTTGTTCCAAACGAATTTTATGATACATAAAACCAGCACCTAGTGAAACAACAATACCACTGTTTTTATTCGAGTTAAAAACCGGAAATATTTTACCTACAGAAAGATTGGTTGTCATGCCACGTTCTAACAATGAAAAAGTTGTAAATACACCACTTCCATTTATAATATTTCCATTACTTGTTGCAATTTCTTTAAATAATTGATTCGTGATTTTTACTTTCTGACCAAAAATAAAATCACAGTCTAATGAAAACAACCAATTTTTACTGGTTTTATACATAAAACTTCCGCCCACAGTATTATTAAATCCAAATTGTGTTGCTAAGTCTGCTCCGGGCAAATCAATTCCACCTGAAAATCCAATGGAAATAATATTTACCGTAGGTAATACTTCTTCTTTTTCTTGTGAAAAGGTTTGGGTTACCATAATCATTAAAAGAAATATGATGTGGAATTTTTTATTGATATGCATGATTTTATGGTTTTTATGAAAATAAAATCTTTTAAACTTTGATGATACTTTATAATTCAATGCACGCAAAATTAATGATTCTTTTTATTTTAGATGATAATTGTAAATAAAAAACATGTTTTTGTTATAAATTATAGATATCAATTAAGCATTTTGCGTATTTCCTTATCAAACAACTCCTTTTGTGCTCCAATAAAATCAATTTCAATGGGTAAATAATAAATTGGTAAGGTTTGAATTAATGATGCCCATTGATTGCTTTTTAATCGCATGGCATCTTTTTCCGTGGTAATGATAAGCGGTTGCTTTTGGATATGTTGTTGGTAAGTGGATAAAATTGTGTTTATATCTTCTTTTTTAAAAGTGTAATGGTCGGGATAGGATAAGTGAATAACCTGACCGGCTGATGCTGATAAATATTGTTTTAAAGGCAAAGGATTTGCAATACCCGTTATCAATATAATAAATTGATTATCAATTAATTCTATATTTATATCATTAAAAACACCACACAAATTACCATATTTTATATATGAGAAAAAACAATGTTGATTTGCATTAATTTTTAACGATTTAACCATTTGGCTTTGCGTTTTTTTAGATACCTCATAAGGCGATTTAGTAACCACAATCATATCCGCTCTTTGAGCTCCAATTCGATGTTCTCGCAATCTGCCTACAGGCATCAAATAATCCTTAGAATAAGGATTTGTATATTCTGTTAATAAAATGGATAAATCGGGCTTTACATATCTGTGTTGAAAAGCATCATCCAATATAATTAAATCAAGGGTTGAGTCATTTTTTAGAAGTTGGGTAATACCATGTACCCTTTTTTCATCTACAGCTACCGTTACATGGGGGAACTTTTGTTTAAATTGTAAAGGCTCATCCCCTACCTCAATTACTGTCGAGCGATTTTCAACATATCTAAACCCTTTTGTTTTCCTTTTATATCCCCTACTCAATATTGCCAACTTGTAGTTTTCTGACAACAAGCGAACAAGATATTCCACATGAGGTGTTTTTCCTGTACCGCCCACTGCAATATTTCCAACTGTAATTGTTGGAACCGAAAAAGTTTGAGTGGTTAAAATACCTTTATCAAACCATACATTCCTAATCTTAATGATAAGTCCGTAAAGCCATGCAAAAGGAAAAAGGAAAAACTTCCAATTCATATATAACTTTTAATATAATTAATAATATATCGCTAAATTATAAAAATAATTTGCTTAGATAAATGATAAGGTAAAAAAATCCGTGATTTTTTTTAATTAAACAACTTAATCCCCACTACTCTATTTTGACAAATTCAAGTGCATTGTTTTTTCAATAAAAATTGGCTAACATCTTCAATTTTATGCTTTCCAAATCATATACATATCATCAAGCTAATTTATCATTTATAATTCACAATTTACCATTCACAATTCTTATCCCTTATTTTACAACGAGAAAAGCGTTAGGTTTAAATAAATTTGTAAATTTGTCGTTTTAATTTTATTACAGAACATAAATATATAAATATAAAATTCGTAAAAAGTTAGACATGAAGCATTCATTATTACCAAAAACATCGAATTGGAATTACAAAAATTTATTTTTTGTTGTTGTCCTTCTTTTATCTTCTATTCACGTATCTGCACAGATATTTGATCCTGTAAAATGGAATTTTGAAACCAAGAAAATTTCCAATGATGAGGTCGAACTTCAATTTATTGCAAAGATTGAGCCACATTGGCACATGTATTCTCAAGAAAAAGTGGAGAATGGTCCTGTATCAACCTACTTTGAAATCAAAAAGAATAACAACTTTGAATTAATTGGAAAAGTAACGGAACCTAAGCCAATTGAAGAGTTTGACAAAAACTTTGGCATTGTAGTTAAATATTTTGCCGACAAAGTGGTTTTTAAACAAAAAATAAAAGTAAAATCCGACAAACCTTTTAATATTGAGGGATTTTTGGAGTTTATGTGTTGTGATGACAAGCAGTGTCTTCCGCCAAATGATGTGGAATTTTCTTTCCCGATAAATGGTGGCGTAAGTGAAGCTGCGATATCTGCTTCAGAAAATCAAGACCAATTAACCAGTCCGGATACAAAAAAAGCCAATAACAGTCTTTGGAAAATCATCATTGAAGCAATTATTTGGGGATTTGTAGCCTTATTAACACCTTGTGTATTCCCAATGATTCCGATGACAGTATCTTTCTTTATGAAAGGTAGCGAAAATAAAATAAAAAGCAGAATCAATGCCATGACGTATGGTTTTTCTATTGTTTTGCTTTACACCTTACCAATTGCTATTATCATTTTATTAACCTATTTCTTAGGAGGAAAATCTGTAACCGGAGATATTTTTAACTGGTTGAGTACACACTGGTTACCTAACATATTATTCTTCCTTATCTTTATGATTTTTGCCGCTTCATTCTTTGGTGCTTTCGAAATTGTAATCCCAAGTCGTTGGACAAACAGTGCCGATTCCAAAGCCGATAAAGGTGGCATGTTAGGTGCATTTTTCATGGCATTGGTATTGGTATTGGTATCATTCTCATGTACCGGCCCCATTGTAGGAACAGTAATTGTAAAATCTACACAAGGTGAATTTTGGGAGCCTATCGTAACCATGTTGGCTTTCTCTACCGCCTTTGCATTGCCTTTTACGTTGTTTGCTTTCTTCCCATCATGGCTACAAAAATTACCAAAATCAGGCGGTTGGCTTAATTCTGTAAAAGTAGTACTTGGATTTATTGAAATTGCCCTTGGATTCAAATTTTTGGGTGTGGCAGACCAAACTTACCACTGGGGATTATTAGACCGTGAGGTTTATCTTGCCATTTGGATTGTTACATTCACTTTATTGGGATTCTACTTATTGGGTAAACTTAAATTTAAGTTGGATAGTGAAGTAAAACATGTTTCTGCCGGACGTGTAGGTTTGGCCATCATCGTATTTACATTTGTGGTGTATATGATTCCGGGTATGTGGGGAGCTCCGTTAAAAGCCCTTTCAGGTTATATGCCACCATTACAAACGCATGATTTTGACTTGAATGCCATTGTTAGAAATAATTTAAAAGTAGCCAGCTTCTCAGGGGGTAGCAGTGATCAAATGACAAAATGCGAAAGACCAAAATATGGCGATTTCTTGCATTTGCCACATGGTTTGGAAGGATACTTTGACTATGAGCAAGCGATGAATTGTGCAAAAGAATTAAATAAACCGCTTTTCATTGACTTTACCGGACACGGCTGTGTGAATTGTCGTGAAATGGAAGCCAATGTATGGTCAGATCCACGCGTATTGAAAAAATTATCGGAAGATTTTGTGGTTGTGGCTTTATATGTTGATGATAAAACAGCCTTAGATAAAGAAGAGTGGGTAAAATCAACTTATGACGGAAAATGGAAGAAATCTATTGGTAAAAAGAATGCAAACTTCCAAATTCAGCGTTACGGAACCAATGCACAACCGTATTATGTATTGTTAGACCATAATGAAAAAATATTAGCAACACCAAGAGCATATGATTTGGATGTTGATGGGTTTATAAAATTCTTAGACAAAGGATTAGAAAACTTTAAAAAATAATAAATCATGCGATTTTTATCTACAATATCTCTAATTGCAGGGTTACTGCTTGTTTTTCTTAAAACAAATGCTCAGGATTTTACTTTACAAGAACAGTCTTTTGTGCAGGTCGATAAAAGTACCCTTGCAATTGGAGATATTGATAATGATGGCGATGTTGACCTTTTTCTATCCGGAATGATTGATAATTTTACAAGTGTTACCTATCTTTATATCAATCAAAATGGTGTTTTTGAGAAAAGTGAGCAACATTTTCAAGATATTTATTCCGGAAATTTACTATTGGGCGATATTACCCAAAATGGTTTTCTTGACTTAATTATTGTAGGAAAAAGCGGGAATACCGACATTGCCAAGCGTTACAATAATCAGAATGGTATTTTTACGGAAGTAACTACAAATATTGAACCTTTTGGCGAATATAGTGCCGGAGATTTTGGTGATTTTGATGTGGATGGTGATTTGGATTTGGTAATCTCTGGAAACGGACAATCTGCCATATACAAAAATGAAAACGGTACATTCCAAAAGACCGATATTGAAATCAAAGGATTAAATTATGCTGCTTGCAAATGGATTGATTATGACAATAACGGAATGTTAGATATCGTTGCTGCCGGAGAATATTCTGCATTGCCAAACACCCTATTTTACAAACATAAAGATCAGACTTTTATGGAAGATGAAATTTATGTGGAAAATATTATGAATGGCGATTTGGCTTGGAGTGATATTGATGCTGATGGGGATTTGGATTTGGCAATTACAGGATATGATAAAAACTTAAACGGAATATCATATATTTATAAAAATGATAATCAAGGTCGCTTCAAAAGGTTTTCAAGTTCTATTCTTGGTGTTAGTAAAAGTGCTGTGGATTGGGGCGATGTGTTGAATGATGGCACACCGGAATTATTGATTACAGGAAGCTGTGATGCTTGTGGCGTATTGATGACGGATATTTATAAAAAGGCTGATGGCTTTTTTACGAATATTAATATTGGATTTCATAAGGTGGAACGTGGTGATATTCGATACCTGGATTATGACAATGATGGTGACTTGGATGTATTTATTACAGGGCTGGATAATTTTGGAAGTAAATTTAGCGGATTGTATAAGAACAATGGCAGGACAAATGCCTACAGAGAAAATACGCATCCAAGCATGCCTACACAATTACAAGAAGTGATTAGTAATAATAATGTTACACTGTCTTGGCAGAGGTCGGTAGATGATATTACTCCCAAACCATCGATTAATTATCATGTGGTTGTTAAGAAGATTGCATCAACCGATGAACTTTCTACATTAGATGAAATGGTATTTAACCTTAAAATGCCAACCTCAGGAAATGCAGGAACATCTTCTCAATATAAACTGTTGGACTTGGAAAAAGGCACTTACGCTTGGACGGTTCAAGCCATTGACGGACAATATCAAACTTCTGATTTAGCTGATTGGAAAACATTTACCATAACAGATATTGCCAATCAAGATTTATTGTCAGAACAAATAGCGGTTTACCCTAATCCTGTAACTGCTCAATTAAACATTAACCTAAATCATCATCAGTTGAATAAAGTTGTAATTTCAGATGTATATGGAAAAGTATTGACTGAAATTCACAATCCCAATACAGATATAACAGTTGATTTCTCAACCTATACTTCAGGTATTTACTTTATAACTTTTATAAAAGGTGGGAAAGTTTGGGTAAAGAAGATTGTTAAGTAAGCAATTCGTTAAACCAAATATTAATTTATACAGCACAAAGGCTACAATTGTTTTTTGCTCTATTTTATAGCACATATTTTTTTGTAAATTAACCGTTAGTGGCAATCTTTCGGAATCTTCGTGTCTAAATTAATGCATTAAATAATTTTAATCCTACAAAACTGATATTAACAAGAATATGAAAAAATCCCCTGATATAATTTACAAGTATCGAACTTGGAAAAATCCTTTCCATAAAAAAGCATTGACAGACAATGAGATTTACTTTGCTTTACCAAATGAATTTAATGACTCTTTTGATTGCAATATTACTGTCGACTACTCTAAACTTGATAATAATGATAAAATATTTGAATATGCTACAAAAATAGTTGTAGATGCTTCGAAAAAAAACAAAATGCCCAAGAAAAAAATGATCGCAGAAATATATCGGGTTGCAGAAATCATAAACTCTGAAAAAGACTCTTTACAAAAGGATAATGATAAATTTATTCTAAAAAAGATTAATGAACACATAGGAGTTTTTTCCGCATCTATATTGTGTGATAATTTTCTTTTATGGTCTCATTATGCAGATAGTCATAGAGGATATTGCATCGGCTATGATGTCAAACAAATTAAAGATTCAATAGGCAATTCAAATGGCGGATATGTGCATTATAATGATAATTATCCTAAAATTAGTCCTTTAAACGAAGTTGACTTACTTACTTCTTGGTTACAAGTTAACTATAAAGCACAGTGTTGGGAATATGAAAAAGAGTTTAGAATCTCAAAACTATACAAGCAAAGAAGAGATCAACAAAATCGTGTATCAGTAATTCCAAATGAGTGTATTAAAGAAATAATTTTAGGGGCATACATTGATAAAAAAAATAGACAAGAAATAATTGAAATTTCACAGGAAAAATGTATTGAAGTTTTTGAAATGAGAAGAGTTCCTGCTTCTTTCAAAATTAGAAAAGTAAAATTATGACTGCTGCTAATACAATAGGGCTATAAGCGGTTGCAGAACACCCAGCCTAGTCCAGGATGAACTACATTCTGGTCTACTAAAAAAATATACTCTTACACCAAGAATTAAAGACTTTTTAAATATTATTGTAAAAATAGTAACTGAAAAAACTAATATTGAACGATGGAAATATACAAAATTCGTTATATCTATTGTAGGTTATGCAGACGAACGATCTTTTGGTAATAGCAAACAAATATCTGAAAACACATACGGATTTAATTTAAATAAACCACTATGGATTGGAAATCCATAGTTTTACTGGAGAATGAAATTCTCCTTCAAAATTACTCTAATATCCAATTCCCTTTCTCTGAATTAGG
>PDWJ01003252.1_pt1 | contig 15760 bp, 15 predicted proteins | sample 1430881 | NCBI WGS metagenome assembly PDWJ01 (sample SAMN01162460, study PRJNA174530) | Oral metagenome, whole genome shotgun sequencing project. | biome: Marine environment; feature: Marine mammal; material: Swab sample of the gingival sulcus; isolation source: swab sample of gingival sulcus... | reverse complement strand
TTTTTTCGGTAATATCTGTTGCAGCCTCAATATGATTTCCCCTCTGGACAATTATCATGTACTGCACAAATATGACCGTCTGGTCAATATGGAAACCTATCTGCGTAACACAGGCGTCCTGAAAACGAATTCCATTACCCGCTGCAATACAAGGGCCTTGGAAAAAAGGACTCCTTTTTTGTCGGCCTTGATGCAGGAAGAACTTTTGTCCAGACAACAGCTTGCGCAAATTCTCTTTGATTTGTATCATGTGCCTTTACGTTCCGTTCATGAATTTGTTTTCCAACCCAGAGAGCGTTCCCGTTTTTCAGGACTGGTTTCTGGCAGGTCTTCAAGAAAAAACGGCGTTATCCCCCTGGCCATCAATGATCGGACTGTAACCTGCGGCACGACTTCTCCAGAAGGTCTTTTATACATTCATCGCCTGAATGAACGATTCCCTCTATATCGTTTTGAGGCATGTTTTATCCCCCTGTCCGGCTTCAACTGGTTTTACAAACCCATATATGAAGCTTCTTCGCCAAGTATGGGGCCGTCCATCGCTCCGGGTGCAGCTACAGAATTGAAACATAAATATTCGGTTCTCATTACTGATCCTGTTGCCGAAAGAAAAACCGTGCGCTCCCTGTATGAGAAATACGAACTTTTTCTGGCCCTGTCAGGTTGTGAGCCCCATGAAGACCGGCATCTGGCTTTTCTGTTCTTCATAAAGGAACAATACGCCCGGGTTCGGGAGGAATTTCAGTGTGAGCAAGTTGAATTTTCCATAGAAACCCAACACGGACAGCCAGTAATTACGGCGTTACCTTATCTGTAAATATTACAAGGATAGAAACATGGCGAAAATTATCACAGTTACTAGTGGAAAAGGCGGAGTCGGCAAAACAGGAATCAGTTTGAATCTGTCTTTATCCCTGGCGCAAAAAGGATACAAGGTCTGCCTTTTTGATGCAGATCTGGGCCTTGCCAATGTAAATATCATAACAGGTCTGTTTCCTGAATACGGCCTGGAAGAAGTCATTCAGGGGAAAAAAACCCTTTCTGATATTATCATTAAAAATTATCAGGGAATCGACATTATTCCCGGCAGTTCCGGAGTCCAGAAAATGGCAGATCTTACTGCCGAAGAAGCAAACAATCTGGTTCATGCCTTTATGGATATGGACGGTTATGATTATTTTATTATTGATACGTCAGCAGGCATATCCACCCAGGTATTGTCCTTTTGCCGGGCCTGCCACGAAATGATTCTGGTTATTACCCCGGAACCAACCTCCCTGACCGATGCATACTCTTTATTAAAAGTCCTTGGGAGCAAAGGAAAAAACCTTCCGACCATAAGAGTCATTGTGAATCAGGTAAAAAATGCAGAAAACGCCCAGGCAATCTATAAAAAACTGAGAAAAACGGTATTCCGCTTTCTGTCCATTAAACTAACTCCATTGGGGATTGTGGCCCATGATCCAAAGGTACGGGCTGCGATTATTTCCCAGACCCCATTTTTACTGGCTTTCCCAAATTCCGTTGCCAGCCGCTGTTTGCACTCACTGGCAAAAAAATTGACAGAAAAGTCCTTTCTTTCAAAGGAAATGCCCATGGAGCTTTTCTGGCTGAACTATCTTGAGCTGTGCAACGGCCAGAAGAAAAAAGCAGTACTCCAGAAAGAAACCGAGGTTACGTCTTCTTCTTTGCAAAAGCTCCCCGCAGCCTCTTCTGTTACTGAAGAAAGCCACCTTGCAGCCACTATAGCCAGCATGGAAAATAAAATGCTTGAGCTTTCCCAGGAAATCAGTCAAATGCATTCCTTGCTGCTGCAATTACTGAACAAAGACTCTGCAAATAACAAAACCGAAGACACAAATCCCTGGGAACCCGAAAATGACGATGCAGGCAATTGCGTAGTTGTTCCTCTCAAAGCCCCCAAACGTCAGGAAAGAGAAATGCTGAAAGTCATGGAAGCTGAATTGCCTGCAAACCCGGACATGCAGCCCCCAAAATCCGGCAAACTCTTTTTTGATTTTGAGGCGTGGCTACAGGCAAAATCCCACGCCTCAAGTTAGCATCACTAAATTACAAAAAGAGACTTTGGCATAAAATTTATATGAAAGTATCCATAACTTACTTAAATACTTCTATTCTTGGTTGTGAGCCAAGTCTGGTCATGGATAGACCAGATCGGCCCGTGGCCGTTATATAAAGTCTCTATAAGTTAATTAAATACTTTCATTCTTGGTTGTGGGCCAAGTCTGGTCATGGAAAGACCCAGATCGGCCCGTGGCCGTTATATAAAGTCTCTATAAGTTAATTAAATACTTTCATTCTTGGTTGTGAGCCAAGTCTGGTCATGGAAAGACCCAGATCGGCCCGTGGCCGTTTTACAGGAATCAGGATAATGGGTATGGGTATACAGGTTCATTTTTCTTCTGTTTCCCCTTCCAGCTATGGGTATGGCTCCACAGGATATGCTCAATCAAAAGGCGCATATCCTGATCTTGCTGTTGCTTCTCCCCAGACATCCAGCAACACTATCTCCAGCAGCAAGCTTTCTCCAATAGATCAGGATTCAGATTCTTTTCAACCAAATTCTGAAAAAACACAGACACAAGAAACTACTCTTCCTCCAACCTCCAGTAAAGATACCTCAAAAGCAGAAGAAGCATCTACCGGGGAGAAAAATACCGAAGCCGATCAAGAAAAATCTACTTGGGGAAGCAGGGCGTTTGCCGAACTCTCACAGGCAGAAAAGCAGTTGGTAAACCAGTTAAAACAAAGAGATACCAGAGTTCGCAACCATGAAATGAGCCACCTGGCAGCAGCAGGGGCCCTTGCCATGTCCGGTGCTTCCTATGAGTATCAAAAAGGCCCGGACGGAAAAAAATACGCTGTTGGAGGAGAAGTTCATATTGACACGGCTCCCGTGCCCGGCGATCCTGAAGCCACCTTGCAAAAAATGCAGCAGGTCAAAAGAGCCGCCCTGGCTCCGGCTGATCCCTCCAGCCAGGACAGAAGAGTTGCTGCCAAGGCCACAGCGGCAGCAGCAAAGGCCAGGGCAGAGATCATGTACCTTACGGCAGAAAATACCCCGTCATCCCAATCTACTGGATATTCCTTCCAGAATTCTTCCGATATGGCAAATGGAGATAGGAAAGAATCTGACGTATCGTCAGCACCCTTCCATTCTTTCGCCTTGACTGCGTAACTTTCACTCCATTGATTTTATTTTATATATTATTACCTAGTGACGTTTTTTACCATTGAATGGCAACAACAATGGAGAATTTCAGATTTTTTTCCGTCAAAACACTGCGAGGGGCCAAAAAATATTTCAGGGTTCCATTTTTAACCTGCTTGAATTAAATTAAATAAAATATTTTCTACATTCCCACAGGATTCCTTGAACAATTGCCAATTGACTGGTTATTATTTTTTTGCTACCAAGTTTTTTTGAATCAAAATACATGAAAATAGATTTTGGGAGAATATCAATAGAAGATGTCCCCTGCAAAAAACCTTGGGAACATACAGATTTCTCTTAAGACATGAGTTTTCGGACATGATATACCCCATGTCCCTGTGGTGTAGTTGTATTTACGGTTAGGTATTGTACATTATAAATCAGGTTACGATCTGTAAGGAGGAACGATGAAAAAATTAAGTTCTTTTCTGGCAATCATTGCATTGCTGGTGTCTTTGTCATCTTTTGCAGGAGCAAAGACGTTGAAAATGGGGCTGGACGCAGACCCGGTATCCCTTGACCCCTATGTGCAGCTATCCGGCGGGATGCTGCAACTTTCCCATTGGGTGTTTGATCCTCTGGTTCGCTGGACCCAGGATATGAAATTTGAACCCCGCCTTGCCACCAAGTGGGAAAGACTGGATGATCTTACGGTTCGGTTTTATTTGCGCAAGGGAGTAAAATTTCATTCTGGCAACCCCTTTACGGCCAAGGATGTCAAATGGTCCTTTGACCGCATGAGAAAAAGCGCAGATTTCAAGGGACTGCTCGGCCCCTTTGACGGATGCTATATCGTGGATGACTATACCGTGGACATAAAAACCAAAAAACCCTATCCCCTTCTTCTCAACATGGCCACCTATTTCTTTGCAATGGATTCAAAATTTTACACAGGAAAGGATGCCAATGGTCAGCCCAAGGATCTGATCCTCAAGGTGGGAGAATCCTTTGCCCTGAACCATGAATCTGGGACAGGCCCCTTTACGGTGACCAAACGTCAGCACAATGTGGTGCTGGAAATGGAACGGTTCAAAGGGTATTGGGACACCAAAACTCCTGGGAATGTTACAAAATTCATCCTGAAACCCATCAAGGAAAACGCCACAAGGGTTGCAGCGCTCCTGTCCGGCGATGTAGACATGATTTCTCCTGTTCCTCCCCAGGATTTCCAGCGGGTGGAAGAAGATTCCAAAGTGAACTTGTTTGCCGTTTCCGGCAGCCGGGTCATTACCTTTCAGATGAATCCCAACCGGATGGAAGCATTCAAGGATGCCCGTGTTCGTCAGGCCATTGTATATGCCGTCAACAATAAGGGAATCGTGAAAAAAATTATGAAAGGAACCGGTACCGTAGCTGCCCAGCAGGGGCCAAAGGGGTATGCTGGTTACAATGAAAATCTGAAACCCCGGTATGACGTGAAAAAAGCCAAAAAGCTCCTCAAGGAAGCAGGCTATCCCGATGGATTTGAAATTACCATGATGGCTCCCAACAACCGCTATGTCAATGACGCAAAAATTGCCGAAGCCGTTGCCCAGATGCTGGGAAAAATCGGTATCAAGGTAAATCTGAAAACCTTGCCCAAGGCACAGTACTGGCCGGAATTTGATAAGAGGGCAGCAGACATGATGATGATTGGATGGCATGCAGATACCGAAGATTCAGGTAACTTCACAGAATTTCTCATGATGTGCCCCAACACGAAAACAGGATATGGGCAATACAATATCGGCTATTGCAATCCCAAGGTGGATGAATTGGCCATTCAGGCCCAATCCGAAACCGATCTTGCCAAACGGTCAAAAATTTTGCAGGAAATTGAGCAGATTCTCTATGATGATGCGGCCTTTTTGCCGTTGCATTGGCAGAACCATTCCTATGCAGCCAAAAAGAATATTGACGTACAGCCCATTATCAATGTCATGAACTTTCCCTATGTGGGAGATCTGGTAATCAAATAGCAGCTTTTTTGTATTTATCTCAGGCTGTATATATACTCTTGCGATCAGGACTCTTGATAGAAAAAAAAGTCCTGATCGCATTGTTTGACACATCCCTATTTCATAAAATAACCACATGTTTTCATTTATTATTCGTAGGACATTGCAGGCCATTGCCGTAATGCTGATCATCAGTCTTATGGTTTTTGCCATCCAGACCCGCTTTGGAGATCCGGTCAGGGATCTTGTGGGCGAACGGGTTTCCTTTGAAGAACGAGAGGAAATAGCAAGGCAAATGGGCTTGAAAGATCCTTTTCTGGTGCAATATGTACGATTTGTGAAAAATGCCGTCAAAGGCGATCTTGGCCGGTCTTTTTTGTACAACAAACCCAATCTGGAAGTCATCGCAGAACATGCACCTGCCACCATTGAACTTGTGTTGGGCACCTCCATTCTCGTGATATTGATCTCCTTGCCCTTAGGGGTGTATTGTGCCCTTCGTCCCAAAAGTATCCTGTCAAGATTTACCATGAGTTTTTCCACTCTGGGGGTGTCCATGCCAGTATATCTGACAGCCATCCTGCTGATCTTTTTGTTTGCCGTGTATTGGCATATCCTGCCTTCCTATGGCCGGGGAGAACTTGTTCCCCTGTTTGGCGGAGCGTGGGAAACGGGATTTCTTACCATTGACGGTCTCAAGCATCTGGTGCTGCCCTGTGTTTCCCTTTCCACACTCATGCTGCCCCTGTTCATTCGCCTGATTCGTTCGGAAATGATGGAAGTTCTGGAAACCGAATATATCCGCTATGCCTGGGCAAAAGGCTTGTCTCCTGCCAGGGTATGGATGGTTCACGCCTTCAAGAATACCCTGCTGCCTGTCATTACCGTATTTGGGGTGCAGGTGGGGATCATGTTTGCCTTTACCCTGCTCACGGAACTGGTATTCCAATGGCCGGGAATGGGATTTATGTTTCTGGAAGCGGTCAACCGGGCAGATTTGTCTTTGCTCATTGCCTATCTGGTAATTGTTGCAGGTCTGTTTGTCTGCGTTAATACCGTTGTTGATATTTTATATGGGTTAATTAATCCCACGGTAAGGATTTCAGGAGCCAAATGAAAACAAAGTGGCAACAATTCAAAGAATCCTATTTCCTGTACAGTTTTACAAGGGACAAGGTTGCGGTTGCAAGCCTTGTGCTGCTACTGGTATTTTTGCTCATGGCCCTTGCAGCGCCTGTGATTTCTCCCATGAATCCATACGATTCAGCCAATATTGATATTATGAATTCTGAAATTCCTCCCATGTGGATGGAAGACGGGACTTGGGAATTTCCCCTGGGAACGGATAATCAGGGCCGGGATATGCTGTCCACAATGCTTTACGGTCTTCGTACATCCATTGTCATCGGCCTTGGCGCTGTGGCGATTCAGGGATGTATCGGGATATTTTTGGGCCTTCTTGCCGGATATCTGGGTGGAAAAACCGATGCCATCCTCATGCGCCTGGCAGATATTCAGTTTTCCTTTCCCTATCTGATGGTGGCCATTTTCATGTCTGCCATTTTTCAGGTAATCTTTGGCCTGGGCAGTTTTGAACGTCTTGCCGTGCCCTTGCTTACCCTGATCATCGGACTTTCCAACTGGCCCATGTTTGCCAGAACCATCCGCTCTTCGGTCATGGGAGAAAAAAACAAGGAGTATGTGGAAGCGGCAAGGGTCATTGGTCTGCCCCAATGGCGGATTATGTTCCGCCATATTCTGCCCAACTCCCTTACTTCGGTCATGGTCATTTCCACCATCCAGGTGGCCAATGCCGTGATGAGCGAAGCTGCACTTTCTTTTTTGGGGCTGGGTATGCCTGTTACCAAGCCTTCTTTGGGTTCCCTGATACGGGCAGGCCAGGAATATTTTTTTTCCGGGGCCTGGTGGATTACGGTGTTTCCCGGTATCTGGCTGGTGCTTTTTGTTCTGGTCATCAATCTTTTGGGAGACTGGCTCCGGGACGTTCTTAACCCCAAATTATATAAGGGATAACCAATGGGTCATTTATTGGAAGTTCGGGATCTCAACGTAAAATTTGCCCTGCGCTCCGGCGATATTACCGCCATTGACGGGGTGTCTTTTTCCCTGGATAAGGGAGAACGCCTGGGAGTGGTAGGAGAAAGCGGGGCTGGCAAATCTGTTACCGGTTTTGCCATCATCAAACTGATCTCCAAACCAGGGTATATTTCTTCTGGAGACATCCTGTTTGAAGGGGAAAAAATCAGTGATTATACCGATTCCCAGATGAGGGACATCCGGGGCAATAGAATCTCCATGATTTTTCAGGACCCCATGATGACCCTGAATCCGGTGTTTACCATTGGAGACCAGATGATTGAAACCCTTCTGGCCCATCGTAAAATATCCAGGGCCCAAGCCAGGCAGATTGCCCTGGAAAAATTGCAGAAAGTATATATCCCCTCGCCAGAACAGCGTTTGAAGCAATATCCCCATGAATTGTCAGGAGGCATGCGCCAAAGGATCATCATTGCCATTTCTCTTCTGACAGATCCTTCCATTATCATTGCCGATGAGCCGACCACGGCCCTGGATGTTACCATTCAGGCGGAAATCATGGATCTGCTCCAGGAATTGTGCGAAACAGAAAAAATGGGCCTGATCCTCATTACCCATGATCTGGGGGTGGTGTCCCAGGTAACAGAAAAAATTGTTGTCATGTATGCAGGCAGAATTATAGAGGCCGGTTCCACAGAACAAGTGGTGCATCATCCAATGCATCCTTACACCAAAGGGCTTTTGGGTTCCATTCCCGGTTCCATTGAACCTGGCCAGGAACTTGCCCAGATTCCGGGAATGATGCCCAATTTGACCAGTATTCCTGCTGGCTGCGCCTTCCATCCCCGGTGCAGTATGAAAACCGATATTTGTGAGCGAACATCTCCGATTCTGACCATGAAACCCAATGGCAGCATGGCTGCCTGCCATATAACAGCCACGGGCTGACTGGGTATGGAATCCTCCAGATCAGCCCACAACCAAGAATGAAAGTAATTTAGTAAATTATATTGCCAAACCACCCAAGGAATATCACCACATGAGTATGGAATCTCCACTTATTGAAATCAAAAATCTGGTAAAGCACTTTGATATTTCTGGAGGATTTTTATCCCAGCTTTCCTTTCAGGGTGGCCGACCTCACTTGCACAAGACCTTGGTAAAGGCTGTCAATGACGTATCTCTTTCCATTTCCAGGGGGGAAACCCTGAGTGTGGTAGGCGAAAGCGGATGCGGAAAATCTACCCTGGCAAGGGTGGTGATGGGGTTATATCCTGCTACTTCAGGCCAGGTTTTCTACGAAAATCAACCCCTGGGAAATCTGAGCCATAAGCAATGGCTGCCCTTTCGCAAAAAAATGCAGATGATTTTTCAAGATCCCTATGCTTCCTTAAATCCCAGAAAAACCGTACGCCAGATTCTGGAAGAACCCCTGCGATTCCACAATCCCGATATGAATGCCTCCCAGGCAGGAGATAAAATTGCCGAAGTCATGGACCAGGTAGGGGTTGATCCTGCATGGATTAGCCGTTATCCCCATGAATTTTCAGGAGGCCAGCGCCAGCGGATTTCCATTGCAAGGGGCCTGATCCTAGAACCCCAGTTCATTGTGGCAGATGAGCCAGTATCTGCCCTTGACGTGTCCATCCAGGCCCAGATACTGAATTTGCTCATGGAACTGCGGGAACAATACCATCTGACCTATTTGTTCATTACCCATGATTTGTCCGTGGTTCATCATATTTCCACACGGGTGGCAGTATTATATCTGGGAACCCTGTGTGAACTTGCCCCGGCAAAAGAGTTGTTTTACCGCTCTTTTCATCCCTACACCAAAGCCCTTTTGTCTGCCATCCCCAAGGTGGGAGAAAAGGCGGCCAAGCATATTAAACTGAAAGGAGAAGTGCCCACACCCGTGAATTTGCCGCCGGGCTGTGTTTTTCATGGAAGATGTGTCTATGCCAATGAGCGATGCAAAATGGAAGAGCCGGAACTAAAATCCATTTGTGAAAATAGATTTGTGGCATGTCATGCTGTGGAAGAAGGACGGATCACAGAGTAAGGCACTTTATTTCCTACCGAGGCTGCATGTATTAAATACGATCATAGGCAATCCGTCTGTGTCCTACTTTTGCAATTTGGATTGTCCGTTTCTCCACATCGAAACTATATAGGACTCGATATTTGTTTGAGAAATGAGCAGAATGCAGATTATCTTTTCTGTGTTTCAATTTTTCGCCAATGTTTTCTGGATCTCTTGCTATATCTTCTGTGATATATCTAACGATCTGTTTTGCAATTTGCTTATCAAGCCGTTTCAAATCTTTTTTGATTCTTTTTGGTATTTCAAGCGTCCAGGCCATATTCCTTTCTCAATTCTTCTGCTGATATTGTCTCTTCCTTTCCCAATTTCATGTTTTCAACAATCTGTCCTGCTTCGTAGATATCTTTGTAATCACGCAAAAAACAGTCAATAGCTGTTTTAATAAAAAAAGATCGGCTACGCTGGGTCAATTTCGCTAATTCATCAATTTCTGCCAGCGATTCTTTGTCTATCCTGACTGATGCAATCATTGATACCTTCCTCCTATCTCGTATATTCCGCATTACAAAGTATACATACAATAAAAAAAATAAATTGGCAAGTTCCTGACCACCAGCAAAATGCCACCTGCGGCGTTAGCTGCGGTAGCATCCCCCTGCGACGTATGCCGGATACGACTCCGGGTGCTACTACCTTGCTGACTTGCATCTGGCATTTTGCTGGTGGTCAGGAGGCTATCGAAACTAAATGAAAATCGGATGGTTATAAGGTTAGGCACTAGCTTCGTTGTGGGCCAAGTCTGGTCATTGACAGACCAGATCGGCCCGTGGCCGTTTTATATGAAAGTTTCTATAAGTTGCTTAAATACTTTCGTTCTTGGCTGTGGACCAAGTCTTGTCATGGATAGACCAAATCGGCCCGTGGCCGTTATAGAAACTTTCATATAAGCTCCTGATACAAAAAATCGCTGATACCGAATTTATGACTTTTGCTCAAATCTTCGGCCAGGTACTGGTCGTGCATGGATTTGAAGATCTTCATTCCGTTGGAATCTTCAAACAGGGCATTGCCCGGCAGGGTATCTCTCATGGATTCCAGGGTTTTCTGTAAAAACATTGCTTCAAAACCTTCGCAGGCTTCCATGAGTTTCTGGTCTTCTTTTTTCCCCTGTTTGTCATGCCGGGAATGGGAATTTTTCACTTTTCGCTGCAAGGCATCTAATTTGCCTGTTCCAGACAATATATTGGCATCATGAATATTTTTTATCATTTTTTTGCTCCTGAATCCATTGCTCGATTTTATTATTCATCCCGTTTAGTTTCTGATTTTCAGGAAATCAGGTCTAAATAATCTCAATTTCTGCCTGTAACGCTCCGGCAGCCTTGATGCTCTGCAAAATACCGATCAAATCCTTTGGCTCCACACCAAGGGAATTTAAGCCCCGGATCAGCTCACCAATGGTGGATGTGCCGGGCAGATGCATGACCTTTTCTTCTTTTTTGTCTGCTTGACTTCCACCATCCTGCGCTGCACCGTCAATGCTTACGGACAGGTTTCCCTGGGCCACGGCAACCGATGAAATGGTAACATCTGCACCAATGACAACGGTGCCGGTATTTTCGTTGATGACCACCTTGGCCGAAGTATCTGGGACCACGGAAAGGCGTTCAATGTCTGCAATAAACTCTGCCACCTGGTTCTTTTGCATGGAAGAGGGCACCTGCAAGCGAATGGCGCTGGAATCCATAAGTTTTGCCACCTCCTGGCCCAAAGAAGCGTTGATGGTTTCTGTCATGCGGCGGGCCGTTGTAAAATCCGGTCGAAACAGGGACAGGGTCAAGGATTTTTTCCCGTTGAGCTGAAAGGGAATTTCCTGCTCAACAGATGCGGCATTGATTCCCCTTGCCACCAGTAAATGGCTGTCCCGGTCTCCGGTACCAGAGGGAATCCCCAAAGTCAGCGCTCCCTGGGCAAGGGCATAGACCTGTCCGTCAACCCCTTTCAAGGGCGTCATCAGCAATGTTCCCCCTTTCAGGCTCTTGGCATCTCCCAAAGAGGAAACCGTAACATCCAGGGTATCCCCAATTCTGGCAAAGGGAGGAATCCGGGCAGTAACCATAACCGCTGCCACGTTTTTGACTTTCAAGCCTTGCTGATCCACATGGATATTCATCTTTTCCATCATATTGGCAAGGGCCTGGCGGGTAAAACTGATCTTGTCCTTGTCCCCGGTTCCATTGAGGCCCACCACAAGGCCGTATCCCACCAGCTGATTGGAGCGTATCCCCTTGATGGCAGCCATATCCTTGATCCGGGCTGCCGGAACGATTGATGGGCTGCCGACCAGAAATACTCCTGTCAGCAAAAGGAAAAGAATCTGTCGTGTTTGCATCTTTTTCATCTGTCTGTCCTTATTGTCAAAATCGGTCATCCAACAAAGCCGTTGTCCATAACATTACCAGGGCCATATCTTATCAATCAAACGGCTTCCCCAGCCAGGTCTTTGTTTTTCAGACAATGCGCCTTTTCCGTAATATTCAATATTGGCATCGGCAAGATAGGTGGACTGCACCCTGTTGGCGGCAGAAATATCCTGGGGCCGTACCACGCCAGATACCAGAATGTGCTGCACTTCATTGTCCACTTTCAGGGAGCGGTGCCCAAAAATACTCAAGTTGCCATTGGGAAGGATTTCCACCACCCTGGCAGCTACCGAGGCTGTAATCTGGCCGCTTCTGTCGCTTTTTCCGGTTCCTTCAAATTCATTGGAAAAATCAGTCTTGATCAGATTGGGATCCTTTCCTCCGCCCAGATTGGTCTTGAATCCCAGCATATTAAAGGTGGGAACGCCCACGCCCATCTTGCTGGAGCGGGATGCCTCGGAATTGACATCCAGCTTGGAACGAGAATTTTCCATAATATCCACAATCAAGGTGTCCCCCACATAATTGGCCTTTGTATCTTCAAACATGGATGCCCTTTTTCCTGCCCACAAAGAACCTTCCTGGGATTGGGGTTCCGGGTAATTGGCCGGCATCACAGGCTGGGGCGCTCCTCCGGGAGGCATTGCCAGAAGATTGGAATTGGCCTTTTTTCCGGGAATACACCCGGTCAGACATGCCAGGGACAATATGATACTTGCAGATATATGGAAACGATGTTTTTTTATCATGGCTGCTCTCTCTTCTGTTAATTTTTATACCTTGCTGAATTACTTTTGTTCCTGGTTGTGGATCCGTCTGGAAAATAACATACCCGGACGGCCCGTAACCGTCCTAATAAATGACTTCCACGGTGGAGTCGTTGCGTAAAATTCCGCGAACCTTTTTGCCGGAACGGATGTTTTCCACCAGCATGGGCTGGTTGACAAAGCCATCTTCTGCAGAAATGCCGGCAGTAATAATCCGCAGGTTATTTTTTGATACCACAAGGGTTACAACCTCCCCTTTTTTTACCAGACTTGTGGGGGAAAGTTTTCTGGGATCAAGGATTTGTCCTTTTTGTACGGAAAGGGTTATTGTCTGTCCAATGGCATCTTCCTGATGTTTTATTCCCCTGGTACGCAGTTTCATTACATCCTTTTTTTCAAGGCAAATATCCTGGGGTGTAAGAACCGTTCCCTTTTCAATATATCTTGCCGCACATACCAGGGTATCAAATTCAGCCACCTGTCCGGTAACAGAAATCCTGCCCCGCTGAACATCGTCCACCAATACGTTCATGGACAGGGAAAGACGGCCATTGTTCCCAATAAAGCACCGGGAGCTGGGCACAAGCTCAAGATCTCCTTCCGGGTAGTTTTCCGTTCCCCGGATATTCATGGTAATAATGTCAAAGCTGCGAGGGCTGAAACGATCTTCCAGATACTGGATTACCCGATCCTGAATAAAATCATGGTCAAGTTTCTGGGCATTCCTTTTGATATAGACCTGATCCGGGCAGGTAATTTTCGCGGTTCCGTTTATCAGGCGGTTTGCCTGGATCAGACGAACGAGACGATTTTTCTCAAACTTGCGAATCTGTCCTGGTTTCGGAGAGTTGCCAAGGGGGATATCACCAATGGCCTTTTCCAGAAAATCTTCTGCTGCAAAGCTTGCAATATCAGACAATACCAGCTGATCCCCTGTTACTTGGGATACCTGGGCAATCTCAATTTCAACGCCATTGGCACAATCTGCCCCAGGAACGCACAAAACCATCCATACCAGAAAAAGGGGCAGTCCCCAAAGAAGCGCCAAAGGCCCTTTATGAAAAGAAAAAGGCTTCATCGTTTCAATCCATTGGCTGTACCCAGCATGGTGTCAGCCGTCTGAATGGCTTTGGAGTTGGCTTCATAGGCTCTCTGGCCAACGATCATGGAAACCATTTCTTCCACCATGCTCACGTTGGACATTTCCAGATAGTTGTTTACCGTGGTTCCTGAGCCGTTTTCTCCCGGCACAACTTCCAGGGGGGGGCCGGAACCTTCTGTGGGACGAAGCAGGTTCATACCCATAGCAAACAATCCTGCCGGATTAATAAAGGTGGTAATGGGGATATTTTCTGTAAGCAGAATCTCTTCATTTTCACCAAACACCGTCAGAGTCCCATCGTCCCGCAGGGTAATAAGCGTAGCATTATCCGGGATGGAAATTTCCGGCTGGAGCCTGTCTCCTCCGGCGGTGGTAATAAAACCCTGGCTGTCAAGGGTAAAATTGCCAGCCCTTGTGTATAGGGACTCATTTCTGTGGTTGACCTTAAAAAAGCCATCTCCCTGGATGGCAAAATCCAGCTGGTTCCCGGTCTCCACATAGTCCCCCTGGGTAAAAATCTTCTGCACACTGGCAGGTTTTACCCCCATACCCACCTGGATGCCTGTGGGGATCTGACCACCTCCAGGGGTTGTCTGCCCTGCAATCAAAATGGTTTTGTACATGAGATCCTCAAAATTGGCCCGGGATTTTTTGAATCCCGCCGTATTTACGTTGGCCAGGTTGTTGGCGGTTACATCGGTTTGCATCTGCTGGGCATTCATTCCCGTTGCCGCAGAGTATAGTGATCGCATCATAAGATGAGTCCCCTTTTATTGATATTTTTATATAAAAGCTTCTATAACTTACTAAATTACTTTCATTGTTCGTTGTGGGCTGATCTGGAGGCTTCCATACCCAGTCGGCCCGTGGCCGTTATCTTGGTTTTCCCACTTCGTTGACGGACTTGCCGTCAATGTCATCAAAGGTCATCATGGATTTGGTAAAGGTCTCGTATATCCTCTGATAATCAATCATTTTGACCATTTCATCCACCACGGCCACATTGGATTTTTCCAAGGCCATCTGTTCCACCACAAGATTTTCTGGAATGATTTCATCGGCAGGATCTCCGGTATAGGACAAAAGATTTTTGGCGCTTCTTTTCAATTTGTTCAGATCTTCAAAGCTAACAATATCCAGAGTGTCCACCACTTCATTGTTTACAAGAACCTGACCGCCTTCATTAATATGGATGTTCTGCCCAGCTTCCGTGTCAATGACAATGGGGCCTCCTATTCCCATGACAGGATTGGCATTGGCATCCACAAGCACTCCCTGGTTATCCAGGTAAAAATTGCCGTTTCTGGTGTATTGAATTCCCTGGTCTGTTTCCACTTTGAAAAATCCAGGGCCGGAAAGGGCAAGATCCAGGGGATTCCCCGTCCGGGTAATGGTTCCCTGGGAGTAATCCTTGTTGATTCTTGCCTGGAAGAATCTGTCAAAACTTACCACATCCTTTTTAAAACCATTGGTATCCACATTGGCAAGGTTGTTGGAAACTCCTTCCAGTTTTCGTTCCTGGCGTAATCCTCCCTGGGTGGGACGGGTCATTTCCAGAAGCATATCTTCTCCTCATTCATTGAAAATTGTAGCCACATACTTTCATATCCTGCCATGTCTGCATGATTCGGAACAATGGCCGGTATATGCGCCGTCTGTATTGATAATAATCTGAAAGGTAGTTATGCAATATAAATGCCAAACATAAAAATATACTCTGTTCTAATCTTTTTCCAGGCAGGACGCAGCCAGGGCAAAGGTTTTTTTCCAATGTGTCCAGGCTGTGCGACATGCAGCAGCAAAATTTTATCGTCATAAGATTGACACACCCAGATTTTTTTCCTGCCAGGCAGGTGCAAGGCAAAAGGGGAGGCATCAAGTTACGAATTTTTATGGTGGTCAGGAATGATCAGGAAGAAACACAGGCAAGGGATGGAAAAAAGAAGACAGCATAACGACATTTCCCGGTTAAAACAGGAAATGTCGTCATGCCGTTTTTGTTTGAAAGTTAGATCTTACTGGATGGTGTAGCCACAATTATCGAATTGAATGGTACTGGTTTCATGACCATCTGTGATCGTAATATCACCTTGGGCAGGGATGCCATTTTCACAAGAGACTCCAGAGGTGTCCAGAATCAGACCGGGGATGGTCATATCCAGGTCTTCCACATGAAATGGGCTTGGCGTACTGA
>PDWJ01004647.1_pt1 | contig 15762 bp, 13 predicted proteins | sample 1430881 | NCBI WGS metagenome assembly PDWJ01 (sample SAMN01162460, study PRJNA174530) | Oral metagenome, whole genome shotgun sequencing project. | biome: Marine environment; feature: Marine mammal; material: Swab sample of the gingival sulcus; isolation source: swab sample of gingival sulcus... | reverse complement strand
TCTTTTTTACTAAAAATTATAGTTGTTGAAGACAAAAAAGCTAAAAGCCAAAGGCTAACAGCCAAAAACCTTGTTAAAGATGAATATTTAAACCGTAAAAGAAAGAAAATTCGCTAAAAAAGTTTAAATGAGTTCATAGTGTATTAGTCTGTTAATAAAAGGATTAGTAATTTAATTTTTCTATATCCGGCTTATTTTTTAAATAGGCAGAAACCTCACAGATTTTAAAAACCTGTGAGGTCTATACCATTGAGTTAATGCCGATTGTTACTAACTCAAAATAGTCATTTACGTAAGTTTAAGAAAAAAGCCCCGAATAAAACGAGGCTTTCAAATATTTTCACAAAGATGAATAATTCACCTTTTATATTATTGAAGTTGAAAGTTTATCGGCACAGTGTACCATACATTTACTTTTCTTCCTCTTTGCTCACCGGGAGTCCATTTAGGTAAAGATTTTATAACGCGAACAGCTTCTTTATCTAATAGAGGGTCTACACTTCTCAAAACTGTTACTTTACTAACAGCACCTGTTGAAGTAACACAAAAACGAAGATATACCTTACCTTCAATTCCACTTTCTCTTGCAACATTAGGATATTTCACGTGTGTAGCAATGTACTTACGCAAACCTAAGTCACCACCCGGAAATTCAGGCATTTTTTCAACAACCATAAAAATCTCTTCCTCTACCTCCTCTTTCTTTTCTTCTATAACAGGAGCAATAACCACTTCTGTTTCCTCTGTTGCCTCTGCATCTTGGGGTGCAAACTCCTCGTCAATATCTTCTTCATCATCAACAATAGTTAATACTTCTACAACTTGCTGTGGAGGTGGTGGGGGTGCAACTTCCGGCGGTTTTTCCTGTCGGGTTTGTTGAATTACTTCGTCCTCGAAGTTTACTTCTTCGACACGCTCCAATTCTTCTACTACAGCCTTTGTAGACGATACGTTGAACGCTACAAGAACCACTCCCAGCGCAATTGCCAGACCAATTAAGAAAAATATGCTCTTAGATTTTTCAAGGTTAGCTTTCGGATTTTTCTTTAGTTCCATTTTGATTAAATTTAAAGGTAAATACTACTAATAATGTGTACTATTCACTACCGTTTGGTTAATTTTACAGCGCATAAAAGTACACTTTTAATTTTAAATACACAATTTAATGTATAATTTTTTTGGCTTTACAGATGTTTAATGTTTGCTTATTCACAAATAATAAAATTTATTAACACATTTATTACAAACTACTTACATACATTTTTTTTTCTATTGAGATTGTTCTTTTTTTTTGTAATTATTTTTCAACAACAATCTGTTCAATTTCAAATCATAGCTTAAAAATACAAATACAAAACCATGATAATAAGTAAGTTAAGCACAATAAATAAAATTTCACAACAAGCCAAACACAAACGCATTAAACACGTAAAAAGTATTGCTATTTCAACAATAAACCAAAACTACATTAATTGCATTGTTAAAACTCATAAAAACGTTATAACATTTAATTAAGTTTTCATAGTGCAAATATATAACTTATTTTTCAGTTATACAACTATTTTTTCAGTTTTTTGATTTATTTTTTTATTTCAAATACCATAAATACTGATTACCAATAACTTGCAATGTTTAATATTTTTATATTAAATTCACATTAGTATCAATTAGGTGATAATTTTTTAAAGAAAACGCATAGGCAAAATGTATTAAAGTTTATATCAAGCTTATTTAAAATAAATATAAATTATGTTTTAAAACATAAAAACAATAGCAAAATATTTAAAAGTATAACAACTAATTCTAAATTTGCGGCACTAAAATAAGGCAAAAAAGTGAGCAACAATAAAAATATAGAGCATATTGGAACTGTTAAAAGTATTGATAACAGCTCAATAACAGTAAGTATTATAAAAAATTCCGCTTGTGCGTCTTGTTTGGCTAAGGGAGCTTGTAACCTCTCCGAAGTTGAAGAAAAAGAGGTTGAGGTAAACAACTTTGGAGTTGATTACGAGATAGGCGAGCAAGTAAAAGTGTTTTTTGGAGAATCTCTTGGATTTAAAGCAATATTCTTAGGATACATTTTACCTTTTTTAATTGTTTTAGTGTCTTTAGTGATGTTCAACCAACTACACGTGAGTGAAATACAATCCGGCATATATTCTTTAGCTGCTCTTATACCTTATTATTTTGTATTGTACCTTGCAAGAAAAAAACACAAGAAATTATTTACATTTTTTATAGAAAAAATATAATTAAGATTTCAACGCATTCAGACAGGATATGTCTTGTCTTATTCTAAAAGCCGAAAATTTAATTTTAAATTATTAATTTATACTAATGAGTGCAATAATTATATACACGATTATTACTGTGAGTTCAATAGGTGTAATAGCAGCAGTTATACTGTACATTGCTTCACAAAAATTCAAAGTATTTGAAGACCCTAGAATAGACGAGGTAGAGGAGGCTCTTCCAAGTGCCAATTGCGGAGGTTGCGGATTTCCGGGTTGTAGAAACTTTGCCGAGGCATGTGTTAATGCCGAAGATATGAGCAACTTGTTTTGTCCTGTCGGAGGCAACGAGTTGATGCAAAATGTTGCATCTATTTTGGGCAAAGAAGCTACACAAAAAGCCCCCCAAGTAGCAGTTATAAGATGTTCGGGTTCATTTGCACATCGCCCCAGAACCAATTTTTACGATGGAGCAAGCAACTGTACAATAAATGCTCAACTATATGGTGGAGATACAGGTTGCGTTAATGGTTGTTTGGGACTTGGCGAGTGTGTTGATGCCTGTACATTTGACGCTATGTACATGGACGAAAAAACAGGTTTACCTGTGGTTATAGAAGACAAGTGTACAGCGTGTGGCGATTGTGTACGAGCCTGCCCTAAAGACATCATTGAATTAAGAAATAAAGGTAAAAGAGACAGGAGAATTTTTGTATCTTGTATAAATGAGGACAAAGGCGGAGTTGCAAAGAAAAATTGCCAAGTAGCATGTATTGGCTGTCAAAAATGTTTTAAAGAATGTAAGTTTGATGCCATTAAAATTGAAAACTTTTTGGCTTACATTGACCACAACAAATGTGTTTTGTGTAGGAAATGTGTAGCGGCTTGTCCAACATCGGCAATACACGAAATAAATTTTCCTGCAAGAAAAATACGAGCAGCAAAAACTGATAAAAAGCCTGTTGAAAAAGCAGCAACTAAGGAAAAAACAACTGCTGAAGCACAAAAAACTGAACAAGAAAATATCAGTTTAATAGATTTGGCAAAAAATAAATCAACTGATAATTAATAATTGTTTAATTTTGAAGTGATTTAAACTTTTTACAAACTAAATAGTATTACTTTATTTGTTAATTACTAGGCTATTAGCTTTTAGCTGCAAAGTTTTAATACAAGAAAACACTATGAACTATTACCAAAAAAAGTTTTAATGAGTTCACTGTAAAAATAAAATAACATTCAATAAATAATGTCGATGTTAAAAACATTTTCAAAAGGAGGCGTTCACCCGCCCGAAAATAAATTATCCTCAAATCAAAAGATTGAGATATTACCACTTCCTAAAACAGTTACCATACCTATATCGCAACATATTGGAGCACCGGCAACAATAGTTGTCAAGAAAAACCAGATGGTAAAGGTAGGACAGGTAGTTGCAAAAAGTTCCGGCTTTGTTTCGTCAAATATCCACTCATCAGTTTCGGGAAAAGTAAGTAAAATTGATACTTTTATGAATAGCAGTGGATTTAAAAAACAGTCTATTGTAATTAAGGTACAAGATGATGAATGGGACGAATCAATAGATACAAGCACTGATGTAAAGCGAGAGATAAAGCTGACATCGGAAGAAATTATCGAAAAAATAGGCAATGCAGGTATAGTTGGCTTGGGTGGTGCAACTTTTCCTTCGCACATTAAGTTAATGCCCCCTAAGGGAATGAAAGCAGAGGTATTAATACTTAACGGTGTTGAGTGCGAGCCATATCTTACTGCTGACCATCGTCTAATGTTAGAACATGGCGAGGAAATGCTTATAGGTGTTCAAATATTAATGAAAGCCTTAAAAGTAGACAAGGCAATAATAGGTATTGAAAACAATAAAAAGGATGCCATAAGCAACTTAACCAAATTAGCTGCAAATTATAAAGGAATAACTGTTCAACCTTTGAAAGTAAAATACCCTCAAGGTGGTGAGAAACAATTAATTAAAGCAGTTATTAATAGGGAAGTTCCATCAGGAGGTTTACCAATAGCAGTGGGTGCAGTGGTACATAATGTAGGAACGGCTTATGCTGTTTATCAGGCAGTTCAAAAAAACAAACCATTAATTGACAGAGTGGTTACCGTAACAGGCAAATCAGTAAAGAAACCCGCCAATTATTTAGTACGTGTGGGAACGTCTGTTGATGCTTTAATAGAAGCATCGGGAGGATTGCCCGAGGATACAGGTAAGGTTATAAGCGGTGGTCCAATGATGGGTAAAGCCTTAAACACTACTGATGTTCCTGTAACAAAAGGAACTTCGGGAGTATTAATATTACCCGAAGGAGAATCAAGACGAGGTAAAATAAGAGATTGTATTCGTTGTGCAAAATGCGTGAGCGTGTGTCCTATGGGTTTAGAACCGTATTTGCTTATGACTACATCACAAAAAGCAATGCACGAACGCACTGAAAAGGAACGCGTTATGGATTGTATAGAATGTGGTTCATGCAGTTACACCTGCCCATCGTTCCGTCCTTTGCTCGATTATATTAGGTTGGGAAAAACAGAAGTTGGAAAAATTATAAGGTCAAGAAAAAGTTAGGAGAGTTGGGAGACGGAAGACAGGAGACAGAAGTTAGAAGACTGAAGTTGAGATAAACTCCTATATTTACCCTTTATAAAGTTAAGAAAATCATTGCGAGTAATTAAAATGCGGGGAATAATTCATTTATTCGCCTTAAATATGCGGAGAATAATTATTATATTTGCCGCAAATTAAAATTAGGAATGGCAAAATATATCTATCAATATGACAGTTGGCCTAACTTTACTTGGAATGATAAGGAGATACAGCCGTTACTCGGAAGAGTTAGAAATTTGCAAGGCAAAATCTTTGGACAAATAAGTACTCTGGGATTTTCCTTAAAGGAAGAAACAATACTTTCGACCTTAACTCTTGACGTATTGAAATCGTCTGAGATTGAAGGAGAGCTATTTGATTATGAACAAGTTCGCTCATCAATTGCTCGAAGATTGGGACTGGATTATGCCGGCATGGTTTGTTCTGATAGATATGTAGATGGTGTTGTGGAGATGGTATTAGATGCTACCCAAAAATACTCTAATATATTAACTGAGGAACGTTTATTTGGTTGGCACGCAGCACTGTTTCCCACTGGGAGAAGCGGTTTATATAAAATTGAAACAGGACGCTACAGAAGTGGCGAAATGCAAATTGTTTCGGGCATGATGGGTAGAGAAAAAGTTCATTTTCAAGCACCTGCTCCGTCTTGCATAAAGTTTGAAATGGATAGATTTCTTTCGTGGTTTAACAGTGATTTAAAAATAGATGATGTAATAAAGTCAGCAGTTGCTCACTTTTGGTTTATAATTATACATCCGTTTGATGACGGAAACGGTCGCATTGCAAGAGCAATTTCAGATTTACTATTGGCAAGGTCTGATAAAAGTGCACAGAGATTTTACAGCCTTTCAAATCAAATATTAGTAGAACGAAAGGTTTATTACGAAGTTTTACAAAGAGTTCAATATTCAGATGGAGATATAAGTCAGTGGATTATATGGTTTCTAAATTGCTTAAACAGGGCATTAGAAAATACCGAAAAAAACATCAAAAAAGTTTTGCATAAAGCAGAATTTTGGGATAAACATAAAAATACAGCGTTAAACAGCCGTCAGAGATTGATGCTGAATAAGCTGCTTGACGGATTTAAGGGGAAATTGAAAACATCAAAATGGGCTAAGATGGCAAAGTGTTCTTCAGACACAGCATTAAGAGATATAAAAGATTTAATAGGTAAAGGAATTTTAAAACAAGAACAATCAGGAGGAAGAAGTACTAATTATGAATTGATAATTGATAGTTGATAGTTGATAATGGATAATGGATAATGGATAATTGACAGTTGATAATTATCGAATCAACACATTATCACATTAACTAATTATTGCATTAACAAATTATCGCATTAACAAATTATAACATTAGCTAACTAATTAAAAAATATGAATTTATTAACAGTTTCACCGTCCCCGCATAATTATGGTAAGGAAACCATTAATTCACTTATGCGAGGGGTAATAATAGCATTGATTCCGGCATTTGCGGTGGCATTATATTTATTTGGAATAGGTGTATTGATTGTTACATTGACGGCAGTGGCATCGGCTATGCTTTTTGAATATGTAATAAGCAAATATATACTAAAAAAGGAGCCTACATTACAAGATGGTTCTGCAATTGTAACAGGCTTATTATTAGCGTGTAATGTTCCATCTAATTTGCCTGTGGGTATAGTAATTATAGGAAGTTTGGTAGCAATAGGTGTGGGTAAAATGACCTTTGGCGGACTTGGAAACAACCCCTTTAATCCCGCTCTTGTTGGTCGAGTGTTTTTATTGGTTGCATTCCCTGTGGATATGACAAGCTGGCCTAAACCATTGATATCGCGTTTGCAATATTTTGATGCTGTTACAGGTGCAACACCACTTGCCACACTTAAAGAAGGGCTAAAAAATGGTGAAGATATGACAGTATTAATGCAGCAACTTCCTTCTCATGCACGCACATTTTTTGGTCAAACGGGTGGTTCGTTGGGCGAGGTTGCAGCTCTGGCAATTTTATTGGGATTAGCTTATATGCTTTACAAAAAAATTATTACTTGGCACATACCGGTCTCTATATTGGGTACAATATTCGTGATTACGGGTGTGAGGTGGCTAATAGACCCTAACTTACATGCCGACCCTGTATTTCATATATTTTCGGGAGGTGTATTGCTTGGTGCCGTATTTATGGCAACTGATTATGTAACCTCGCCAATGAGCGTAAAAGGACAGATAATATTTGGAATAGGCATTGGAGTACTAACAGTGGTAATAAGAGTGGCAGGGGCATATCCCGAAGGAATATCTTTTGCAATACTTATAATGAATGCTTTTGTTCCTTTAATTAATATGTATTTAAAACCAAAACGATTTGGGGAGGTAGTAAAAAATGGCAAGTAAAACAGAATCGACTTTGAAAAATATGGTATTGGTGCTTTTATTGGTGGCATTGGTATCGGCTACATCTTTGGGCTATATATACGAACTTACAAAAAAACCCATTGAGGAAGCAAAATTGACAAAAAAACTAAATGCGATAGAATTGGTTGTACCTAAATTTTCAAACAATCCTGATGCTCAAATGTACAAGGTTGCATCAGATATAGCAGGTGATAGTTTGGAATTTTACCCTGCATACAATAATGACAAATTAGTGGGAACAGCAGTTAAAACGTTTAGCGACAAAGGGTTTACTAAGCGTATATATGTTATGATTGGCTTTTTGCCTGACGGCACCATAAATAACACCCAAGTTTTGGAACATGCCGAAACTCCGGGGTTGGGAGACAAAATGACAAAGAAAAAATCAGATTGGAGCAATCAGTTTAACAATAAAAACCCAAAAGATTTTAAACTTAAAGTTACAAAAGACGGAGGTAGCGTAGATGCAATAACAGCAGCAACTATTTCGTCAAGAGCATTTACTGACGCTGTGGATAGAGCATATAAAGCATACATGAAGACAGTTAAGAATTGAGAATGGATAGTTGATAATTGACAGTTGATAATTGACAGTTGATAATTGACAGTTGATAATTGATAATTGATATATAGTATTAAGTAATTACAACATTAACTAATTATAACATTTGCTAATTATAACATTTGCTAATTATAACATTAACAAAGATATGAATAAGTCAAAAATATTTACAAAAGGATTTTTAAAGGAGAATGCAGTGTTTGTGTTGTTCTTGGGTCTATGTCCTACATTGGGAACAACAACTTCTGCCATAAACGGTTTAGCTATGGGATTGGCAACAACATTTGTATTGGTTATGTCGAATATAGTTGTTGCACTTGTTAAGAATTTTATTCCCGACAAGGTTCGTATACCCTCATTTATTGTAATAATTGCCACTTTTGTAACAATTGTTGAATTAACAATGCAGGCTTTTGTTCCCGATTTATTTGAAGTATTGGGGTTATTTATTCCTTTGATTGTGGTAAACTGCTTAATTTTAGGAAGAGCCGAAGCATTTGCATCGAAAAATAATGTATTAGATTCAATTATAGACGGTGCAGGAATGGGCTTGGGATTTGCCATGGCTTTGACAATACTCGGAGCTATCAGAGAAATACTTGGAAGCGGCGCAATATTCGGGTTTAAGTTTATAACCGGCGATGGTATGTTGGTATTTGTATTGGCACCCGGAGCATTTATAGTATTAGGTTACTTAATTGCAATTACTCAACGCATAAATAAAAAGAATAATAAATAATTGATAGTTGATAATGGATAATGGACAGTTGATAATGGATAATGGACAGTTGATAATGGATAGTTCATAATTATCAAATTAACTAATTATCTCATTATCACATTTGCTAATTATCACATTTGCTAATTATCTAACTATCACATTAACACATTAACAAAATGGAATACGTAATAATTATAATAGGGTCTGTATTTGTAAACAATATTGTTTTATCAAAGTTTTTGGGTATTTGTCCGTTTATTGGAGTATCTAAAAAAGTTGAAACCGCACTGGGAATGACAGGTGCCGTTACTTTCGTAATGGTTATTGCCACCATTGTAACATACCTGATACAAAAATATGTATTGGAAAGTTTCGGAATACAATATATGCAAACTATTACTTTTATACTTGTAATAGCAGCACTTGTGCAATTAGTTGAGATTATTTTAAAGAAAGTAAGTCCAGCCCTATTTCAAGCTTTGGGTATTTTCCTACCACTGATAACTACTAACTGTGCGGTATTGGGTGTTGCCATATTAGCGGCTACAAATAAAGATTTCGGATTACTTGAAAGTGTTGTTTTTGCCATATCAAATGCTGTTGGTTTCGGTTTGGCATTGGTTATTTTCTCCGGTTTAAGAGAACACATGGAACTTGCAAATATACCCGAAGGAATGAAAGGAGTGCCCATTGCCTTTGTTGTTGCAGGTATTTTAGCACTTGCTTTTATGGGATTTACAGGTTTAGCATAAGATTTACACCAATTAATATAGGTTATAAAAACAAAAAACCTTAATCGTTAAACGATTAAGGTTTTTTTGTTTAGTCGGGGTGAGAAGATTTGAACTTCCGACCCCACGCCCCCCAGACGCGTACTCTAACCAAGCTGAGCTACACCCCGAACTGGGCGCAAAAGTAAAAACTAAAATTTATATATACAAATTTATTTTACACAATACAGTTACAAAAACTTAAAATACTGACTAATACTGAAAATATAAAATTTAATTTTGTCAATACGAAATATTCTACTAACTTTGTTGGGTTCAATAAAATATTATGGAAATTTTCACAAATAAGGTATTACAAAACTTACTTTTCGCGCAAATAAAACGAAGAGACAGCCACAATTATACCTCCCTCACACCATATTATTAGAAAATAAACAAACCAAACATTTATAATACAGAACACAATATACAAGCAATAACAATTTTTAAACAGTGTTCTATATTTCATTTTTTAACAATTCCAAAAATATAATATTATGCAAAATTTATTGTTACTCGGTGCCGAAGCGATAGCTCAAGGAGCACTTGATGCAGGTTTATCAGGAGTTTATGCCTATCCGGGCACACCATCAACAGAAATAACAGAATACGTACAACACAACAAAAGTGCGAAAAATAGAAAAGTGCACAGTCAATGGTCGTCTAATGAAAAAACGGCAATGGAAGCGGCACTTGGAATGTCGTATGCAGGCAAAAGAGCCTTAGTGTGTATGAAACACGTAGGGTTAAACGTAGCAGCAGACGCCTTTGTTAATTCAGCTATTACGGGAGCAAACGGAGGTTTGGTTGTTGCAGTTGCAGACGACCCGTCTATGCACTCATCGCAAAATGAGCAAGACTCCAGATACTACGGTAAATTTGCAATGATGCCTGTGTTAGAGCCGTCAAATCAGCAAGAAGCTTACGATATGACATACTATGGCTTTGAATTATCGGAAAAATTTCAAATACCTGTATTACTGAGAATTACAACGCGCCTATCACACTCACGCTCAGGCGTTAAGCGTGCAGAGCAAAAGCAAGAGAATGACATAAAATTGCCAAACGATATGCGTCAATTTGTTTTGTTGCCGGTAATTGCCAAGCGAAGATACAAGGGCTTAATAGAAAGCCAAGTTAAATTTGAACAAGATTCGGAAAACTCGGCATTTAACCAATACAAAGAAGGTAAAGATAAGTCATTAGGAATAATAGTATGCGGAATAGCTTATAATTACCTAATGGAAAACTACATAAACGATGAATTACCATATCCTGTATTAAAAATTGGACAATATCCGCTGCCACGCAAACAGGTAAAAAAGATATTTGATGAGTGTGATAAAATTTTAGTTATAGAAGAAGGATACCCTATAGTTGAAGAAATGCTAAAAGGTTTCTTGACAAACGATAAAGTAAAAGGTAGATTAGATGGCACTTTACCAAGAGACGGAGAGTTAAATCCAAGACTTGTAGGCAAAGCATTAGGCTTAAAATTTGACGAAATTAACTCTATCCCCGATTTAGTAGAGGGCAGACCCCCGGCAATGTGTGTAGGCTGTGGACATATTGACGCGTATGTTGCTTTAAACGAAGCTCTTGAAGAGTTTGGCGATGGTCATGTATTTTCAGATATAGGTTGCTACACTCTTGGTGCATTAGAACCTTTAAATGCTATTAACACTTGTGTGGATATGGGGGCATCAATTACAATGGCAAAGGGTGCAGCCGATGCAGGATTCCAACCTGCCATTGCAGTGATTGGCGACTCTACATTTACACATTCAGGTATGACGGGGTTATTAGATGCCGTTAGCGAAAAATCTAATATCATTGTTTTACTTTATGATAACTTTACAACAGGTATGACAGGTCAGCAAGACTCGCAGGCTTTTGGCAAACTTGAAGATATTTGTAAAGGTATTGGTGTAGACGAAGAACACATTTTCGTATTAAATCCTACAAAACGTAAAAAGCAAGAAATGATTGACTTAATAAAACAAGAGATGAAATACGAAGGTGTAACAGTTATTATACCACGCCGACAATGTGTTCAAACTGTTAAAAATAAAGACTTAGGCAAAAGAATACGTGAACTAAACTTAAAAGTTTAATTTACAGGTTAATAATTACAACACTTCGTTAAATTAGTAATTACTAAGTAAAATTACTTACTAAAAATACGTATTTTTACCTATTGACACATATACAATAATTGTGTAATTTTGCAACCAATAGCAATTATTAATTAATTATAATCAAAAGTACAGACGAAGAGGTAAAGACGCCCAACTTGGGCGTCTCAACAACCCAAAACTGAGCGTCTCAAAAGCCTTCCGTATTAATTATTAACTTTTAAATATAACACATCATGAACAAAAGAAACAAAAGCGCAAAAAGCACACAACAAAACAAGCTAAATAACTGCAAATCAGTAAATTACCCCCCCCCGATTTACAAAACAAGCATATAAACTAAGCCGCATAGCCCAAAAATTTAAAGTAGGAGACCTATATTACGAAGTTATTGCCGGCACTAACGAAGTTAAAGTAACCTCTCAAAATGATAATAGCCCCTATTGGAATGCTAACGAAAAACCCGCAGGCACTATTAACATTCCCGCCACTGTAAACCATAGTGGAACTGATTATTCGGTTACAAAAATTGGAGATAACGCTTTTTTAAAATGTTCAGGCATACAATATGTAAACATCCTTGGCTCAATTACTTCCATTGGAAGACTTGCTTTTGCTAGATGCTCAAGCTTAAAATCTATAGATATTCCAAATTCAGTTACCGAAATTGAAAGATATGCTTTTAGTGATTGTACAAGCTTAAACACTGTAAACATTCCCGCCTCGGTTACATCCATTGGAGAATTTGCTTTTAATCATTGTGAAAGCCTACCGTCTATTGATATTCCCGCCTCGGTTACTTCCATTGAGGACTATGTTTTTAATAGCTGCACAAACTTAACAGCCATTAATGTAGATGAAGCTAATACTAAATATAGTTCCCAAGACGGCATATTATTTAATAAATCAAAAACCAAATTAATTCAATACCCGGCTGCCAAATCAGGAAACTCGTACAGTATTCCTAATTCTGTTACAGATATTATAGAATATGCTTTTTACGGAAGCACATTAACATCTATTGATATTCCCGCCTCGGTTACATCTATTGAACACAATGTTTTTAATAGCTGCAAAAACTTAACAGCCATTAATGTAGCAACGGATAATACTGCATATATTTCCGAAAACGGAATTTTATTTAATAAATCAAAAAACACTTTGATAAAATATCCCTCTGCTAAACCGGCAACTGCATATAGTATTCCCGCTTCTGTTTATATCATTAAATCGGCTGCTGTTTCTGATTGTTTAAATTTAACCACTATAAGTATTCCCGCTACAGTTTATAATATTGGAAGGCTTGCTTTTAGTGGTTGTACAAATTTAAGAAAAATTATCTCTTACATACCAGAAGTACATAATTATATTATAACAATGGGTGATGGTATATTTAGCGGTGTAAATAAGGATTTATGTAGATTATATGTACCCGTAGGCAGAATATACAGTTACGAGCAGGCTGCCCAATGGCAAGATTTTAACTATATATACGAAATAGATGCTGTAACAGGAATAACAATTAATCCTACCAATCAAACAATAAATATTTGCGAAAGCCTTGATTTGGCATCAACAGTAACTATTACACCAAGCAATGCCTCTAATGACATAATAACGTGGAGTAGCAGCAATCCTGCAATAGCCTTGGTAGATGCAAATGGTATTGTAACAGGCTTGTCGGCAGGCAATGCCACCATAACAGCCACTACTGCCGAGGGCAATTTTGCTGCCACCTGCAATGTAGAGGTAATAATGCCCACAGATATGCGCTATATAACCCTAACAGTAGCCAACGGCGAAGATATAGAATTAGTTATGGATCACAAATTTGAATATATCTAATAATACGGCATTAACTATTTTGGAGTGCTTTGAAAATAATCTTCAAAACTTAGATATATCCGGTAATACTAATCTGGCAAACTTGAATTGCAGAGAAAATCAGCTTCAAAACTTAAATTTATCAAACAATACAGAACTGCTTTATTTTACTTGCTCAGATAATCAATTTCAAAACTTAGATTTATCGCACAACACTAAATTAAGTATATTGCATTGCAACAATAATCAAATTCAAAGTTTAGATTTATCTGCCAATAATGATTTAATGACACTTAGATGTAATGATAATCAGCTTTCAAGTTTAGATTTATCTAATAATAATGAGTTAAAAATACTTTTTTGTTATAATAACGCATTCACCACCCGAGCTTTAGATTTGCTTTATTGCTCATTGCCCGATAAAACAGCCTCTGATAATGCAAAAATTTTCCCTGCCTACAATAGTTCAGATGCCGGTTATGCTATTGTAGAGGCAAGCACAGCTACCAATGCCACAGATAAAAATTGGACGGTAAAATTCCAAGGCGGAGGTGGCGCAATAACCGGCACGGGCAATTATATTTGCGGTCAGACAGATGTAACAAGCGTAACACTTACACCTGCTACAAAAACAATAGAAGCAGGCAACACTTTTGATTTAGTTGCCACAGTGAAGCCAAGCAATGCCACTAACCCAACAGTAACATGGAGCAGCAACAATACGGCAATTGCCACAGTGGATAATAAGGGCACAGTAACAGCCATAAAAGCAGGTAAAGCCACCATAACGGTAACAACCGAAGACGGCGGCAAAACAGCCACTTGTGTTGTAACAGTTACAGAGGCAGCCGTAGCAGTAACGGGAGTAAAACTTGATATTAACACAAAATCATTAGTAAAAGGTACTTCCTTTACCCTAACTGCCACAGTTGAGCCAAGCAATGCTACCAACACAAATGTAACATGGAGCAGCAATAATAAAACAGTTGCCACAGTGGATAATACAGGTAAAGTAACAGCCTTAAAAGAAGGCACGGCAACTATTACGGTAACAACCGAAGACGGCGGCAAAACAGCCACTTGTGTTGTAACAGTTACAGAGGCAGCCGTAGCAGTAACGGGAGTAAAACTTGATATTAGCACAAAGTCATTAGTAAAAGGCACTTCCTTTACCCTAACTGCCACAATTGAGCCAAGCAATGCAACCAACACAAATGTAACATGGAGCAGCAATAAGCCGGCAGTTGCCACAGTGGATAATACAGGTAAGGTAACAGGTGTAGCCGTAGGCAAAGCCACCATTACGGTAACAACCGAAGACGGCGGCAAAACAGCCACTTGCGAAGTTACGGTTACATCAACAACAGCCATTGAAGATGTTGAGAATACATTAAAATTCAATGTATACCCGACAGTTGTAAAAACAGGTTTTACAATAGAGTTTGCCGACAAATTTAACAAAGGTCTTATATTAGAAATATACAACCTTTCAGGAATGCAAGTACATACCGAAAGAATAAATAAAGACAAACAATACATAAACATAAGCAACCTACAAGCAGGCACATACATTATCAGACTTGGCAACCAAACCCGCAAAATAATCAAACGATAATTGATAATGGATAATTGATAATGGATAATTGACAATTGATAATGGACAATGGACAATTGATAATGGATAATTGATAATTGATAATGGACAATTGACAATGAACACTGGGGCTTACTCACGCCCCAGTCCCGCTAGGGACGGCATGATTGTAGCCCATAATGTCAATTATGGGAGGCATGATTATAGCCCATAATGTCAATTATGGGAGGCATAATTGTAGCCCATAATGTCAATTATGGGAGGCATGATTATAAATTATGGGACGACATTTAATTCCCTAAATACACCCAATCAATTATCAGCAATATAATTGAGTTAAACATAATAAAAGGGCAACCGTTTTGGATTGCCCTTTATTTTATTTTTTGTTATTTAAAATAATATTTTACTTTTGTGCCATTCTTTTGGGGTGCCTTGCAGGCTGAGAACAAACCCGTTGAACCTGATACAGATAATGCTGTCGTAGGAATAAACTATTTTCATTATACATTATATTTCATCTACAGCTCATTTTGTTATTCTTTTATGAATAATCAATAAAGAGCGTATTTTTGCCCTGCACTATCCTCATTAGATAATTGATAATTAACAACGGATAGTTGATAATTATGGTTAATTATTATTTTAATTTTTTAAATTTTACTTTTTATGATGAGGAAAAAAACTATTATTAGGAATTTACTTATTTACAGTATCTTCCAATTGTTTACAATGTCAAGTTTTGCACAACTTAGCATTAGCGGGAAAATAAGCGATGAAAAAGGAGAAGCACTACAAGGAGCAACTATTGTTATTAAAAACAGTTATTTAGGAACCATAGCAAACACAGACGGAAGCTACACCTTCAATAACCTGAAAAAAGGCAAG
>PDWJ01003250.1_pt1 | contig 15762 bp, 9 predicted proteins | sample 1430881 | NCBI WGS metagenome assembly PDWJ01 (sample SAMN01162460, study PRJNA174530) | Oral metagenome, whole genome shotgun sequencing project. | biome: Marine environment; feature: Marine mammal; material: Swab sample of the gingival sulcus; isolation source: swab sample of gingival sulcus... | reverse complement strand
CTGCTGGATGATTATGCTGCTGTTTTTGACATTAACAATGAAAACAATGAAGAAATCGTTTTCTCGGTTCAGTTTATTGAGGGGACCTATGGTTTGGGCAGCGCTAATATGTACAGGTTTACTCCGTGGAATTCGGGAACCACATATTTACCCCATCCTCAGGTTTTGGCAAGAACCGGGATGAATATTCCAACTACCGATTTAATCAATTCTTTTGAAGAGGGTGATGAACGATTGTCGATGATTGATTTTTCGTGGATTGACGAGGAATTTGGGACCTACAACGGGAATATCGTTCCATTTACCCGTAAATTCTGGGACCCCAATCATTCCGTGCAATATGTTACAGGCAATAATTTTCCTTTGTTTCGTTATCCACATGTTCTTCTTATGTTAGCTGAATGTTACTTAAGAGAAGGCACTGGTGATGCAGCATCTCTTGTAAATCAGGTTCGGCAGCGTGCAGGTCTGGCCCCTTTGTCTTCAGTAACAATCGAAGATGTTATTCATGAGAGAAGAATTGAGTTTCATTGTGAGGCAGACAGATGGGATGTGCTGGTAAGAACAGGCAAAGCAATGGAGGTCATGACCGCTCACGGGACTGAACAAAAGGAGAACAGGCCAAACACAATCAGGGGACAGGCATACGATAAAATAAAATTACTTTTCCCCATTCCTTCCAGTGTGCTGGAAAACGATCCGACAATGGAACAAAACCCAGAATACAAGTAGGCTGTTGTTTGTGGAATAGAAGATGGGTGGAATCTAATTCCATCCATCTTTTTCTCTTCGAATTTTTCAGTGATACGGGGCGCCAGCCTGCACCAATTGCTTTAAGGATTGCTTAAATTGATCCCCAGGAAACTATAAAAATGAAAGAATTTAAAGCTCTCATTGTCATCGTTTGCATGCTTCTTGTCTCGTGCAGATTGATGAACGAAGAAAGGACTCAGCATAAAAATCCCAATATCATTTTTATTCTTACAGACGATCAGCGTTGGGACGCTCTTGGCTACTCAGGAAACAATACTATTCACACCCCTGAAATGGACAGGCTTGCCAATGAGGGCGTTTACTTTAAGAATGCCTTTGTTACGACACCCATTTGTGCTGCCAGCCGTGCAAGTATTTTTACCGGCATGTACGAACGCACCCATGGCTATACCTTTCAGCAGGGAAATCTGAAACAAGCTTATGCCAGTATTTCCTATCCTGCACTCATGCAAAATTCAGGTTATTACACCGGTTTTTTCGGAAAATTTGGGGTAAAATATGAAGGGGTTGATTCTCTTTTCGATGTATTCGATGACTATGACAGGAATGGAAGATTTCAGGATTACCGTGGGTTTTTTTACAAGACCATTGGTCAGGATACCGTTCACCTTACCCGCTATACTGGCTGGCAAGCCATAAATTTTATAGAAAACGCACCATCCGACAGGCCTTTTTGTCTGTCGCTGAGTTTCAGTGCTCCGCATCCCCATGACCCTGCCCCTGAACAGTATTTCTGGCAGTTGGAAGTGGATTCAATCCATCACTCTTTTACTTTTGGTCCACCTGTAATGGCAGCAGCTGCCTGGCATGATGCTCAGCCGGAATATGTAAGGAACGGCTTAAACCGCACCCGTTGGTACTGGCGATTCGATACACCGGAAAAATACCAGCACAGCCTGAAGGGATACTACCGGATGATTTCGGGTATTGATCTGGAAATCGGAAGAATCAGACAGGTTCTTGAGAAAAAAGGATTAGCCGGGAATACCGTTATCATTCTTATGGGAGACAACGGCTGTTTTCTGGGCGAACGCCAACTGGCCGGTAAATGGCTCATGTATGAACCCTCACTCAGGGTGCCTCTGATCATTTATGATCCCCGGAACGGGAATTCGCATGACAGCAATGATTTGGCCCTGAACATAGATATTCCTTCAACCATTTTTGAACTGGCCGGTTTACCTATTCCGAAGGAATGGCAGGGAATCAGTCTTGCAGGATATACCGAGGGTGGTTCACCGGCAAAAAACCGTGATATATTTCTTTGTGAACACTTGTGGGATTTTGAAAGTATCCCGCCGAGCGAGGGTGTAAGAACCCAAAAGTGGAAATACTTTCGCTATTTGAAAGATATGGCACACGAAGAATTATACGACCTGGAAACTGACCCTGACGAAAGGAACAATCTTGCTGATGCGGGCGAATTCGGGGAAGTGTTAAAGGATTTGCGCTCGAAAACAGATAGCCTGGCATTGCATTTCAAGAATAGAAAGCTGGTAAAACAATAAGATGAGTAATCACTACAGTTGACAGATTGCCATTATTGGAACCAAAGATTTAAAACCGATGAATATGAAAGATATTGTTTCATTTTCCGGATTTGGAGCCTTCCTGCTACTATTGCCCATATTCTGTTTGTCACAGGAACCAATAGGGCAAGACCTCACAGACCTATCGCAACTCAGTTCTATGTTTAAAAATCCGCCGAAGGGATATCGGACAGCTCCCTTGTGGGTTTGGAACGATCAGATGACCCGCTCATCAATTGACCACATGCTGAATGATTTTAAGGATAAAGGATTTGGCGGGGCATTTGTTCATCCGCGACCGGGTTTGATTACCGAATACTTGTCGAATGAATGGTTTGAACTTTTTAAATACAGTGTAAACAAAGGACAGGAACTGGGACTGAACATCTGGATTTATGATGAGAATTCCTATCCCAGTGGTTTTGCAGGAGGGCATGTGCCTGCTCAAATGCCTGAATCGTATAATCAGGGGCAGGGACTGCTAATGACCACTTATCAAAATTTACCTGACACCCTTTCGAATTGTTTTATTTGTCTGGTGAAAGCGGAAAAGGACTATAAGGACATTAGCCCGGAAATTGAAGCTTATAAGAATAAACCGGGTCCGTATTATGTGTTTCACAAGACCTACTACCGAAGATCGCCCTGGTATGGTGGGTTTTCATATGTTGATCTACTGGTTCCGGGAGTCACCCAAAAGTTTCAGGAGATCACCATGCAAGGCTATGAAAAAGTTGCCGGAGATCAATTTGGAGAAACAGTGCCGGGGGTTTTTACCGATGAACCGGAAATTCCTTCTTCGGGAGGGATGCGTTGGACACCCGATTTATTCGATGAGTTTCAAAAAAAATGGGCTTACGATTTGAGAACAAGGCTGCCCTCCTTATTCATGGAAACCGGAGACTGGAAAAAGGTAAGACATGACTATACTGAGACTTTGTTACAGATGTTCATTAACCGCTGGGCGAAACCCTGGTTCGAATATTGCGAGGAAAACAAGCTTGACTGGACCGGTCATTATTGGGAACACGGTTGGCCAAGTTTGGCCCAGGGTGGGGATAACATGGCGATGTATGCCTGGCACCAGATGCCTGCAATTGACATGCTTTTTAATCAGTTTAACGAAGAATCTCCGAGAGCACAGTTTGGGAACATCCGTTCGGTAAAAGAATTGCGCAGTGCAGCCAATCAGCTTGGATACAAAAGGACTTTGTGCGAAACCTATGGGGGAGGAGGTTGGGATGTAACATTCAAAGACCTGAAAAGACTGGGCGACTGGACTTTTGTGCTTGGTGTTAATTTCATGAATCAACACCTGTCGCATTCCACCTTAAAAGGAGCCCGTAAATACGACTATCCTCCTGTCTTTACCTATCATTCTCCCTGGTGGCCTCACTATAAGACCTTAAACGATTATTACGGCAGACTCTCCGTAGCCCTTTCTCACGGAGAGCAAATAAATGATATACTTGTCATCGAGCCTACAACGACACTTTGGAATTACTACACCTATGTAGAGGGCAGTGAAACACTGGAAAGAATCGGGCAGGAATTTCAAAGCATGGTCACGCGACTCGAAAAAGCACAGGTGGAATACGATTTAGGGTCAGAAAACATTATAAAAGATCAGGGTAAAATAGAAAACGGGAAGTTCGTGGTTGGACAACGGGGGTATTCTATCGTTGTAATTCCCCCACTGGTCGAAAATATTGAGGAACACACATTCAGTCTCTTAACTGAGTTTGCAGATCAGGGCGGTAGAATCATCTCATTTTCTCTGCCTGACAGGATAAGCGGAGATTTAAGCAGTACGGTTTCAGATTTCTTCGAATCAGATCATTCATCATTGCTTAAGCTGAAACAGCTGAATGAAGAAAACATTAGAAATCATTTCAGTATTTCTGATATCCGCTTTTCCAACATTTCAGGAGGGAATCTATTTCATCACCGGCGAACATACAAAGACGGTCAGCTGATTTTCATGGTAAACTCCTCTATGGAGCAGGCAAACAGCGGGGAATTGAACCTGAAGGGCAGATCGGTCCTTCAGATGGATGCTTTTTCAGGCCAAATAACAGCCTATCCATACACAGAAACAGAGGGAGGCATCACCCTAAAATATCATCTTCATCCTGCCGGAAGCCTGTTGTTGTTTATGACAAATGAGCGTATTGACAAACCTCAGCCTGAGCAGGAAACATCCCATGAACTGCTTATTGAGGCCGAAAGCCCTTTGCGCATAAATTTCCTCAGAAAGAATGTCATGAAGGTTGATTTTGTCGATCTTCAGATTGCAGAAAGAGAATACAAGGACATCTATTTTTCAAAAGCATCGGATATTGTATTCACCGAATACGGTTTTCAGGGAAATCCCTGGAATCATTCGATTCAGTATAAGCGTCAGATTGTCGACCGCGACACCTTTTCAACCGGAGGCTTTGTCGCTAAATATACTTTTGAAGTAAACGGGGATGTTTCAGAAAACGACATGCATTTAAGTGTTGAACGTCCCGAAGTCTTTAAAGTCAGAGTGAACGGAACACAGCTGGAACCTCTGCCCGGGGAATGGTTCTTAGACAGGGAATTCCCCGTTTATGATATAAGTAAGCTGGTGAGAAATGGAAGGAATTCGGTTGAACTGGAGGCAAAACCCATGCGCGTTTTTGCAGAGACTGAACCCATCTATGTGGCCGGTGACTTTTCCGTTTTACAAAAAGACAGGGGTTGGTACATCGACATGAAAAAAACCTTGCTTCAATTGGGGTCCTGGAGAGAACAGGGCCTTCCTTTTTACAGTTGGAATGTTGCATATAAGAAAACCTTCGATATTGATGAAAGGGGCAAATCATTCAAGATCGTATTGACCGACTGGTATGGAACCTTAGCTGAAGTATTTGTAAATGGTCAGTCAGCCGGAATCATCGGTATGGAACCTTATGAGTTAAGCATTAGCAGGTTTATAAAACCCGGGAAAAATGACATTGAAGTCCGGATAACAGGAAGCTTAAAGAATCTGTTAGGGCCTCATTTTAACGATCCGGCCCCTGGCCTTGCAGGACCAGGAAACTGGAAAAATGTGGAAGAGAACATTCCTGGGAAAGACTATCAAATGATGGATTACGGTCTTTTTGAAGACTTTAAACTAATATCTTATGAACAAGAAAAAACAGTGTTATGAAGAAAAATCTTGGTTTTCTGGTGCTCTTAGGCCTCTTGTCTGTAAGCTTTCAGGGGCTTTCACAAACAGGTGTCAGGAAGCTTAAATGTGAATACCTCCTAAACCCCATTGGCATTGATGAGGCCCGCCCACGACTGACCTGGCAGTTGCATTCGCTCAGGCGGGGGAGTTTTCAAAAGGCCTGTCAGATACGAGTGGGTACTGATGCGGGTGAACTTGGGCAGGGGAAGGCGGGGATATGGATGTCGGAAACGCTGAATACCTCGATACTTCCCGTGGTGTACCGGGGACCGGAACTGCAGCCCTTCACCCGCTACTTCTGGCAGGTGCGGGTGCAGGACAATGACAACATTTGGTCCGACTGGTCAGAGATGGCCTTTTTCGAAACCGGTATGATGGACCGGAAGAACTGGAAAGGGAAGTGGATTACCGATACCTACGACTATACCGTAAAACCAGCTCCCTATTTCAGAAAAACCTTCGATATCGGAAAACCAATTCAATCGGCAAAGGCCTACATTGCAGTCGCAGGTTTGTATGAACTGTCCATCAATGGACAGGATATAGGGGACCATCGGCTCGACCCTGCTTACACCCGATATGACCGGCGCAATCTCTATGTCACATACGATGTAACTGAGAACCTGCAACAGGGAAAAAATGCCATTGGCGTGCTTCTTGGCAATGGATGGTACAACCATCAATCGACAGCAGTGTGGTATTTCGATAAGGCTCCATGGCGTGCGCGGCCAAAGTTCTGCATGGACTTGCGCATTACCTATGTCGATGGTTCTGTTGAGACCATCGCCACGGGGGAGGATTGGAAAACGGCATACAGTCCGGTAATTTTCAACAGCATTTATACCGCCGAGCATTACGACGCTCGACTCGAGCAAGCGGGATGGAATACGCCCGATTTTGAAGAAAATGGATGGAAGCCTGTCCTGAATACAGGAGCTCCCTCCGGGAACATCACAGCGCAGGTTTTACATCCTATACGCAATGTTACAGAGATTCCCGCCGCAAACATGAAAAAAGTGGATGAGCAAACCTGGCTGTTCGATTTCGGCAGGAATATAGCCGGGGTCACACGAATAAAGGTTTCCGGACCGGAGGGAACCATACTCCGGCTGAAACATGCGGAGCAGCTCGATGCTGAAGGACGCGCCGATCTGTCGAACATTGATGTACATTATCGTCCTCGCGACGATTCGGACCCTTTCCAGACCGATGTCCTCATCCTCAGTGGGAGGGAAGAAGATGTATTTATGCCACGCTTTAATTACAAGGGCTTCCGATATGTTGAAGTGACTGCCGACAGGCCGCTCGAACTGACAAAGGAAAGCCTTACGGCCTACTTCATGCACAGCGACGTGCCTTTGGTTGGGAACATTCATTCGTCGGATAAGACCTTGAACAAAATCTGGGAGGCAGCCAATGCCAGCTATTTGTCGAACCTCTTTGCCTATCCAACAGATTGCCCCCAGCGCGAAAAGAATGGTTGGACCGGTGATGCATTTGTGGGCACTGAAACCGGGCTTTACAATTATGATGGCATCACCGTTTATGAGAAATGGCTGGCCGATCACCGTGATGAACAGCAGCCCAATGGTGTACTTCCCGCCATTATTCCTACAGGCGGATGGGGATATCATTGGGCCAATGGTCTCGACTGGACCAGCACCATTGCACTTATTCCCTGGAACATTTATCTTTTTTATGGCGATTCCAGGTTGCTGGGATTGTGTTACGAAAACATCAGGCGTTATGTGGACTATGTCGACGAGAACTATCCTTCGGGGCTCACCGACTGGGGGCTTGGGGACTGGTTATCACCAGGGGAAAGGCCCTCCGTGGAATTCATCGCTTCAGCCTATTTCTATACCGATGCACTTGTCCTTTCAAAGGCTTCAAAAATTCTCGGGAAACAATTGGAGTACGAAAAGTATGCCGCTCTGGCCAAAAAGATTAAAAAGGCGGTGAACGAGAAATACCTCAACCCGGAAACCGGAATATACGGAAGTGGATTGCAAACCGAATTAAGCCTGGCCCTTTACTGGAATCTGGTGCCGGAACAACTCAGACAGAAAGTAGCCGGGAACCTTGCCAGGCGGGTAGAAGCCGATGACAATCATATTGATGTGGGTCTGGTGGGGTCAAAAACAATTCTGAATGCCCTCAGTCAGAATGGATATCCCGAGCTGGCCTGGGAAGTAGCTTCGCAGGAGACTTTTCCATCGTGGGGCTGGTGGATCGTGAATGGTGCTACCACCTTCTACGAAAACTGGAGTTTGGATGCCCTCAAAGACGTATCTATGAATCACATCATGTTCGGCGAAATCAACGCCTGGTACTATAAGGCACTGGGTGGAATTCTTCCTGATGAGTCACAGCCGGGGTTTAAGCACCTTATCTTAAAACCACATTTTGTTCCGGGTCTGGAGCAATTTGAAGCTTCACATGAAGGGCCTTACGGAGTCATTGAGTCTTCATGGCGGAGGAAAAGTAAATTGGTGGAATACAGGGTCAGCATTCCCCCGAACAGCAGTGCCACACTCTACCTTGAGGGAAATGACATACGGGAAAGCGGGCCGGATTTGGGAACAAGTCCTCAGCTGGCCATAAGAGCCTCGGAAGAAGGCCTGCATATTCTGGAACTGGGATCGGGTGAATACCTTTTTGAGATCAGATAACAAACCGAAAATGAGATATATAAGATCCTTTCCAGTATTGGGACTGCTTTTGGTCATCGCAGCACTGTTATCCTGCAAAAAAGAAGATGATCTGAGGGCTGAACGGCTCACCTGTAATTTCAGGGAACAGCCCATGGCGATTGATTCAACAGCCCCCTTGCTTGCCTGGCAGATTAGGTCAAAGGGCAGTGGTGTTATGCAGTCCGCCTATCGGGTTATTGTGGCCGGAAGGCTGGATGAACTAAACGAAGACCAGGGAACTATTTGGGATTCCGGGAAAACTGATTCCGACCGGTCGATAAACGTACCTTATGAAGGAAATCGTTTAAAAGCAGGCAAAAGATACTATTGGAAAGTCAAAATCTGGGATGAAAAGGGACAGGAATCACCATGGAGTGAGGTTGCCTGGTGGCAGACCGGATTGTTTTCGGAAAGCGACTGGCAGGGGGCCCGCTGGATTTCCTATGAGACAATGGATTCGTCAATGGTGCTCGTGCCTGGGGTACACGGAAAGGGCGATCACCTTAAAGATAAAGCCCTTCAGCGACCCGTAGTTCCTCAATTCAGGAAATCCTTTTCTCTGGAAAAGGACCTGATTTCGGCCACACTATCTATCTCAGGACTTGGGCATTACGAAGCCTATATCAACGGTCAAACAGTCGGTGAATCTTTCCTTGCTCCGGGCTGGACCGATTATGACAAAACCGTTTTCTACAATACTTATGATGTCACCCCCTTGCTGAAAAAGGGCGAAAACGTATTGGGTGCCATAGTGGGAAACGGATTCTATAACATCAACCGGGAGCGCTACCGGAAGCTGGTTATTGCTTATGGATTTCCAACGCTCATTGCCCATCTTCGTCTTGCTTATTCAGACGGTTCTTCAGAAGTTTTGGTCAGCGATAAAAGCTGGAGAACAACACCATCTCCCATTAGCTATGCAAGCATCTTTGGTGGTGAAGACTATGATGCCAGCCTTGCGCACAAAGCCTGGAAAGAAGCCGGATACAATGACTCGGTTTGGGTTCCTGTGAAAATCAGTGACGGCCCGTCGGGAAAACTGCGAGTTGAAAATGATTATCCGCTTAAAGAGATGAAACGCTCCGAAGTGCAAAGCATAATTTCTCTGGGAGATACCGCCTGGCTTTACGATTTTGGCCAAAATGCCTCAGGAATTATAGAACTGAGGGTAAAGGGAAAACCGGGGCAGGAAATAAGGCTGTGGCCGGCTGAACTTATCAATCCGGACAGCACCGTCAATCAGGGTGCCTCGGGCCATCCCTTTTACTTTTCCTATACACTGAATGGCCAGGATACGGAAATCTGGAAACCCAGGTTCAGTTATTATGGCTTCAGATATGTTCAGGTAAACGGAGGTATTCCAATCGGAGAAAACAATCCGGAAGGGTTGCCGGAAATTGAAGGAATCACTTTTTTGCATACGCGGAACTCCTCACCGGTAAATGGCACCTTTTCATCCAGCAATGATTTGCTGAATCGGATTCATCGCTTAATTGACTGGGCCATCCGGAGCAACTTCCAAAGTGTGCTTACCGATTGCCCGCACAGGGAAAAGCTGGGCTGGCTCGAACAAACCCACCTGATGGGACAGGGGCTGCATTTCCGCTACCATAACTATCATCTTTATCGGAAGCTGGTCTATGATATGATGGATGCTCAGACCAGCGACGGGCTGGTACCCGATATTGCTCCCGAGTATGTAGAATTTACCGGAGGTTTTCGTGATTCTCCGGAATGGGGGAGTGCGGCAGTGATTCTCCCATATCTGCTGTGGAAATGGTATGGCGACAGGCAAATACTGGAAGAGGCATGGCCCATGATGATTCGTTACATTCACTACCTGAAGCACAAATCCCGTCATCATATTTTGAATCACGGGCTGGGCGATTGGTTTGATCTGGGACCAGAACAGCCGGGTGTTTCTCAATTAACGCCTGTTTCTCTAACTGCTACAGCAATCTACTTTTATGATGTTAAGCTTATGTCCGAAATGGCTGCTCTATTAGATAAACCGGAAAAAGTTCAGTTGCAGCAATGGGCTGCTGAGCTTAGAAAAGCATTTAATGAAGCGTTTTTCAATCCTGAAACAATGGTGTATTCCACGGGCAGTCAGACAGCGATGTCCATGCCCTATTGTATGGGCATTGTCGATGACCAGTACCGCTCAGAGCTATTTGAGCATCTGGTTGACTCAATCATAGCGGGAAATATGGCACTTACTGCGGGGGATGTGGGCTTTCATTACCTGGTGGAAGCACTGACTGAGGGAAGGGCTGCTCAACTGATGTTTGATATGATTAACAGGGATGACGTTCCGGGATACGGCTTCCAGTTAAAAAAAGGGGCTACCGCATTAACCGAATCATGGGCAGCACTTGAAACAGTATCCAATAACCACCTGATGCTGGGGCATGTGATGGAATGGTTCTATGCCGGCTTGGGTGGAATTGGACAGGCCAAGCATTCCAGTGCTTACAAAGAAATCATTATCCAACCTCAATTGGCAGGAGACCTGGAGGAGGTTAAAACAAGTTTTCAGTCCCCATACGGCTTGCTTCGTTCAGAATGGAAAAAGAAGGGTTCAGGTTTTGAAATTGAAGTTGAAATTCCGCATAATACAAGGGCTACTCTGGTCTTGCCAACCAAAGACCGGAACACTGTTAAAGTAAACGGGGATGCTCCGGACAAAGAGCTTGCAGATGGAAAAAACAAAGATGAAAATGTAAGGCTGCATCTGGGTTCGGGGGTATACCTGATACAATCTGGCATAGATCTGCCTGCACTTGTGAAATGATGAACAGGTATGGAAAAACAAGATATGGTATGAATTGGCTTTTGTTTGGCATTGGCATGGACACCTAATTGGAGCAGTTGAAGGGCTCCTGGCGAACCTTAAAAGATATCAGAAACAAATCCGAAAAAGAATCGAAGGTTACAATGTGGAGTTCGCAGATGCCGGAATGGCAGACAATCCTGAAAAAGCAAGAAAAGCGGCTGAATTGCTGAAATCAAATGAGGTGGAACGGGTGTTTTTATACATTTCAACCTACGCCCTTTCTATGTTTTTTTGCACAAAGCGATGAGAATTCGAATTTGACAGTTCAGAGATAATGAAAAAGTATACTATCCAGTTGGCAACGATTCCCGTGCTTATTGGGGGCGTTTTTCTGTTCATATTGTTTTCCTGCGCAGATGACACTGCAGGCGGGAATGCTCATGATGATTTAGTTTCGGAACAGGATTTTCTCATCCCTCCCGCGACTGTCAAACCATGGGTTTATTACTGGTGGCTCAAAGGGAATGTTTCCAGGAATTTAATTAGCCGCGACCTGGAGCAAATGAAGGAGAAAGGAATTGGGGGTTTCCTGCTTTTCGACTCTCGTGGATACTGGGATGATTACTATGGGAGGACTGGCCATATCCCCGTACCACTCGAAATTCAACATGAGTTCATGAGCCCTGAATGGAGGGAGATGGTAAAATATACCATGTCGGAAGCCAAACGTCTGGGGCTAAAGATGAGCATCAATCTTGCGAATACAGGGGGGGCACTTCGTGGTCCATGGGACATGAAAGAAGATGGTCCGAAACAACTAATCTGGACAGCTGCTGATTTAAGAGGTCCTGCCCAAATTGAGGCTCAGCTAAAAAATCCTGCCGGTAAAAAGCATTTTAAGGAGGTAGCCTTAATCGCTGTTCGGATAGAACCGATGAAACATTCCTTAGACAAGAAGCAGGCTTTTGATTTAAATGGGAAATGGAGGACTGTCGCTGCTCAGCCGGACAATGCCCCTGTGGCCTTGGAGGTCATCGATCTAAGGGATAATGTCAAGGGTGAAACCTTTCAGTGGGATGCACCACAGGGAGAATGGAGAATAATCCGATTTGCCTGTCATGTGATCGGAGAAGAAGGTGGGGTTGATATACTCGATGCCGATGCAGTAAAAAACTATTTTCGCCTGATGGGGTTGGAAATACTTAAAGATGCAGGTCCCTTGGCCGGAGAAACCTTCACCCATTTTTACAATGTAAGCTGGGAAGGAGGACTACCCGACTGGACCAGGGACTTTCATGAAAAGTTCATGGAATACCGGGGCTATGCCTTAAATTCATATTTACCTGTTCTGGCCGGACTTTCTTTAAGAGACAGCTCGCTGAATAAGAGGTTTATGCGTGATTACCTGAAAACCGTCAGTGAGTGTTTTACAGAGAATTGTTACAAGACCATTGGTCGGCTATGTCATGAACGGGGCCTGCAATGGCATTCGGAAAATGGCGGTCCCTGGCCCCGGAATGCTCCCATGTTCAGAGAAGCCGATCAGTTGGTGTTTTGGGGCACCAATGATATGCCACAAGGAGAATTCTGGTGTGATAAGCCCGATATTCTGAATAAAAAATCGAATGTCCGATATGCTGCAATGGCCGCTCACACCTACGGGCGTCGGCTCGTATCGGTTGAGGCATTCACTCACATGAACAATCATTGGACCATGTATCCGGCCTATTTAAAACCCTTTGCCGATGTTAATTTTATCGATGGGGCGAACTTCTTTGTTTGGCATACCTTCACAGCTTCTCCAACAGAAGTGGGGAAACCGGGATATGAATATTTTGCCGGCACGCATATCAATCCCAATGTCACCTGGTTCGATAAATCTGCCGGCTTCTTTGACTACCTGGCGCGTTGCCAATACCTCCTTCGAAAAGGAAAGTATGTGGCAGATGTTTGTTGTTATGTAAGCGATAAAAACTACCGGAAATGGGGAAGGGGAGAAAAATGGAACCCAAACTCTAGCCTTATACCTGCGGGGGGAAGCTCTTACGATTTGCTTACTTCTGAAGCATTGGTAGAACGCTTGTCGGTGAAAAACGGGCAACTGGTTCTTCCCGACGGCATGAGCTATCAACTCCTGGTGCTGGATCTTGAAGAAGCGGAGATGCCGGTTCAGGTTTTGCAAAAAATAACTGAACTGGTAAAAGACGGTGCCAGCCTTGTGTTGGGCAAAGTGGTCCCTACACGCGCAACAGGCCTCAGTCATTATCCGGAGAGCGACCATGAGATAAAGGCCATGGCTGAAATGCTTTGGGGGCACAACAAGGACCAAAAGTGCCTTCGCTCCCTGGGAAAAGGAAGTATTTTTATGGGTTACAGTATAAAAGAAGTATTAACTCAATTAAGAATTCTCCCCGATTTCGAAGGTCCTTACCAATACCTGCATCGTAAATCTGCCGGCCAGGATATTTATTTTATCTCTGGTGAAGGGCAGGCAGAGTGTAGATTTCGAGTAGAAGGAAAGAAACCGGAAATCTGGAATCCGGTCACGGGAGAGGTTACCGAAGCAGCTATCTATGGTCGCACGGAAGATGACAGAATGCTGGTGGCTTTAAATCTTCCTGAAAATGGCTCAGCTTTTGTGGTCTTCAGGGAAGAAACCGCTGATAATTCCATTGTATCCATAGAAGGACCGGAACCACCGGAAATTGATGAAACGGCATCATCCAGCTTTACATTTTGGAAAAGTGGAGATTACTGTTTCAGGAATTCCGCAGGTCAATCAAGAGAATGCTCTGTTCAGCTCGATCCTTCGATTGATTTATCCAATTCCTGGAAGGTTCTCTTTGAAGCCGCAACCGGGGCAAGAAAAGACGAAAAGGTTTTTGACCAGCTCATCCTTTGGCATGAACATCCGGAAATAGAGCTCAACCATTTCTCGGGTACAGCTACATATTCCAAGTCCTTTGATCTGCCCCCCCAACAAACGGAAGTACCCGCACGCCTGCAGCTTGGAAACGTGCATCATATAGCCCGTGTCTGGCTAAATGGAAGGAATCTGGGAATTCTGTGGACGGCTCCCTGGTCGGTTCAGCTTACAGGATATTTACAGGAAGGGAAAAATGAACTGAAGGTGGAGGTGACCAACTGCTGGGCCAATCGGCTTATTGGTGATGCAGGATTGCCTGAAGATAGAAGAACTACCGAAACCAATGTGCGGCTGGTTCCCGATCGCTCTAAATACCAACGAGGCCATCAGGCCACCGCAGCTAGCGATCCACTCCTGCCTTCAGGATTGGCCGGACCGGTATATATTGAGTTCGGTCGAACAGAACCTGTAGTTTTTTAAATGGAATCGGCATAATCCAAAGGTGGTGGTAAAATGAATTTCTGTTGCACCAAATTTCAAACTCATTGGGCTCTCAACAAGCAAAGTGCGCTCAACATTAGAATCGTAAAGTTTACTTCAGAATGGTTGACAAAGGGGATGAATCCTGCAGCTGGTGAGAAATATAGAAGCTCCTCTTTAAGGTACTATATCACATGGGGCTATCAAGATGACTTTTCATTAGACCTTGTTAGTCTCTTTATTGAATTTTGCCCTTTCTGTGGGACTAATCTATATACTTTCTACAACAGTGATCAATATGCCAATGAAGTAGAAGGCGAGACCTTTAAAATAGTGTAATGATCAAGCATGATTTTTCAAAAAGCCTCGGTGGTTTCCGAGGCTTTTTTGCTAGATCTGCTTTATCCATTCCAAGATTTCCTTATCCGACAGGCTGTCGATGTCAGACTTGTCGTAGATGGATAGCAGGTATACAGTGTCGTTTTTGAATAGTACGTGGGTGATTACCCTGGCTCCACCGGATTTTCCTTTGCCCTTGCTTGCAATAGCCAGGCGTATTTTGTAACAGTCATGGCCGATGGAGGTGCCTTTGGTAGGCTCTTCGCTCAGTTCGTAGATGAGTGTCTGGAGTTCTTTTTTAAGGGACGGAAACTTCTTGGTCAGCCGTTTGGCCTGACGATCAAATACCGTTATGGATTTAACCCTAAAGCTCATCAATCAGATCTTGGGCATCCCGGGCCTTCAGCTTTCCTTCCTTGACCAGCTTAACCTCTGCAACAGCTTCAGCCAGTTCAGAGAGGAATAGCTTCTTGTTGCGTAGTCGACCCAGTTCTTCCAGGTCCTTCTGAATTTTCTCCCATTCTTTCATGGGCAGCTGGACCGCGTTCTTATGGCCCTTACCGTCGGTAATATATTGTAGGTTCATGTCAATTTCTTTTCTCTCTATCGTACCATATAGGCCTTCCCGGCTTTGTGGTCCCGGATTACTGCATTGGCCAGGAAATAAAGTTTTTCTTTTACATCCACATCCAACTCTTCAATATCCTTGATCAGGTTGATGGTCTTATTATCAAAAGTGGCCACATTACCACCGGCCAGATAATCCAGGGACACATCCAGGGACTCAGCTATTTTGATTGCAACATCAATGGATGGAGAAACTTCATTTCGTTCGTACCGGCCTATGATCTCTCTTGATACACCCACCTTCTCGCCCAGTTCAGCCTGTGACCATTTGAGTTGTTTTCTTATCTGTGTTATACGGTCTCCGATCTTCATATCTTGCAGAATTGAGAATTAATAATCTCATTTAACTACAAAAGTAGGGAACCAAAGTTAATATATAAAACCAGTAGTGTCCGACTAAAAAAATAAAGAGAAGGGTACTCCCCGGAGGTTTCCCCTTCATGTTGTAGATTTGTTTTGCACAACAAAGAACAACATGG
>PDWJ01008554.1_pt1 | contig 15777 bp, 16 predicted proteins | sample 1430881 | NCBI WGS metagenome assembly PDWJ01 (sample SAMN01162460, study PRJNA174530) | Oral metagenome, whole genome shotgun sequencing project. | biome: Marine environment; feature: Marine mammal; material: Swab sample of the gingival sulcus; isolation source: swab sample of gingival sulcus... | reverse complement strand
ACGATTGCCGGTAATGAAAGTTTGAACATTAACTTTACGATACTGTCATTTAAAAGCGCTTCTTTTTTTTGATCAACTGCTTGTTCCATTTTGCCTCCTATAAGTGTATTACTAAACCATTTTTTAATTCTGTCTGTAGCACATCGACTTTAGTAAAACTGTGATATCATCAAGATAATAATCCTCTTTAACCTTTCCGTTTTCAAGTGCTATTACGCGTTGACAAGTATTGGCAATAAACTCTATATCATGCGAAATAATTAGAAAGTTTGTGCCCAAATCTCTTTGTGCTTTAATTAACTTTGATACCTGTTGCATGCTTTTATAATCGAGTCCAGATGTTGGTTCATCTAAAATAACAACTGAGGCACCTCGCATCAGAGCAACCCCTAAAACCAATCGTTGTTTTTGCCCGCCGGATAAAGTTGCCGGATGGCGCTCTTTAATGTCAAACAGACCCAATTGCTTTAAAAGGATTTCAGCTTTCGCAATATATTCTTCACGCTTAGCGATGCCAGTGACTAATTCATCAACTAAATCTTCACCAAATAATTGAGAATCTAAATCTTGCGGAATGTACCAAATCTTAGCTAACCTTTCTTTTTTGCGAAGTGATCTGTCATTTAAAATTACTTCGCCTTTTGTTTCTTTTTGAAGTCCGGCACAAATTTTTCCTAAGACGCTTTTGCCTACACCATTAAAGCCGATCAAAGCGATAATCTCATCGTCATCAAATTTGAATGAAATATTATCTAACACTGTATGAGACCGATACTTTTTGAAAATATTTTTAATTTCAAATTTAGTGCTGCTTTGCTTAGACTGATTCACAGTTCTTGGCAGAGTGATATCGGCAAAGCGCAATGAGCGCAAGCCCATACTATTAAGTTCTTCAGAACTGTACTTTTCTAGTTCTGCTGCCGGAAAGCGCTTAACTATTTTTCCCTCTTTCATGAAAACATAGCTATCGGCAATGCCTTTTAGATAGAATAGTCTATGTTCTACAATGACAATCGTTTTACCCTCATGCTTTAAATTTTGAATCAGTTCTGCAAATTGATAGGTTGATGCCAAGTCTAAATTAGCCGAGGGCTCGTCAAAAACGTAAATATCCGGCTGCATTGCCCTTGCCGAACAGATTACCACGCGCTGTCGCATTCCATAAGATAGCGTATAAATACTGGTTTTTAAAAGCGATTTGATATTCATTGCTTCAGCAGATTGATGAACACTATCGACAATTTCCTGATGAGATAAGCCTAAATTTTCACAACCGAATGCAATTTCACCTGCTACTTCATTAGCAAAAAATTGACTGCGCGGATCTTGAAAGACATTGCCGACAAGTGCACCGATTTGCCAAGAGCTTAATGTGCTTAAATCGTTATCTTCGATAAAAATATCGCCAGCTAAATCACCTTGAAAAAAAACCGGAATTAATCCATTTATCACGCGCGTCAATGTTGTTTTACCACAGCCCGAACCGCCGACTATCACACAGCATTCTCCAGCCAAAACTGTTAGGTTTATATTGTCTAATTGCTTAGCTTTATCATGATAAGAAAAATCAATGTTATTCATTTGTATTTTATGATTCATGATATAGCTCCTATACTGTAAGAGATAGTATAAAAAGACAAATACTAATAGACAAGATGATGCCATCTGTTATGCCTAATCGCGTACTGTAATAGCTATGTCTTTTATTAGGGTTTTCAATACCGCGTACAATAGAGGCGGCTGCCAGTTCATCGCCAACTTTAATTGAACGAAAAATTAGTGGCACAACAGCATATTCCATTGTCTGTAAGGGGTGAAACAACACCTTGCTAATACTGCCGGTAAAACCTCTAACCTTCATCGCTTCGCGGATGTTTCTAAATTCTCCAGAGATTGTTGGTATAAATCTAATAATAACAATTAAGATTATACTCTGTGGTAAAGCGCTTTTTTGAAAAACCGCTATTATTTTTCCTGAAGGTATCTTAAATGTCAAATAACCCGCCATGACAGGCACAATAAATTTATATATCATGCCCAATAGCATTGGTGAAATAATCATCACCCCTTTTGGAACTATTTCTAAAAGCCAAAATGCCGTAAAGAGATAAACCAAGCCATAAAGCAAGCTCTGTTTAAAAAGGCCAAAGTATATCAAAATCGTACAAAGCCAAAAAACAAACAGAGCATGTATATAGTAATTTTTTGTCAAAAACGATACCACACAAGAAATAAGCGTCAAAAACAAACAAGTCAACCCACTGATGTTTTCAATTCTTCTTTCCTTTTTCTTCATCGTCCTAATCTATCATCCCCGCCTTTTTAAAGTGCTTTTTAAGAATTTTCTGCGCAAATAAAATGCCCAAAGACGCCAAGACAACAGTTATCACTATCCCTAAAAGCAATAACGACGGCGTCGTAACAACTTCATATTGCATATTTAATGTCTCAGCAGCAAAGCCACTTTCTAAAGCCTGTTTTTGGAAACTTTCCCAAGCCACCCAGCAAGGAATAGCAATGCCAAAAAACATACCCGCACCATATAAGCTCCAACCAATCATATTTCTAATAGGATTTCTATATGCATCTTTGCCAATCATTGCCAGTTCACACACAATACCTACTCCGATAAAATATGGCAACATAAAAATGTAGCCGACAGCGGCTGTAATAAGTCCATAAATAAAAGCCCAAATAAAGAGCAAGCCATGTTTGTTGATTCTATTGGCTGCTACCAGATAAAAAATAGCCCCTATAAACATTTCAAGACCAGGTGAGACGTACAAATATACGATAGGCAGCGTTACTGTACCCATGCCGATAAGAACAGAAACAGTTAAAAATAATGCAATCATAATTGCAACAGTAACGATATCTTTAACTTTTAATTTTTGTTTACTATTTTTATCCATTGTTTCCTCCTCGTAACTAATAAATCTTAAATAGACTTTACCAAAAATCCATTTTTTACGAGTATAGCAAACGAAAAATAGTAGTTATATAACCTAATCGGCCTTTATTTGCTCCAAATAGGTCAAAATGATAATGATTATCAAAATGCAGCAAAAAGCCTTGTGCTGATATCTTTTTAGTCTATCATATCCACTTTTGAGTCATCGCCATAGCTGTGTTTATGACGATATTTAGTTGGCGTTACACCATAATGAGATTTAAATGCCGCTGAGAACTTGCTCTGATTTAAATAGCCGGCAATATCTGATATATCCCTAATTGACAGATCAAGATTTTCAGTTAACAGTTTTGCTGATTCCTTTAAAATCAGCGTTCTTTTAAAATCGCCTATCGAATTGCCGGTAATATAGCCAAAACATCGCTTTAAACTGGATTCAGAAACAGCGTATTTTTTGGCTAGCTCTGCAATCGAATAACGATCAAATGGGTTTTTAACCAAATCCTGATAGCATTCTTTTGTCGCATCGTAAATAGGCTTTGAAAATGAAGTAACCTTGTCGATGTCCTTTGTTTCTACTACTTCTAAAAAAAGTAGCAGCTCTACCGTCTTAATAATTAAATAGGGCAGCTGAATCCTTTCATCTATTTTATACAGTTCATTTACAATTTTATTGATTTGGTGTTTGGAGTTAATGATTGAAAAAACCCTTTTTTTGCAAAACCGCTCTCTTATTTTAACTATATCTAAATTTAAAAACGGAAAATACTTTTCAATAGTTTTTTGTGCTAAAGCTACATCGATAAAAACCGACAAGCCTTTATACCTTTTCATGGGAATGCGAGAATTTTCAAATCTAGCAGTACCTAAATCGACAATGCTTAAGTTCCCTTTTCCAAAAAAAGCATACTCACCCTTTTTCAACTTAACTTCATAACAGCCCTCACAACAATGATCGATTTTTAAAATGCCCGATTTGGGTTTTATATTTTGATAAACGCTGCTGATATTTAAATTATTATAAGAAAGTTGAATCCCCTGTAGCAGATTGTAACTCTTCATCTCACCATAGCCGGTTTTATCTGAAAAACGGTATATTTTGATATTATCCGATTCTTTCTTTTCAGAAAAAACATAATCCTTGTAAACAAAATCAATGATATTATTTTTATTATTTTTCATATAGTAACCCCTTAATAATTGTTATCAATAGTATATCATAAAAAAAGCAACCTTATTAAATGGTTGCCTTAAATTGAAAATATTATACAATGGTGCCAGGTTCATTTTCAAAATCATTTATTCTTTTGCAGTTTCAATTTCGCTTTTACAAAGATTATTAGAATTGTTGTCACTAAAAACAAATTTGAAATCACATTTTTTAGCGCCTAACCCTAGTGTGCCAACTCTTTCCAGACGAATTTTTTTCAAATCATTGACTAGAATCCAGTCATTATCACAAAACAATTTGCATATTTCTGGATAATTAAAGAAATCACAGGTTTCTTTCCAAAGGCATTTTGTAATATCTATAACGAGTTCATCTTTGTCATCTTTTACAAATTTGTGTTCCCATAAACCAGGTGTTGACATTTGTTTTTTAAACATTTTGGAAAATATTTTTTTGAAATTTGGTAATCTGCTAAACAATTTAATAAATTTGTTTATCCTCTTCGCGCTGTTATTAGACCATTTCTGAGTAAGTGCAAATGCCTTTTCTTGTGGAACACCTAAATTTAAAAAGGTTCGGTATTTTGCAAGTAGTGAAACAATCATCTTTTTTTGCACTTTTTGTTGTTCAGCCGTCCACATATCAGTACTGACAGCGATACACATTTCCGCTAGATTTTTCTCATATTCATCATCTAATTTTGCTAGTAAAGCAGGCGATAAGTCTTTTTTATAGAATTTTTTTAATTTCATGTTTTCCTCCTAATTTATAACCTGCGCATGATACATTTTGGAAAATATACCATTTTTCGCTATTAGCGTTTCTGATTTACCACTTTCGACAACTGTCTCATCTTTAATAACCACAATATGATCAGCATCAACGACAGTTCTCATCCTATGGGCTATTATGATTACTGTTTTATCTTTGATAAGCTCAGCTATCCCAGCTTGTATCTTGCTTTCATTTTCAGCATCTAGTGAAGCCGTAGATTCATCAAGGAGTATTATCGGTGCATCTTTAAGTAGAGCTCTTGCAATTGATATTCGCTGGCGTTCTCCCCCAGATAGTTTTTCGCCGTTTTCACCAATTAAAGTGTCATAACCTCGCGGAAGTTTTTCTATAAATTCATCACATCTGGCAATCTTCGCCACTGCTTTCACTTCCTCGTCAGTAGCATCTTTTCTGCCCAATCTTATATTTTCCATCACAGTTGAGTTGAAAAGCAATACATCTTGAAATACAATGGAAAACTTTTGCAGTAATATTTCTGGATCTACTTTTGATATATCGATACCACCTACAGTAATTCTGCCGCCCTGTATATCCCAAAATCTTGCTGCAAGTTTAGCCGCTGTTGTCTTGCCACTACCAGAAGGACCGACCAGTGCAGTTACTTCGCCTTGTTTAGCAGTAAAAGATACATCCTGTAATACGTTTACGCCATCTTCATAAGAGAAACAGGCATTTTCAAACACAATATCATAACCATTGGGTTCAAATTCTACGCTTCCTACTTGACTAGGCATGCTATTTACCTCTTTAACCCTCTCAATTACACTATCTAAGACAAAAGACATTCCCATGCTCTTAATAGCTTTCGTAATAGGATTAAAAACTACTCCAGAAATTATAATAAATGCTAAATAAGTAAATGGTTCAACTTGCCCCTCAATTAAAAGATACGCACCATATGTTGCAACTGTTACCATACCAAGTTTTAATATGGAAAACGATATGTTTAAAATAGTACCCGGTATAAGCTCTGATCTTTTCTTGATTTTCATATCTTTGTCATACTTTTTATTGATATCATCAATGAAATAATATTCTCTGTTATAAGCCTTGATTTCCTGAACTAAGTTAATTCCCTCTTGAAAATCTTCAATGATTTCTCTCTTTATATCAAAACTTTCTTTAAATATCTTTGATATTCGTTTTTTTGATAGTTTAAGTACCAAAAGACAAACCGGAACAGTCCAAAAAAGTGAAAGACTAAGCCTGTAATCAAAAATAAACATCGCTATAGACATAATAATTATACTTATCACACTACCATAAAATTTTGGTACAGAATGAGAAAAGAGTTGTTCATAAGTGGTTGCATCACTCAATATGGTCGCACTAAGGTCTGCGACATCTTTTTTACTAAAATATGATAAAGGCAGTTTCTTTAGTTTTTCCGCTAAATTAATTCTAGACCTAGCGCTTTCATAATAGACTTTTACATTACACTTATTAAAATCATTTCTGGCTGCGACATATATAACTATCAAAATTACAAGGATGATTGCAATAAAATGTATCAACAAAAGGTTTGTCTGCATTGCGTTTCTAAAAAATATATCCACATATTGCTTTAAAAACACAAATGATAGCAACATTGGTAACATCGTTGATAAATTAAGTAACGCACTACTTATTATTCCTTTCACTAAATCATTTGCACCCATATCAGTAAGGGTGTATCTTTTTTGTAAGTATTTTTTCATCATTTACACGTCTTTCTTTATACTCCAACCTATTGCGGATTGATATTCGTCCCACATTTTTTTGTATAACGCACCTTTTGCCATGAGTGTTTCATGATCACCATATTCGACAATTTGCCCCTTATCTACTACAGCTATATTATCAGCATCTTTTACAGTAGTCATTCTATGGGCTATCATTATGGTAGTTTTGCCCTTACTGAGTTCTTTAAGCGCCGCTTGAATGAGGTGCTCATTTTCAGGATCAGCAAATGCCGTTGCCTCATCAAGTAAAACTATCGGTGCATCTTTTATAAATGCTCTGGCTAACGCTATTCTTTGTTGCTCCCCATTCTACCAAAACAAATATTTTCATAGAGTGTTCTCTTAAATAATTGGCTATTTTGAAATACAAAAGAGATGTTTTCCATCAATTCTTCTTTAGAATAATCCTTTATATTCTTATCTCCGATTAATATTTCTCCTGAATTCACATCCCAAAACCTTGCTGCAAGCCGTGCTATCGTCGTTTTACCTGAACCCGATGCACCAATCAAGGCTAGAGTTTCACCCTTATTTACCTTAAAACTTATATTGCTTAAAACATTGTTTTCACCATCGTAAGAAAAACCAACATTCTTAAATGCGATTGTCTGCCCTTTTAGTTCAGCCGTATATTCAGGATAGTCCATTTTTGTATAATCAAACAACATATTAAATCTGTCTATTGCCTGTTCGGCGACATATTTTTGCTGTTTATAAAATATGCTCTTTGTCATAACAAGTGATAGTTGCGGTGCTACCAAAATATAAAGAATAAAATTGCTAATCACTATTCCAATATTTCCGCCACTATTTATAATTAATATTGATGCAGGTATTAAAAAGAGTGCAATAGATTCAATGAATACCAAATAAAGTGAAGAAGGTTTGGCCCAGGTTTTAGTAGCAGCAACAACTAGATTTTTATAATTTTCTATTGAGTTATAAAAGCGAGTAAAAGATTTTATGCTTTGTCCAAACGTTTTAACCACCGGTATTGCCCTAACATATTCAACAGCCTCACTATTCATCTCTTCAAGTGCATTTGTATAAGCATTTTGAAAAGCTTTTCCTTCTTCTGTCATAATTCTAGACATTGTTGCAAAAGATAGAATAATCGGAAGCAATGCCGCTAAACCTAAACGCCAATCAAAGTAAAAAAATATGAGCATAATAAGAATGGGCGTTACAATGGATATTGCCATATCCGGAAGTTGATGTGCTAGAAAAACATGAGTTTCTGCTGCTCCATCGTTGATTATTTTTCTTATTTTGCCACTGGTATTAATATTAAAAAATCCCAGAGGCATATGCATCACCTTTTCAAACCCGACCTTTTTAATACCTGTTTCTATTTCGAACGCAGCAAAATGAGCTGTCATAAGTGCCACGAAATAAGAAAACAACCCTACAACCGCAAATACAAAAACCATAAGTGCATAGTATCTGATATTTACAGTTGAAATAGCATGGCTATCAATAAATATCTCCCGACTTATCAGCCAAATATAATAATACGGGAAAATACTTAATATCGCTGAAATAGCTGAAAGTATTACAGACATAGGTATAAAAATACTCTTGTTTCCCATATAAGGTGCAAATTTTTTAAACACAGAGACTTTTTTAACTCTTTTTACTATATTTTTTTTATTCAATGTTCTTCTCCTAATCATAAAGTTCTTTATCATTGGGTATATCAACCATTAAAGAGACAAAGAGTTTTTTGTACTTGTTATAGTCCAATATTTTATCTAGCAAAGTTTCTACTAGAAAAGCATTTTTATCTTTATCTTTATCTTCAATTCCTAATTTAGTTTCTGTTATTTTTTCAAATCTGTGCTCCATTCCGTCTTTTAAAATATCAATAAAAAGTTCTGCTTTACTGTCATAACAATTATAAAATCCACTTTTTGAGTAATTTAGTTCATCTAATATCTTTTGTATACTAATATCCTTGTAGCTATAGTCTGACATAAGTTTAATTGCAACTTCTTTAATTTGTATTTTTCTTTCTTCCCTTTTATAATTTTGTGCCATGATTTTTCCTTTCTATTGCAAATATAACTTGGACTAACAGTCCAAGTTACGAATAATATAACCTATTTGAGAATAAATGTCAATAATATCTAGCTGTAATCTAACCATAATCTTTTTATTTAAAACAAAGATGAGCAGTCTGCTCATCTAATTTCGACGTTCGTTTTTATTTTTCATGCCAAGTAAAAAAATAAAAAACCTTATACTTATCATCTTGTTATATATACATCGTGTAACCATATTTTATCCGGTTGAGCGAGCATATAGGTAATTACATCTGCTAAATCCGCAGGATTTGTAAAGTTTTGTGTATCAAATTTGTCGCCGCTTTTGGCGAACAGTTTGGTATTTGTTCCACTTTGATAGACACCGGCAATTTTTATGTCTGTGTCTGCCAAATCTTGTTTTAATACTTCGGTAAAGCCACGCACACCATATTTGCTAGCAGTATAAACCGATTGGCCGCTTTGGGCAATAACGCCCGATTTTGAAACAATATTAATAATACCTGCCGCTTTGCGCTGACGTAAAACAGGCAATAAAATGCGTGTTGTATGAATAACTGCCAACAAGTTAGTCTGTATAATATCATCTATCATCTTGGTATCCATATTGTCAACCGGCATTAACTTTTGCCAAATTCCAGCATTATTGATTAAAATATCCACGGCACCAAAATCAGCTATAATAGATTGCAATACACTGTCTAATTTTTCGGTAAAGCGAATATCACAAACATAATAGTTTGCTTTAGTTGCCCCCAAAGCGGTTACCTCATTAACTACACCCGCCAGTTGTTCTGCATTTCGGGCAATTAAAGCAAGTTGGCAGTGTTCCTTGGCCAATCGCAAAGCCAATTGTTTACCAATACCACTGCTTGCACCCGTTATAACAACAATTTTATTATGTAGTTTCATTTAACTCATTCTCCTTATCTTGTATATTTTTCTACCGTTCTTGTGTTTTTTTGCGCCCGATTCAGTATTGTTATCAATAGTATTTCACACAGTTTACAATATAGGGGAATATTGTTGCAGACCTTAAAAGAAAATAGTATTTTTTTGAAAGGTAAGGCGAACTATAATCTAGTCATTTTTTATTTTGCCGTGCCAGGTTCAGAAATTTTATAAGCTTGCTAGACTTATTAAAATCTCTACATAGGGTTAATCGACATAATATGAACCAAACTTAATAGTGAAATAACAATACTAACACTGCCAGCGATTGAATCGTAATGATGTATTCTGTTTAATAGTTTGCTTAAGATTAATTGAAAGATTAGTACAGAAAAAAATGGTAAAGTGAAATAATGCCATAACCGCATGACTAGTATGCCTTTTAGCCCTAAAATAATCATTGCAACTGTGTAAACGCTTACAGTGATAATACTAATAATTGCATAATAAGATAAATACTTACTTAAAAACAATTCTTTTTCAGGTTTATATTTAAAAACTAAAACCGTATAACAAACCATAACGTGAAAACCTACTAATGAAACAATGTACATTACCAAACTTAAAAAAGCAATTTTGCCAAATATGCTGTCAATATGTGCCAAAAAATAACTTGGCACTGTCCAAAACATAATCGAAATTAAACTAAGTAGCGCTGAATTTACAATATTTTTCTCTGGTGTTGCTAAAGCAATTTCTTGCTTAGTTTGATTTGGATTTGTAGCATCCTTGCCTGAATAAAGTAGGTAATCCGCAACCATATTACCAAAACCAGCAACAAGCACTATGATAAAAAATAAGTTATACATCACGTCTCCTTTTTCATAATTGATTAACTAAATAATACTAGCTTTTTCAAAGTGCTTTTTAAGCATTTTCCCGCCGATATAAGCGCCTAGCAAGCCAGCTAAAAACGTAAATATTAAGAGTAACAGTATCATTTGATAGGATAATAATGCTTCCATCTTTGTAATATAATCTGGAGCTAAATTCATTTCTTTAACGCCATCTATAAACTGTTCTCGCATAACTAGAACTTGCATGAGCAGGCCAACTGGCCAACAAGAAAAAATTGCATAAGCGATTGCATTATATTTAAAAGATTTAAATTTACCCTTTCGGAAAATTAATTCGGCAACTAATGCAATGACAAGTGTTATTAATAGAATTATCCAAATTTGACCAAAATTTGACATGACAAGGCCTAAGAGTATACCAAATATAAACAAGGCCCAGGGCTTGGCTACTTTGGCCATATACAATAGAATAATCGTTCCCGTCACAATGCCAAGAATAAGTGGATAGACCAAAAATAGTATCGGTACGATACCGATCATGCCGATGGCAAACATCACCACAAAATAGATGACGAAGAAAATACCCGTTGTAACTAAATCTTTAATTTTAAGTTTGTTAGACATATCTATCTCCTCCTAGTTTTGCAGCTGTGCACGGTACATGCCGGCAAAGATGCCGTCCTTTTCAATCAAGTCTTTCGACTTACCGCTTTCGGCAATTTTACCATCTTTCAATACGACGATATTGTCGGCGTCGATGACGGTGCGCATGCGGTGTGCGATGATGATGACCGTTTTGTCCCTAATCAGCTCGGAGATGCCGGCTTGAATCTTGCTCTCGTTTTCGGCGTCCAGCGAAGCAGTCGATTCGTCAAGTAAGATAATCGGCGCGTCTTTTAAGAGCGCTCGGGCTATTGAAATGCGCTGGCGCTCTCCGCCCGACAATTTTTCACCATTTTCGCCGATCAATGTGTCGTAACCTTCCGGCAATTTATCGATAAATTCGGTACAGCGCGCAATTTTGGCAACGCGCTTAACCTCTTCGTCTGTGGCATCCTTGCGTCCGAGACGAATATTCTCCATTACGCTGGAGTTAAACAGTGATACGTCCTGAAAGACAATTGAAAACGCTTTTAAAAGTGTTTCCGGTTCAATTTTGGAAATGTCGACGCCGCCGAGTGTTATTTTGCCACTATCAATATCCCAAAATCGAGCAGACAGTTTTGCCGCCGTCGTCTTGCCACCACCGGATGGCCCGACCAGCGCCGTCACTTCGCCCTGCTTAGCGGTAAAAGAAACGCCTTCCAGCACGCTAATGCCTTCTTCATAGGAGAATTTGACATTTTCAAAGACAATGTCATAGCCATTCGGCTTAAACTCCGTCGTTCCCTCTTGCGAAGGCATTTCGTTAATTTCGAGAATGCGCTCGACGATAGAATCCAAATACATCATTTCGGCAAAATTCATCATAGCTGTTATCATCGGGTTAAATACGACTGCTGACATGATGATAAATGCCAAATAGGTAAACAAATCTACTTGTCCGCTGACCAACAAATTGGCACCATAGATCGCCACAGTAGCCATGCCAATCTTTAAAATAGTAACCGTAAAATTGAGTATAGTGCCGGGAATGATTTCAGATTTCTTTTTATGCGACAAATCGCGATCGTACTTTTCATTTATCTGCTCAATAAAGTGCTCTTCACGATTATAGGCCTTGATTTCCTGTACTAGATTAATGCCCTCTTGAAAGTCGTCGATAATCTCACGGTTTAAATCAAACGCCTCTTTAAACAGTTCACCAATTTTTCGCTTCGCCAACTTAAACACCAAATAAGCCACTGGTACAACCCAAAATAGTGAAATTGCCAATCTATAGTCAAATATAATCATCATTACAGTGACAAACAGTATGGTAAAGGCGCTGGCGTAAACTTTTGGCACAGAGTGTGAAAAAAGGTGCTCAAATGTCGTGGCATCGCTCATAATCGTGGCACTCAAATCGGCGATGTCTTTGCGACTAAAATAGGAGAGCGGCAACTTTTTAAGCTTTTCCGCCAAGCTAATTCTACTTCTGGCGCTCTCTAAGTATATTTTAGTAAATGACTTCTGATAGTCATTTTTTGCTATAAAATACATCACGACAAATATTACGACAATTAATCCAATAAAGTGTACAAAGTCAAAATTAGTCATTGGTGGCTGACCCAAAAAGCGATCCGTATACTGTTTTAAGAATATAAAGGACAACATCGTCGGCAGTATCACAGATAAGTTAAGCAATGTGCTGCTGACAATCGACTTCATGACATCATCAGCACCGCTGTCACTCAATGCGTAACGATTCTTTAAGTATTGTTTCATGCCTACGCCCCCTTCTTGATATTCCAACCAATTGACGATTGATATTCGTCCCACATCTTTTTATAGAGACCATCTTTGGCCATTAGTGACTCGTGATTGCCGTATTCAACAATTTTGCCGTCGTCGACAACCGCAATGTGGTCAGCAGCTTTAACCGTTGTCATGCGGTGCGCAATCATAATGGTCGTCTTGCCCTGACTTAAGTCTTTTAACGCTGCCTGTATGAGGTGTTCATTTTCCGGATCGGCAAAGGCCGTCGCCTCGTCCAAGAGTACAATTGGCGCATCCTTTATAAATGCCCTAGCCAGCGCAATGCGCTGCTGTTCCCCACCTGACAAATAGGTGCCTTTAGTGCCGATAATGGTAGCGAGGCCATCATCGAGATAATCGATAATCTCTTTAGCACGCGATTTGTTTAAAGCGTCTTCGATCTCTTTATCGGTTATGCCCTCTCTACCGAAGCAAATATTTTCACGCAAGCTGGTTTTAAATAGCTGTGTATTTTGAAATACAAAAGAAACGTTTTTCATCAGCTCTTTTTTGCCATATTCCTTGATGTTTTTGCCGCCGATTAAGACTTCGCCGGAGGTGACGTCCCAGAAGCGAGCGGCCAGCCTGGCGATGGTCGTCTTCCCGGAACCGGACGCTCCGACCAAGGCAAGCGTCTGACCTTTTTCAACTTTAAAACTGACGCCATCTAAGGCATTTTTTTCGCCGTCGTAAGAAAAAACGACGTCTTTAAACTCAATATCTTGTCTATCAAATTTTACTCCATCATGTGGGTAAATCATATCTTCGTAGTCAAATATTGCATTAAAGCGATCAATTGCCTGTGTCGCAATCAGTTTTTGCTGACTAAAATACATATTGCGCATCATCACCAGTGCCAACTGCGGTGCAACTAAAAGATACAAAATAAAATTGCTGATGACGGCGCCGATATCACCATTGCTGTTGATAATTAATATAGAGACCGGAATCAGGAAAAACGCTGTGGCTTCGACGAGAACTAAATAAACAGAGTAGGGTTTAGTCCACATTATAGTATAGGTGATAACCATTTCTTTATAGGTATTAATGGCATTGTAAAATCTGGTAAAGGACTTTACGCTCTGACCAAAGGTCTTGACAACCGGAATTGCCCTGACGTATTCTACCGCTTCGTTACTCATCTCTTCTAAAGCAGTAAAATACTTGTTTTGAAAGGCTTGACCCTCTTTCGTCATCATCATCGACATGACGACAAATGACAGCACTACCGGCACGAGTGCGGCAAGCCCTAGGCGCCAGTCAAAATAAAAGAAAATGCCCAACACAAAAATTGGTGTAACAATTGTAGCAGCCATGTCAGGCATTTGGTGCGCTAAGAAAGTATGTGTCTGAGCCGCACCGTCGTTGATTACCTTTCTAATTTTACCGCTGGACTGAGTGTTAAAGAATCCTAGTGGCATATTCATAACTTTAGAAAAACCGCTCTTTTTTAAGCCAATTTCTATTTCAAAAGCGGCAAAGTGCGATACCATCAGCGCAATGAAATAACAAATGATGCCGGCGAGCGAATAGACGAAGACCAGCAGTGCATAGCTCTTTACGAGTTCCGTCGAAATGCCCTCTGCACTTGCAAAGAGTTCGCGACTAATCTTCCAAATGTAAATAAATGGCATAATGCTCAAAAATGCCGATAGCGCCGAAAAAATGAGCGACAGCGGAATAAAAGCCTTTTTATTGCCCATATAAGGCGCTAATTTTTTAAAGATTGAAACTTTTTTTGACTTTTTCGTTTTTTCTTCACTATTCATTTTCTCCTCCTAGCTTTCACTAAATACATCCAATTTATCAAAATATGCCGTTAAAATCTCCCTCAGTAGCGCATGATACTTTTGATTATTGCGCTGCCTATAAATCTCGGTACCCAGTATCAAAGTGCTAATCAAGACATTAAACTCCTCAGTGGCTACCCTTTTATACTCGCCAAAACCCTCTTGCTCGCAAAATTCTAAAACGCCTTCCATAAGCGTCTGAAAACTGTCAGTGTAAAAGTCGTAAAATCGCTCGTCGAGCGACATTTCAAGCACCAGCGTCGTATAGAGCTTTTTATAGTCGTTATAGTCGAGAATTTTTTCAAGCAATGTCTCAATTACAATTGATTTTTTATCTAAGCGCTTTGCATTAGACTTAAACGCCCTGACTTTACTATATCTGAGCTCCCTACCATCAATGAGGATTTCCTTAAATAGCGCTTCTTTACTTGAAAAACAATTATAAAAACCGCCTTTCGAAAAATTCGCCTTATCGACGATGTCCTGCACCGAAGTTTTACTATAGCCCTTCTTGGTAAAGAGTTCAATTGCAACTTTTTTAATTTGATTCTTACGTACTTCTTTTTTCATGTACTTCGTCATAGTTCACCTACATTTTTTAGACTAATTAGTCTAAAATTATTATAATTCTACTGATAATAAAAGTCAATATCAATTAATCAAAACTATTTGTGGCAATACCTACATTATCTAGGTATGATTTTTTTACTACCAGGTTCAAAAGTGTTTATACCTTATATCACAGATTTGCTCAAATAGTAAAAAATACACGCAAAAAGACCACCTAAGGCCAAAAGCACTTAGACGGTCTTGCCAATTGATATTTACCGTGTTCTACAACGCTTTATTGTCTTGCGCAGCCGCCTTTTGACAGCTGTTTTACAAAAAACTCTACATCTTTATTGGCGATATCTGCAAGTGTTCTTATTTTTAAATGTCTGCGATATTTGCCCTTTCCCTCAAGCATGCCTTTAGGGTCATTCATTAAAAATCCCTCAGTAAATTCAAATGATATATGATTTTTTCTGACGAATAATCCGCCAAGATCGCCATCTAGCGAAAACATAATGCCGCCATACATTATTCGCTCGCCAATTTCGTTATAACCTAGATTCTCGGCAACTCATAACGATATTGGCGGGGCTACGCCAAGCGCATCGTAGATTTTATACTGCTTACTTAATATTTCGCCAACGCGCGGC
>PDWJ01003245.1_pt1 | contig 15787 bp, 13 predicted proteins | sample 1430881 | NCBI WGS metagenome assembly PDWJ01 (sample SAMN01162460, study PRJNA174530) | Oral metagenome, whole genome shotgun sequencing project. | biome: Marine environment; feature: Marine mammal; material: Swab sample of the gingival sulcus; isolation source: swab sample of gingival sulcus... | reverse complement strand
AATCATAGCATCTTGCGGACGCTCGAACATGATCGGGAACTCCGTTTTCTCGATCCCCAAATAGTGAAGCAGGTTCTTATAGGCATTCACATGAATACCGGTCAATAAAGTTGCTCCAAAATCCAACGGGATACGATCGGGTTCTTGATGTTGCAGCGCTAATTTGACTCGTTCTTCAGATGTCATATTGTCACAAATTCTTTAAATAGCAGAATTAATGTATGTAAAAGTCATTACGATTGAAGTGACGGGTTATACGTACCGATGACTCTGGCCCTCGTTTATACCCAAGAACTTCTTCAACTTTTTCTCAATTTTGATATGCATCGTGGTATTGTTCATACCATCAATATCGAGAGGGACTCTGTCAGGCTCATCGAAGTGTAAACTTTTCAGAACCCGTTCTTTCGATCTGTATTCTTTCATATTCATTCAGAGACCTCTTCACGATTATGAGCATCCTTAACGTCTTTTTCACATCACAACGAAAGATTTTATGTCATTTCTTTTTTTAGTGCCTTCAACCGCTCAATAAAGCGAAAATTTTGGCGCGATACCATCTCATCCAGAGATTTCACGGACCAGTCGTAGAAACCTTTGCCGGTTTTGGCCCCATAATCCTCATGCTTATATTTTTCCATCAGGAGTGCCTGGGGTTTTTGGGCATCGGAAAGCGATTCAAAAAGATAGCTCTGCACAGCCACCTGTAAATCGAGCCCGACCGAATCCATATATTCCATCGGCCCGATCATTGAATAACGCGGCCCCAGGCTGCTCATAATAACCTGGTCGATGTCCTCCGGGGTTGTTACTCCTTGTTCGACTAAATGAATGGCTTCCCGGAACATTGCATGCTGCAAACGGTTCCCGATATGACCGGCAATATCTTTTTTCAATACAACCGGGATTTTCCCGAGGGTTTTGAGAAACGCCACCGCAGTTCCAAGCGCTTCTTGAGCAATCTCGTTATGCGCCACTAATTCGACTAACGGGACTAAATAGGGAGGGTTCCAGAAATGTGCGACCAGCATTTTATCCTGGCGCTGGATACGCGCGCCAATGGCGTTTGGGGATAAGCCGGAAGTGCTGGACGCTAAAATCGTATGCGGCGGACAGCAGCGATCCAATTCGACAAAGAAATCCTGTTTAAGCTGAATATCTTCAAGAATGCCTTCAATCACCAGGTCGGCCTCTTTTACAGCCTCAGCCATCGATGTTTCGGTCCGTATTGAGCCGAGAATCCGATCGGTTTCCGATTGGGTGTACACGTCCGCTGCACCCAGAGCTGTCAGGTTTTTCCGAATCCTGGCCAGGCCGCGCTGAACGCTTTCTTCTGTGCGACCCAGCATAATCACCGGATACTCGAACATGGCACATAGCAATGTCACATCCGAACCGATCATCCCGGTTCCCGCTACCGTGATATTCTGAATTGTTCCTGATTTCATTATTGAGAAATTTGGATTGAGAAATTTGGACAGGATGGACAGGATAAGATTGCTCTACACATCGTGTTGATCCTGTCCATCCTGTCTAAAAACACCCTACAGAAATGCCGGGAACGGCAGATTATTGTCGTCAGTGAATGCGTCTTCGCCGCCTTTGGGATATTTGTAGCGTTGATTGTCTTTATCATCGGGATAGGTGAATTTGCCACCGACCTGCCAGATGAAGAGTTTGAATTTGAGGCGGTACTGATTGAATTTGTACAGCAATTCGAGCTCATTCGGGTCGATATGTTGGTTGGCCCACATATCGTAATGATAGGGGATCAACACATTGGAACGCAGGTTTTCTGCGACCCTCAGACAATCGGACGCGGTGATTTTATCGGTTGCGCCAGGGCCATTTTCACCGTAAGCCGTGAAGCACACATCGATATCGTGATCTTTGCCATGCTTGAAATAGCGATCGGAGAAGTGTGAATCACCGGTATGATAGACTGTGCCGCCCGGAGTTTTGATCACGTAGTTCAGGGCGCGTTCGTTCATATCCGGCGGCATTTTTCCGCGCATATCGCCATCTGGCGGCATCGTAATCAGGGCTGTGCGATCGAAGGCCTCCACTGCTGTCACTTCCACGTCTTTAAATGTATACACATCACCAAGTTGCAGTACGTGGGTCCGCTCCTTTGGCACTCCCCATTCCAACCATTTGTCCACACACAGCTTCGGCCCGACAAACATAGCATCGGTCAGTTTCACAGCGGCGGCAGCCACGTAGGGGTCTATGTGATCATCATGGATATGACTGGCGAATAATACATCCATTTTGGTGATCGCAAAGGGATCAATCACGATCGGGCTCATACGCAGGAACGGCGGCAGCGTCCTGGCTCCAGTCAAGCGGATAATCTGAAAATTTTTAATTTCTTCATAAGGAGGCTGTTTTTTGGTCGAGCGCCCGCGTCCTTCCCAAAAGTCGACAGTGAAGTTGGCTCCTCCCGGAGTTTTAAACCAGATGCCGGTACAGCCCAACCACCACATCACGAGTTTGCCTTCCGGCACGACCTCTGCATCAATTTCTTCATTGAGCCAGGTTCCCCATTCGGGAAATGTGTTCTGCAACCATGCATCACGATCCAATTCTTGAATATTATATGTCGCCATCATGTCCTCCTTTATTTAGCAGTTAGTGAAGTTGATAACACTACAGTGCCAAACATCGATTGGCCCTATTTTACAGCAAATCAAAAAAAATTAGAATTTTACTATTTACAAATTAGTATATTACTAACTAGTTTTAGAGATGCAGAATGCTACACTATTTGTCAAGAAAAAAATAGGAATGGGGAAGAATAATATATCTCATAACAGCAGAACAGATTGTTTTATAAATAGTTGTTGACATATAATTTCTTTTCACGTCTTGGTCTTTAAAAAATACTTGACAAATGATGAACAAAAATTACATACTAGTATAATACTTACTAATTATATATATGCATACGTTATCGTACGGTGTGACATGTAGCGCCGTCTGACTAAGCAGAAAAGAGGACAATATGAGTGATCCCCTGAAATATTTCGAACGGATTGAATTACAGGATCCCGCCGATGTGGTCATTCAACAAATCAAAGAATTGATCTCGTCCGGTAAATTAAAACCCGGCGATAGATTACCTTCAGAGCAGAAACTTGAAGAACGCTTTGGCATCTCGCGTGCAATCATTCGACGAGCGCTCAAACGACTGGATGCGTACGGCATTGTGAAAACGGTTCCGCAAAGCGGAACGTATGTGGCCGGTCTGGGAGTCGATGCGCTTGCCGGTATGCTGGCCAATATTTTAGAGCTGGAAGAAAAGGATTACGATTCGCTTGTGGAGACACGATATGCGCTGGAAATTTATGCGGTGGAATTAACCGCCGCGAATATTTCCGACAAGTGTCTTTTGGAACTTGAGACAGTGCATAGAGATTTTAGCCAGCAAGTCAAGCGGGGTATTGCGAATCTTGGCGAAGATCTCGTCTTTCATATCAAAATTGCCGAATATTCGAAAAATGCTATCCTCAAAGTTTTGATCACGTTGCTGGCCTCGGATTTAATCAAAATCAATAGAGAAGTAGAAGAGCATCTGGGGAAAAAAAATTTTTTAAAACGGCGGGAAATGGCTGTGCAGGAGCATGAAAATATTTTGAATGCGATCAAAGCCAGAGATCCTGAAAAGGCCGTCCTGGCTATGAAATTCCATTACAATCAGTCACAGGAATTTATCACGAATGTCAGAAAAATGATGCAGGTATAAACATCAAAAAGACATGAAACCACGAAGGAGTACAAAGGTTCACGAATCGGAAAGACGTACCCATGGGGTAAAAAATGCCAGGTCATCGTTCCTGTTTTCTATAGCGCCGCAACCTTGTTCGTAATTTTTGTTCCGTGCACATGCCGGCTGCATCTGTCATAGCCCGGTCCCAACCCCGTCAGGGTTACAATTCATGTAGGATTGCTATCTGGGATGCACTTTTGGAGGAATGGCTGACAAACAGAGGGATAAAAAGGAAGGGGCGCTCAATTGAACGCCCTTACTCCTCAAACTAAGCAAGATGGGTCCCTCCTTCGTGGTGGGGCCCATCACTGTTACTGCCTATTATTCTTCGCCTTCAGGTTTTGGGATAGAACCGGACAAAATTCCCTCCTGGGCTTTTGCAACAGCATCTTTCATCTCCTGTGTCGCTGACTCGGAGAAGATAACCTCAATAATCCCCTCGCTCAGACCAGAGGTCACGATGTCTGCTTTTAATGCACCTTTGACGAACTCGCCGACCACGTAGAGGTAAAGCTGATCGTATTTATAAATGACACTGCCCGGAATCATTGCCGGATCGGTGTCGTTCTGATTGCTCGCAAAACCGATGAATTTTTTACCAGCTTCCTGAGCGGCCGTTAAGGTTCCCAATCCCGCCTGATTGGCGTAGGCGAACAAGACATCAGCCCCGCCTTCGACCATTGACACGCCGATCTCTTTGCCTTTGGCAATATCAGACCAGGAGTTGGCATAGGCCCGAATCGCTTTCTTGAAATTCGGATTTACGCTTTTGGCCCCGGCAGTCACGCCGTTCAGCGTATCGATCATCAAGGGATTCGGGAAGCCGCCCATCTCGCCGATAATACCTGATTCTGTCGACAACCCAGCCAACACACCGGCTAAATAACCGCTTTCCCATTCACGAATGGTCACACCAGTCAAATTTTTGCCATTTGTTTTAGCGCCATTGACGATCAGGTAATGCGTGCCCTCATACATCGGCGCAATAGTTTCCGCTGCATTGTCAAACTGCGTTCCGGCGGCGATCACCAGATCGTACCCACGTTCGCCATAGTTTCTGAATGTGGATTCGAAATCCGATTGCTGAACGTTTTCGATATACTCGATATTCGTGCCGAGTTGTTCGTTGCAGGCTAACAACCCGCTGTAGTTTGTCGCATTCCAACTCTGATCGTTAATTGGGCCGGGCAGCACCAGTACGGCTTTATAATCTTTCGCCTCTTTTGCTTCCACACTCCCTGTCATTGCCAGAACTGCAACCAGAACCACCACTATCAGCTTTCCTAGTTTCATCATATTTTCCCCCTATGGACCGTCTGAGAAATAACATGTTACAAATGTCTGGGCCCCCATCTTGGACACATTGTACAAATTATTTCTAAGATGATCCATGGAACTACAGGAATTGAGTATAAGCAAGAATTGTCCGGTCTCATTTCATCATACCGGAAAAGTGTTCAACTCATACTCTTCCTTTTATAATAACATATTGATACGGTTTCTACACACTCTCCTCAGCGAAGACTCTATATAGTCCCCTATCGCCAAACTCAAGAAAAAAGTTTACTTTTTTTCGTATGGTGTCGCTAATGAAGCAGGAGCAACGGATTTTCGGCTCAGGAGCAGGGTCGCAACGATTGTCACCACGTAGGGAGAGGCCAGAAGCAATTCGTATGGAATAAGCTCGATTCCGGCAGTCAGCACACGTGTTGATAACGCATCGGCAACTCCGAAGATAAGAGTCGCCATCATAATACGGACAGGATGCCATCCGCCGAAAATGACAGCGGAAAACGCGATAAATCCCCGTCCGCTGATAATATTGTTGGTAAACACATTCAGATAGGCCAACGAATAGAATGCCCCGCCGAGTCCGGCCATGACGCCGCCGATGATCATGCCGATATAGCGCATACGAAATACATTCAATCCGGCAGAATCGGCCACTTCCGGTTTTTCGCCGATAGAACGCAGTTCCAGACCGAAGGAGGTTTTGTACAGAATGTAATATGCCACAGGCACCAGAAGAAAGGCGAGATAGACCATCAGATTATGCTGGAAAAAGATGTCGCCGAGATAGGGAATCTGAGATAGGACGGGAAGAGGAAATTTCCGGAACGGTTTGATGGTGATCGGTAGCAGTGGGATGCCGAAAATGACCCGGTAAAGGTACATTGTCAGTCCGGCTGTCAGGATATTGATCGCAATTCCACTTACGACCTGATTCACTTTAAATGTAATGGTCAGTAAACCATTCAGCAACGCCAGAATCAATCCGGCGAGCATTGCAGCTAACAAGCCGACCCATAAATTTTTACTAAAGTGCGTGCCGACAAATCCGCCCCAGGCTCCAGCCAGCATCATACCTTCGATGCCGATATTCAGTACGCCCGAACGTTCGGCATATAACTCACCCAATGCGGCGATTAACAACGGCGCAGCCAGGCCGATGCCTGCTGCCAGGAGATTGACGAGAAACATAAAAACGTGGTAAGTTTTACGTGAGCTAAAGTGAAAAGTTAAAAAAAGGCTTTACAGAACACTTTCAGTTCCAGCTCACTTCAGTTCACTTTTCATTTTCAGACGTTTTTTATTTCGACGTTGCACCATGATCGTCTGAACATAATAGGAGATTAAGACAAAAATTACGACAAAGCCCTCTATCATCGTGATCGCGCTGGTTGGCACTTTCGAAGTCTGTTGAATAATATTGGCGCCGACCTTCAAAAAACCGAAGAACAGAGAGGCGATCACAATTCCTGCCGGATTCGTATAGGCCAGCAGGGCGATAATCGTTCCTTCGCCTCCGATGTTCGGTGAAAAGCCCTGAATCAAAATATGCTGCACGCCGTTAATTTCGATAAAACCGGCCACACCGGCAAAGACCCCTGTGATGATCATTGTCAGAATCAGTATGCGTTTTGTTTGAATGCCGGCATATTCAGCAGCATGGGCATTCAGCCCGACTGCCCGGACTTTGAACCCCAGGGTCGTTTTCACGAGAATGATATAAAAAACAACTACAAACAGCAGGGCGACGACCGCGCCCCAGTGGAGACGGCTGTGGGAAAACAGCAGAGGAATATAGGTATGCTTCGGAATCGGATCGGTCTGGGGATAGGCCCCGAGTTGTTCCTTAATCGGACCATTCACCATAAAATTCACGACCTGGAAGGCGATATAATTAAGCATGATGGTGATGATGATTTCATTGGCATTGAATTTCGCTTTTAAATATCCTGCCACCCCGCTCCACAGGCCCCCGGCGATTCCACTCAGCACAAACGCCAGCCCCAACACGCCAACCGTGCCAAACGAGGCGAATTTGAGCGAGACGATGACTGCGATCAAGGCCCCCATATATAATTGTCCATCGGCCCCGATATTGAACAGACCGGCTTTAAAGGCAAAGGCAAATGAAAGAGCGCTGAAGATCAAAGGCGTCGCCTTCACGACTATTTCTCCGATCGAATACGGATCGTTGAAGGTCATCACCAGCATGGTGGTATAGATATGAAATGGGTTTAAATCGAGCAAGAGCAGCATCAACCCGCCGCACACAAATGCCAGCAGAATAGAGACAAGAGGGTACAGCCACATGGTCAGCGTGTGATGTTCCTTTTTGAGGATGAATTCTTTTATCTGTGTAATAAATCCCATACGAATATTTTTAAAAACTTTTTGCTCCGCAGGAGCAATTCATATTAACCCAGAGGAATGTTGTTTTTACGCTTTCACTCCCGCCATCAACAAACCGACTTTTTCAATTGTTGCCTCCCCAGCGTCGAGAATGTCCAGCAAGTCTCCCTGATACAAGACGCCGATCCGGTCCGATAAGCTGAAAATTTCTGACAATTCGGTCGAAATCAACAGAATCGATTTGCCCTCGTCACGAGCCTTCATGATAACACTATGCACGTACTTAATCGCTCCGACATCAAGCCCTCGTGTCGGCTGAAACGCCACAAACACCTGCGGGTTGAGCGACAGTTCCCGTGCCACAACAACTTTTTGCTGATGCCCGCCGGACAGAGTTTTGACATGTGCTTCCGGTGAGGGAACCTTAATCTTGTAGTCTGCAATGAGTTTCTCTGCGTTCGAAACGGTTTCTTCCTGATTGATAAACGAGTGCGAGGCAAAAGGCGCTCGATAAAAACTCTTCAATAGAAGGTTCTCACGGACAGACATATCCAAAATCAATCCGGTCTTTTGACGGTCGGACGGAATAAAGCTCAAACCACGTTCGTGGATGTCCTGAGCATTTTTCTGCGTGATCTCTGTGTCGCCGAGGTAAACATGTCCGGACGAAACCTTTTGAAGGCCAGCTAATACGTTGGCCAACTCTTCTTGCCCGTTCCCGCTTACCCCGGCAATACCGAAGACTTCCCCTTTACGAACAGAAAGGGAGAGCTTGTTCAACAGCAATTTCTGATGATGGTTTTTCACGACAACATCTTCGACCCGCAATCCGATTTGCTCTGACGGGGGCTTCGAGCTTTTTTCGACGGTGAACACAATATCACGCCCGACCATCATCCGCGCCAGATCGTCAGTCGTTGTCTTTTCCGTTTCAACTGTCCTAATCCCTTTGCCATCACGAAGCACGGTCACTCGATCCGTAATTGCCAGCACTTCGTTGAGTTTATGGGTAATGAAAATGACGGAATTTCCGGATGTCACAAAATTCTTGAGAATTTTACACATCTCTTCCGTTTCTTTGGGTGTCAACACGGCTGTCGGTTCATCCATGATCAGAAGTTTTGCGCCGCGATAAATCGATTTCAGAACCTCGACCTTCTGCTGGGTTCCGACCGGCAGCCCGCTGATAAGACTCCAGGGATCGATCTGAAAGCCCAATTGCTCGGAGAGCGCGGAAATCTCTTTAGCTGCCTGTTGCAAACGCAATCGCCCTTTCTGCGAAGGCTGGCCGAGAACTAAATTTTCGACGACCGTATGGGTCGGGATGAGCATGAAATGCTGATGCACCATGCCGATTCCGAGGCGAATAGCATCTTTGGGGGAATGGATTGTGACAGGCTGCCCATTAATCAACACCTCTCCTTTGTCTGGCGAATACAGTCCATAGAGGATGTTCATCAGGGTTGTTTTTCCAGCTCCGTTTTCACCGAGAATTCCTAAAATTTCGCCGTGTCTGACGGTGATGTCGATATTGTCGTTCGCAATGACCTGCGAGAAATATTTCGAGACGCCGCGCATCTCCAAAAAATATGTATGCTGATTCATAAGCAATGTACCCGAATCTTTTCGCCTTTCCCCATCAAAAATTACAGAAAATTCCATACGCAGCTACGAAGAATTTAACGAACACAGCAGTACAGACTTTTCAGACGACCCAATCAAGATATGACCGAACGAGTCAAGCAGAAAATGAAAGAAAGTGACGTTATGGGGCAGCACTTCGTGTTTCATGCAGTCCGCCAATCTGGCAAAACGACCCTATTATTTGATGTCGAGTTGTGTTTGCCGACCCAAAAGCTCTAATTGAGCATCAACGCCTGAATTTCGTATAATTGTTGGTACAGGCCTCCTTGCTGCAACAACTGTTCGTGGCTGCCTTCTTCAACCAGTTCACCTTTATGAAGCACGAGAATACGGTCAACTCGTTTAATCGTCGAAAGTCGATGCGCAATAATGATCGCGGTTTTGCCCTCTAACAGATTTTTGACACCGGCTTCGATCAGGGCCTCGGTTTCGGAGTCGATATTTGAGGTGGCTTCATCCAAAATGACGATCGACGGCTTCCGCACAAAGGCCCGGGCAAAGCCGAGAAGTTGACGCTGCCCGACTGACAGCAATTTGCCTTCTTCGAGAATATTTTCGTCGTAGCGCTTCGGCAGTTTGTCGATGTAGCGGTCGGCATATACCTGCTGCGCAGCATATTCGATGTGTTGCTGAGAAAGACGCGGGTCGTGCAGCGTGATATTTTCGCCGACCGTGCCGGTAAACAAAAAGACATCTTGTGGAACCGTTGCGATCTGCTGCCGCAGATCCGCCATGTTGTAGTCTTTGATATTGACCCCGTCGATCGAAATTTTTCCCTCCTGAATGTCGTACAACCGGTTTAACAGATTGATCATGGTGGTTTTGCCGCTGCCGGTATGGCCGACAATGGCGACCTTTTCGCCGGGCTCAATCGTGAACGAGATGTTTTTCATCACAGGATTTCCAGGTTTATAGGCAAAGGTCACATTCTCAAACCGGACTTCTCCGCGAAAGGAACCGTTCAATTTTTTGGGGGAGAGGGGATTGGTGATGGCAATCGGTTCGTCCAGTAAGGTGAAGACGCGTTCCGCCGCTGCCATGGCTGATTGAAACATATTGAATTTTTCTGCCATTTGGCGCAATGGCTTAAAAAACATATTGATATACGAAAAGAAGGCAAATATTACACCGATTTCGACGCTTTTCCCGATCGCAAAATGCATACAGACCAGAATCATCACCATACTGACATTAGAGATGATTTCAATGATCGGAAAATAGAGGGAATAGGAATGGATCACTTTTAAAAAGGAGTTCAGATAATGGCGGTTATAGCTGTCAAAGGTCTTATCGCTTTGGGCTTCATGGGTGAAAAGGTGAATTTCTTTGATTCCGGTAATGGTTTCGACCAGCGATGTATTAATCTCCGCATTCGCTTTCCGAACTCCCCGGTAGCCGTTGCGAATACTCTTTCTGAATACCCTCGTTGCCAGCATAAAAAATGGAACCGTGATAAACGCCAGCAGAGTCAGGCGAGCATTCAGCAACAGCATTGCGCCCAGGATAAAGACCAGTTTCAACACATCCCCTGCCACAGTCACAATACCCTGAGAAATAAACTCCCGGATCGCTTCGACATCGTTGGTGACATTGGTCAGGGTCTTACCGACCGCAGTGACATCAAAATAATTATTCGACAGGGCCAGCACTTTTTTGAATAGATCCAGGCGTAAATCGAATAACAGGCGCTGGCCGAGATATTCGACCGTATAGGTGAAGACGATAAAAAACAGACAATTACTCACCAGCACGATACCCAGTGTCATGCAGGTTTGAGTCAATCCCTCTATATCGCCATTCAGCACATTCTGGTCAATGCCGACTTTAATCAGGTACGGATGTAACACACCGGTCACATCCAGCCCCAGCATAAAAAACAGCGCCAGTCCCAACAGGGTAGAGTGATGCTGTATATACGGAGTGAGCCGTTTCAACAGCTTCCAATCCAACAGCTTTTGAGATTGTTGATTGTTGGCTGTCGATTGATCCTTTGGTGCCATTATTCAATGTTTTCCCTGTTGAGCGGTTTTTCGGGTTATGATGAAGGTGGTAACATCATCAAGCAATCATCAATCGAGAATTGCTCCTTCCATTTGTTGCATTTTAGCGAGCCGGGCATAGAGCGCACCGTGTTGTAACAATTGCTCGTGTGTCCCTTGTTCGACGATTTTTCCCTGATCGAGTACATAAATGATGTCAGCATTTTTTAACGTTGAAATACGATGAGAAATGATAATGAGTGTTTTGAACGAATGGAGCGATTCCAGGTTCTCGAGAATATGGGCTTCTGTTTTGGCGTCCACGCTTGACAAGGCATCGTCAAAAATCAGAACCGGACTTTGTTTCAGCAGGGAACGGGCGATGGCAGTTCGTTGTTTTTGGCCTCCGGACAGCGTGATACCACGCTCACCGAGAATTTGTCCGTATTGTTCGGGAAAGGTTTCGATATCCTTGGCCAATCCGGCATGACGCGCTGCTTCCTTCACCTGATCGAGGTTCATTTCACCGTCAATTCCCAACGAAATATTTTCGGCAATGCTGCGGGAGAAGAGAAAGGTTTCCTGGGGCACCACAGAAATTTTCGCCGCCAGACTTGCCGGGTCGATGTCGCAAATATCCATGCCGTTAATAAACAACATGCCTCGCTCAGGCTTGAAAATACCACTCATTAAATTGATCAGCGTTGTCTTTCCGCTCCCAATCGTGCCAGTGACAGCAATGATCTGCCCTGATTGTATCGTAAAATTCACTCCTTCGAGCACATTGCCAAATACCTCATTTCCATCTGCTCTCAAAGTCGATGACACTGTGACAGTCTGTTCCGTGTTCTTGGGCAAGACTTGCTGACTGGCGGGATAGCTGTAGCTCAGGTCTTTGGCTGTAAATTCGAGCTCATCGGCATTGAGTGCTGCCATATTGCTGCGATCTTCGACCGGATAATCGAGAATGTCGTTGATGCGCCCCATAGCAGCAATGCCCTGTTGAATCAGCGTCATGACCCAACCGAGCGAGAGTACCGGAAACGTGAGGTGTGCCACCATCACGTTGAATTGCAGCAACTGCCCGATCGTCAGCTCTCCTCGAATGACCTGTTGTCCGCCGATTCGCAGGATAATCAATTCAGTCAGGGAGAAGATGAAAATAAAAAACGGCCAAAAAAATCCTCGAATTTTCACAATCGCCATGTGACGCCGGATATATTCACGGTTCAAGGTTTGAAAACGGTCGATTTCGATATCTTCCAGAGAATAGAGTTTGACAGTTGTCATGCCGGACACTACCTGCCAGACGCGGTTATTAATTGTGCCGACATATTCTTGGAGCCGTTTGAACAGCGGACGCAGGTGCGGTATAATCGTCAGGATCAGCAAGACGATCAGAAAGAGCACGAATAACACGGTGAGCATCAATGGCAGACTCAAACTGATCAGAACCGGCAAAAAGAGCAAGAGCCGGCTTAATGAATTCGGAATATACATCACGCCCGGCCCCAACAATAACCTGACCGCATTCAGATCGTTGGTACAGCGCGACACCAGATCGCCGGTTTCATGCTGCTGGAAAAATGCCATATCTACTGCCAACAGCTTGCGATAAATCATGGCCCGCAATTCATACTCGACTTTCCGCGAAGCGCTGATAATCAGTTTACGCATCGCGAACATCGAGACCACAGTCAACATCGTATAGAATAGGATCCACAGTAATTGCGGCCAGATGATCGCCCACTCGTTCGAGCCGATGATTTCATCCAATGCTTGCTGCATGGCGGCCGGTGACTTCATATAGCCGTAATTTTGCAACAGCATGAAGGTAAAACCAGACACGAGTTCCAACGTATGTCGTTTGGCAAGTAGGAACAGGGTCCGTAGATCTTTCATAATTTATCTCGAAAATGCTGCCGGGATATCCTGCACTTTGGCCGGAGTGTCGCTATAGAAGGTTTCACCGTATTTGGTGCCGATCAGTCCGCCTGCCATACGGCAGCGGGCTTCCATGAGTTCCCAGAACGCATTCGAATGAACCAGGGTTCTGGCACAGCTGTCATCCTCGCCTTTGACTGGGACCTGGGAACGATAGGCTTGAATGACTTCGAGCTTTTTCTGCCACATCGCCGTAATATCGACCACAAAATCCGGCTGATCCCGCAAGAGAAGCTCTGTATAATAAATGAGAGATGATGGGCGATGGGGAGCGTGATCGGTCTTGATCTTTTCCAAACCAGCCAAAAACACGCACTCTTTGACCAGCACCCCGGCGTAATAATGATCCGGATGGCGCAATCGGTCGCCGCGGAAGCCGAACACGATTTCCGGTCGATATTCACGAATCACGTCAATGATTTTCAGCCGGTTTTCCTCAGTATTCCGAATATGTCCGTCAGGGAGATCAAGGGTTTTGCGAGCATCCAGATCGAGTAATGCGCTCGCCTTTTGCAATTCTTGTTTTCGAATCTCCGCCGACCCATAGGTTCCGGCCTCGCCGGAACTCATATCGCAGATGCCTGCTTTATAACCGAGCTGTTTCAGAACGAGCAGCGTTCCGCCCATTAAAATCTCACAATCATCGGGATGCGCCCCGACGGCTAACACATCAAGCATTGTTCTACGCTTCCTCCACTAGACGTTATATTCGGCAGCCTCATCGAGATGTCGTTATAATGTCCGGCTTGTCTGGAACTCGGATAATTTCTCTTGTCTGCTGTTTTTTTATGGAAGGTCTAAAATGGAATAAAGACAATTTGATCCTGATACTCTTCAGGCTCTGATGCTTCCCAAATCAACAACACGGTTTCAATGACTGGTCAGATTGGCACTCCATGCCGAAATGTAAAGATGCCGGGTAGATAGTGTCCTGCATCCAAATGGTCTTTGATGTGACGGCATGGACTTACGATTTCGCGTAATCAGCGAGATACGCATCAATCTCTGCCTGATTATGCCAGTAATAGGTCATAGCAGCATAGACCTGTTCCAGCGCCAGCGTACGGTATCGCGCGGCAATCTCCTCTGGACTGGCACCAGCCAGATAGTCTCCGACGACAGTTTCAATGCCCACTCGCGTTCCTTTCAGTCGAATATCATCTTTGTCCAAAAATCACAATAACTTTCTCATTCCATATCACAGAACTCTCGTTATGTTTAGGGGCATCTCTTGACCGTCTGCAATCCGGCCAATTCATCCTGTGGGCGCTGTCACAGCTCACAACTGCCTGCCCATTCGAGAACATCATCACTCTCGTGTTTCATTTGCTCGAATGTCCGTTGCGATTCGATGATTATGATGTCAGACTACTCATCTTCCGTCAAATGAAATCTTCGTTTTTCTAAAAATCAGCATTGAGTCGTATGCGCTATCTGAAAGATGAATTCTGAATCATGATATATACCTCAGTTCGAACAAAGATAGTCAGCGATGATCTCCCCGGCAATTCGATGACCTTCTTCATTCCAGTGTCCAAAGCCGAGCGTCGCATTTTCAAAACCATGAAGAGGCTGCTGATGAGTTGTGGCATACTTCTGTAACATTGGCGCAAGGGTAAGTACTTCGATTCCTGTCTTTTTTCCGAAATTTTTAAGCCTGTCGTCGGGGTAGAAGATATTATCAATTTTAAATGTCTCCATAAAACGCATTCGGATAGTTGAATCCGGATGAACCTGGATTCCATTGGACAGCGTCACAACAAGTAACCGCGCATTATGTTGTACGATTTCCCGGTGCATTTTCATCAGAATCGCTTCTGTAATTTTCCAGGCTTCTTCCCACTCCGGTAAGTGTGGAGGCATGTAAATAAGGTGATCTAAGCCGAACTCATCTCCTTTCAGTAACTCTTTACGCTTTTGTCGATATGCAACAGCCTGTCTTTTCACAGCATTACATAATTGTAAAACTCTCAAATGGCGTGAAAGCATTCGGTATATAGACTGAACAGGGGCTGTTTTTCGTTTATACACAGGGGATTCCAGAAAAGAATTATCCAAAACAAGTGTATCGTTCTGGAAAACAAAGAATGGTCTTAAAAGATTCGATTCAAGCTTTTTCGAATTGTTCCGAATATCATTTCCTGTGAGCAAGGCTAAGAGGACAATATCCGGCTCATATTTCCAGACATAATGCTGCAAGGTTAGAAATTCCTGAGCAGTTCCATCGCCGGACACACCAAAATTAATAACCTCAACCCGTCGTCCTGCAAAAGCAGGCTGCTCCTCCAATTTGTGCTCCATGACTTTCCAGAAAGCCGTTTCTAAAGGAATTTGCAATGCTTCAGCATACGAATCCCCCAGAACCGCGATCCGGATCGTATTGGGAGGCTTTTCAACAACATGTTCTCGATCTCGCAATCCGTCGCTATTTATGGTAATATAAGCTTCACCTTCTTTGCGAAACCATCCTTGCGCTCCGGGATATAGTCGATGTCCGACAATATTATGGTAGGTGTAAAAATTAGGGGATGAATAGCCTATTATTCTCAGGAATACTTCACCGATGATGGTACATACGCATAGACTAACCAGCACAAGGGAAAGGTACATAAATAGGTGGTTAGATATTCTTTTCATCGCTTTAATGAAAGGATGCAGCCAGGCAGATATGCTCACATGGGAAGATTACACAAATCTTCCGGGCTGTTGGACGCATGAAAAATACATACAGTATCATTTGTGACATCCTCCATTATAAATGAGGGTGTTTTTTCCCTACGATTCCGATCCCAAAATTGAGACATTTCGGCAG
>PDWJ01003244.1_pt1 | contig 15790 bp, 12 predicted proteins | sample 1430881 | NCBI WGS metagenome assembly PDWJ01 (sample SAMN01162460, study PRJNA174530) | Oral metagenome, whole genome shotgun sequencing project. | biome: Marine environment; feature: Marine mammal; material: Swab sample of the gingival sulcus; isolation source: swab sample of gingival sulcus... | reverse complement strand
TGAAAAATATACTGCAAAAATGAAGGTGTATTGACAAAAGCAGGAGCGCGGAACAGCTGTCTGTATCTCATTTCTCTTCTTTTTCTACCTTTTTAGGTTCAATGCGACGAACAAATTTCTCTGTTTTTTCGTACTCTGATGAGAATCCGCGTTTTTTTCTGTTTCTGTTCCAGGCAAAAAATTTCATTGCTGGATCAGAATTAAATATTTTAACCCCTATAAAACGTAAGGTTTTAGATCTTCTGGACAGATATAACAGAATGACTTTTGCTAATACCGGCAGGTAGGAAAAAAATGTAAAATTTTTTAACGGGCGGGAATATTCTGGAATGGGTACCCTAAACATCTGCCGCATCTTTATATTTTTCGGTACGTAATTTCTTTTGTAGCTTGCATTTCTTTCAAAACTCATCATGTATGTTCGAAGCGGTATGTCTTCGGTTATTATGTATCCATCAGAAACAGCATCCTGTATAATCCTGTCGCCAGTTTCAGTGCGCGTCAATATTGTGGTCCAGCCTTGGGTATCGTCATACAGGTAGCTGCCATCTTTTCCTCTAAGCCAGGGGTCTGCGACAGTCAGGTCTGCATACTCTGCAGAAAAATCCAGACAGAGATTGCATCTTCTGGGGCTGTAAAAAAGTTTCAGGGTGTTGATTGCGTCTTTGACCTCTTCAAATTTGAAAGGGCGTACTACCTCGCCGTCTTTCAGGGTAAACTCAATATAACCTGGCCATTCGCCGCCTCTGAATTCAACATTGGTGATTTCTTCTCTTTTATAGCCACCGATTGCGATCATTTCATCGAGCAGGTAAGGCTCATAGACAGTATTACAGTGGAGTCCTATAACCAGCTTCACCCGTTCTCTGAGCTTTCTGCTGATTTTCAGGTATTTCCTGATAGCATGAGTTTGACAGGGCAGGGCTACAATGGCATATCTACCGTCAGTCTCGATTATTTCCTGAATCCTGGTAAGTTGGGGGCTGATTAAATATTTTGATCTGGTAGTTTTTTTTAACTCTTCAACTGACCTGGCAATAACAGGTTTTATATGGTACCCCTTCTCGTTAACCTCGCTGCCAAGTACCAGGGCGCCATCTATTTTATCTTTTTCCAGCATATAGGCTAACAACTGGGTAACGATACCGCCGCTTGCCCCTATCTCACGTATGGTTTTATTGACGGAGTATCCCACCAGAGAGTTTTTGACTATGCCAGTAATAGATTCCGGGTGGGGTCTTTTCCCATAAATTTCATCATCCCAGCTATTAAAATCAACGGTTTTCCCCGGGCAAATGTTAATGCACATGTTGCATTTGGATAAACATCTATCCATATTCTCAATATATGGATAATGCTGTTCATTGAGTTTGATGATCTTGCGGGGGCAAATTGGAACACAGGCACCACATCTGGCACATAGCCCGGGTTTTACAGTTTCGCTAATAATATTAAAGGGGCTTTTTTCACGCATTATATCTTTATACTTTTTCTAACAATTTGTAATAACGTTATTTCGCAAAAATATATAGAAAACTAGTGAACGACAAATGTCCTGTACCATAATTCCATATTCAACAGACTCCATATCCTCATCTGGTGGTCTGCAAATTCATTTTGATGTTCTTTTCTTATTTTGGAAATATATTTTTCATTGAAGTATCCGTCTCTTATGAGCCTGGAGTTTGAAAATACATCGTCAATCATTTCCTTTAAATCATTTTTCAGCCATCTGTTCAAAGGAAAACCAAATCCCTGCTTTTCTCTTTGTAGCAGGATGGGTGGTAGATACTGTTTAGAAAAATCACGCAAAAATATTTTAAGTTTTCTGTTTGATACTTTCCATTCAGCAGGAAGAGATGCTGCAAATTCAACAAGTTTATGATCCAAAAAAGGTGAACGTCCTTCCAGACTGTGTGCCATGGTCATTTTATCCAGAATTTGTAGTGTGTAATCTGGAAGCCTGGTCATTAAATCTGTATACATCATTGCATCAACGTAGTTGTTTGTTGTGTTGTCGTTGAAATGATCGAGAATATATGCTGAGGGATGGCTCCCCGTAATGTTTTTCTGGAGTTCTTCCGTGTACAGCGAATCCTTCGCTGTATTGGAAAATCTAAAAAACGACATGCTTTCATAATATCTTCTGTCATGTTCAAATGATGACATATGCTTGAGCCATTTCAGTTTTTGAGATAGACTTTTTTTCGAGAATTTTTCAGGAAATATTTTTATCAGGGAGGTAAAGGCAGCATGCCGTAATATTTCCGGGATATATCTCAGGTAACCTACATATTGATTGCCGTTATACCGGTCATAGCCGCCAAATAATTCATCTCCACCATCGCCGCCAATTGCCACCGTAACATGTTTTTTGGTGACCTCTGAGATATTATATACACTGAGAGCGAAAGGATCCGTGGGTTCGTCCATCAGGTTGATGACTTTAGGTAAAATATCAATGATAACAGGTTGTATCAGATATTCCCTATGTGTTGTCTGATATTTTTCGGCGACAGCCTTAGCGTAAGGAAGCTCATTGAAATCATCGTCTACGACACCTATAGAAAATGTATTCGGTTTTTTTGTTGAAGTGAGACTGATGAGACTGACAAGCAGACTTGAATCTATGCCGCCACTTAAAAATGCGCCAAGAGGGACTTCGCTCATCAACCGCATCTGGACAGCATCTTTCATCAGATGCTGCATCGTTTCCAGGGCCTCTTCTCTGCTTCCTGTAAATTTTTCAATATAGGAGGGCTTCCAGTACTGTTTGATACGTAAATTACCCTCTTTGAGGTGAAGGAAATGACCTGATTTCAGCTTTTTAATTTCCTTGAACATGGTGTTTGGAGCAGGTATGAACCGTAACGATAAATAACTGTCCATTGCATCGAAATTCATGGTTCTGGGAATTTCATGGTCTTGCAGCACTGTTTTGACCTCTGAGCCAAAGACAAAGGTAGTATGATCGAAATAATAGAATAAAGGTTTTTCTCCCAGGCGGTCTCTTGCAATAAAAAGTTCCTTTTTGTTATCATCCCATATGGCAAATGCGAACATCCCCCGCAGATGATCGACACATTCCATTTTATACTCTTCCCAGAGATGGATGATTGTCTCTGAGTCAGCTTTTGTGGAAAAAATATGTCCTTTTTTGATGAGCATTTCTCTGAGCTCTTGATGGTTGTATATCTCACCGTTAAAAACGAGCCAGACGGAACCATCTTCATTGGTCATCGGCTGATGTCCTGTATTGAGGTCAATAATACTTAACCTGCGAAAGCCCAAACCAATATTTTTGTTTATATATTTTCCAGCGTCATCTGGACCGCGATGCACCATGGAATCCATCATTTTTCTGATCGATTCCTCTGTAATATATCTATTTGTATCATGGTATATCTTACCACAAATTCCACACATACTATTACCTCGATAATAAAAGCAGTATCTGATGAATCAGGCTAATTAAAAAGCGGAATCCTGATTGTTTAACAGCCAGGTTACGGACAGCAAAATAGTCACCAAAATTTTGAAGCGCAACAAAAGAAAAAGAAAAAAGCGGTATCATTATGAATACCGCTTTTTTCTCAATTGTAAATTGAATAGATAATCAGTCTATACGAAATCTATCATAAACAGGAGGCGAAAATCTCGTTTTTAGCGAAATATAGCAAGAATCATTTCGCTGAATCGATGATTATATGCATGTCATATACTTCAATGTCATCATAAGGGGTGCCATCATCATCCCAGGGATACTTGGAAAGATTAATTTTAAGTGTATTTACACCTACTTTCAGAATAGTAGAAATATCGATGGTGCCATTTGTGCAGCATGTATCAATCCCCTGTATGGGGATATCACCCTGCATGGCAATATTTCCGGTATGGCAAATTTCTGCTAATCGTATCCCGTTGAGGTAGACAAAATCATCATTCCAGACACCTGTTGCCCAGAATTGTAAGGTAGCCGTATTGAACGAACACTTTTCAGGAATGATAAACGTGGTTGTATATGAGTGGTAGGGGGCAGAGGTTATACAGAAGCTCATTCCTGAATGTTTTGGATTTTCATTGAAGAACAGGTCGTCACCTATACGGATCGGGCTGTCGAAAAAGTAGATCCGTTTTTCCAGCTCTTCTTTATATAATGGGCATTGATCGCCTTTTCTGGAAAAGTTCTGGAGAAAATAAAGCCAGGGGAAACCTTCGTTTTTATGATTTGAGTTGTAAACAGGGGACGTTTCTGGCCAGAATGCTGGATTTTCAGCGGCGGTTGCAACATTTGCTGATGTTGTACATTGAGATTTTTTAAGACTTCCTGCACCTGTAGGCGTACACAGGCAGCGGCCCATCTGTGGGGTGTCTGCATAGGCTGTGTTCATAGAAAAACAGAGGGATAATGAAAAAATCAGTCTGAGAAGCAATGTGGTTGTCTTCATAATAAGTCCCATCTTAAATCTGAGTTTAAAACTGTCAAAGATTGCTGGAGTGCTATACAATCTTGTTTTTTGTATCTTAATTACAACTATTTACTGTTTCAGTAGCAGGGTGCAAAATAAATGGTATACGCTTTTCCTCTTTGATAATTGAACTCTGGTAATTGGGCGAAACAATGAACTGCTCGTTTTCATAGTTGAGAGTATTACGAAATCCAGAGTGTTTCCATTATTCACGGGATAAGGATTTTGTGCCTCGTCTACAACAATTTCGCTAAAGAGAAGAAAAGCTGTAAAAAAAGCACGTAGTCTCTGATGGATTTTTCATAAACTGATTCTATTTTCAGAGGTTATTATTTCTTTATATAGCAGAAAGCAGATATTTTTATACTGTATAGTCTTCTGTCTATTTTTTGTCTCTGTAAAGAACCGTATATGCCGTTAATAACAGTATGGAACATGCCCTTAATTCAGTAGGTTGACTATACGGCGATGCCAAAGTAAAGTAAAGTGAAAATTGATAATGGGAAAAGAATATTGCAGTGGACAAGAAAAGTCTGGTAAAGGGAAATTATCTATGATACTCTATTAAAGAAATTACAAAAATGAAGTGTTTTTCTTTACAAATTAATAATAATTATGAAACAAAGGATGAAAGGAATGTTCAAAAGAAAATTCACCAAAACACTGCTGTTAAATCTATTATTATTCACTCTTGTTGGCGTTACTCCAAATTTTGTTTTTGCGCTGGGAGAAACATATATTGTTCCCAAGGAAATTCCTTATACCTCCTACACCAAGTGCTATAACTGGGCAGTACCGCGTCCACAGTATTATTCAACGACCAGATGGGCTGGAAAAGAGGGCCGTTGTCTTAACAATACCTGTGGGAAAGGGTGCTTAAAGAAAAAGCCTGATGGAACATATCTTGGTACTGCAACTGCTGTTTTCAAAAATCTGCGTCCTGGAAAGTATGAGCTCTGGATTCATTACAGGATCTCTGATAATAGAACATCTGCATTCCCTTGGAAAATAATAACTGATGGTACCTCAGGACGCACTACTGCCTCAGGTATTATAAATCAATATGGGAATGTAGGATGTTGTGGTGACTATTATCTGATGAGAACTACTCGGAAACATCCTTTAACTATCAAAAGCACAGCGACTCTGGTTGCAGGAAGTGATACTGATAATTATCCAGGATATGACAGGCGTTCGACTGCATACGGCGGAGCAAAGCTTGTTCGTATTGGAAATGCAGATCCTGAACCAAAGGAAACAAACATTGTAGGTGTGAACTTTTTACTCTTGGGACAGACTGCCACCACGCCTACTATACAATAAAGAAGGTTGCCAATAGTATTTTAAATTACATGAATGTCAATTGACACCTGATCGAGAGGTAAGCGTGGTATAACTTTCAGTGTTAAACTGACATGTAATGTGTTTGAAGTAGTATAATAATTCCCCATTGCCTGCAATGGGGAATTATTGTTTATATAGGAAGCATCCTTGCTTTGCAGATTTTCAAGATGAGAGCAGAGAATGCTGTATATATCTGCTTGATTGGCCAGATCAATGTTAGCTTCTCTGTATTTTTTTTTGCAGGAAAAAAATATAGGTTTTTCGTACTTTTTTCTATTGGACAAAAATAATATTCAGACACATGCTGCTGTTTAAATAACTGTAAATGATGGCGATGATCTGTGTTTATTCTTTTCTACTCTGACATGAAATGTGCTTTCATGAGGATGGTTTTCTGGGGCAATAAGCTGAATGTAGATGCAAAGAGATATAGAAAAAACAATACATACCCATTTTGATGTAACTGTTGTTGGTGGCGGTATACATGGAGCCGTTCTTTCTTTAGCAGTGGCAAAAGCTGGCTATAAAGTCGCTCTTTTTGAACAGGGTGATTGGGGTGGCGCAACCTCAGCAAACAGTCTAAAGATTATCCACGGTGGAATTCGATATCTGCAGCATGGTGATCTTGTACGTATGCGCGAGTCCATACGTTCCAGGCGTTCTATGATGCAATTTGCACCGCACCTGGTTAAACCCTTATCCTGCGTTATGCCAACCTATGGTCATGGTATTAAGGGCAAGGAAATAATGGGGGTTGCCTTTAAAATGTATGACTGGATCGCTTGGGATCGTAACCAATGCCTGGTAAATAATTGCTTGCTACCAGATACCAAACTTTTGTCACCGCAGGAGGTGTTGCATGAGGTTCCCTATATAAAAACGGAAAAACTCACAGGCGGTGCTGTATGGTATGATGCAATTGCAGTGAACAGTGAACGACTTGTACTGGAATATGTGAAAGAGGCTTTTCGTTACGGTGCAATAAGTAACAATTATATGCGGGTTGATGATGTAATTGTTGAAGATAGCGTGGTAAAAGGGGTGAATGTTACAGATCTTGTATCTGGTAAAACATTGGAGGTGGCTTCCACCACAGTTGTCAATGCCACAGGGCCGTGGCTTAATACTCTGCGAGTCTGTAAGAACCAAATGTTACAGCAATGGGCAGTTGCTGTTAATATAATTGTTAAAAGAAAATTATTTGCGAGATACGCTGTCGGATTGGAGGGATACACAGATTTTAAAGACACTGATGCACTGATCAAAAGAGGAAAGAGGTTGTTCTTTTTTGTGCCATGGCGAAATGATTACACGATAATCGGCACTAATTATATCCCCTATAAAGGGCATCCTGCTGATTTTAAACTAACCCGTGAACATGTTAGCAAGATGATTGCAGATGTTAATGAGATTTATCCTCACGCACGTGTAACAATGGGTGACGTAGGTCATTATCATGGTGGCCTCGTTCCTATGCTTCCATCTGTGGAGAAAGAAGAAGACAATATACGGGAAAGTGATTCTGTTCAGTTGGATAAATCATCTTCAATTATAGATCATGGAAGTAAAAATAAAAGAGGTTGTGATGGAAACGGGAATATAAAAGGACTTGTTTCTATCAAGGGAGTAAAGTATACAACTGCTCCGGATATTGGCGAAAAGGTAGTTCAATTGTTGCGTAGAAAATATCTTGGTAAATCTGTCCAGGGGTGTTATACAAATACGTACATAAAAGAACAAAAAGGCCATGATTTTAACTATCTTTCCCAATTTCTAGCTGAAAATTACAGCGGAATATGTGATCTCTTTAGAAATCGTTATGGTAAGGATTGGCGTAGAGTCATGAAATATATCGAAAGCTCTGATCTGGCAGAAAACAATCTTTTGGATCTGGAGGGAGAGCTTTTTACTCCAGAGAATATGGAATCACATGTATTTGCTGCAGAAATAAAATATTTTCTTAGAGAAGAAATGGTTTGTCGGCTCAGTGATATTGTATTTCGGCGCTCAGGTTTAGGGAGTGCCGAATGCCCGAGAAAATGCACACTTGAAAAGATTTTTGAAATTATGGTACAGGAGCTGGGTGTAAGTAAAGATATGTGTGCTGAGCAAATGGATGAAGTTCTGGATCGGTACAGTATACTACAGGAGGGCTGATGCTGTGCTTTCTAAAATGAAAATAATAACAAAACGATGTATTTAGAAACGGCAGATATCGAAACAGCCTCAGCAGAGTATGCCTGCCGTTTTAAAGGTGCAGCTGGTGAATATTTTCTTAACCGTCAAACTGAGCTTGTCATGGAACTGCTTCAGGATTTTCCGGGGGCAACTGTGCTTGATGTGGGAGGAGGGCATGCGCAAATTGCTGCACCTCTTGTTGCCAAGGGCTTTGAGGTAACAGTTACTGGCAGTGATGATAGCTGTAGAACCTTGCTTGATCAGCGAATTGACTCTGGAAATTTTAAATACTATACTTGTGATTTGCTTAATCTCCCCTTTAAAGATCGTAGTTTCTCTGTGGTTCTGGCCTTTAGACTGCTTCCGCATGTAAAACGCTGGCAAAGGGTTCTTGCAGAGTTATGTCGTGTAGCGGATAAAGTGGTGATATCTGATTATCCTGATCGGCGTTCAACCAATATTTTCTATAGTCAGTTTTTCAGTATGAAAAAGCGTATAGAAGGAAATACCAGACCGTTTACCCTGTTTACTCGAAAACAAATTACTGAAGAACTTGTCCGTAATGGCTTTAAGCAACCGAACTTTCATCCACAGTTTTTTCTCCCCATGGTTGTTCATCGCACCTTACAGAACTGGAAAGTAAGCTTTTGGGCAGAATCATTATGCCGGAAAAGTGGTTTGACCGCCAAACTAGGTTCTCCTGTTATTTTTCGTGCTGACAGGTAGAGGAATGAAAGGAAGAGTAACAGCTTTATCAGAAGAAGGCCAGAGAGAGAAGAAAACAGAACAAAAAGAAAAGGATTCACTGCTTGTTCTTGCACCGCAGCCTTTTTTTCAGGACAGGGGCACACCGATTGCCGTTCGTCTTCTTGTCGAAGAGCTTGCTAGAATTGGCTATCTTGTTGATTTGTTAGTTTTTCATGAGGGTGACGAGGTTGAGATTCCCGGAGTTACCCTGCATCGTATAAAAGCGCCGCCAGGTTGTCATAACATCCCTCCATCTCTCTCTTTGAAAAAGATCATCTGTGATCTGGTGATGCTCGTAAAAGCTGTATCGATGGTACGGAAGAAACCATATCTCCTTATACATGCTGTGGAAGAAGCAGCATTCATAGCGTTGCTTTTTAAAAAGTTTTTTAAAATCGATTATGTCTATGATATGGATTCTTCGATGGCTATGCAGATTGTTGAGAAATATAAATTACTTACTTTTCTTTTACCCGTTTTGCAGTTTTTTGAAAGGATGGTTATAAAAAACAGTGTCGGAGTAGCTGCAGTCTGTAAAGATCTTGAGGATATTGTTGTTGCTGCCTCTCCAGATAAAATTGTCGTACGGCTTGAAGATATCACACTTCTTGGAAAAAATAATGATGTTGAAGACGGTGGAGAACTGTTATGTCAACGTTACTCTATTGATGAGCCCATTATGCTCTATGTTGGTAATCTTGAAAGGTATCAAGGCATTGATTTGCTGCTTGCAAGCTTTGCAAAGGTGTGTGAACAGGGGTGTGCCGGCTGCCTTGTAATAATAGGTGGAAGTAAAGTGCATATTGAGCAATATCAAGAAAAGGCAAAATGTCTGGGGATAGCGGATCGTACCGTTTTTTGTGGGCCAAGGCCTGTGAAGATGCTTGGGCATTTTCTCAGCCAGGCCGATATCTTGCTGTCCCCCCGTATCAAAGGGAATAACACCCCTATGAAGCTATATTCATATCTCGATTCAGGTAAACCCGTAATCGCAACAAAAGTGGCATCTCATACTCAGATACTCACTGATGAAATATCCTTGCTGGTCGAAACAGAGAGTACCAGTATGGCCGCGGGAATGGTAAAATTACTTAATGATCCGCAAATGCGAAGTTACTTAGGCAAAAGGGGACATCAATTCGTACAGGACAACCACTCCCTGCCGGTTTTTAGAAAGAAATTATCTCATTTTTATAGAAATGTAATGGCTGGATTTTCACTGTAATACAATGAATTTTTTTGAAATACTTGAAAAAGTAAATGTGGTGTATATTATCAAAAGAAAATATATAAATGCCTGGATGAACTATATGTCATAATTCACAGCGCTATTTCACTCTTTGTTGTTATTTTTTGTAACATATAAAAAATTATAAAGTAGTTGTAAATATAATCAGATATTTGCTCCTTTCTCAATTAGAAAGTGTTCATTCTATACCAGCGAAAAGGAAAAACAAATGCATGAAAGAAAACATCCCACCCGCTTTCTTCCCCTGTTTCTGTCTGTGTTTTTTATTGGATTGAATACTCATTTTGCCTTTGCCCTTGGGGAGGTATATATAGTTCCAAAAGAAATACCTTATACAACATATTCGAAGTGCTGGAACTGGGCTGTGCCCAGGAGCCCGTATTATTCCACTACTAAAAATGCAGGTAAGGAAGGACGCTGTCTGAATAATACATGCGGCCCAAATTGTTTGAAGACCCCACCAGATCGCACCTACCTTGGTACTGCCACGGCTGTTTTTAAAAACCTGCAGCCGGGAAAGTATGAGCTTTGGATTTATTACCGTATTTCAGATAATAGAACAACGGCATTTCCTTGGAAGATAACCACAGATGGGTATGGTAATACCAGTGCTTCAGGTATCATCAATCAGTATGGTAAAGTGGGGTGTTGTGGTGAGTGGTATCTAATGGCTAAAACACGGTTGAAGCCCTTGGATATTACCAGTACAGCAACTCTAGTTGCGGGAAGTGATACTGCTGATTTCCCTGGTTATGACAGACGTTCATCATCTTATGGTGGAGCAAAGCTTGTACGCATTGGTGATGCTGATCCTGTTCCAGTTGAAAGGCCGTTTATTCCGGGGATTATGCTGCTTGATTTATTGCGTCCAGAGGAAAAAGAACAGATTAGGTTTTTGCCAGCACTCTTTCTTTTGATGAAGGACACCAACAATAACGGAAATCATACATATCGTTCCATAGGCAGTATTGGCAAAAAAAAGGAAAAGAAATAAGAAATTCAGCTTAGATGTTTTTCCTTTTTTTGCCAGGGCAAGTTACAAGACTGTCAATGTGAGAGTATCTACCTGAAGTGGAAGAAGACCTGTGCTGAACAGATGAAAGTTCAGGTCTTCATCCTGATTGAGTGTAAAGGTGACAGCGTATGGGGTAAAGGTGGACTGAAGCTCTTCCACCTTGATTTCTTTTTCAGCGAAGGTTCGTTTATTCATGCCATCAGTTACTCGAAGAATAGCGGCGATATCATTTTTAGATGTCAGATTACCTGTATTTTCTTGCTTTCGTAATGAGAAAGTTATCTGGTATTTCCCCTTTTTGAGAATTCTACCCGGGCCTGAGATCATATTTCCTCTGAGGGGGCGAATAACCTGACTTTTGTTATTGTCTACAATGGGTCCGATGTTGTCGATAATCTGTGTTGTCTGATTAACCGAGACCATTTGTCCTATGTCGCCCACCATTTTTGACGCGGTCATGCTATAAAGGGGCGCATCTTCCCCTTGTATATATATTAAAACGGTGTCTAGCCAGATCTCTGCTCTGCCATGATAGAAAACACGAAATTCCAGTTTTGAAAAGCTGTCCTGGACAAAATCAACAGCAATTTGGGTAAAACCATTGTCAGGAAGGCGGGCTTTAATGGCCTTTTTGGCAAGAATCTTTTCTTGAACGCCTTTGCCTGTTTTTACAATTTCCAATGTAGCAATATTCTTTTCTTTTTCACGGTCAACACCGTTATCCTTAACTTTTATTGAAAAATAACAACGATAGTTACCTTTGGGAAAAGAAGAGAATGGTCCGCGGACGAGATACCCTTTGCTATGGATGCCTTCTTTGGCATGAAAGACTTTTTTATTACGCGCAGGATAGTCTATCTTTTCACCCGTATTATTGCCTAATCTCCTGCTGGCATCATAGACGAAAGGCATTTCATAATGGCCATAGGATTGTTCCTTATCAATATCTGATGCGGCTATTTCCTCTTCAGTTTTCACTCGAAAAAGATAGATGTTATCCCGCTTCAGTTTTCCCGATTTCAACAACATGAAATTATCTATTTGTACCTGTTCAAGATACGGTGAACGTTGCAGCCTTCTTACCGTAGTTATGGGGGGGAAGGGACTGACTTTTGGGGGGAAGACATCTCTATTATTATGAACAGTGATATATCCGACGTGAAGCTGCCGTAACAAGGTGTATTGCTCTCTGTTCAATCTGCCACGATTGAGGGTGTAGAGCGGTTTAAAAACGGTATTTATGTAATCCTGTTTTACCAGAGGACTATATCCGTTTACCCTGGGGATTTTGTCGAGCATAATATAGTGTTCATATAATGAGGATTGATGTGAATCACCCGGCCAGAGGGGAATCTCAAGAAGTATATCTTTGCCGCGATGCTCTTCTACATACTTGTAGATGGATTGGCCGTGATCCAGTCTGCTTATTCCCATATGTTTATAAAGGCCATAATCTTTTAACTGATAAACACAGAGGATGAGGCAGAGAGAAAATACACAATACCGCCACCACGTTTTATCAGATTGTCTGAATATTGCTGTAATAATTAATCCTATGCCGACAGATGCTGTAAATAAAGCCATGGCCATCAGGCGGTCTGAAATACGTGGATAATTAAAGTAGGGGAAATAATTATATAAAAAGAAATAAAGAGATGACTTGTCAAAGGAGAGCCCCAGGGCGAGGGTATAACTAACAGAAGTGGCCAAAACAAAAAAAAGGGTGCGTAAATGCAGATTTGTATAATAACGAAACCTTTGACCATTGATAACGATCATACTCAGTAGGGCAAACAGGAAACCTGCCAGAAGAAGAAATGTTACTTCACCCAAATAGACATTACTCGTTGAGATGAAAATATCTGGAATCTTTGCTGATAGCAGCTTGACATCATGGAGAGTTCTACCGCCTGCGGCGATTGTTGAGGCAAATTTTTCTGTCTTAGCCTTGGGAAGCCAGTAGACGATATAACAGATGGTAAGAAGTAATGGGATAGTAGGGTAAAGCCTTTTTTTATTTTTTGAGATTGTCGCAAAAAGTGAGATAAAGATCTGATGGAGTTTGTTTCTCAGGGCAAAAAGGCCGCATAATATCATTAAAAAACTTATCAGAGTCAATAGAGACCCTGTGGAAAAAATTGTACCTGAAACAAGGAAAAGGCTAAGGAGAAGAAGCAGGTATAAGGGCGCTGCGATGATGCTGCAATAGATAAGGGCATTTTTGAAGCAAATTTGGGCGACTCTCTGAAGAAGTAAGGCAATTAAAAGTGCAGAAAAGAGGATAATAAGGGGATATATGGTGAAGATCCATGGAGAGAACCTCGTGAAAATTTTATCTGCATCCCTGAAGGTAAAGAGAGCTTGACTGTAGAAAACCGCAACGACTCCTGCTCCCCATATGAACAGGAGTAGGGCTGGAGCTGAAAGCAATATTGAGTTTTTGAGCTTCGCTTGTTGATTATACTGATCGCCAGAAAAAGGTGCATAAAGCAGGAGAAAGCGAAAGGGAAAATAAAAGACGAAAAATATAAAAAGGTAATAAAGAAGATGAGGCTCAAGGGTGGAAAGGATTACCAGGCCAAGGGCTGACAGAAAACCGTATAGTATATTGTGTGATTTCATTCCTTTTTCCAGAAAATAGATTATCCATGGATAAAGAAAAAAGAGAAATCCTGTAAGATTTCCTCCTGCTATACTGTTTATTCTACTGGGCGCACAGGTGAAGATGATTGCAGCTATAATTGCCCCTGTTCTCGTACCATCATAGAGACGTACCAGGAGATACATGAAAAGTCCGCTGAGGATATAGGAGATAAGTATCGTACAGTTATATGCGGCGATGTCTCCAAAGGGGCTGAAAAGAATATAAAGTATTGAAAATGGGAATGTATTGAAACCTGTTGTGGCATGTTGTACAGGCATGATAAATTCAAAGGGGTTTGTGTTGAAGGGGACATTGCCGAAGAGATTTTCTTTTACAAGCCAGAACCAGTAGAGGAGTTGGAGCTGATCTCCGGTTTTATTCCAGTAGAATGTATCTTGAAATGCCCCGAAGGGGATTGCAGTATCAAAATAATGTACCAATGGATAGGTTGAAAAGAGAGCAACGATAAGTAAAAGAAGACTGATCGTTATAATTTCATACCAGCGTGTCTGCATATTTCCTCGAATATCGGAGTGGTTTTTGTGTGATAAATTATTTGAGAATAAACGTACGGCCTTATACTACCAGACAGGAAGTTGAAATTGTAGACTATTTTTTGTAATAGATTCTTTTTAATGTATGCTGGTCAGGTTTCAGCGAGCAGCACATGAGAAATCCTTTTATCAGAGATGCTTAAAAAAGTTTCTATATCTATAATACACGGAAGAAAACCAGGAATGGCGACAGGCAAAAAGCGTGTGCTAGGTGTCTTGCATGGTAAAATTATGTAGAAGAACAATGAATATCAAGCTGACCAATGATCTTGATTTGTTGTATAAAGAAGAATAGCCTTCTGTGATTTTCATACCAGAAAATTGTATATAAAATCTTCAAATTTTTTAGAAAATGTTGTCTTCATAGCAAGTGAGTAGACAGGATAGGAAGGCGAAAAGGATTGTAATTTTACCATATCCTTTTCTGTTGTGATACAGGCCTTGGCATTACAGGAAATAGCCTTTTTGATAATTATATCCATATCTTTCTTTGTAAAAGCATGATGATCTGAAAAGGTGCAAAAATCTGAAAGTTGGTATTGCAGGCTATCCAGAGTCTTTCTAAACCTTTCAGGTGAGGCAATTCCACAAAAACCAAGGAATGTATCATTTGATTTGAACGAATCAAGGGGACGTGTGTTCCCGGAAATATCTGTAAGAGAAGAAGGACGGTATTCACTTGTGAAGATATTGGTATGATTCAGATAATCAGATATTTTTTTTGTAAACGCTGCAACGTCCTCTTTATATTCTCTGGAATAATTTGTGAAAATAATGGCATGGCTGCGTTGCAGGGCTGTATAGGGTTCACGAAGCAGACCTCCAGGAAAAACGTGATAATGTCTGTTCAGTGTAGAACAGTTAAATAAAACCAGATTCAAATCCCGTTGCAGTCTGAGGTGTTGGAAACCATCATCTAAGAGGATAATATTAGAATGAAACTCAGCGATGGCGCGCTGAGCCGGCAACAGGCGGTTTTTCCCGGTGAGTACAGGTACTCCCGGTAATTTCTGAGCAAGCAGATACGGCTCATCTCCGGCTGAAGCTGGTGTGGAGATAACGCCCGTAACATCTGAAACAACGTGAACATCTTCCTTGTTTTTCGACTTGTAGCCACGACTGATGACAGCAGGCTGTAACCTTTGATTTTGTAATAATTTTACAATATGCAGTACTACCGGGGTCTTACCTGATCCTCCCATTGTCAGGTTGCCCACACAGATAACCGGAGCTGATACTTTATAGGATCTGAGAAGTCCCTTTTTATAAAAGAATTGTCGAAGGCTCATACAACAGCCATAAAGAGTTCCTAATGGCCTGAATATAAAAAACAAGATTGAAAAAAAAATGTTCATTTCTAAAACATTGTCAAATGAAAAGGTGCAATTATAGATTTTTCACTTCCATTTTCAGGGGATTTCTGTAAGTTACAGTTATCTGAACGTATTGTCACTTATTTAAACAGGACTTAATCAAAAAACCTGGAGAATATTTAATGTCTCTTTCGGGGAATGGGAGAAAATCCCTCGCCTTTAGGCGAAGACTTTAGTAGGTTTCCGGTATTATGGATAATTATCGGAAAGGCTCTCA
>PDWJ01003242.1_pt1 | contig 15796 bp, 8 predicted proteins | sample 1430881 | NCBI WGS metagenome assembly PDWJ01 (sample SAMN01162460, study PRJNA174530) | Oral metagenome, whole genome shotgun sequencing project. | biome: Marine environment; feature: Marine mammal; material: Swab sample of the gingival sulcus; isolation source: swab sample of gingival sulcus... | reverse complement strand
CCTCGTCGTCACCGAGCTCGGGGTCGAGGCGCGTCAGCAGCGTCAGGCCCTTGTCGGTCGCGCCCACCACCAGGGTCGCGCCAGGGACGTCGACCAGGGCGATCTGCCAGCGCCCGCCGACCCGGACGGACGAGCGCACCTCGAGATCCTTGCGCTTGCGGCTCGCGCCGAGGCGGCCGGCCCCAGGGCGCTTGTAACGGGTGTAGACCAGGGCGATGGCCGCCGCCAGCACCAGCGCCAGCAGCAGCAGGGTCCGGCCGAGGTCGCGCCCATCGGAGGCCGGCGCCTGCGCAGGCGGCCGCTGCGCTCGGGGGCCGCTGTCCCGGAAACGTATGGCGGGCGCCACCGAGGTCACCCCCGCGCGCTCCGTCGCCGGCGCGGCCGTGGCGAGGCCTTGGGTGAGAGCGGGGGGCTCGGGGGCGGAGGCGACGGCGCCGCTGTTGGCGCTCAGGGCGAAGACCGCGCCGGTGCCGACCCCGAGGAGGCCAACCGCCCACAGGCTCATGGGGAGCCCGGCCATCGTTCGGCTGGAATACATGCGTCGAGGACCTCCGGCGTGCGTCCGAACGGTCGGCTATGCAACGGATGTGCCAGTGACGACGGCCGCGCGCGGCGTCCCCCGCGGACGCGCCCGGGTGGGCGAGGCCTCAGGGGCGCCAATGGATTGGCGATCTGCCCGTGGGACCGTCAAGCGGTTGACGCTATCCGATCGATTAAGATCGCCGGGCGCGCGCCCGTTGCCCGGATCGGTCGACACCGCGACGACCGGGAGAAGCGCGTGGTCTGGGACGGACGCTACAGAATCGAGCGCACCATCGGCGAAGGCGGGATGGGGGAGGTGGTCCTCGCCCGCGACCTCGCAAAGCGCGAGGAGCGTGTCGCCATCAAGGTCCTGCGGCCCGAATTTCGCGACGTCACCCCGATCTTCATGCAGGAGTACGTCCTGCAGCGACGCTTCCACCACCCGGCCATCCCCCGCGTCTACGACTTCGGCTTCTCGCGCCGCGACGGCGGCGAGGTCCCCTACTTCACCATGCAATTCGTCGAGGGCATGTCGCTGCTGCGCCTCGCCGACCCGCTGCCACCCCTGGACCTGCTGTGGGTCTGGCTCCTCGACGTCCTGCGCGCCCTCGACCACATCCATGGCTGCGGCTACGTCCACCGCGACATCAAGCCCGCCAACATCATCATCGACCCGCGCTCCGTCGAGGACGCCGTCCACCTCATCGACTTCGGTATCGCCGCCGAGCAGGGCGGGCTGCCCGAGGAGTTCTTCGTCGGGACGCCCGAGTACAGCGCTCCGGAGCTGATGGTCGAGGCGCCCTTCGATCTCAGGAGCGACCTGTACGGCTTCGGCCTGGTCCTGTACGAGCTCATCGAGGGGCGCCGCCCGTGGCCCGGCACCGAGCCGGAAGAACTCTACATCGGGCGCATGACCAAGCCCCTGCCGCCGATCAGCTCCACCGCGTGCCCGCCGGGGGTGAAGTCGCTCATCGTGGACCTTTTGCGGCCCCTGCCCGATGATCGGCCGCAGACCGCCGCCGAGGTCATCCTGCGCCTCGCCGAGGCCGTCGGGCTGCCCCCGGTCATCGAGACGGCCAAGGCGTTTCGGATGTCGCTCGAGGCGACGCCCATCAACTCGGCGAGCTACCTGCGCGTCTCCGAGGTGACCGCACCGCTGCTGGTCGTCGATGTCCCCGTCGGCCACGACGGCCGCCGCCTCCTCAACGAGCTCGGCGACAGCCACGCCGTTCGGGGCGTGCGCGTCGTCCGGATCGCCTTCGACGGAGGCGGCCAGCGCCCCCTGGCGGAGCTGGAGCCGGCCCTCGACGTCTTCCGCCGCCTGCGGTCCGAGCTCGGCGGCGCCGCCGCGACCGAGCTCAAGGGCCTCGCCGGTGCCGCCACCATGCTCGCCCGCATGCACCGCCCCACGCTGCTGGTCATCGACGGCCTCCAGCGCGCGGACCCCGGGACCCTCGCGGTCCTGCGCCACGTCTTCACCGGCGCCAGCAACTACAATCTCAAGGTCCTGGCCACCCGGCAGAGCTGGGAGGAGCCGGCCTCGCCCGCCGCCTTCCGCGCCCTGCTCAACGAGCAGTTCGTCGTGCGCACGAGCCTGGAGCCGCTGGCGCGCACCGAGATCGCCGGCTGGGTCGACGCCGCGCTGCGCGGACGCCAGCTGCCCGCCGACGCCATCGAGCACCTCCACCGCGAGAGCGCCGGCAGCTTCGCCCGCCTGGTCGACAGCCTCGTCGACCACTTCAAGCTGGGAGAGCTCGAGCGCACCGTCCGCGGCTACGCCTGGTCACCCCGACCCGAGCCCGAGCCCGAGCCCGAGCCCGAGCCGCCGAGCCGCCGAGCCGCCCGGGCGGCCGCCCTGACCCCGCCGCCCCTGCCGCCGTCGATCGAGGGCCGGCAGGCGGACGCCGACGCGGAGGAGCCCGCGCCGCCCGCCCGCGACGCCCTGTCCGGCGGGTCGAGGCCCGAGCCGACGCCCGAGCCCGAGCCGACGCCCGGGCCGACGCCGACGCCCGGGCCGACGCCGACGCCGCCGCCCGAGCCGACGCTTGTCCCGACGCCGACGCCTGCCCCGACGCCGACGCCGACGCCCGAGCCGACGCCTGTTCCGACGCCGACGCCCGAGCCGACGCCGCCGCCCGAGCCGCCGCCCGAGCCGACGCCTGTCCCGACGCCCGGGCCGACGTCGACGCCCGAGGTGCCTTCGACGTCGACGCCCGAGCCGGACACCGCGCCGCCCACTCGTCGGACCCAGTCGGGCAGCGCGCGCGTGGCCCTGGGGGTCGAGGAGACCCTCGATCTCCTCTGTATCCTCAAGCGGCCCCTGCCTCGTGAGGCCGTCCAGCGCTACCTCGGCGACGACCATTTCGGCTCGATGTCCGACGCCGGCGTCCTGATCTCCAGCGCCACCGGCTGGATCATCCGCGCCGCCGACCCCGCCTTCGAGGCCCGCCGCAAGAGCCTCGGTCAGAAGGTCCTCGCGCGGGTCAGTCAGCGCCTCGCCGACGCCCTGGCCGACTGCTTCCCCTTCCAAGGTCGGGCGCTGATCCTAGCAGACCTCTTGCAGTCCACCCTGCGACCCGCCCAAGCGGTGCCACACCTGCTCAGCGCCGCCACCGAGGCGATCGACGCCGGTCGCCGGGACGAGGCCGTGCGCCACATCGAGCGCGCCACGCGGCTCATCGACCAGGACCGCGCCCACGACGCGGAGGGCTGGCGCTGGCGCGTGCAGATCCACCGCGCGAACATCCGCGTCGGCCGCCGCTTCCGCGACCTCCGCCGGCTGGGCCTGGGGGCCGCGTCCCTGTTCTCCCTCGGCGCCGAGGTGGCGCACCTGCCGACCATGCGAGAGGCCATGCTGGCGCGCCTCGAGCACGCCGAGTTGACCCTCGACTGGACCCGCCTGGCGAGCCTCGGCGACGAGCTGCTGCGCCTCGACCCCGACGGCCCCTCCCACCAGGACTCGGCGCTACACCGCTGGGCCCACGGGCTGGCGATGTGGACCCGCGGCGAGCCGAACCGCGCCCTCGACATGCTCGGGCCCTGCCTCGAGGAGCCCGAGGGCCTGTCGTTCTCGGTGCTGTCCAAGCTCCTGACCCTGCGCGCCAACATCGCCGTCTCCCTCCACGATGAGAAGGTCGCGCCGCTGGCCGTCCGCGAGCTGCGCGGCGCCGCGGCGCGGGCCAAGGACCAGGCCTGCCTCGCCCGCGCCGGCGTCCTCATGGCCGCCGACCTGCGCGTGAGGCAGCAGCCGTCTGAAGCCCTCGCGCAGATCCGCAAGGTGTCGGCCGAGGTCGGACCCCGCGAGATGCCCGGCGTCAACGCCCTGGTCGAGCTGGAGCTCGCCCGCTGCTGCCTGGAGTTCGGCTGGTGGGGCAGGGCCCGCGACCACGCCTGCCGCGCCCTCGGCCTCGCCCAGCGCGACGACGACCACCTAGCCACCTACGAGGCCAACGTCCTGACGACCCGCGCCTACCTCGGCGCGCACAAGCTCCACCGCGCCGCCCGGACCGCCGCGGCGCTCACCGAGGCCGACGACCGCGTGATCCTGCCGCCCCTGCGCCACGAGGCGACCTGCACCCTGTTGTCCTACGAGCTCGCCCGCGGCGAGGACCTCGAGGGGCTCGTCGATCGCGCCCTGTCCGCCGTCGAGGCCGCGATCGGCACCCAGGACCAGGTCTGGGGCGTGCGCATCGCCGCCGTGGCGACCCGCGCCGCCATCATCCAAGGCGAGCCCCTGCGCGCCGTGCGCCTGTCCGACTGGCTGCGCGAGGCGACCCAGCATCGACACCGCACCGCCGTCCCCGACCACTACATCCGCTACCTGCGGGCGTGCGCCCACCAGAAGATGAAGTGGTTCAGCAGCGCCAAGATCCTGCACCGCTCCGCCATGGAGCGCCTGCGCAGCGCCGCCCTGCGCATCGCGGACCTCGACCACCGCCGCGCCTGGCTGTCAGTCCCCGACAACGCCATCGTCGGCCAAGGCCACCTCGCCCTCGCCGAGGACCACCAGCCGTCCCTCGGCTAGCACCATCCCGCTCCCAGCGTCCGACGCCTCGGTTCCCGTGAGCCGAGGCGTCGCCGCGTCTGGGACCCGCGGATTCGGACATGTGCCGCGTGAGTGACTTGACCGGATGGTGATGTGTGAAGGCGCGTCGCCGCCCCGGACTCGAAAAAAATCGCCGTGATGTCAGTTGATTGCAGCTGTCTCCGGCGAAATTTCGCCGCCTCGATTTAAGTCGGGGTAGCCCGCTCACGTGGGCACCGATGAGGCTAAAGAAGCGCCCTCAGCGAACCCGCCCGGGGGGCCGAGAGCCTGGCCTCGCAAACTCGAACGCGCGTTGCCGCTGGAGGGCTCCGCCGTGATCTGTTGGTACACCCACCGCCTGACGACGCTCCCGCCCGCGCTGACCCTGGCCTTCGTGCTGATGGCGGCGCCGCCGAGCTCGGCACACGCCGGCTGGCAGGTCCGCATCGGCGCGGATCGCATCTCCGCGGTCGAGTCCAGCGGCGCCCTCGAGGGCCACCCTGCCGAGCACCTGGTGGACGGGCGCGGCGGCCGCGCGTGGGTTGCGGACACGGCCGCGGGCGCGCCCAGCGTCACCCTGCGCTTCAGCGAGATGTGCTGGATCTCTCGCGTCGATCTGCTCGGCGGCCACGCCGGCAATAACTACACCTACAGGCGCTACGCGCGCCCGCTGGCCGTGGAGCTGTCATGGCAGGGAGGCCGCCGCCGCTTCCCCGTGGCCGAGTCGCGCGCCGTGCAGACCATCGACCTGGAGGAGCTCGTCGTCACCCGGTGGCTGCGCCTGACCGTGGTCGACTGGACCGGCGACGCGGGCGCCGGCGTGGCGCTGTCCGAGGTCGCCCTGTACGCCCCGGGTGACGTCTCCGAGGCCGATCCGGCCCTGAGCGATCGGATCGCGGCCGCCGTCGCCCGCCTCGGCGACGAGGACACCGCCAGCGCGGCGCGAGCGGATCTGGTCAGCTACGGGGAGCGGGCCGTCGGGCCCCTGATGCAGCTCATCGCCCGCGACGGTGCCGCGCAGGCCTTCGACGCCCTGCGCGCCCTGCACGAGATCGGCGGGCGCACGGCCACGAGCCTGGTCGGCCGCCTGCTGGCGAGCCGCTCCGTCGACGACCAGAAGCTCGCGCTGCGGCTGCTCTCCGAGCGGCCCATGGATCGCTTCCTGGCGGAGATCGATGAGCTGGCTCGTCGCTCGGAGGACGTCGCTGTCCGCGCCGTCGCCCTGCACATCGCCGGTCAGCTCGGCGACCGGCGCCTCGAGCGGCTGGTCGAGGCGGGGCTGAAGAGCGGCGAGCCCGCGCTCGTCGACGAGGCCGTCACCTGGATCCCGAGCTTGGGTGAGCGCGGCCGCGCCCTCGCCCTCGAGCTCGTCTCCTGCGAGCGCGGTGAGGTCCGCCTGGCGGCCGTCGCCGCCCTCGGCCAGGTCGCGCCGGGCTCGCCGGCGGTCCGCCGCGCCCTGCAGCAGGCCCTCGGCGACCCACACCCGGCCGTGAGCGCCGCGGCCCTGCGCGCCCTGCGCGAGAGCCACGACCCCGCCGTGGTCCCGCTGCTGGTCGAGCGCGTCGTGACCGCCAAGCGAGACCGCGTCGCACGCGCCGCTGTGCGCTCGCTCCTCGACATGGGGGATGGGCCCCGCGAACTGCTCCTGGCCCGCCTGCGCGAGCTGCCGCAGGCCCGCGGCGAGCTGCTGCTGCGCGAGCTCGCCCGCGACCCCTCGCCTGCGACGGCGCGCGTCTTCGCCCGCCTCGTCGACAGCGAGTTCGGCCACACCCACTTCCCGATCGTCGCCGAGCTCTTCGACGCCCACGGTGAGATCGCCGTCGCCGAGCTGATGCGCCTGATGAAGCGCGACGCCGGGCGGCTGCGCCAGAGCGAGTTCTTCCTGCTCGAGCGCGCCGCGCGCGCCGCCGGCCCGGCGCGCCGCGCCCTGGTCGCCCTCGGCCGCGACACGCGCTGGCTGCCGCTCGAGCAGGCCCGCACCCGAGACCGCTTCATCGCGCTCCTGCTCGACGTGGTGAAGGCCGCCCGCGACGCCGAGGCCGCCGACGCCGTCGTGTCCGTCTACGACAACCCGACGAGCTTCGACCGCCGCCTGCGAACCAAGGCCATCGAGACCCTCGGCTACCTGGCGCCCAGCGAGGCCTCGTCCGCCCTCATCATGCGCCACGTCGACGACCGGCGGTCCCGCTACCACCAGGTCGCGCTGATGGCCGCGGCGCGCCTCGAGCTCAAGGCCGCCCTGCCCGCCGTGTGGGAGCGCCTCCAGGCCACCCGGGCCCGCGACTGGGAGCCCGAGGTCGTCGCCGCCGTCGGCGCCCTCGGCGGGCCCGAGGAGCACGACCACCTCTTCCGAGCCTACGCCTACGCCAACCCGCGGGCCCAGCGCGCCATCCTCGAGGCGGCGCACCGCGTCCGCACCCCCAGGGCCATCGCGCTCTTGGTGGAGGCCGCCGCCAGCTACGACCACCGCACGCGTCGTATGGCGTCGGCGCTCCTTGTCGACGACTGAGCCGGACGCGCCCCGCGTTCGACGTCCAACCTCAACGGAGAGCACCCCAAATGATCTCTACCCCGTTCCAAGCCGCCAGGTCCGCCGCCGCTGTCGACAACGATATCGCGACTCGCCGCAGCGACTTCGTCGAGCCCATTCACCTCGACCGCGTCGCGCGCCTCGAGCCCGAGCCCGAGCCCCGCGCCGAGCCGGAGCCGCCGTCCGCGCCGGGGCGGTCGTGGCCCCAGGTCATCGACGGCTCCAACCGACGCGTCGCCCCCCGCACAGGGATCTCCGTCGAGGTCACCCTCAAGAGCGAGCACAACTTCTACGCCGGCTTCTCCGAGAACATCTCCGAGGGCGGGCTCTTCGTCGCCACCGACGCCCTGCAGCCCGTCGGAACGCTGATCCAGATCGCCTTCACCCTCCCGAAGCTCAAGGAGACCTTCGACCTGCTGGCCGAGGTGCGGTGGGTGCGGCCCGCGTCGGTCATCGACCCCGAGATCCCCGCGGGGATGGGGCTGAAGTTCATCAACCTCGACTGGGACGCCGAGGACAGCATCGCGGACTTCGTGCGGGCTCGCCAGCCCATCTTCTACGTCGACTGACCACGCCCGCAGCCACCCAGGGAGGAAAACCATGGCCCGTCGCATCATCACACTCCTGGCCCTGCTCGTGTTCATCCCGACCGGCCCGGCGGCAGCTGACAGCGACTCGATCCTGACCGTGGGGGTCGGCGCTGGCGCCGGCCTCCGTCACCTCGGCGGCGGCAGCTTCGCGCCCTCGGAGACCACCTTCGTCAACCACGGGAGCGTCCGCGTGAAGATGCTCTGGCTCCTCGGGGCCGACATCTCCGTCGACCTCACCAAGGACGACAAGCTCACCGAGCCCGCCCAGGACGCGCTGGTCTTCGCCTCGAAGATCCGCACCACCGCGCTCTTCTACGCCATCCCGGCCAGCGCCTTGTCGCTCTACCTGGGCGGAGGGATCGGGGCGCCCGACGTGGGGCACATCTTCGACCCGATGTCGGCGACCAATTCGTACCACGTCGGCGGGGGCCTCGAGGTCCATCTCACCGATAATTTCTCAATAGATCTAAGCTATTACATCATTGTCCCCAGCATCGGCGGCATCAAGAGAGAGGTCGAGCGCCTCGCCCTCCAGGTGGTCGACGACTTCCAGGGCGGCTCGCGGGCGGGCGAAGGCGCCGGCGTGACCGAGGACCTCGCGATCGGAGACGCCACCGTCGGAGACTTCGTAAGTGCCCAAAACTACGAAGCGATGCTGCGGCTCTTTCTCTTCCTCTAACCAACACATCGGGGAGTGAACGGCATGAACCGTTCGACCATCAGCGTGCGGGAGGTCGCTTGGCAGGACAGGCGCTTCGACATCGAGCGGTTTCGTTCGAGGGTGCGCTCCGAGGCGGGGGACCGGCCCGGCGCCAGGGGTGGGTGCCGTGAGCCGGTGCCGGAGCGCACCCTCGACGCCCTTAGATCCACGCACCACCTGTGCGCGCTCGTCGACACCCACGACGAGGACGATCAGATCGCGGCCCACGTGCTGCTCCACCCCATGCCGTCCGAGGAGCTGAGCCGCTTTGAGATGGAGCACCTCGACGAGGCCCTGCGCGTCTGGATGCTCTCGGGCTTCGCCGTCGCGGTCGAGCACCACAATGGCCTGGCCGCCGTCAAGCTCTTCGAGGCGGTCTACGAGCGCGCCCGCGGGCTGGGCGCGGACGTCCTGCTGGTCGATGTGGGACCGGACAAGGTCCTGATGTTCGAGGCCCTGGGCTTCTTCCGGGCCACCGCGGGGCGGCGCCTGGACGACGGAGACTTCCGCGTCCCCATGCTCCTCAACCTCCAGGACGTCGCCTACCTGCGCCGCGTCGGCTCGCCCCTGGCCGCCATCGGTCAGCGCTACCTCAACCCGAACGCCCACGGCGACCGGCTCCTCGCGAGCCTCGGGGGGATCGTGCAGGAGACGCGGCCGCCGCGTCGCGCCGTCGTCGGGCCCATGGAGGTCGACGCCGACCCGCGAGCCGATGACGAGGGCGACGACGCCCCCGGCGAGGGCCTGCTGCGTCAGCTCGACGAGTTCCTCGTCAGCGGGATCCTGGCCCGCGGCCTGCGCCAGACCGTGCCGCGCGGCACCAACCTTCACGCGTCCACCGGCGCCGAGGGGCGCATCTACTACCTGGTCCGGGGTCACGTCGGGCTCGTCCCGGCGGGCGCGCGCGCGCCCATCGCCTACCTCGACAGCGGCGACGTCATCGCTCACACCGCCCTGGCCGAGGGCGCCGCCACCGCGCCGATCCGCGCCGAGGCCCTCAGCGAGTGCACCGTGCTCGCGCTCTGCGAGGCCGACCTCGAAAAGATCGTCCACGCCGACCCGATCCTCGGCGCGCAGCTGATGTTCAAGCTCCTGCGCGGCATGGTGGGGCGGGTGTCGCGGACCACCCAGCTCCTCGTCCACGATCGCGCCCCCGGCCCGAGCACGATGGCCGCCCGTGGGCGCCTTCGGATCCGCCCCGAGGACGTCTTGCCCGGTGGCCCCAGCGCCTGGAGGAGGGTCAACTGATGCCGACACGTCTGGCGGCCCTCGCCGCGCTGCCGTGGCTGCTGAGCGGCCTCGCCTGCGACACCAAGCTGGTCGACGGCGCCGAGCTGTTCGCGGGCGTCGGCGACCATCCCACCGTGGGCACCGTGAGCGACAAGAGCGACGACAAGACCGGCGTCACCCCCGGCGGCGCGGCCGACCCGGTCGCTCCCAGCGGCGCCACCGGCGGCGCCACCGGCGCCACGGACCGGGGCGCCTCGACCTGCGACGAGGTCGAGGGCCTGGCCTACCTCAACGCCCTGCGCGGCGAGCTCGGCCTCGGCCCGCTGACGCGTCACGCCGCGCTCGACGCGGCCGCTCAGGCCCACGCCGACTACCTCGCCGCCAATTGGCAGGCCCACACCGGGCGCGGCCTCAGCCCCCACCGCGAGGCCCGGGATCTATCCGGCTTCACCGGCGAGGCCTCGAGCGACCGCGCCGCCGCCGCCGGCTACGACGGCACCGCGCGCGGCGAGGTCATCGCCTACAAGGGCTCGTCCGCCGCCGCCGCCGAGGCCTGGCTGGAGTCCCTCTACCACCGCCTGCCCCTGCTGCGCCGGGAGCTCGACCACGTCGGCTACGGCGAGCACCTCAGCGGCGGCCAGCTCACGACCAACGTCCTCGAGGTCGGCCGCCGCGCGTCGCCCCCGTGGGAGCCCAGCCCCGCGCCGGTCGCCTTCGTCGTCTATCCGCCGGACGGCGCCCTGGACGTGCCTTACGACTGGGACGGCCTGGAGCACCCCCAGCCGCCGCCGCCGCCCTCGGGCTACCCGAGCGGCCCCGTGCTCAGCCTCAGCGCCCTCGCCGGCCAGGTCGCCGACGTCGTAGCCTCAGTCGAGCGCCTCGACACCGGGGCCGCCGTCCCGGCCACCGTGCTCACCGCCGCCACCGACCCCTACCTGAGCGGGCGCGACGTCGCGATCATCCCCGAGGCGCCGCTGGTGCCCGGTGCCGGCTACGCCGTCGCCGTCAGCGGCACCCTCGACGGGCAGCCCTTCACCGAGCGCTGGACCCTGTCGACGCGAACGGCCGGCTGCGCCTTGGGCGAGGGCGATTGCAGCGTCGGGCGGGGCTGCTACCCGATGAACGGCGAGCTCCTCTGCCTGTGGGAGGGGCCGCGCGGCGTCGACGAGGTCTGTACCTATGTCAACGACTGCCAGGCCGGGCTGACCTGCATGGGCTCGCGCTGCCGCCCGCTCTGCGTCCCCACCGACGACGCCTCGGACCCGACCTGGGACTGCGCCTCCGTCTGCCCGGACGCCGCCATCAACCCCTACGGGGACCAGGCCGACTATGCCCTGTGCCCGGCCACCGAGATCTGCGGCGGCGAGGCGGGGTGCGGTGAGGATCAAGGCTGCTACTGGGTCGGCGAGAGCTTGGTCTGCGGCTGGGCCGGCGACCTGCAGGCCGGCGCCGCCTGCACCTACGCCAACGACTGCGCCTCGGGACTGACCTGCCTATCCGTCAACGGCGGCGCCGGGCGATGTCGCGCGCTGTGCGGTGGTCCGAGGATGCCGCCCTGCGACGCCGCCTGTGGGGGCGGCAGGACCGTCAGCCTCGACCAGCAGGCCGGCCTCCAGGCGTGCCTCTAGCGGCGATGAGGACGGTATGTAGTGTGCTACAAATGACGAGCTAGTAAGATGCTACCTAAGATCTTCAAGCGGCCCGCACGGCAGGCCCGACGCAGCGCTCCCTGAGGTCCCGGCCCGGGCTCACCCCGACCGCCCGCGCCTCTTCGCCAGCGGCGCCGCTGTCGTGCGCCTCTTCGCCAGCGGCGCCGCTGTCGTGCGCCTCTTTGCCACCGGCGCCGCTGTCGTCCGCCGCGCCCTACGCGCTGGCCACCTCGGCGGGGTGCTCGGCCACCCGGTCGTCATCGGCGGCGCAGTGGACCTGGCTCATCCGATCGTGGCGATGGCTGACATGCCGGCCGGGAACCTGCGGTTGATGCTCATCTTCACTCGCTCCGCGGGAGGTGGGGGCTCGAGCGATGGCGCAGGCGGAGCTCGATGACGTCGCACTTGTATAGGTGGCGGAAAAGCGCCAGGCCGTCTGCGAGCTGTTGGGGTGTCGGGCGGCCGCCGCCGACGACGTGGGCGATGTGGCCCACGGATCGCTCGGCGTCGATGGCCTTCAGCCACGGGAGCAGCTCGTCGACGGGGCCGCGCAGCTCGACGGGCAGCTGCAGCGCGGCGTTGGCGAGCACCGCGACGTCGCCCTCCTGGCGCACCCGCAGGTGGGGCGACAGGCTCGGGATCGCGTCCACGAGCGCGTCGCCGGCGAACAGCGCCTGCGCGGTGGGGCGCTCGGGGTGGGTCAGCAGCATCTCGTGCATGTACAGGCGCCCGTGGAATAGCTCGGTGGCGGCGGCGCGCTCCCAGCGGTCGCTGTCGCGCAGGCGCTCGGTCAGGCCGAGGTCGGCGAGCGCCGACAGGTCGGGGTCGTATACCGCCTTGCCTAGCCAGGCGTGGAGCTCGAGCCCCGCGTCTCGGACGAGCTCGTGGACCGCCGCGACGTCGTAGGCCCGGTCTCGCGGGTGGAGCAGCAGATCGGCGACCTCCTCGAGGGGCAGCCGCGGGCGCTCGCCCCAGGGCATACACGCCAGGGGGTGGTGGTCGCCGAGGCGGGTCAGGAGCGCCTGCATCGCCCGCGCGTCGTCGCGGGTGGGCGACATCGACAGCCGCCGCGCGAGCTCTTGGAGCAGGTAGACCCCGGTGCGCCCATAGCGAGCGTAGACCATGGCCGAGATGGCGCCGCCGGGGCGCAGCACGCCAGCGAGCGCGCGCAGGCCCGCGGCCGGGTCCGCGAGGTGATGGAGCACCCCGTGGCAGTTGATGACGTCGAAGGTCTCGCCGAGCCTCGCGACGTCCTCGAGCCGCAGCTGGTGCAGCTCGACGTTGTGGAGGCCGAAGCGCTCGCATTGGGCACGCGAGACCGCGATCGAGGCCTCGGAGACGTCGACGGCGACGATGTGCGCCTGGGGTAGGCGCGCCGCCATCAGCGGGGCGATCCGCGTGCCGCATCCCGCGATCAGGATGTCGAGGTCGGCCCGCGGCGCCTCCTCGGGGAAGAAGAGTGCGAAGGAGTCGCGCGGGTTCCAGGCCGGGATCTTGGCCCCGTCGATGAAGGGCTGCAGGTCGTCGAGGGGCGGCGGGTAAGGAAAGCGCTCGTAGAGCGCGCGGACGTCGTCGTCGCGCTGGCCGGCGCGCGGCGTCTGGGAGGGTGCGTTCATGATCGGACCAACGGGAGGCTCACCCTGTCGCTCAAGTCCCCCCCGCAGACGTAGAGAGCGGGGGCGAGGCCAGCTGTCCTCGACCCCCGCTCGAGGCGAGGCCCGCTCGAGGCGAGCGTCAGCGGACGACCAGGAGCGCGCCCGAGGCCGTGCCCACCAGCATGTCGCTCCAGCCGTCGCCGTCGAGGTCGGCGCCGCCGTCCACCCAGAGGCCGGCGCTGAACCTGCCCGTCGCCGCCGGGTGGGTGATGACCGCGTCGTGGGTGGGGAACATCCCCAGGGCCTCGGGGCCGGGGTCGGTGGCGTGGTTGAGGCGCAGCTCGACCGCGTCGAACGCCTTGTTGGACACCGCGATGTCGGGCGTCTCGGCGCCCCGCCAGGCCCAGCCGTCGAAGTCGCCGATGGCGCTGACGGCGCGGAATTGGCTGTTGGGGTCGCTGTCGACGACGTAGCCGTTGTCGCCCGGCCAGGCGCGGCCCACCTTGGCGTTGTCGCCGACGTCGACGCGCAGGTCGCCGCCCTGGGCCAGCCCGATGGCGTCGCCGTCGAAGACGTAGACCGCCATGCCGTCGTGGACCGAGGAGGCGCGGCCGGAGTGGGCCACGAGCACGTCGGCCACGCCGTCGCCGGTCAGGTCGACCTCACCCTGCAGGCTGCTGCCGAAGCCGGACACGTAGCCGGTCGGCGCGGGCTCCTGGCGCAGCCGCACCGAGACGGCGTCCTCGTCGCTGGGGGTGCCCGACAGATCCGTGATGATGCGGGCGTTATCCGACCCATAGGCGCGGCCCGGGATGACGAAGACGCGCGAGTCGTCGTTGGCTGCCTGCAGGACCAGCAGGTCGTCCGCCTCGGGGCCACCGCTCGGTGTCGTCAGCAGGTCGCCGGCGGCCGCGCAGCGGTTGCCGAACCAGGCCACCTGGCCGAAGTCCGCCTGGTAGGTCTGGGCCGAGTAGGTCGCGCGGAAACCGCTGTCGGCGATGTCGATGAGCTCCAGCGGCTGCCCGGCGGTCCAGCTCGTGCGGCCGGGGATGACGTGGACGCGGTCGAGGCCCGGCTCGCCCACCGCGATGTCGTCGGTGGAGACGCGCTCAGCGCCGATCAGGGTCGCGTCGCCGTCGAAGTTGCCGGCCTTGCAGAAGCCGCCGTAGCCGCTCGTGAGGGTCTCGAACCCGCGGATCAGGAGCTCGGGTGCGGCCAGGTCGGGGCCCGCCGCCGAGCCGAGGTACACCGCGATGAAGCCGAGGGCCGCGTCGGTCTTGCCGGCCACGCCGAAGTCGGCGAAGCCGTCGCCGTTGACGTCGCCCAGCGGGGCGATGTGGCTGCCGAGGTCCTTGGCGCTGGGGTCTGCGACCAGGTCGCCGACGTCGAACAGGCAGGCGTGGCTCGCGCTGGACCTGGTCGTGACCTCCACGTCGCCGTCGATGGCCCCGCCGTCGAAGTAGCAGAAGCCGCCGCTGTGGGCGAAGCCGATGGCGAAGTCGCCGGCGCCGTCGCCGTTGACGTCGCCGACGGTGGCGCCGCCGGCCGCGAGGAAGCGCGCGGCCATGGTGCTGATGGCGGCGTCGGCCTCGAAGGCGGCGCCGAAGGTGACGCGGTTGACATGCAGCCTCAGCGCGTCGGTGGACACCACGGAGTCCGCGGTCACGTCGGACCAGTTGCCCGCGTCGTCGCGCGCGCGGACCGCGAAGTACCAGGTGCCGCCGTCGGGGGTCGCCGACAGCTTGCAGGGATCGTCGAAGCTGCGGTGGTCGGGGCCGCCGACGCTGATGGACTCGGCGGCGCCTGGCTTTGCCGGCGCCGGAATCGGGCCCGCGTGGGGCAGGGCGTAGGCCCGGCACGCGGCCTCGAAGCTGGCGGGGTCGTTGATGGGCAGGCGCGAGTAGCGCACGTCGTACTCGGCCGCAGCCGCGCCGCCGGCGCCGTCCTCGCTGGGGGCCTTCCAGCTCAGCGCGACCCGCGAGGCGCGCCGGATCACGTCCTTTTCGGTGATGGGCGAGACCACCACGGGCTCGGGCGGCTGGGCGTCGACCTCGGCGCTGAAGCTGGCCGTCGACTCGTTGCCCGCGGCGTCGCGGACGGTGACGGTGACGGTGTTGTCGGCCAGGTCCACCAGGTCGACGCGGGTGGCGCTCAGGTCCGCGGAGGCGGCGCTGAAGGTGTAGGGCAGGGTGAGGTTGGCCGGGGCGAGGTCGGCGGCGACGCCGTCGGCGGCGCGCACGATCCGCTCGATGGTGCCGCCGGCGAGGTTGACGTCGCTCGCGACGATGTGCGCCTCGACCTGGAAGCCCTCCCAGGCGCCGCGGTCGTTGGAGGCGTTGAAGAGGGCCGGGGCCGGGGCGTCGCCGGCGATCACGGGGGCGACCGCGACCCGAGGCGCCTCGAGGTCGACGGTGCGGGTGTAGCCGGCGCTCGACGCGACGACGACAGAGCCCACGCGGGCGTCGAGGCGCAGCGACAGGGCCTCGCCGTTGGCGACCTCGACGTCGAAGTCGGCCGCGCCGGCCACGAGGGCGTCGCTCTCGGCCACGACGGACTCCTCGCCGCTGGGGCCGATTCGGATCAGGGTCAGGCCGGTGACGGCGCCGCATTGCTCGCCCGCCGCGCGGCCGGTGAGGGCCACGTTGCAGCCGCCGCCGCTGCCGCCGCCGCAGTCGGCGGCGCCGATGTAGGTCGGGTCGGCGATCCCGCCGACGGTGACGACGCAGTCCTGAACGATGAGGGTCGCGAGGGCGCGCGCGGCGTCGGAGTTGCCGGCCTCGTCCCACACGGTCATGCGGATCTGGAAGCGGCTGATGGCGGCCGAGGGGGCGAGGGTGATGGTCTCGGCGACCTCGCCGCCGTCGGCCGGGGCGTCGCCCGAGGCGATCTGCTGGGCGGCGCCACAGGTCCACGTGTCGTCGCAGCCAGCGGGGATGGTCAGGGCCCAGGTGGCGGC
>PDWJ01003241.1_pt1 | contig 15796 bp, 13 predicted proteins | sample 1430881 | NCBI WGS metagenome assembly PDWJ01 (sample SAMN01162460, study PRJNA174530) | Oral metagenome, whole genome shotgun sequencing project. | biome: Marine environment; feature: Marine mammal; material: Swab sample of the gingival sulcus; isolation source: swab sample of gingival sulcus... | reverse complement strand
TTCTTCATTTAAAAGAAACTGAATTTCGCTTTAATCTTCGCAATAAAAACTTGTATAAAGTATTGTTAAATTTACTTAAGCAAAGACCTTTATGAGGCCGTTTGCTTCCTAAGCCCCTAGGAAATATGGGAGCCATTTAGAGGGGACTTGTGAATTGTAGTGCCATTTCGGCAGTGTCAACTGTTTTTTGCACGTTTTGATTTTCTTTGACGAAAGTGAACGTAATTATCTGGACCCAGAAGAAGTAATCGTACGGTTCTGATTTTGAAAATCCCGTATCCTTCCTTGAACTTTCAGTCGCCTTCAGGAGAAAAACAGACAAAGCACAGATGATATTTGTTTGAAAAAGGGTTCAATCATTGAGACGAGGTTCTGAGGAGATACTGTCCTGAATATCAGACAGGTATACACTGTTTTTCCCCTTTGATTTTGCAATATACATGGCCTGATCTGCAAGGTTGACAAGTTCTTCTGCTCCCTGAGTGGCGCAGGGATAAATAGCTGCACCAATGCTTCCACCCACCGTGACGGTCCCACGACGCAAGGTTACTGGCTTGTTGATTTTCTGAATCAATTTTTCTGCGGTGGCTAAAACACCTGCCGGGGAATCCACTTGAAAAAGAATGATGGCAAACTCGTCACCACCAAAACGGGCAACCGTATCTGTTTCCCTGGTAACAGCAATGAGTCTTTGACTGATTTTTACAAGCAGTTCATCTCCAGCTTTATGCCCAAAGGTATCATTAACTGTTTTAAAACCATCGAGGTCAAGGTAAAGCAACCCGAGATTATTTCCATACCGCCGAGCATGCGAAATACCTTCTTCCAGTTTGTTCCAAAAACAGGAGCGATTCGGAAGAGAGGTGAGATCATCATAGAGGGCCATTGAAAGAAGATTGTCCTGATATATACGGCGCTTGATCATGGCAAATGCGAGAAACCACATGCTTAATGCGACCATAATAAGCAATCCGGCCGTCAGAAAAAAGACTCTGGATTGAAACGGAGTAACAGATGCCTTTAATGATTCTGGGGAAATGTAGGAGACTAATAGCCAAAAATACTGGGAAGGGGCAAGTCCTCCTGCACTTGGCTGGTAAGCATCACGAGAGCCGGTACTTGTATAAAAATCTTCTTGCAGTGGATACACGGTGGCAAAGGTGAAGAGTCCTTTTTCTGTAGAGAATTGTCCTGTTTTCTGTTCCAGCATCGTCCGCCATTCTTCTGGATAGACCGTGGGAAAATTCAGGTTTGCCCGTTCTTTGATTATAAATCCCCACTCTTTTTCCGGATCATTGTGGAGTAACCAGAATCCATTGTGGTTCAAGAGCATGGGCGAACCTTTCGCCATTCTATGGCTTTTTTTGAGGCTATCAAGGAGTTCTCGGGCAAGATAATTGATTAAAACGATACCGCGCTTATTCCCGCTACTGTCAAAAAGTGGCGTTCCAAGGCGGAGCATCGGTTTCAGTGGCCGTTCAACTGTTCCATGTTCTATGTTCAAATCAAGAGGAGAAATAAAGACCTCATCTTGTTCCAAGCTGAAGGTATCATTAAAATAGTATCGTTTGCGTTTATCTTGAAGATTCTCTTGACAAATAGCGGTGGGATGCCCCGAATTATAGTTGACCCGAACGATTTCCTGTCCTCTGTTATCAAGGTATCTGATTTGGTCATACTTCTTTTTTCTGAGGGACAATTGTTTGAACTCTTTTTCAATCGCGATTAGTAAATCCTGATTTCCTGAATCAAAATATGCCTGCAATTCGTTTTGTGTAGATAAGAAAAGCAGATCATTGATCATATCGGAAAGCGTATTCTTGAGCTTTTCCTGTTGGAAATTAATGAAATTAATCTCCTGTTCTTTTAAGGATTTCTCGATTGAAGCAGTTTCTTTCTTATAGAAAAAATAGATGGTTGCCGAAACCCCTGTACCAACAAATAAAAAGAGAAAAATGAATAGATAGATTACTCTGGAAACGGGAACGTTGATATTTTTACGATTCATCATGATTGATTGTTTTGACAAAATAATATAGCGATATGAAATAGTTTCATATAGTTCTGAAGGACAGGGGAAACGGGTACGGCGTCGTATAAAATCAGTGATTTCCTGAATTATCAGTTTATATGCATTGTATTACCGAAAGGTCGTTTTTTCATGGAGGTATATCATCCTTTTGTCTAATCCCAATATGACATAAAGAAAAAAGCGATGGTGTCACCAGCCTTCTATTTTTCAATAAAGTAAAACGAAAGGGGAGAACTGTTTCACTGTGATAAATTCTACCATAACCCTGATTGTTTTTCCAAGGGAAACAAGCCGTTATAATCAGACTGATTTCAACAATCTGAATGTAACCAGTGATGGTCGCATACTTCTGTTTGTCAAAATTGGTAGCTTTAAGCTGAATTAAAGACAGTATTTATATGCTGTCCCCTTTTCTCTTGTAGTGTTTCTGTGTTCTTGAACCAATGTGATCTCGTTGTTTCCGCTACTGAAGATTGGAGATACCATAATCCTTTTGCAGTCTTGCGTACGTTTTGAATTAATCAATTGTTATATGGTCAAAGGTGAACAGCCGCATGCTTTCAAGAAAGTGCAGTTAACTGGTTACGGATTGCGTCGTCCCTTGTGTCAGAGTCCAGGTATTTTTGTCTTGATTCATTTTTTCTCTTTTTATGGTAACTTAAAAAAATGTTTGCTTTTTTAGTGAACAGGTTGCCAGAGAAAACGACTTTTTCTGTTTCAAAGGAGGATTGTTATGAAAAAAATAAGTATCTTGTTTTTCTTTCTGATGGTGATATCAGTTTTACCAGTTGCGGCTCAGGAACAGGATGACGGGATCAGCTATAATCTGGTTCATTTGTCGGAACAGGTTGAACAGGTAATTGATAATGACCTGCTGGTTGTAACCATGAATAGTGTGGCAGAGGCCAAAAGCGGCCATGACGCAGCCCGGATAGTAAACAGGGATATGGCGTGGGCGCTGAAACAATGTCATAAGTTCAACGATGTGAAAAGTCGTACAATGAATTACCAGACACGTCCCCGATACAGCAAGAAAGCGATTATTGGTTGGTACGCTGAACAGCAACTTCTGCTGGAAAGTGAGCAGAGTGATATGCTGGCAAGCCTCGTTGGTACGCTTCAGCAGAAACTGAAAGTGATATCAATGCATTTCACGGTTACTCCTGCCAAGAAAAAGGATGCTCTTGACAAACTGACCACTGAAGGTCTGCGGGCGTTCCGGGCAAAGGCACTTCTTATTGTCAAGGCAGTTGGTGCCCGTGATTATCGGCTGGTTGATCTGACCGTTGGTGATGAAAATCAGTACCGTCCATATGACCGTGCATTTGCGTCAGGAGCGGTCAGTTATTCAAAGGGAGCTAATCCTGCCGTTCAGGCAGGAGAATCAAAACTCACGGTCCGTATCAGCGGAACAATTCAGCTTCTGTTTTGAGTTACGGGCAACCTGCTTGAAAAGATATCCTTGTCACCGAGGTTGAGTATGCTTAGGTTTTAGCTTGAATGCCCGCAAGTGGAACATGGTTCCCTACTGATAAGATAAAAAAATGCATCGATACACCGACCTTGATAAAGAACTGAGTCTGAATATTGTTTGTCGTTTTACCGAGGAACTTCCCGGTGACCTGATAGAAGACAATTACCAGAGACAGGTGGAAAACGCCTGTTATTCATATGTTCACCCAACTCCGGTCGCCAGGCCACGGATTGTCTCGTTTTCAACGGATGCGGCCACTTTACTGGATCTTGACGAGCAGGCCTGTCGTTCCCGGGCCTTTCTTGATCTTTTTTCCGGAAACAGGATCAGTCAACAGATGAATCCATACGCCATGTGTTATGGCGGTCACCAGTTTGGTAACTGGGCCGGGCAATTGGGCGATGGACGGGCAATCAATCTTGGCGAGATCCAGAACCGCCAGGGGGACTATTGGACCTTACAATTAAAGGGTGGTGGTCCGACACCATATTCACGGACAGCAGACGGTCTTGCCGTCCTCCGTTCGTCGCTGCGTGAATATCTCTGCAGTGAGGCTATGTATCACCTCGGTATTCCGACAACCCGGGCTCTGTCACTGATACTGACTGGCGAAGATGTTGTCCGGGACATGTTTTACAACGGTAATCCGAAAGTCGAGCCTGGTGCAGTTGTTTGCAGACTCTCTCCTTCCTTTGTCCGTTTCGGCAATTTTGAGATCCATGCCTATCGAAAAGAAGATGATCTCCTGAAGAAACTGGCTGACTATACAATTAAACGGGACTATCCGCATCTTGCGTCACGTTTGTCAAAAGAGAGTTATCTCAACTGGTTTGCAGAAATAGCTGAAAGAACGGCAGAAATGATCGTGCACTGGATGCGGGTCGGTTTTGTCCATGGTGTTATGAATACCGATAATATGTCCATTCTCGGTCTGACCATCGATTACGGTCCATATGGCTGGCTTGAGGGGTATGAACCAACCTGGACACCCAATACAACAGATGCTCAAACGAAACGATATTGTTATGGAAACCAGCCATATATCGCTCAATGGAATCTGTCTCGTCTGGCCGCTGCACTCTATCCATTGATTGGTGAAACCGAACCGCTCCAGGAAGCACTTGATGTCTATCGTAAGGCATTCCAGCAACAATGGCAGCGGACCATTTCCCATAAAACAGGTTTCTTCGAGTACGAGCCGGAGGATGATCAATTGATCACCAGACTGCTAGAATTACTGACCCGTCAGGAAACGGATATGACCATATTCTTCAGGTTGCTTGCCGATTTTGGAAATAATGATGTCAGAGCGGTCGATCATTTCCAGCCGGCCTGGTATAAGCCGGATGAACTTGGCCGCGACTATCTGGAAGCTGTTGAAACCTGGGGCAGGGATTACGTTTATCGATTGAAAAAGAGCAGTATCTCTTCAATTGAGCGTAAAAAACGAATGAACCTGATCAACCCGAAATTCGTTTTCCGTAACTACCTGGCCCAGCAGGCGATTGACCGGGCTGAAAAGGATGATTTTTCAATGATTGAAAAGTTGATGTCCATTTTGCGCAGCCCGTATGACGATCAACCGGAAAATGAAATATTTGCAGAAAAAAGGCCCGAGTGGGCGCGGAACCGGCCCGGCTGTTCCATGCTTTCCTGCAGCTCCTGAACAGAAAGAAACCCTTATAATAACAGGGCCACAGAGAGAGAGGCAAAGGAAAGGAGGGTGGACAGTACAATTGCCGCTGACGCCAGTTCGGTATCGCTCTTTAGCTGGGATGACAGTACATAGGTGGCTGTGGATGCCGGCAGGCTCAGAAAGATCATCCCCACCTTGAATACGGGTTCGTCAAGTTCGATCAGCCGATAGACGATGAAACCGCTGAGCGGTAGAAGCAGCAATTTGAAACTGGCTGCCATCAGTGAAATCGTAAAGTTTTCCTTTAATCCGGCAAAGGATAACGCGCCACCGATCGACAGAAGGGCCAGTGGTAAGGTCACCATCGACATCATTTTCAAGGCGTTATCAATAAAGAGGGGAAAGGTGCCGATTGTCTGGGCATAAATAATCCCGAGAAGACTGCCGATGATCAGTGGATTGGCCCCCAGCGCTTTTACCAGTAATATCGTCTTGCGTCCAGGACTGGATTTCTCTCCGGAAAACCAGATCAGGACAGAAACAGCGGAAAAGTTCACCAATGGTATTGCCAGTGCAATCAGAACACCAAAAGAAGCAATTCCTGCTTCACCGAGACTGTTTAAAATAACGGCAACCCCGATGTAGGTATTGAACCGGTAACAACTCTGGGAAAATGAACCTGCTTGATAGGTGGTAACCGGACCATGGTTGATATATATCAGGCTGGAGATAATGACCAAGATCATCACGCCGATGGTCGAGAGCAGGAAGGGCAGATTAAGAGCGGTTCCCTGGGCAGATGCCCCGATTTTCCAGAACAGCATGATTGGAAAGAAAATATAATAGATCATCCGATCAGAAGTTCTCAGATATGAATCGCTGGTAATGCCGGTCCTTTTCAACAGATTGCCGAGCAGCAACAGCGAAAAAATCGGGAAAAGTGAATTGAGAATGATCACAATAGAGCCTTTCTTGTTATCTTATTGAGTCCGCTATCTTATCATGGTTTATGAAATTGACAAGAAGGCACCTGCCAATTTTATTTCAAATGCACGCTGACCCGTTTTTCTCGGTAAAAGAGAAAAACGGCACATGCAACAATGGATGTGCCGTTTGGTATTTCCCTGCAGTCAAGAGAAATACAGGCTGTTTAAGACAGACAGGGTGGTCGTTACCGGGATCTCCATTGAAAAAAACAGAAAAACCCAAGGCCTCTCCGTGTGGGAGAGATGGGCACCCGTATGATTTTGCTACGCTTTCTGCTCTTCACGGCTGCCGGATTCAGAAGGAATAATCATGCTTCGTTCATGACGGACAGTGGCAACAGCGCGGGTAGCTATATCCTGTGCTTTTTCATAGGCCTGTTCTTGTCGTCTGGCCAGATCCTTGTTCTGTTCCTGACATGAACTGATCATATTCTGCATGGATTTCAATCGACTTAACAATACGTTCTTTTCTCCTTCGTACTGTGCCGCCAGCAGGGCTTCTTTCTTTTCAAAGTCCGATTTCAATTGTCTGGTCACTCGATCCAGTTCGGCGTTTACCTGGCTTTCCAGTTCTGCAGGAAAGGATTCTACCTGTTCTCTGAGACGGACGAGTTCGTTTTCTTTTTCAAGAACTGCTTGTTCCCGAATATCAAGGCCGGAACTGCGTTGTTGAAATTCCTCCTCAAACGCATTTTTTTTACGAGCGATCTCTTTTTCAAGTGTTTGTAGTTTGTCTAGCAGTTTATTGTGAGCCTGTTCTTTTTCTCTGGAAAAAGCGTATTCAAATTCTTCTTTTTCACGTTGCCACTTTTTTTCAAGTGCGGCGGTTTCTTCCTCAATGTCTTGAGCACGTTTTTCCTGTTCAGCCTGCCATTGCAGCAGTGTAGCTGCTTTTTTTAACGCATGGTACACTTCCAGCAGTTCCTTTTTTGTATCTGCCATGGTCACTTCGGGAATTGTATCGGTTTTTCTCATCATTAAATCTCCTGCGCAGATAGTGGCATTGGAAGATACGCCTTTGGTCATTAAAAGATGTTTCTGTCAAGAACCGACTGGTTTCGAATGTGCCATGAGCCGTATTTGCTGTTTTTCAGTTTTTTTGACCGTAATCCAGTCAAAAGATGTACTGATATTCTGAGATGAAGAACGATACGTCAGATAGACCCGAAATGAATTTCATCTATTGTTGTAACGGTGTACACTTGTTTGTCAAGATAGAAAAAATTCGCAGGCTATTGTCTTGAAAATCGTTGTACCGCTTTGCGCCGAGTAAAAAATCTTCAGGTGATACGGTTGAAAATGAATCGGCCCACTGGACAGAACCAAGAAAGCAGTGTCATGGTATCGAAATACTGCATTGTCCCGTTACGAAACAGGAGTAAGAAACATGTATATGACAGCAGAAAGACTCATAAGGGATGGTAAGCCGCTGTTAAAGCTTAATATTCATGAGTATCATGAAACCGATATCCCTTTTCTTGACAGTCTTGGCATCAGAGAATCGGACGATACGTCTGAAAGCTGCAGATACCTCCATATCCATTCCCAGGACTTCTTTCGGGAAATTCGCGCACAAATCATCGAAAAATATGATGTCCTTGAGGAAAAGGGGCCGAGAGTCTATCTTCGGGCGAAAACGTGAAAAGGATATAAGAGGGTCTGATGTTCTCGTATTTTTGAAAAGGTCCATGTTGTTTTCGCTGATCGAACAGGATACAAAAATCATATACGATGATGGTAAATACTGTGGTATCTTACCTGAGAGTAAAGAGACAGGGGGTGAAGAAGAGGATACCATCATTTGTTTTTGACAGGTATGGTATGGTGAGAGCAATGGCTTGAGGTATGTCATGGAAACGATCATTCATGTACAGGAGTTGACACATCGTTATGGATCTCATGTCATTTGTGAGGATCTCAATTTTTCGGTTTCACCAGGACAGGTTGTCGGTCTTTTAGGGAAAAATGGTACCGGCAAGACCACGTTGATCAAGATATTGATGGGGTTCTTACGCCCTTTTTCCGGTTATTGCAGGGTGTTTGGCGAAGAATCCTATCAGCTTTCCCCGGAAACACGGGCGAAAATCGGTCTTCTTTTCGAAGGTCACCTCACCTATGATCAATTCATGAATATCGATCAGCTCGAGCGGTTCTACGCACCATTTTATCCAAACTGGGACAGGTCATATTATTATCAGCTGGTTGATCTTCTTGGTGTCCCTTATACCCGTAAGGTTGGTACCATGTCCTGTGGCCAGCGTTCCCAGATTGTTTTGGGCCTGATCATGGCGCAGCAGCCGGAGTTGCTTATCCTTGATGATTATTCGATGGGACTTGATGCCGGTTACCGACGGCTGTTTCTTGATTATATGCAGGATTATCTGCGTAGAGGAAAGAAAACGGTTTTGTTGACCTCCCATGTTATTCAGGATCTAGAGAGGTTTGTGGATGAGGTTATTTTTCTGGAGCATGGGGGCCTGCTTATGTCGACATCACTTGATTCGTTTATGGATACATTCAGATGTTATCGGCTTCCGATTGCCAAAAACAGGGGCTTGGCAAACGACGTACAGCCAAAAGCTTCGGGGTGCATAAAAAACATAGAGGTGCATCCCGATTTTTATGAGATATTCTCTTTTTCAACTGGTGAGCTGGTAGCGGCTGAGTTAGCAAAACAAGGTGTTGAGCCAACAGGTCTTGAACAGGCCCGCCTGAATCTGGAAGATGCCTTTATCGGCTATACAGGTCGGTATTGATATGTTTAAATCAATTTTGTTAAAAGAATATTGCAAAATAAGAAAAGCGTGGCTGGCAGCGTTTTGTATTAATACGATTGTTATCGGCTATCTCTGTATTGAGACCCGTCAGCTTTTTTTTATGACGAAACCGGAGGTTGTCTGGTATGAGGTGATTCATCTGGGTCAGATTTATTACGGATTATTCAAATATGTCCCGGTTTTTCTCGGTATTTTTATCGCCTGTGTTCAATTCTTTCCTGAAATGCGTGATGAACGGTTGCGGCTTACTCTGCACTTACCTGCTTCTCCTCATGGATTGATCCTGACCCATATCCTGATTGGAGTCATTGCCCTCGGGGCTCTTATTATTCCTGATTGTCTTTCTCTCTTTCTCATCAGCCGGTTCTATTTTCCCCCGGAAGCGAGCCTGAATCTGCTGTTGACCATACTTCCGTGGGGATGTGCCGGTCTTGCTGCCTATATAGGTACCGCTGCGTCACTATTGGAACCCGGAATCAGACTGCGTATTCTCAATGGTGCAATAACCGCAGGGTTGACAGGGGTGTTTCTCTTTCCTGCTGAACCGGGCGGTTACTGTCGTATCCTTCTGTTTCTCTTGCTGCCGCTCTTGCTGATGGTTCCGTCCGTATTATTGCCTGCGTACCATTTCCGTTTCAGGAGGGTCTCCTGATGAGCCGTATCGGTGATAAACCATTTTCTGTGCATATACTGGCAACGATAACGCTGATTATCCTTGGTATTGGTGTGATGGCCGTTTATTTACCGCTGCTCTATGAGAAGGTTTTTATTCACGAGATTGGTAAAACACATCTGCTTTTCAGCCCGATAGCCAGAAAATTTGTCTACAGGGAGAAAATTGCGGGTCCCATCCCACCGGAATCCTATGCAGTTGCAACAGACCACAAACCAATCTATGCATACCGTGGCCAGGATGGAAGCTGGTACAAAAGAACGGAATTTGAAAGACTTGTTCCGTTTATTTATTACAAGAATATGGAACTGTTAGGTTTGCTGCCACTGGTTATTGATGAGAGATCCTTTGACAAGGAAACCATTAAACGATATCGCCGTATCCTTGAAATCAAAAAAGGCAGTATCGGAAAAGCGGGACCACAAGAAACCATCTATCCATTGTTTGAATCAGGACCGGGACAAGTCAGACTGTTTTTTCCGAAGGATCGATTTCGAATGACCGAACAGCGGATGGAGTTTGTCAATATTATCGAAAACCGGGTTGATGAAGCCTTAACGACACAATTTACGAAAGCCATCAAAGAAAAAGGGGTGCGTTTCCCCGTTCGTTCGGTAAATGGGACCTTCACGATTTTAAAACCGTTTGATGATGGTGTGTTCCTGGTCGATGATGCCTATTCAGTATTTCATCTGAAAAGGATAAACGGTGAGCCCGAAATAGTACAGACCGGGATTGATCCGAACCTGAAGACGCAATATATCAGAGTGGCCGAAAACAAGGGCAGCATGTATTACGGTCTGCTGCTCGACCAGAGCGGGGCCTTGCATTTGATAACCCGTAAGGACTATCGTCTGGTAAAACTGCCGATTGACGGCTATGATGCATATAGTATGGATCTGAAATTAGTAATGGATCCCCTTTATATTACGGTAGTTTATTCTGATGAGACGACAATCCATGGTGTTGCCATGGATCGGAATTATCAGACGGTTGAACGGTTTCAGCATCGTATGTCCAGAGCTACCGAGACGGTTGCCAAAAAACTGTCCTCTGTTCTTTTTCCGTTCAGCATCAGATTGGCGGACAACTCTGGTCATGGCTCTATGAGGGTAATTGTTGCAACGGGGGGCCTGTTGTCGTTTATCGGTATTGGAGCCAGCCTTTTCCTTTTGATTTCATGGGGCTATCTGAAGTCTGGGAAAAGGCCGGATGGTAAGGAGTTGTTACTGGTCTTATTGACAGGGCTTTACGGCTTGATAATACTCTGTTTCTTTTCCGAAAAGAAGCGGTGCTGATGGCCTCTTTCACCATCTTATGATCTGCCCGTATAAAAAAACGACGTATTCCTGATCGGAACGAGTTGTAATATCTCTTGTTCCCCTGTTTACGGGTCAGTTACTCCTGTGGAAAATAAATTCTCCGCCATCATGGCCCGCTTTTCTGATGTCAGAGTATTCCGGTGTCTGGTCTGAATGAATGACAACAGCCCGCCTGATTTGGGGAAAAAGCTGGGTTGTTTCTATATAAGTGCTTTTGTTTTCATTAAGGACTTTTATGAAGGCGTTGGCAAAGACCGAGTGGGTTTTACCGCCGCCGGAATCCATGACCGGCTCAAGTCCACCCGAAGCGATAACGGTTCTCGATCGTTTGAAGGCCATTCTCTTGAGATAACTTGGTTTTCTCAGACTAATGGTGATACCGCGCGTCAGTGTACCGGAATAACAGCTGTCTGAGACGATCATTACATGTTTGGCCTCCATCGATTTGAGGATATTGGTAATTGATGAATTGGAAAGCCAGTTGGCGGGGTTGTTTCTCTCGCTGTCAACCGGCAGCCAGTAGCCTTCATTGGTGTCTTCGTCAAGCCAGCCGTGTCCTGCGTAGTAAATAAGCAGGTTGTCTTCCCGGGTGAGATTGGTTCGGAGTTTATTCAGCTCCGACAGGATTTCATATCGGGTGGCATTACTCAATAGGGTTGTTTTGAAACCATATTGGGATGACAGAACCGTAGCGATAGCCTTGGTATCATCGATCGGAGTGTTTAATGGTTCAATGGACCGGTACTTGTTGTTGCCGATCAGCAGCGCGGAGTATTTCCCGCAGTCTATTGACTGTTTGCCAGTTTTTACGTTCGCTTCCGTTCCGGTTTGCTGTTTGGTCGGAGACTGGGCCAGGGTGATCAGTTTAATTGCCTGCGGGTTTACGTGACTGATCGCCTTTTTGGCATCAGAAGACTGGCCGAGGTCGGCAATACGTTCTTTTGGCGCCTTGGCCAGTGAACTGGGTACACTGTTTTCAAAGTTGGCGATGATGGTATCTTCGTCCTGGTCACTTTGAAAAATAAGCCGGATGACCGTTCCGTTTACCGATGCAAGCTTGAAGACTTTATCCCCCAGTTTTTTGTTGAGTGGTTTTAAAATATTCTTGTTTATTACGTGGGAAAAATTGTTCCGGTTGTCGCTGGACTGAATTTCATAAAGGGCGATTCCGTCGAGTTCAAATGAGCGAAAACCAACGTTGAGTATCGAACGTAAACCAACGAGCTCTTTTTGTAGGAGTTCTCCGAGTTCCCAGGAAGGCAGGCCTTCGACCATTAACTGGTAGGTGGTGACCGGTGCAGTGAGATGCTGTTCGAAAAAATCGGCTGAGAACTCATTACTGATCATCTGGCCAATATCATTAAGGGCCTGGTCTTCTGAGGCCCAGCTCTTTGATTTGGGAATTTTGTTATTAAAATAGAGTTCTTCTCCCGTCATGGTATTGTGACAGCTGACCGTCCATGAATTCAGCGCGTATTTCTTGATTTTGATACCTGATGCCTTCATGGTCAACAGGACAGGCTGGAACTTTACCGAACCGATGACGCGAAAATCAGAAGCCTTGTTTGTGGCATAAAAGGCAGCAAGTTTTTTGTTACCTTTTGCCTCGCTTTTCCTGGCCATTCCCTGGTTGATGTCGTCGGCCGCTTCTTCAGACCAGACACGATAACCAAATGATGCCATCTGCTTCTTGAATATATTTTCTGCCACTTCAGATCGTGTCGGAGGTGTTCCGGAATCCCGCTCGGCGTCCTTGACCGTAATTGCCACTGAGATTCTCGGATTGCCGACTTCCTTCAACTTGAGCTGCCGGTTCTTTCCGGACAGGGTCTCAAGTGCCTCTTTGGTCCTCACCGTATAGACTTCTGCCGTGAGCTTTAGATGCATTAAACCATCTTTGCCAAGCCATGGTTCAGATTCCTCGATAACTTTTTTAATCAATGTCGGACTGCTGGTCAGGACCATATCGTTAACCAGCAGGTAGTTTTCGTTCAGATTCTTGTCATCAATATACATCGATACGGCTTTTTCGATGACCTGCTTTTTCGCGTCATTCTGCAGATCGAGGTGCATCAGTTCTTCGTTCTTTTCATAGATATCCGCCTGAGGATCGACGAGGCCTTCAGCTGAAATGATTACGGTTTCATCCGCTGTATATGCGGTGGTAACATGGACAAATGATATAATGAAAAAATAGAGAAAAAAGTAGTTTCGTTTCTTCACGATAAGACCTCTATTTATTGATTTTGGGTGTATTCACCAGTAATTCTGTCCCTGCTGTTGTTGCCGCGTTAATCAGGGCCGTTTCTCGTGCTTTCATTGTATCCGCCTGGAGGACGGCGGTAAAATTGTCTTTTACTAGGGCAATATGGTAGGTTTCTTTTCTGTTTACCAGCAAAGCTTTGGCCGTCAGCACGACGTTTGTTGTCTTTGCTGCAATTTTACCCGGTCCGCTGGTTTCGGTTTGCTGGTATTTGACTTCGCCGGAAATGACAATATCGGCATGGGCCATTCTGCCGACTTTGACTGCATAGGCGGCAAGTCCTGTCCGCGCCTGCAACAGGTTTTCAAATTCTTCTATATCCTGTTTGTTTACCCAGCCGCTCAGGATAATGTTTTCATCTCCTGATACTCCGTAGGCCTTGCCAAGGACATCATCAGCTGTCAGTACCTGGTAGTTTGCATCAGAAAAGACCTTGGCCAGGGCTTGTTCGACGGTTGAACTGGTAAATGCGTCTGGACGGGCATTTTTGACGATTCTCGTACCGGTCTGTTCCTCGGTCTCTGCCAGGATAACCAGTACCTTGACCGCTGGCTGCCTGAGAAAACTTTTGTGGCCCGGTTTTTTGCGTGAAGCAATCGTTTTCTTTGGTTTTGGTACGTTTGCCATGGTTACCAGGAGTTTGTTTATCGCCTGGTCGACAGCGATTCCGAGGGCCTTGTAAGCGGCGACGGTATCGTTTCCCCCCGCAGCTCCGAATCCGAGGGTTTGAGTGATTGTCTTGCGGATTACCCCCTGGCCGCCAGCAGAGGCAACGACCTCGTTTGTCAGCGCATTTTTGATAAACAGCTCCAGCTCAACATCAACGACCTGGGTTTTCTGTTTGGACAGTGCGCTGGATGCGTATTCCATTCGTTCGCCAAACGATGTTATTGTTCCGTGCAGGAAATAATCATTCAGTAATAATTCGCCAATCTCTTTTCTGACAGCCGCATTTGCAACCAGATCTGATGATTCCAGGTTCCTTCTGAACAATACGTCTTCCAGCCGGCTCCAGTCAATTACCCTGAAGCCGTTACTTTCCTTTAGTCCACGGTTGATCCGGTCCCGGACGTTGGCGCTTTTGTAGACAAGGCGAGCCGTCGGATGTTTGATATTGATATCGTAAACGGCTATCGAACCATAGTTCTCTGACACTTTCCTGACCGGCATATTGTCGGGCTGGTGCAATGTTGCCGGGGGCGTTGTCCGGGTCGGGGTACATCCCGTCTGGAACAGTACAAGCAGGGCAATGAGCAGTATACAAGGCCGATAGGTAAAGAGCAGTGTTGGCGTGTACATAAACAAACCTGTTATTTGGGTTTTGCCGGAATTTCCACAGCCATTTCTAACAGCGGATCGCCGACGATGACCTTGGCCGGGCCTGCGGGCAGGGATTCGAGCATTTTATCTGCCAGGGCATAAACGGCTTCCCGGCGGTCTCCTCCAGCTTCGGTAAGGGCAATATCAAGCAGTGCGTTGATTGGATCAATTGCAAATCGTCTTTTTGCCACCCGGTTCTGAAGGGATGCCCAGATCACTTTGCCCTGTCTGTCCTGTAGTTTAACGGAGCACATATATGCGTAGGCATTGTATATGCCGGCGTGCTGAATGGCAGATTGTTCGACAACCCCTGAAAGAAAGGAATCGGCTGCGGTGATTTCCCTCAGCTGTTCGAAGGCCAGGAGTCCCAGCTGACCGGCATGGGTTACTCCCAGTTTGTAGAGCTGCTTGTCAAGGGCGTCGTTGTTGACAATCGTATAGCCGCTCGCGGTCAGGCGTTCTGTGATTCTGGTTCTGAAATGGTAGGCAATATCCGGGTCGACGGTCAGATTTTCCATCGGCAGAATGGCGACCGTATAGCTGGAAACCTGCCGTATCTTTTCGAGGAATTCGGGATCAGTCTGAAAATGTGTTTCCGTTTCTTCCCCGTGGATGGAGGATACGCCGGTACAGATCAAAAGAAATGTCAGCAGCAGCCTGATATTGCGTATTGCCCACATGGCGTTGGCGTTCTTTTTTTTGAAAAAACAGGGAGAGACTAAACACCGTATGGTACTCAGTCTCTTCCTTGTTGTCTGGTGCTCATGGTATTTCCAGATTTGTCAGGTTCCTGTTGTTATCTGGAAAAATTCAAGGTCCAGCCGTTGTTGGACGAGATCATCGTGAAGCTTTTTGAATTACCTGAAGCGGTTCCATTGTAAATGGCTCCTCTGGCATATCTCATATACAGGTTTGTGCCGGTTAAGCTCCAGCTTCCTGAGCCAGGACCAGTTGTATAATTATAGGTGAAAGTGCCCCCCTCTCTGAATGTGAGCGTCCCTGACGTGGTTGACCCTCTGGGATGGGAACCGCTGACATTCCAGCTACCAAGAATGGTAGACGAGTTCAGTTCTTCCTCTTCATCATCATCTTTAGCGAGACTGACTGCTGCCGCTCCAGCTGCACCAATTGCTCCAGCTGCAAGGACACTGCCGACAACGATTGCTGTCGTTGAGACACCGCCTGTCGTTGCGGTAATGGTGCCGGCGGCAACTGCTGTACTGCTGGAATTTCCTGCAGCAGCACTGTAGAGACCGGCGACAACACCTAGTTTCGCTGCTGATTCAACGACATCAATAGCGATATTGTCAGAA